>Ga0326727_10020249_pt1 | contig 13236 bp, 12 predicted proteins | sample MB2enrmetagenome_FD_207643 | JGI IMG/M metagenome (GOLD analysis project Ga0326727, IMG submission 207643) | Lab enriched peat soil microbial communities from McLean, Ithaca, NY, United States - MB29MY | ecosystem: Environmental > Terrestrial > Soil > Wetlands > Peat | place: USA: New York...
ATAATAGTCTTCTTGTCCTTACGTTCCATGGCGATCTTCAGAAGCCAGTCTATCCACTTATTTGCCAGTCCCGGTTTATCTTTCTCATCCTGTTGTATCCCTTCCTGAGCAATTGCTTCTGCCTTGTCCAGGTCTCCCTTTTCCATAGCTCTTCTGATTGCCTGTTCCCTGAAGGCCTCGTTTTCCATATGACTGGCTTCAAACTCTTCCGCCTCTGCCTCGCGCCCGCTCCTCGTAAGGATGATCGACATGATCTCCTGGATACGTTCTTCCTCGAATTCGGAATGAGGCACTGACTCAACCAATTCCAACAGGATTGAGCCCTCTTTTTCACCCTGCATTACATTTGCTGCAATATAAATAATACCCAGGTCCCAGTCCCATCCCTCAAACAATCTTTTTTTAACTGCCGTAACGACATAGTCAAACAGCCATTTCCGGTTTTCCTCCTGCAGATCTTCTGTTGAAATCATATCCAGTATTTCCAGGGCTTCTTCAATGTTTCCACCAATATCACCATCACTGTCGTCGGCAAACTGAAGTGCCTTGGTCATCTCTTCCAACACTGCACATGAAATAAACATGGCTGTTTGATAATTCTCCATCTCGTAGTGTTTCCTGGCCATTATCATCAGGTCATGCACTGCTTTTCCCACCGCACCGGCCCTGTTCCAATCGATAAAACCTCTTTGACCTTTAGCAGCATAAAGGATCGCTTTAACCTGTTGCGCATAAGCCGATTTCGATTCTCCACCAAGGTGCCGGGTAAACTGAGCTATAAAAAGTCTGCGGAATGCCGGATCCCGGAGACATTGTTCCCTTATAAAATCTGTCAATGATTCAAGTGGCATTCGGGTCAGTATCTCGTCGACCTGTTCCGTGACAGTTTTTCTTCCCGACTTACTCCTTTTTCCTTCTTTTGATCTGGCAGAAGTTTTTCTTCCCCGTTTCTGGATTCCCAGCGATTCTTCCTGCAAAGCGAACAACAGTGCAACGACATGTTTACAAACCGGCCCCATGTCATAAGGACAGGTGCATGTGTAATCTGTTACTGTCCCATCCTTAATAGTAACCGTCACCCGGTAGGGTTCACTTCCCTGCACGATGGCTTCAAAGCATCCTTGCGACAACTCTTCCGGTTCTTCTACCTGTCCACTCCTGAAATAACTTAACCCTCTTTTCAGGATGGTCTCATCAATAATCTGTTCAAATTGGTCTAAGGGAATATTCATTGTACTTTTGATTTTATCATGTGAATGCCGGAAGTTTTATAATATACTCCTTCACCCTGTGTCAGCTATCCTGTACTCGTATGTCATTGCTCACACAATTTCGTGCAAAAAAATGTATTAGTTTGCAAATATACGTGCAATATTTTGTATTTTTGCTAAAAAAGATCTTATGGAACGATTCGCATTAGCAGAATTGTTGAATTGGAAAAAATCAAAGAACCGAAAGCCTTTGATCATCCAGGGAGCCCGACAGGTGGGTAAGACCTGGCTCATGAAGGAATTCGGCAGAAGGGAATATGAACAGGTTGCTTACATCAACTTTGAAGCTTCAGATTCCCTGAAATCAATATTCAGCGATGATTTTGATATAAACAGGCTGATCACTGCTTTTCAAATCGCAACAGGGATCAGGATTCAACCCGATAATACGTTGATCATTCTTGACGAGATCCAGGAAGCTAAGAGGGGTATCACCTCTCTTAAGTATTTTTACGAGGATGCTCCGCAATACCATGTCATCACTGCCGGCTCCCTGCTTGGGATCACCTTGCATCAGAAAACATCATTTCCAGTTGGGAAGGTAGATTTTCTGACCCTTTACCCCATGTCTTTCAATGAATTTTTATTGGCCATGGGTCAGGAACAACTCTTTGAATTACTGAAAAGCAATGACTGGCAGGTGATCACTAAATTTAAAGCAAAACTGACCGGACATCTCCGTCATTATTATTTCATCGGGGGCATGCCCGAAGCCGTAAGCTCCTTCATCAATGAAAATGATTTTGACCGGGTAAGGACTATCCAGAAAAGTATCTTATACGCCTATGAGCATGATTTTTCAAAACATGCGCCCAAGGAAATTATTCCCAGGATAAAAATGCTATGGCAATCCATCCCTTCCCAATTATCAAAAGAGAATAAGAAGTTCATTTATGGTGTCATTAAACATGGAGGAAGAGCAAAAGAGTTCGAGCTTGCCCTGGCCTGGATGACTGATTGCGGACTGGTGCACAAAGTTCATCGCATTTCGAAAGCGGCCATTCCATTGATTGCGTACCAGGATATTTCGGCCTTTAAATTGTTTATCCCTGATGTTGGTTTACTGTCCGCTATGGGAGGCCTCACCAAACAGACAATCCTCATGGGAAATTCGATATTCAGCGAATTCAAGGGAGCCCTTGCTGAACAGTTTGTCCTGCAACATCTTAAAAACTGTCAAAACATTCAGATCTTCTACTGGTCATCAGATACATCCCGTGGGGAACTGGATTTTGTGATCCAAAATAACGACTGCATCATTCCGATTGAAGTCAAAGCAGAGGAAAACCTGAAGGCAAAAAGTCTGAAATCCTTTTTTGCGAAGTTCAGACCGGCAATTTCTGTCAGAATCTCAATGTCAGATTATCGCGAAGAAGGATGGCTGGTAAACGTTCCATTATATGCAATCGATTCTTTTCGCTTTGAAATTGAATGAAAGATGATCGGTTTTAATCCGCCTCCGGCGGACGACGGATGACTGATGACAGATGAGTGTCAACTAATGACCAAGACCATATTGTAACGCGTGACGCGGAATTCGTGAGATGTGAGAGGTGAAAAGTGAGTAGTTTGGGATGGTGTTGAATATATTGATTTTTTAGTTCTTTTGTATTATAAAAAACCAGATTTATGGCTATATCATATGATAATGCAATTACGAAAAACTACCATGGAATGATGGGAGGTATTGTTTTCAGGTGTATTGGAAATAAGTCGATCATGTCGAAGCGGCCTGACTGCTCGAAAGTAGTGAAGACCGAGGCACAGAAGGCTAACATGAAACGCTTTGCCGCTGCGACTATTTATGGTAAGAAGGTCCTGAATAATCCAAGGCTCAGGGAATATTACCGGAAGAAGAAGAAAGAGCACCAGAGTATCTGGAATGCGGCGATATCTGATTTCCTAAAGAAGCCAAAAGTAAAGGCCATTGATCTGAAGGGGTACAAGGGACAACCGGGAAATGCTATCAGTATTTCGGTGTGGGATAGGTTCAAGATTGAGTCGGTGAGTGTGACGATATTGAATGATATGGGGCAGGTTATTGAGAGTGGCTTTGCAGTTGCAAGTCCATTATCAGAAAACATGGAGTGGGATTATATCGCAACGGTAATGAATCCTTCCTATAAGGGTAGCCGGGTTGTTGTGCGGGTAAGTGATTTGCCGGGGAATGTTGTTCAGGAGACTATGGTCATTGATAGTACTTAGAACAGTCGTGACGCGTGACGCACGGATTCAGAATTAAATCCAACATTATTTCTTTAAAAGTCAGATCCTTGGCGCGGGTGAGGTATGCCCGGCCGGGAATTTTTTGTTAAAAATCAGCATGTTTATCCTGTTTTTTTGGGATTCCAGTTGGGGGAAATGAGGAGATTTGATCATTTCTTTTGTGAAAGTTCCAAAAGAGTACCATATGTATAGTAAATGAACGGAGTACGAACAATTACTTAAGTTTGAACCACTTTATAGAGACGTTTTTATAAAGAAACCTGGGAATTTTACGAGTGAAGAGTGAGGAGTGAAAAGTGAAGCGAAATCGTGAAAAAAGTGTTAAGTGTTAAGAAACAGTGACGTGAAAAACGACCTGCGGTTGTCGACAGACGACAGATTCAATGAATAGATTTTTGGAATATAATCAAATATGATATATATTTGGCCTGGGATTAAAACCCTTTCTGGCTATAGGAAAATACTTTGATTTTTGAGTTTCAAAAGATTGAAGTTCAGATGATAATGAATTCTGATGAATGGAAAATAACCGCCATACGGATATATACACCTTGCCAGCAATGCTAAAAAGACTTCGAACCGACTAATAAATTCAAATTATGCATTCCCATATAATTTACTATTTACATTCTTAGCCACAGCATTTAAAATTTTAAATAAAAACAACGATACCCAAGATTCAAATTTGTCTTTTCCTCAATTCCAAATACTTCATTAACCATTATCTTTTTTACGCCTAGAGCAATAATTGTCTTAATAATATCTTCTGGAATTTGATTCCCTGATATGGACTTTTCAAACATTGTGGTGTCGTTGGGCTTGTACCATAATTGAAAGGAAGTAATGACTTTTTTATTGTCATTATCTACGGAAAGCTTTGAACATCCTTTTAATTGTGAAATAGTCAATGTGTCAGTTTTACTGGAGCAGATTCCAATTGACTTGTTTTCATATGATCCGTGACATGAACTTGTAGCCACCGAATTTGGTTTCATAGAATTCGAATTAATGCTTTGCCCCAGACACAGGTTTGAAATTAAGATAAATATTGACAGTTGTATTATAAATCTTTCCATATGGTTAAATTTTAATATTGTCGCTAGGATTAAATAAACTTAACTGTTGCGGTTATTTTGATTATGGTTTCATATTAAAATTGTGGTTACAAGTTCAATATCAGATGTGCAATTTATTTCTGATAGAAAAAACATCATTTCTTTAATTAGCATCTATTTGAGTAAATCTATTCATTAGATTTTGCATTTAACAAGTTTCCACTTATCATTTGAACCATCACTTTTTACTAGAAAATAAGCATAACCTTTATATATTGTAATTTTTTCAGGAAAAGGGAATGGTAGTACCGTTCCATTTTTCAACTTTCCTGTTTCAAGATCAACTTTTTGGACTTTAACCATTCCATTTCTCAGGAATATTGTATAAACTTCACGGAAATAATCATCTATAATGATTGTACTTCCCCACCTCCAATCAGAATTTGATAATTTAATTGTATTAGTAGTATCTGTCGTAGATTTAAATTCCTTCTGAAATGTTATTGGAACTGTATTTTTAATTTTGCCATTTTTATCCATCAATTCAAGGGTATCCGTTGCAAAATTGAAGAAGGCAATGTTTTCATCAGATGTTTTGATAACTGGGTAAATCATTTTATAAAATTCAAATTGGTTCGCTCTGGCTTCATTTTTACCAAATAACCCTCCTTCTAAGTCTGATCTTGAGAAATCAAATGCTAAATCACTTTCAATATCATCAGGAGCAAGAATATTACCATTGCCCAGAAATTTATTCCAGCTTTGATAGAATTTTTGATCATCAATACTGTCTGATATTTTTATTTCATTTAGAAATTTCCTGATATATTTTTTCCCTATTCCCTTTTCATATAATCCAAATGCTGTTCCGAAACCTGATACAATCTTTTCCTGGAAGTACAACCGATCAGCAATTTTGAAAATAAATGGTTTGACAAAAGCATACAGCGAATCAACTGGAGTTTTAGGAAAAAAATCAATCCTGCTATTCTGCTCATTATAAAAGCACTGGTAAGAATTATTTGATTGTGAAAGGTAATGGACATTGCCAAGAAAGTCTTTAAAAAGTAAAGCTGGTGGTATTTCTGGTAAATTTGAAATAGCTAATGTATCACCACTTCTGTTAATTAAAACAAGTTCTGATTTTTTTAATTGGTATCGAAAAATAAGCAAAAGGATTTTGTCATCCATTAATTTATAATCAAAAACAGAATAATCCTTGTCTTTAAACAAGAAGGAATATTGTTTTGCTGAGATATCAATTTCCTGAAGCATATATGATTTTGGGCGGAGCATAAATTCAACAGTTTTTTCCGAAATTTTAGTAATTTCATATGTTGCCATTTCATAGCCAATGCAAGTAAATATTAATTCTGCCGGAGTTTTTTTAAGTGTTAATGAAAAGCTTCCGGCTTTATCAGTAGATGTTCCGATTGCTGTTCCGTACACTCTGATATTGACATCCTGAACAGGTTTTAACGTCTGTTCGTCTTTGATAATACCTTTAAAAAGAAATAGTTGAGAATAGGCTATTGAGTGAACCGTTAAGAAGAAGGTAGTAAGATATACCAACTTCATAAATCCAGTTAGCTCGATATGCTTCAAAATATGATGAATTTTAGAATTTCCATGCAATATTACATTATTGTCGATCAATTGCTCTAAATTTTATCCTTTTTCAAAAATTGAACATGATAAATATTTAAGCAAAAATAAGAATGTAGTTATTGGATTCAAAGCGTTATATAAAAATCATGCTGATGTTTCAGAAATTCCTGAGTTATCAAGAATTGGTTGTAATCAACGAAGTGATAATGCAATAGTTGAAATCTGTTATTATTGTTCCCCTAAAAATGGATTTGGTCTTCTTTTCGAGTCAAAATTTACGAATGGATTTTGGACCATTGTTAAAAATTACATGGAATAGGCTAGTTAATCCACCTCCTGTGGTCTAAGGTCAATTCCACATCTTTTGAGGCGAAAATTATGACAGACGATGGGAATGGGAAGATATTTTATATTCTCCATATGTCATTAATTTCGTAAAGATAAAATTTTTACCTTTGCCGCTCATTTATCTGTTAACGGAATAACATATGAGTGCAGAAAGCCTGATCTTATTTTTTATTGTCGGGGCATTTCTCGTTGGCATTGCCCTGCTTTTTTCAAGTTACATTCCTCCCACTTCGACTAATCCGCAAAAAGCTGAAACCTATGAGTGTGGCATTCCCACTGAGGGATTGTCATGGCTTCAGTTCAATATTGGCTATTATCTCTTTGCAATCATATTTTTGGTATTCGACGTTGAAACAGTCTTCATTTTTCCATGGGCAAAAGTCATGAAAGAAACAGGGATGATGGGATTTGTTGAAATCGTCATCTTCTTTTTCGTTTTGGGTATCGGGTTGCTTTATGCCTGGAAGAAAGGAGCGTTGAAATGGGAATAAAGAATATGAAAGAAAAGGATTTCAGGGATAACGAAACCCTTGAAACCTTCAAAAAAACCGGACAGGGAATTCTTCTTACCACTATTGATGATGTCATTGACTGGGGCCGTTCAAATTCAGTCTGGCCACTGACCTTTGCAACAAGCTGTTGTGGGATCGAAATGATGGCAACCGGCGCTTCGCGTCACGACTTTGCCAGGTTCGGAATTGAAGTTTATCGCGCCAGCCCCCGGCAGGCCGATGTGATCGTGGTTGCCGGTACCATCGTGAACAAAATGGCCCCAGTCCTCAAGAGGCTATACGACCAGATGGCGGAACCAAAATATGTCATTGCAATGGGCGCCTGTGCTGTTTCAGGCGGCCCTTTTTATTATAATTGTTATCATATAATTCGCGGAGTCGACCATGTAATTCCCGTTGATGTATATATCCCTGGTTGCCCGCCCCGCCCTGAAGCCCTCCTTTATGGGGTCATGCAGTTGCAGCGAAAAATCAAGCTTGCAACGATTACAGATGCGGTTAAAATCAAAAAAGTCAAATGATTTTGTGATAATATGGATCCCGAAAAATTAAAGGAAAGAGTCCTGACCCTTGCCCCTGAAGCCGAATTGGAAGAAAATAAGCAATTTCTTGCTTTTTTTATTCCTGCCGGGAAATTACATGCCACGGCACTAAGATTGAAAGAAGAAGAAGACACTGCTTTTGATTACCTTTTCTGCCAGAGCGGGAGTGATATGGGAAAGTACCTGATGGTTGTTTACCATCTGGAATCCACAAAACTGCATCATGAATTGGTCATTAAGGTCAAAACCGAAGACCGCGATAATCCGGCATTCGATTCAGTTTGTGATATCTGGAGAACTGCGGAATTTCATGAAAGGGAGATCTTCGACCTGCTCGGGATCCGGTTCAATAACCACCCTGACCTTAGCCGGATCTTTCTGGATGAAAACTGGGTCGGCCATCCACTCAGAAAAGATTACCAGGATGAAGTAAACATCGTTGAACTTTAAGTATGAAAGAAGTCATCCATACCCCCGTCCCCTCCGTTGAAGAAGAGGAATACCACATCAATATGGGTCCCCAGCATCCCTCGACCCACGGTGTGCTTAGATTAGTGGTTTCCCTTCAGGGAGAGATCGTTAAAAGTCTGAAACCTCATTGTGGATATATCCACCGTGGCATGGAGAAAATGTGTGAGAAAGATACCTATCCCCAGATTATTCATCTGACTGACAGAATGGATTATCTTTCAGCTCACATCAATAACCATGCAGTTTGTCTGCTGGTTGAAAATGCTCTTCAGATTGAGGTTCCGGAAAGAGTCAAGTACATCAGGACCATCATGGATGAATTGACCCGCATTCAGTCGCACCAGCTCTGGTGGGCGAGTTTCGGGATGGACCTCGGCGGGTTGACCTGCTTCTTTTATGGACTCCGTGACAGGGAAAAGATCCTCGATATCTGGGAAGAAACTACCGGGGCACGTTTCCTTCAGAGTTATTATACACCTGGCGGATTGATGTGGGATATTCATCCTGACTTTCAGAAAAAAACTAAGGAATTCCTCAAATATTTCAGGAAGAAGATCAGAGATTATGAAATGTGATATTCCGGGAACGTTCCCGGAATGTCGGCATCATGACAAAAGAAGAAGCAGTCAGTTATGGTGTGACAGGTCCCTCCGGAAGAGGATCCGGCTTTTCCTGTGATGTCAGAAAGCATCATCCTTATGCACTTTATGATAAGGTTGACTTTAAGGAAATCCTTTATCAGGAAGGGGATACCCTTGCACGATACATGGTCAGGATGGACGAGATGTATGAGTCTATGCACATCATCGATCAGCTCATCGACAACATACCCCAGGGAGATTTTTCTGCAAAAATGAAAGCTGTGATCAAGCTGCCTGCTGGTGAATATTACCAGCGGGTGGAAACTGCAAGAGGAGCTCTCGGACTTTATTGCATAAGCGATGGGAATAAAACACCCTATCGCCTGAAATTCCGTACCCCGAGCTTCAGCAACCTTTCAGCTCTTGATCATATCAGCAGGGGATTTAAGATCGCCGATCTTGTAGCTATCGGTGGCTCCCTCGACCTGGTTATTCCGGATATTGACAGATAATACGATTTAACATGGCTTCTAATATCTATGACAACTTTGTTTCTGCAATAACGCAGTGGATCCACAATGGGCTCTACCATATGCTGCCTCCTTTCTGGGCGCTCATGGCCGAACTGACCATCATCGGGCTGGTATTCCTTGTGTTCTATGCGCTTGTCGGATTGTTCCTTGTTTATGCCGAACGTAAGGTCTGCGCTTTCATGCAGAACCGTGTGGGGCCCAACCGTGTCGGTCCTTATGGGATATTTCAGACAATTGCAGATTTCATTAAACTTCTGATGAAAGAACTGGTAACCATCAAAAACTCCGACAAGCTGCTGTTCAATCTGGCACCTTTCATAGTTATCATTGCCTCTTTCATGGCCATCGCTGCCATCCCGTTCGCCAAAGGATTAGATGCCATCGACTTTGATATTGGCATCCTATATGTAATCGCAGTTTCATCATTAGGCGTCGTGGGTGTTCTTCTGGCAGGATGGTCAAGTAACAATAAATATTCCCTGATCGGTGCCATGAGAAGTGGTGCTCAGATAATCTCTTATGAACTTTCAGTCGGATTGTCGCTTCTGACTATTATCATTTTAGCGGGGACTATGCAATTTTCGGCAATTGTCCAAGGCCAGGAATATGGTTGGTTTATTTTCAGGGGGCACATTCCTGCAATGATAGCCTTCGTGATTTTCCTGATAGCATCTACTGCCGAAACAAACCGCGGGCCTTTCGACCTTGCTGAAGCCGAATCGGAATTGACTGCCGGATTTCATACCGAATATTCAGGGATCAAATTCGCCTTTTTCTTTCTGGCCGAATATATGAATATGTTTATCGTTGCTTCAATTGCTGCAACAGTATTCCTTGGCGGCTGGATGCCTTTCCACGTATCGGGATGGACGGGTTTTAACCAGGTTATGGACTACATTCCGCCCTCAATATGGTACATCGGGAAAACAGGATTTATTATCTTCCTGATGATGTTGTTCAAATGGACCTTTCCCCGGTTAAGAATTGACCAGCTTTTAACCCTTGAATGGAAATACCTTTTACCCATCAACCTTTTCAACATTCTCCTGATGTCATTTATAGTATTAATGGGTTGGCATTTTTAAACTATGAACAGCTTTTTTAAATATTTTAAAGATATTTTTTCCGGTGTGAGATCCCTTCTGGTAGGGATGTCAGTGACTGGCAGGTATTTTTTCAGTCCTGGTCAGATCGTGACACAACAATATCCGGAAAACCGGAAAACCCTCAAAATGTTTGAGCGGTTTAAAGGCGAGGTCATCATGCCACACGATAGTAACAACCATCACCGGTGCACTGGTTGCGGCATATGTGAACTGAACTGCCCGAACGGGAGCATTGAAGTGATCTCAAACAGGATCGACGGACCGGACGGGAAAAAGGTCAGGATCATTGACAAACACATTTATCACTTGGGAATGTGCACGTTCTGTAGCCTTTGCGTGAAAACCTGTCCCGAAAATGCACTGGCATTCGGACAGGAATTTGAACATGCTGTATTTGACCGTACTGTACTGACAAAGATTTTAAATAAACCTGGTTCATCCATTATAAAAGGTACTCAAGAATGACGAATAATCAGATCATGTTTTTTATCTTTTCAGCGGTCATTGTGATCTTCTCTATCCTGACCGTGACAAGCCGCCGGATCTTAAGAGCCGCCACTTTTCTGCTCTTTGTTCTTGTTTCTACAGCCGGACTTTATTTTATGCTGCGTTTCAATTTCCTGGCTGCCATTCAGCTCACACTTTATGCCGGGGGTATTGTTGTACTGATCATTTTTTCAATACTCCTGACCAGCCATGTTGGTGCGAAACTTGAACTTCCGGGCCTCTCAAAGAAGATCTTTGCATTCATTGCAGCAGCTGCAGGGTCAACACTCTGTATCCTGACAATTATTCAATATAAATTTCCGGAGACATCAATTGAAAGTGGCCGCACAAATATTGAAGATATTGGCAAAGCATTGACCAATACCGGGAAATTCGGGTACGCACTTCCTTTTGAAGTGATCAGCATCCTGTTACTGGCTGCCATGATCGGATCTATTGTAATTGCCAAGAAAAGAAAAGATTAATGTATTAATATTCACTATTATGTTTGAAGGAGTCCCATTAACCTGGTTTCTGATTGTAGCCACCCTGATGTTCTTTATCGGCATTTATGGTTTCCTGGTCAGAAAAAACCTGATCACGATGCTGATGTCACTCGAATTGGTTTTAAATTCCGTAAACATCAATTTTGTTGCATTCAACAAGCTGCTTTATCCCCAACATCTTGAGGGGATGTTTTTTACCGTCTTTGTCATTGCAGTTGCTGCAGCCGAGGCATCAGTAGCAATTGCCATTATTATCAATATCTACAGGCGTCTTGTCAACATCGATGTGGAAAAGATGGAGGAAATGAAATACTAATTGAAAATTGATAATTACCTGAAAACTAAAATTTATTTATCGTAAATAGAAAGATATGATCAATTTCAGTTATACAATTTGGATCGTTCTGATACCGCTTATCTTTTTTGTCCTCATAGGATTTTTTGGAAACAGGTTCAAACCGGTTGTTTCCGGGATAGTCGGTACCTCAGGACTTTTTATATCCATGGCATTATCTTTTTATACGGCTTACCAGTACTTTTTTGTGGTGCCAAAGGTCGGGGATACATTCCAGAAGATCATAGGATACAATGCTGTTTGGCTGAGGTTTACAGAAAAACTCCACATCGATCTCGGCGTTCTTCTCGATCCCATTTCTGTCATGATGCTGATCGTCATTACAACAGTCTCCTTCATGGTGCATCTTTATAGTATAGGTTATATGAAGGGGGAAAAAGGATTTGAAAGATACTTTTCATTTCTTTCACTTTTCAGTTTCTCCATGCTGGGACTTGTCATTGCGACGAATATATTCCAGATGTATATTTTCTGGGAACTGGTTGGGGTTTCTTCTTATCTGCTGATCGGCTTCTATTATACTAAAGATTCTGCAGTAGCAGCTTCAAAAAAAGCATTTGTAGTCACGAGGTTTGCCGACCTGGGTTTTTTAATCGGGATCCTGATCCTGTCATTTACAACGGGAACATTCGATTTTATGACCTTGACTGATCCCCATGGAACAGCCATCACACAAGGCAGCGGGATCATATTTCTTGGATTGTCAACCATGACCTGGTCAATGATCTTTGTTTTCATGGGAGGTGCAGGTAAATCAGCCATGTTCCCTCTGCATATATGGTTACCGGATGCCATGGAAGGTCCTACCCCGGTCTCAGCTTTGATCCATGCTGCTACCATGGTCGTTGCCGGTGTTTATCTTGTTGCCCGTATGTTCCCTATCTATCATTTCTCTGCACCCGTTGCGCTGGATGTCGTGATGTATGTAGGGGCATTCAGTTCAATCTTTGCTGCCGTGATCGCCTGTACACAATTTGATATCAAACGGGTCCTGGCCTATTCAACCATATCACAAATCGGCATGATGATATTTGCCCTTGGTGTCTCGGGATATGGCGAGTCCGGATTGGGTTTTATGGCCTCTATGTTCCACTTGTTTACCCATGCCTTCTTTAAATCGCTTCTATTTCTTGGTGCGGGAGCGATCATTCATGCAGTTCACAGCAATTATATGAACGAGATGGGAGGATTGAGGAAACACCTCCCCATCACCCATATTACTTTTTTAATTGCCTGTCTTGCCATTGCAGGGATTCCCCCACTGTCCGGATTCTTCAGTAAAGATGAAATTCTTGCTGCCAGCCATGAAAAAAATATGGTTATCTATATTCTTGGAATGATAATCTCAGCCCTGACCGCATTTTATATGTTCCGTCTCTACTTTTCAATCTTTTGGGGGAAGCAGCAAGAATACCATCATACACCCCATGAGGCTCCAAAGGTAATGACTATACCATTAATGCTTCTTTCATTGGGAGCCATCTTCACTGGCTTTTTGCCATTTGCTTCTCTTGTAACTTCCGACGGTAAGCCACTCATGACACACATTGAACCTGCTGTTGCAATACCGGCTGTGCTGGTATGCCTGCTTGGCGCCCTGATTGCCATGATATTTTATCAGAAAGAAACCAATTTA
>Ga0326727_10020250_pt1 | contig 13236 bp, 7 predicted proteins | sample MB2enrmetagenome_FD_207643 | JGI IMG/M metagenome (GOLD analysis project Ga0326727, IMG submission 207643) | Lab enriched peat soil microbial communities from McLean, Ithaca, NY, United States - MB29MY | ecosystem: Environmental > Terrestrial > Soil > Wetlands > Peat | place: USA: New York...
GTGAATTGTCCGGCGGCTGGAAACAGCGCTTGGCGTTGTCGGCGTGTCTCATCCACGAGCCGCAACTGTTGCTGCTCGACGAGCCGACGGCGGGCGTGGATCCCAAGGCGCGCCGCGATTTTTGGGAGGAGATCCACCGGCTGGCCGCCGACGGCCTCACCGTGCTCATCACCACGCATTACATGGACGAGGCCGAGCGCTGCCATCGTCTGGCTTACATCGCCTATGGCAATTTGCTGGCCCGCGGCAGCGTGGACGAGGTGGTGCAGTCCGCGAAGCTGACCACGTGGGAGGTGACCGGACCGCAATTGCCGGAGCTGGCCGATAAAATCCGCGGCCAACCCGGCGTGGAACAGGTCGTCGCCTTCGGCGCCACCCTGCACGTGAGCGGGCGCGACGCGGAGAAGTTGGAGGCCAGCGTAAAGCCGCTGATAACGGGCGCTCGCCGCTGGCGCAAGATTGAGTCGGGTTTGGAAGACGTGTTCATCAGCCTCATGGAAACGGCGGAGGACAACTTTGTCTGAATCTTACCGTACGGGGCTCCACGTATCATCCGGGTCATAAATCGTCATGGCCTTGGCGATCTTGGCGGTCTTGGGCCCGAGGTTCTTTTGGTAAACCCGGCCTTGTTGATTGACGATGAAGGTCATCACACCAGTATTCCCCCATTCGTCCGGCCAGGCCACGAGCGCAAACCCGGCGATCATGCGGCCATTGATAAGATAGTTGAATTTGCCGCCGGGAGCGTGTTTGCCCTGGCCCGTCAGGATTTTGAAATAATAGCCATGATACGGCGCCTGGCGGTCGTTGATCATCCGGGCGCCGCCGGAATAACCTTCCCCGCGCGCCTGTGCCACCAGCGGTCCCAAGGGACTCAATTCCTCACCCGGCTTTTCCGGCCAATACAGACCGTCGTGCTTGCCGGGCGTGCTCTCCAGGAATTCCGCGTAGGCCAGCACGCCATCCCCCATGCGGTCCACGCCGGCGTATTCGCGCTGCGCCTCCACATAAGCATGGCAAACCGCTATCGCCCCCAGTTCATCCATGCCGATGCGGCGCCGCAGAACCTCGCTCTTGCCCGCCGCGGTGTCAAAATACCATTGCCCGTCCTGCTTCACCAGTGGAATGGGAAACGGCCAGCCGTCGGCGCCCAACTCCAGCGCCACGCTGGCATCGGAATTGGAGATTACCTCCGTTTTCTCCATCAGTCGTTGGACAAACCGCTTGTATCCCTCCGTAGCCTGGACGGCGTCGGGCGAAACCAGGCTTTGCCCTTGCGGGCCGAAGATGGCGTGGAGGGCGTTGGTGTCGTGATCCCGGGCAGCCGCCGACAGGGCGTTGACGGCGTCTTCCGGCGAGGCGAAGCGTTCCTGATCTGCGGCCAAACTGCTCACGGGCAATGCCAGCGTGAGCCAGGCCAGAGCGAAGCGATGGAGTTTCATAAGTGAAAATATTTTGTGGAATTTCATGGAAAAAGATGGTTCAACGTCCACGCGAGCTCCCACCGCCGCCTCCTGCATTACCACCGCCGGTGGAGGGCGCTGCTCTAGGAGCTGGGGGCGCTTCGGTTCTTGGCGCCGACTCGGTATGTGAGACGGTCCGCACGCTCTGCTCGCCGCGCTCACTGTCGGCCCTTGCTTCTTGCGCGCTTTGAATACCGATAAAGGCGCCGGTCGAGGGCGGATTGTTGACCCGCACATTGCGTTCAACCTGGGGCGGCGCGGACCGTGTAACCGGCATGGATGGCCTGCTTATCGGCGCTTCGGTTCGGATCGCCGGCGCTCCCTGCCGGACGGCTGGAGCGGGAGTTCGGGGCGCCCGCGCGAAATCGGACGGTGAACGGCCGATCGTTGTCACACTCATCTGGTTCTGAGCCGTGCCCCAGCCCCGGTCGCCGCGCATGGTTCCAGCGTTCACGGTACGATTGGCCGGATGCCAGACCGCCGTGTGGCTGGCCAGCACCGCGGCACGTTGGTCCGGCCGCTGATGCCACCAATTGGCGGGACGCGGATGCTCGTGGCTCCACAAAATCAGGTTGTGATGATGCCAGTCGAAATCGCCACACAACCAGATGCCGATTGGCAAGGCAACCCCAAACGTGCAGGCATAACCACCTTGATAGAATATCTCGTCCGGCTGATAGTCCGGCACGTAAATATCGTCCGGGTTGGCGGGGAGAATCTCAACGTCCCCGTCGTCGTTGACCACCTGCTCCTGGGGCGTGGACGCCAGGTTGCCCAGATTGCAAGCCGAATTGCGCAAGCGCTGGATGGAATCCATCACGTCCTGCTGCTGGTTGAGAAACGCCTCGCCGACCGCGGTCGTCCAATCCAGATTTTCATCCAGCCATTGCAAAACGTTTGGGTAGTGGGCCAGTGCCTGAACGTTGGGGTCCCACGGTTGCTGGTCAACCTGGCTCGGATCGCCCCCGCTGCTGAGGTACCGGTCCGCCAGCACGATTTGGGCCGGCAAAGTGGACGCCGGCAGGATTTCCGCCAGCAACGGGTCGGGATACAGGGCGATGGGCCCCAACAATTGGTCAAGCTGCGCGTCCGAAAGCGGCTGATAGGCGGGCATGGGCGGCGGCACCTCCGTTTGCGCCCGCGCCGCCAGGCCGCCACCGGCCAGCACCGATGCTAAAACTACGATTTTGAGCTTATTCATATGAATCTCTCCTTTCTTGATGTTTTTGGATTCATGCGATGATTATTTGGGTGGTAATTGTGAAACGTTCCAGCCGCCGCCCAGCGCCTCGATGAGCTGGATGGCGGCGGTCATTTGTTGTGTGCGCAGGTTCACCAGGGTTTGGCGGTTGGCCAGCAATGTGGTTTGCGCGGTAATCACGTTGAGATAACTGTCAATGCCCAGTCTATAACGTTGGAGGGCCAAAGCGAGATAACGTTCCGAAGATTTTACGGCGATGTCCTGTTGTTGAATCTCCTGGTTCAGGATCCGCAGCGAAGCCAGGTTGTCTTCCACCTGTTGAAACGCGGTGAGAACCGTCTGGCGATATTGGGCCACGGAACCTTCGTAAGCGGCGCGATATTGCGCCACGGTGGCCGCGCGCGCGCCGGCGTCGAAAATGGTTTCGCTCAGGTTGGCGCCCAGGGACCAAACGCGGCTGGGCCAATCCAACAGCGTTTCAACCGCCGCGCTCTCATAGCCGCCCTCCGCGCTCAGGGTGATGTTCGGGAAATAGGCGGCCCGGCCCACGCCAATCTGGTAATTGGCGGCGGCCACGCTGCGTTCGGCGGCGGCGATATCGGGCCGCCGTTCGAGCAATTGCGATGGAAGGCCGGCGGGGACGGCGGGCGGACTGTCCTTGAGCGGCGTGCGGGGAATGGAAAAAAGCGAGGGTGGTTTGCCAATGAGCACGGCGATGGCGTGTTCAAGCTGGGCACGCAGTATCTGGAGATTGGTGTCCTGCGCTTCGGTGGTTTCCAGTTGGGTCTCGGCCTGGGCCACGTCCTGATCGGAATCAATTCCGGTTTTGAACAGCACCTTGGTCAACTCCAGCGATTGGCGATAAGCCACCACCGTGTCATCAAACAATTGTTCCAGCGCGTCCTGTCCCCGCAATTGAAAATAATCCGCCGCCAGTTCCTCCTGCGCAGTCAGTCTGGTGTTTTCCAGATCCGCGGCCGACACTTGGGCCTGGGCGGCACTGGACCGCACCGTGTTGCGAACGCGCCCCCAGAAATCCGGCTGCCACTGTCCATTGAGGGCCAGGTCATAGACGGTGCTGTTGGGGTTCGACCTGTTCGTTCCAAACGAGCTCTCCAGCGACTGGGATTGCCGCTGGCGCGTGAGCGACGGATTGGCCACGAGAGTGGGATAGTATTGAGCCTGTGCCTGGCGCACGATGGCCCGGGCGGAAAGCAGGTTGGCATACGCGGCCGCGATGTTCTGATTGGAAACCACCAGTTGCGCTTCGAGTGAATTCAATTCGTCATCATTGAAAACCGCCCACCAATTGCTCCGCGCCACGGCCTCGCTGGGCTGGGCGACTCTCCACACGTCGTTGGTGGTCAAATTCTCCTTGAACCGGGCGGGCGTTTCCACGGCGGGCCGCGTGTAATGCGGCGCGAAGCTGCAGCCGCCCAGCCAGGCGGAGAGGACCATGAGACTGAACCGCGGAAGGACGCGGATGGATCCGGATAAAAGCGTTGAAGCGTTGAAGCGTGAACCCCGACATCCGCTGTCGGGGTGAACCGTTGCGGCGCTTCCGGTACTGGCCGCTTCCACGCTTCCACGCTTTAACGCTTCAACGTGTTTAAGTTCATCCCTGTTCATTCGTGGTAAAACATGTTTTTTCATGGGACACTTTCATCAATAATCCCATAGGCAACCGGAGGAACACCCGCGCGCCGGTGCCGCAGTTGCTCCCACCACAGGCGCAAGCGGTCGAGGTAGAGATAAACCACCGGCGTGGTGTACAGGGTGAGCACCTGGCTCACGAGCAGTCCGCCCACGATGGCAATGCCCAGCGGGCGGCGCAGTTCGGAGCCCACGCCGTTGCTCAGCACCAGCGGCAGGGCGCCAAACATCGCCGCCATGGTCGTCATCAGAATCGGACGGAACCGCAACAGGCACGCCTGGTAAATGGCGTCCTGCGGGCGCATGCCGTGCTCGCGTTCGGCGGCCAGCGCGAAATCTATCATCAGGATGGCGTTCTTTTTCACGATGCCGATCAGCAGAAACACGCCGATGAGCGCGATGATGCTGAGATCCGTGTTAAACAGCATCAACGCCAGCACCGCGCCGACCCCGGCCGACGGCAGGGTCGAAATGATGGTAATGGGATGAATGTAACTCTCATAAAGGATTCCCAGCACGATATAGACGGCCAGCAACGCGGCGGCAATCAGCCACTTCTCGGTGGCCAGCGATGCCCGGTACACCTGCAGCGTCCCGGAATAACTTCCGTGAACCGTGGCCGGCAGGCCCATGTTTTGTTCCATTTCATCAATCTCACGCACCGCGTCGCTCAGCGACTTTCCCGGGATGAGGTTGAAGGAAACGGTGACCGAGGGAAATTGGCCCGTATGGTTGACGGCGATCGGCGCGGTCGTGGGCGCGTAATGAGCCAGGGCGCTCAGGGGAACCACGGTCGAGCTGTTGGTCGGGTGCAGGTAAATTTCGTCGAGACCCTGCGGGTTCTGCCAGAACTGCGGCTCCACTTCCATAACCACGTAGTATTGGTTGAGGGAAGTGTACATGGTGGACACTTCCTCCTGCCCGAACGCGTCGTAAAGCGTGTTGTCAATGAGCTGCGTCGGTATGCCCAACCGCGCGGCCGTTTTGCGGTCATACACCAGCGAAGCCTGCAGCCCGTTGTTTTGCTGGTCACTATTGACATCGGTAAAACCGGACAGCTTGCGCATTTGATTCAGGAGCATCGGGCCCCATTTGACGAGGTCATTCAAATTGTCGCTTTGAATCGTGTACTGATACTGCGAGTTGCCGGAGCGCCCGCCGATGCGCAAGTCCTGTCCCGCCTGGACAAAAACCGTGGCGCCGGGGACCACGCCAAATTTCGGACGGAGGCGGTTGATAAGCTGGCTGGCGCTGATTTTTCGTTCGTTGAGCGGTTTGAGGGCCATGTAAATGAACCCGCCGTTGGCCGGCCCGCCGCCGCCGGTGAAGGCCGTGACCGTGGCGATGGCCGGATCGTTGGTGGCGATGCGCACAAAACGCGCCGTGGCCGCATGCATCGCCTGATAGGAAGCGTCCTGCGAACCCTGAATGCCGCCGAAGACCGTGCCGTTGTCCTGCTGCGGGAAAAAGCCCTTGGGCACGATCCAGAAAAGGCAGAAATTGGCGGCAATCGTCAGCAGCAAAACGAGCACTGTGATGGCCGGATGCCGCAATACCACCTGCAAGCTGCGCCGGTAATGCTCCAGCACCCACGCGAATACCTTTTCGCTGGCGCGAAACGTCCGCCCGTGCTCTTCGGGCCGCCGGTACCGCATCAGCAGCGAGCACAGCATGGGGGTGGTGGTCAGCGAAATGACCAGCGACACCAGAATGGCCGTCGAGAGCGTCACGGCAAACTCGCGGAACAGGCGGCCCACGATGCCGCCCATCAATAAAATCGGCGTAAACACGGCCACCAACGACAGGCTGATGGACACCACGGTAAAACCCACCTCGCGCGCCCCTTTCAACGCCGCCTCCATCGGCCGCATGCCCTGCTCAGCGTAGCGCGACACGTTTTCGATCACCACGATGGCGTCATCCACCACGAAGCCCGTCGAAATGGTCAGCGCCATCAAGGAGAGATTGTCCAGGCTGAAACCGAGCATATACATCACGCCAAACGTGCCGATCAAGGAAGTGGGAACGACCACGGCGGGAATCAAGGTGGTGCGCGGATCCCGCAGGAAAACAAAAACGACGAGAATGACCAGCAGCACGGCAATCAACAGCGTCCGCTCCACTTCAAAGACCGATTCGCGGATCGTGGTCGTGCGATCGAGCATTACTGTAAGGTTCATGCCCGCCGGTATGGAGGCCTTCAGCCCAGGGAGGGCGGCGCGCACGTGGTCAACCGTCTGGATAATATTTGCGCCCGGGGCCGAGAGGATGATCAGCGAAACACTCTGCCGGCCATTGATGTAGCCGGCGGTGCGGATGTTGGCCACCGAATCCTGCACGGTGGCCACGTCCGACAACGTCACCGGCGCGCCGTTGTGGTAGGCCACTACCAGCGGCCGGTAATCGGCGGCCTTGAACAATTGATCATTGGCCATGATATCGGCGGTGGTGTGTGGTCCGGTGATCTGGCCTTTGGCGAGATTGGCGTTTTGCTGGCCCAACATCGTGCGTACGTCTTCGAGGCTTAATCCAAAACTGTTCAGCAGCGTCGGATTCACGTCCACCCGCACTGCCGGGGAGGCCCCGCCGCCGATGTTGACCTGGCCGACGCCCTGAATTTGCAGCAGCCGTTGCTGGATGATGGAATCGGCGATGTCGTACATCTGCCCGCGATCATAAACATCCGACGTGAGCGCCAGGATCATGATGGGGGCGTTGGCGGGATTCACCTTTCGGTAACTGGGATTGCTGGGCAGGTTGGACGGCAAATAGGCGCGTGCGGCGTTAATTGCCGCCTGCACGTCCCGCGCCGCGCCGTTGATGTCCCGGCTTAAATCGAATTGCAGCGTGATGCCGCTGGAGCCGAGATAGCTGGAGGAGGTCATCTCGGTCAGGCCGGCGATGTGCCCAAATTGCCGCTCCAGCGGCGCGGCGACCGACGAAGCCATGATTTCCGGGCTGGCGCCCGGCAACCCCGCCCCCACGCTGATGGTCGGAAAATCCATCTGCGGCAGCGGCGCCACCGGCAATTGCAGGTACGCAACCATTCCCGCCAGAATGATCGCCGCCGTCAGCAACGTCGTGCCGATCGGACGCCGGATGAAGGGTGCGCAAATATTCATGGCGTAGCGTCAGGCATCCCTGCCTGACGTAGAGGGCGGCATCCCTGCCGCCCGGACCAATGGGAGCCTGCGCAAGAGCGTTGAAGAATGTTCACGATGCGATGCTGTTCGACCATTTGTCCCGCCGGGCTTGGAAGCCCGGCTCTACGGCAGGCAAGGATGCCTGCCGCTGCAGCATCGCCGATCCGCACTCGGTGAATACAGGTCAGTTTCATCTTCAGACCTCACTGGGAACAGCCTCACCGCCTTTGCTTTCTGCGCTGGCCCGCGAACGCGAAAATCTCGCCGCCAGCCGCCCGAAGAAAAGATAAATGACCGGCGTGGTGTAGAGCGTGAGCACCTGGCTCACAATCAGGCCGCCAACTATCACGATGCCCAGCGGCTTGCGCAATTCCGACCCCACTCCGTTCCCCAGCGCCAGCGGTAATCCGCCGAACAGCGCGGCAAACGTCGTCATCATGATCGGCCGGAAACGGAGCAGGCAGGCTTGATAAATGGCCTCCTCGGGTCGCTTCCCTTCCCGGCGTTCCGCGTCGAGCGCAAAGTCAATCATCAAAATCGCGTTTTTGGCCACTATCCCGATCAGCAGTATCATCCCGATCAGCGCCACCACGTCCAATTCGGTCCCGCAAATTATCAGCGCGAGAATCGCGCCCACGCCGGCAGACGGCAGGGTGGACAGAATGGTGATGGGATGAATGTAACTCTCATAGAGCACGCCCAGAATAATATAGACGGTGATGATCGCCGCGAGGATGAGCCACGGCTGGTTGCCCAGCGAGGTGAGGAATGCCTGGGCCGTTCCCTGAAAGCCGGGGATGACACTCAGCGGCATGTCCAGGCTGGTTTGAGCGCGCTGGATGGCGGTGGTTGCCGCGCCCAGGGACGTGTGCGGCGCCAGGTTGAAGGAAATCGTGACCGCGGGGAATTGGCCTTGGTGACTAATTGCCAAGGGCGTGGTGCCCGGGGCGAAATGCGCAAACGTGCTCAATGGCACCGGGCCGCCGGGCGAATTGAGGTAAATGTCGTTAAGCTTGGCCGGATTCTTTTGGAACTCGGGCAACGCTTCCAGAATCACGTGATACTGGTTCAATTGCGTGAACGTGGTCAGAATCTGCCGCTGGCCGAAGGCGTCATAGAGCGTCCCGTCTATTTGCGCCGCGGTGATGCCCAGGCGGGAGGCCGTCACCCGGTCAATCACCAGCGACACCTGGGAGCCGTTATTTTGCTGGTCGGTCGCCACGTCCTGCAGCTCGGTCTGCCCTTGCAATTGATCCATCATCCGCACCGTCCAGGTGTTCAACTCGGACGCGCTGGCATCCTCCAGCGTGTATTGGTACTGGGTGGCGCTCACCCGGTCCTCCACCGTCAAATCCTGCACCGGTTGCATGTAAAGTTTGATGCCTGCGACCTTGGCCAACTCCGGTTGCAATCGGCGTATCACGTCGCTCGCGCTGGTTTTGCGTTCGGCCAGCGGTTTGAGATTGATGAGAATGCGCCCGCTGTTGAGCGTGGTGTTGATGCCATCGGCCCCGATAAACGAGGACAGGCTTTCGACCGCCGGGTCTTGGAGGATCACGTCCGCCAGTTCCTGTTGTCTTTCGGCCATCGCCGTGAACGAGACGTTCTGTTGCGCCTGGGAGATCCCTTGAATCACCCCGGTGTCCTGCACCGGAATGAATCCTTTGGGCGCCACCAGGTAAAGCACGATGGTCAGGACCAACGTGCCCAGGGCGACGAGCAAAGTGGCCGGCTGATGCTTGAGCACCCGTTGCAAGGTGCGGCCGTAAAAATGGATGACCCGCTGATAGACCCCTTCCGACGCTTCATAGAAACGCCCGGGCTTCCGGTCGGCCTTGGCTTTGAGTATGCGCGCGCACAACATCGGTGTGAACGTCAGGGATACCGCGGCCGAAATCAGAATCGTGATGCTCAGGGTGACGGCGAATTCCCGGAATAACCGTCCGACCACGCCGCCCATGAACAATAGCGGGATGAGCACCGCGATCAGCGAAATGGTCAGAGACATGATGGTGAACCCGATCTGGCCTGCCCCTTTCAACGCCGCAGTCAGCGGTTTCTCGCCCAGTTCGATGTAGCGGAAAATGTTCTCAATCATCACGATCGCGTCGTCCACCAGAAAGCCCGTCGAAATCGTCAGCGCCATGAGCGTCAGATTGTTCAGGCTGAAACCCAGCAGATACATGAGGCCGAAGGTGCCCACGAGCGAAACCGGTACCGCCACGCTGGGAATGAACGTCGCCGGCACGTTTCGCAAAAACAGGAAAATCGCCATCACCACCAGCGCGATGGTCAGCAGCAGCGAAAATTCCACGTCCCGCACCGAGGCGCGGATGGTCGTCGTGCGGTCCGTGAGAATGGAAACGTCAACCGCCGCCGGCAAATTGGCCTTGAGCTGCGGCAGGAGTTTCTTGATGCGGTCAACCACCTGAATGATGTTGGCGCCGGGTTGGCGCTGGATGTTGACAACGACCGCGGGGGTCTTGTTCATCCACGCCGCCAGCCGGGCGTTTTCCACGCCGTTCGTCACGTTGGCCACGTCCGCCAGCACCACCGGGGCGCCGTTGGTCGTGTAGGCCACCACCAGCGAATTGTAATCCTTGCTGGTCAGCAACTGGTCGTTGGCATTGATTTCGTAAGCCTGTTGCGGACCGTCGAAGTTGCCCAACGCCTGGTTGACGCTGGCTTGTTGCAGCGTGGCGCGCAGGGCTTCCAAATTGATGCCGTACGCCGATAGGGCCGTGGGATTGGCCTGGATGCGCACCGCCGGTTTTTGCCCGCCGCTGATGGTGACCAACCCCACCCCCAACACCTGCGAAATCTGTTGCGCCAGCCGCGTGTCGGCGAGGTCTTCCACCTGCGACAGCGGATAGCTCTTGGAGGTGAGCGCCAGCGTCAGTATCGGCGCGTCGGCGGGATTGGATTTGCTGTAAATGGGCGGCGACGGCAGCCCGGCGGGCAGATAGCTCTGCGCCGCGTTGATGGCCGCCTGCACCTCCTGCTCGGCCACGTCTATGTTCAGTGACAACAGGAATTGCAGGGTGATGATCGAACTGCCATCGGAACTGATGGAAGTCATCTGGTTCAAGCCGGGCATTTCGCCGAACTGCCGCTCCAACGGCGCGGTGATGGCCGATGCCGTCACATCCGGACTCGCGCCCGGATAAAACGTGACAACTTGAATCGTGGGGTAATCCACTTCCGGCAACGCCGACACGGGAAGCTGGAGATAGGCGATAAAGCCCGCCAGGGCGATGGCGAACATCAGCAGCCAGGTGGCCACGGGCCGTAAAATGAATGGTCGCGATGGATTCATTCCGTTTCGCTGCGTTCCGGCAACGTCATTCGTCAGCATGGGCGCCCTGCCCGTCGGTCGGCGCGTTCGTGCCCCGGCCGCCCCGCCCATGGCTCCACGAATTGGTGCCCCGCCCGCCAGCTCCGTGCCTCGCCCGCGTCGCACCACCGGGCCTTTCGCCCGCGCCGCCGCTCTCTGGCCGAAGGGCGACTTTTGCCCCGTCAATCAGGCGGTTAAAATTGTTCGCGGCCACCACCGCCCCGGCCTCCAAACCATCCACCTGTGAAACCGTGCCGTCGGTGGCCCCCACGGTAATCGGATGCATCTCCACCGTGTTCGTGGGCGTGAGCAAATAGACAAAGGCAGTATCGGAGTTGCGCTGAATCACGGTGTTGGGCAGAACGGCGACGCCTCGCAGCGTGTCCACCAGCAAATGCACGTTGACAAACTGGTTGGGGAAAAGCGATTCGTCTTCGTTCGAGCAAACGCCCCGGAGCTTGAGCGTTCCCGAAGACGTATTGATTTCGTTGTCGAGCGTTTCGAGCGTGCCGGTCGTGATCTTGGTTTGATCTTCGTGGTCATACACCTCCATGGGTATGGTCCCTCCGCGACGCACCGCCGCGAGGATTTGCGGCAAAGAATCCTCGGCCACTGTGAAAATCACGGTAATCGGCTGCAATTGGGCTACCACGACCAACGGCGTGGTCCCATTGGCTTGGACGAGGTTGCCCGGATCCACCAGGCGCAAGCCGACCCGGCCGGTGATCGGCGAGGTGATGTGGCAATAAGCAAGATTCACCTTGGCGCTGTCCAGGTTGCCTTGGTCCAATTTGACCAAGCCTTCGTCCTCATGCACGGTGGCAAGCTGGGTCTCATACTGCTGTGCCGGAATGGCGTTGCTGGACAGCGCTTCCTTGTAGCGGGCCAGGTCAATCCGGGCGTCCTCGAGCAGGGCGGCGTCGTGCTCGAGTTGCCCTTGCGCTTGATCCACCGCCGCCTGATAAGGGCCGGGATCAATTTCCACCAGCGAATCCCCTACGCGCACGTGTTGGCCTTCCTGGTAGTTTACCTTCACGATTTGCCCAGCCACGCGGGCCGCCACCGACACGGTATAGACGGGCGTGACGGTGCCGAGCGCCTCCACGTAAATGCCAATATCGCCGTTGGTGGCCGTGGCCGTGCTGATCATCATGGTATTCGTGCCCCCGCCGCCGCCGAAGCGGCCGCCGCCGCCGCCGGCAGACTGGCGAGGCTGCCGGTGCGTCCAATAGGCGATGAAACCGAGCAGGAGCACAAGCGCAACGATTATCAAAACCCATGGCCAGCGGCGCGCGGCTTGGTGCGATTGGGGCTCCCCGGATTGGCCGGCGGAAACCCCGGCTGGTGGCTGTTTTTGTTCGTCCATAAACGGTCAGTGGTTCTCCACGGCGGAGCCTCGCTCCGTGCTTCCAGCTCGCGCCCAGCGCCGGCAACAGGCCGAATCGTTCGCCCTCAAGCTTAAATGCCGGCGTAATGACTTCATAACAATATTCCCGTCGTTCGTCATTCAAAATTCCAGCCTTCTTCGGCCTATTCCAGCCCTCTCCAGGCTATTCCACCTTGCTTCATGGTGCCGGTCCTTTTGCCAACCCTCGATTACGCCCCTCGCGCCGATTTGGGGAGCACGCTTTCGAGCAAGATGGTCTTGAAATGCGGCTCGGCCAGGCGACGAAGACGTTCATCCTCGGATTCTTCCAGATAATCCCGGATGGTTTTCAGCAGGAGCGGAATGTCCAGCGGCTTTTCCATGAGTGCATCCACGCCCGCGTCGGCGGCGCGGTGATACTGCCGTGACATCGCCGTAATGACGATCACCGGTACCAGCGGATGCGTGCTGGCCATCAATTCAAACGCATCCCACCCGTCACGGTCCGGCATATTCAAATCCAGCAAAACCAAATCGGGCAATTCGGCGATGAATTTGGCGGCGGCCTCGCGGCCCGTGGCGGCGAAAATCACCTCATATTCCTCTGAAACGAGCACCTCACCCAGCATCTTCCGGATGCTCGCGTCATCATCCGCCAATAGAATCTTCCTCTTCATAATCAACTCTCCCGGCAACGCCCATTGCCGCCACGATTGGTCAGCTACCCTGTGCGCGGCCACGGCGGGCACCATCGGTTTAATCATTGCCCAGGGCTTTAGCGCAATCCATGCCAGCGCCGGGTGCGCTGTGTGGTCTGCGAAAATACGGGAAAATACGGGGAATTTGCCCAGCCCGGAGAAGCCGAAACCCTGCGCCCTGCATAGCCGCTTTGCAGGCCAGCCAAGTCCGTTTGCAGTGGTGGCGGTTGCCGGGCCGGGAATTCCCCCCAATAATGGCATTTCGCTCGTGTGGCATGGCTCCTGCCATCAGGAACGCGCATGCGTTGGTTGGAATGAGGTGGGTACGACGGCGGCTGGTTTTCGTGGCCGGCCGCCGCCGGTTTCAACTAGATTGTT
>Ga0326727_10020252_pt1 | contig 13234 bp, 11 predicted proteins | sample MB2enrmetagenome_FD_207643 | JGI IMG/M metagenome (GOLD analysis project Ga0326727, IMG submission 207643) | Lab enriched peat soil microbial communities from McLean, Ithaca, NY, United States - MB29MY | ecosystem: Environmental > Terrestrial > Soil > Wetlands > Peat | place: USA: New York...
CACGTTTGCCCTTCAAAACCGCGTCCCGTGTTACCAGAAAGTCATTATGGGGTGGGGGAGTTTTGCGTGATCACTTTGCCCTTAGGTGGGGGAATTTTGGATTATCACAATCAAAACATTACATCTGGCATAACTAATATAACGAATGCAACTACGACAACTGATATAACGACTACTACGACGGTACACCCTATTACAGGCGACCAAATATCGGAGCAGACTGTCATTCGAACGGTGAACTTTAATCGTTATGAAGTTCAGATTCAGCTTACAATGTCTGGGACATTTGTAAATATCATATCTATAAAGGTGAAGAAGTCATTCATAGAAGCGATGAAGAACAGGCTTGGCTCGGATGTTCATGATGTTGAAGAATACTATCGTGAGGAATGATGACCTATGTTTTACCTTGAAGCTTCCGAGATGGAAGCAATACTTCGGTTTGGAGATGTTATTCAGGGATTTCCGATTTGTTTTTCTGTGATTGACAAACCATCACATGAATCGGATTTTCACATAACAGTTTCTGCGCCAAGTTATGCTGTAGTATTATCCCCTTGTTGTTCAATAAAGGACAAAGTATTATCATTAGCCCCGCTTAAACAACTCGAAAACAAGATATTTGTAAACCCCTATCTAGGAGCCTGTCGGAGAAATGGCATTAGAAGCCGGTTTCTGCTAATATGGTCCCACTATGGAAAAGACATTCAAATCCTGCGACCGAAAACAAATGCTGCTCCCGCCATCGTTGATGGATTGGCTTCCGAAAGGGCACCTCGCCTATTTCCTGTTGGATGTGGTCGAGCAGCTTGACCTCTCAAATATATATGCCTCATACCAGGGAGATGGACGGGGACAGCCCCCGTTTGAACCCGGAATGATGACGGCCCTTCTTCTCTACGCCTATTGCACCGGGGTTCCCAGTTCCCGTCAAATCGAGAAGAAAACCTACGAGGACGTTCCCTTCCGAGTGATTGCGGCAAACAGGCATCCTGATCATGACTCTATATGCGAGTTCCGGAAGCGCCACCTGAAGGCACTTGCCGATCTTTTCCTGCAGACCCTCAGACTCTGCCAGGAAGCCGGGCTTGTAAGGCTTGGTCATGTTGCTCTTGATGGAACAAAAATCAAGGCCAATGCTTCCAAGCACAAAGCTATGAGCTACGGGAGGATGAAAAAGACCAAGGACCAGCTTGAAAAAGAAATCGAAGGGCTTCTTGAAAGCGCCGAGGCCGTAGACAAAGAAGAGAATAAGAAATACGGCAAGGGCAAAAAGGGCTGGGATCTGCCCGATGAACTCAAAAGAAGAGAGACTCGCCTGGCTAAGATCAAAGAGGCAATGAGTGCGCTTGAGGAAGAAGCCGGGCAAAAGCAATTGGAGAAGCAGAAGGCCAAAGAAGAAGAAACCAAGCAGAAACAGGCGCATACGAGTCCATCGCCTTCTGTGGAACCCAAGGATTCGGCTCAAAAAAACTTTACCGACCCTGATTCCCGGATTATGAAGGTAAGTAACACCAATTCCTTTGAGCAATGCTATAACGGCCAGGCAGTTGTTGATGACTCTTCTCAGGTAATTGTGGCAGCCAATCTTTCCCAAAACGCCAATGACATTGATGAGGTTGAACCCATCCTGGAGATTCTTGAGGAAAACCTTGGCGGGATTCCTCAAAAGATGGCAATCACAACCGATGCCGGATATTTTAGCGAAACCAACCTGATGCTCTTTGAGGACGCCTTGCTCAACCCCTTCATGGCCACCCAAAAAATGAAACACGGGGAAGAGCTTCCACAATTCCGGGGGCGAATCCCAAACGATATTACGCCCAAAGATCGAATGAGAAGAAAGCTTTGCACGAAAAAGGGCCAAGAAATTTACTCCAAGCGAAAATCAACTGTGGAACCGGTCTTTGGTCAGATAAAGCAGGCGATGGGTTTGCGGCAGTTCTCATTAAGGGGATTTGAGAACGTATCCGCCGAGTGGCAGATATGGTGCCTCTCTCACAACCTGCTTAAGCTCTATCGGCATGGAGGCCCCTTCTAACAAGTTGGAGAAACCCATTTCCGCCTTTCGCCGATCGGTTTCGGCCAATTCATTCCGACAATACCCGTGCGAATGTCTATCACTGGCTAATTCTTATTGCATTCGAGCCTGCTGACTCAGGAACCAGCCACTTTGATCACTCAACGTCGATTTTGTAAAAACCGTTATTCCGACAGGCTCCTAGTGCAGGTTACCCCGGTTATCCTTCTTAAGGGGATGGCGACATATTTGCCTGGAGCAACAAAATATTTTTGCTCCAGCTCAGGAGGGACGGTATCATCTCGATATTGCTACTCTGTCTGGATGCGTCACCTTATCAAGGCCTATGAGGCCGGTCTCGACACTCGTCTAAACAGGATCGCCGAGCTGGGGCCGGGGGACTCCCTGGGCATCGGCCTGTGCGCCGTTTTATGTGGCGTAAAAGAGTATTATGCACTCGACGCGAAGCCGCATGCCAATTTAGAACGCAACAAAACTATTCTCGAAGAACTTGTCGTGATGTTGAGTCGACGCGAACCGATACCCGACGAAGGCGAGTTCCCTTTTATCTCACCACCTCTAGGAAAGTATTCTTTTCCTCATTACATCTTATCCGACGATATTCTCAGTCAATCGCTCCACCCCGATCGCATTGCCGCCATTCATAAAGTCCTGGCTGACAGCCGGGCCATAAACGGTATTCATATCTCCTATGTTGCGCCTTGGCATGGTGTTGCTCCATGCAGAACGGGGGAAGCATTGGACATGGTGTTTTCCCAGGCCGTCATGGAACACGTCGAGCAGGTGTATTCGACCTATGCCGCGCTTTATAAATGGCTGCGCCCTGGCGGGTTCATGTCTCACACGATTGACTATAAGTCCCACGGCTACACTCGTAATTGGAACGGTCACTGGGCTATCTCAAAACTCTTATGGAAAATTGTCAAAGGAAACAGACCCTACCTGATCAATAGACTTCCCCATTCAGGCCACATTAAAGCGATGGAAAAGGCCGGGTTTCAGATTGTGGGTGAGATGAAAAAGAGCGGAGAACCGCTGGCGCGGCACGAACTGTCAAGCGAATTTATAACATTAAATGACGACGACCTTCGGACGTCCGAAGCATTTATTCAGGCGGTAAAGCTTTCGCGTAAATAGGGGAATGCAGGCTTTTGCGAATTCTTAACCTTCTTCCTCATCTCTCGGGCGGTGGCGCTGAGCGGCAATTTGGCTACCTGGCGCCCGAGCTGGTGCGTATGGGCCATAGAGTGGATGCGGCCTACCTAAGCAGCGGTCCCGCCAAACCCGAGTTGAACGGCGTTATGATGCACCCTTTGCGTGCGGCGAACAACTACGATCCGTATTTGTTCTGGCAACTGGTTCGACTTATCCGAGGTGTCAGGCCTGACATCATCCACACATGGATTTTACAAATGGATATTCTGGGTGGAGTGGTGGCTGGACTCAACGGGGTCCCTTGGGTACTTGCCGAACCGAGCTCAGAGCTGGCCCATTCGCAGACATGGAAGCACAGGTTGCGGGTTCGAGTAGGATCCGGTGCGAGCGCCATTGTATGCAATTCCCGAGGTGGTGACGAATATTGGAAAACCCTGCTGCCATACAGCCGCCGTTACATCGTACCAAACGGATTGCCGCTCGATTTAATCGGCAGAACAGCGGCAGCGTTGCCTCCTGGATTGCCGAGGTCCGATACTGATGTTGTGCTCTACGTCGGACGCCTGGTATCAGATGTTACCGGCAATAAGAATCTGAAGGCCCTTTTTGCGGCACTGGCATACGTCAGTCAACGGCAAAAAGTGTTGGCTATTCTTTGCGGGGCTGGCCCTCAGCGAGGTGAATTACAGACTATGACACAAAAGATGGGGCTTGAGCCGAATGTCCATTTTACCGGCTATCTGCCAACCCCATCGGTTTGGGCGCTGATGAAGAAAGCTTCGGTTTTTGTTTCCCTCAGTGCTTACGAAGGGCGTCCTAATGCGGTGATGGAAGCCATGGCGTGCGGCTGCCCTCTTGTTCTCTCAGATATACCCGCGCACCGCGAGATTCTTGATGAGAGTTGCGCGCTCTTTGTCGATCCGTCCAACATTCAGCAAACGGCCGACGCCATCGTGCAGATATTGCGCAATGCGGACGCCGGCAAAGTTCGTGCCCTGATCGCAAAAGAGAAAACCATGGGATGGTCCGTAGCCGGAATGGCCCGAAATTACGAAAAACTGTACGGAGAGATTTTATCCAGCCAGGAGCATAAGCTCAACAACCGGACAAAGGGATAAGTCACAATCATGTGCGGTATTGTCGGCATCTGTGGAAGAGAACCCATACAGGATGACAAAATGATTGTGTCCATGAGGGACACGATGCACCACCGCGGCCCCGATGACTCGGGAATATGGAAATCGCGGGACAGTGCCGTCATGCTCGGCCACAGGCGCCTTGCCATTATCGACCTCTCCCCGGCAGGTCATCAGCCGATGTCCGATGCCTCGGGACGTTGCAACATAGTCTTCAATGGCGAGATCTACAACTTCCGGGAGCTGCGCGATGAGCTTGCATCGTTCGGACATACTTTCCGGACGCAGAGCGATACGGAAGTGATTCTAGAAGCGTACCGCCGCTGGGGAGAGCGTTGTGTTGAGCGATTCAACGGGATGTTTGCCTTCGCCCTCTACGATGCTGACCGGGATATTTTGTTTGCGGGGCGAGATCGCGCGGGTGAGAAGCCTTTTTTCTACTGGCATTGTGGAAATACCCTCATGTTCGCATCCGAACTCAAAGCATTGATGCGGTATCCCGGCCTTCCCCGCAGGCTTGATCCGGAAGCGATGAACTTTTATCTCGCCTATGGTTATGTACCCTCCGATATGTGCATTCTCCAGGGTGTAAGGAAATTGGCCCCAGGATACGCGCTGTTGTTTGAGAGACGAATTAACAAAATAGCGATACGGAGTTATTGGTCTTTACCAGAACCTCAATCCAAGGAACGGTACGACTCGCGTGAACTCTTTTGCGAGTTCAAGGAGCTTTTGACCAGCGCAGTCCGGCAGCAGCTTGTGGCTGATGTACCCGTAGGAATACTTTTGAGCGGCGGGATGGATTCAAGCCTCATAACCGCCATTGCCAGCCATGTTTCCGCAAAGCCTGTCAAGACCTTCACCATTTCGTTTCCGGGACATGCCGGGTACAATGAAGAGTCCTACGCTCGGATCGTTGCAGACTATTTCGGGACCGAGCACACCGTGCTCCCGGCAACCACAGCATCCCCCAAGCTATTGCGGGAACTTGCCCGGCAGTTCGACGAACCCATCGCCGATTCCTCTATGATTCCGACATATCTCGTTTCCAGTCTGGTACGCCAACATGCAACCGTGGCAATCGCCGGAGACGGAGGGGACGAGCTTTTCGGGGGCTATCCTCACTACTCATGGCTTTTGCGCCATAACATGGCGAGAAGATCTGTTCCCACTTGGGTGAGCAGTCGAGTGTCACGCTGTGCTGAGCAATATTTACCCATCGGCTTTCGTGGCCGCAACTACCTGATGGGTTTAGATGGCACCGCGCCGAATAGTCTGGCCTCTATAAACCAATTCTTTGACCACCGCACACGCCGAAAACTATTTTCCCCTTTACGCACGATTCCATCCGACACACTCATGCGACCCGAGATCTTCAAGGCGGAGATGGAATTGCCCGGCAAAACGGTTGTGCAACGAGCTACCGCCGCAGATTTTAATTTAAACCTGGCGGATAACCTCCTGGTTAAAGTGGACCGGGCAAGCATGCTCGCCTCGCTCGAAGTGCGAGCGCCCTTCCTTGACTATCGGCTCATTGAGTTCGCTTTTTCGAAAGTACCCGATTCACTGAGGGTGCACGGCGGCAAGAGAAAGATCCTTGAGCGGCTTCTGGCCCAAAATTTACTGCCAAAGACGCTTGACCTCACTCGGAAGCAAGGTTTTTCGATCCCGCTCGCGAAATGGTTTAAAGGCGAATGGGGAACCCATATGAAATCCATTTTGTTGGATTCCCAGACGTGGTTTCACAGGGAGATAGTCACGGAGCTGATCAAAGGTCAAAAACGGGGACTTGCGAATACCCAACGCTTGTTTGCCCTTACCATGTTCGAATTGTGGCGCAAGGAATATTGTGTGGAATTGCCACATGCCGGCCCATAAATAGAATAAGCAAATACAAATGAAACTTCATTTACTTGATATTTTAAGATGTCCCGCAACCGGTCAGTCTTTAAAACTAAAGGTGACCGATGAAGTTCAAGGGGACATCGCAAGCGGGGAGTTGGTTACTGCGGACGGCATTAAGCGCTATCCAATTGAGAATTTTATTCCGCGTTTTGTTTCGTTGGACAATTATGCTCAAGGCTTCGGTTTTCAATGGAACAAATTCCGAAAAACACAGATGGACAGTTATACAGGGGTCCCTCTCTCACGGGACCGGTTCTTCGAATCATCGGGTTGGACTCCTTCCGTGCTCAAAGGCAAAAGAGTTCTCGACACAGGTTGTGGGGCCGGCAGGTTCACAGAAATTGCCTTGGATGCCGGGGCCTTTGTAGTGGCGCTCGATTACTCCTCTGCAGTAGACGCATGCTGGGCTAATCATGGGTCAAGCCCTAATTTAAACGTGATCCAGGGCGACATTTGCCACTTGCCGTTTGTTCCTGAGAGCTTTGATTTCGTGTATTGTTTGGGTGTTCTTCAGCACACTCCTAACGTCAAAGAGAGTTTTATGGCTCTCACCAAACAGCTATGTCCCGGAGGAAGACTTGTTGTGGATGCTTATCCCGACCTATGGCTGAATATCTTGTGGCCCAAATACTGGTTACGGCCCATAACCAAGCGAGTGCCCCAACAATTCTTGTTCAGTATCGTCGAAATGATGGTTTCGGGCCTTCTTCCCATAAGCCTGGCAATTGGGCGCATCCCCAAACTGGGGCGTAGATTACGTTACGCCATTCCCGTGTGTAATTATGAAGGAATTTTTCCCCTTTCAAAGAGTCAATTGAGGGAGTGGGCTGTCCTTGATACCTTTGATATGTTGGCTCCGATGTATGACCAGCCGCAAACTCTTTCCACGCTTCGTGCGTGGTTTGATGAGGCGGGAATGGCAGCCACTGAGGTATTCCGTCGTGGCAGTTATGTCGCGAGGGGGATGAAGCCTCGTGCATGACGTCGTAAGTCACACCGCTTGGGTTGGATCGGTAGAGCGTACAGCCCGGCGCGTCGCAGAAGCGATAGACACCGGTTTGGCCGGTGTTGGCAGACTTCCGGCGAGAGGAGAGCGCTGGGCTGTCAAATTGAATCTGACATACCCCACCTATCTGCCTGGCGTGGTGAATGCGCCGGTATTCGTCGAAGGGTTATGCCAATGGGCCGGAGATCGCGGGGTCCGGCTTATCCTGATAGAGGGTGACGGCGGCAATGGCGCCTACTCGGCGCAGGATGCCTTTGCCGGCAACGGTGTGACCCAAATCGCAAGGGAATATGAGGCAAGTTGCGTTTCTGTCAGCGAAACGCCATGGGAATGGCGTGAAACTCCCATTGCAGGTAAAACGATAAAGCTTCCGTATTCTCCGTTTTTCAGGCGTCGGGAGTTTGACCGTTTTATCATCGCCCCACTTTTTAAGAATCATATTTTCACAACGGTTACTCTGGGCATGAAAAACCTGTGGGGATGCATCCCGGACGCATACCGCATGTATTATCATCATCAACTTGACCACGGAATAGTCGCGCTTTGCAAAGAATTGCAGCCGGATTTTTCGATTTTTGACGGCTTAATTGCCATGCGCGGCAGGGGGCCTATGGAGGGACACCCACTGGATATGAATGCCGTAATGGTTTCCAGCGATGTGGGCGCCAGCGAATGCGCCGCTTTGGAACTTATGGGCGTTCCAATAGAAAAAGTTCGCCACTTGCTCATAGCCAGGGATGAAGGGCTGTTGCCGTCGGACGGACGGATTACCTGGGTAACGGACCCAACACCTCTTAAACGCACCGATTTTATCCTTGAACGTACATTCCTGAATCACCTTACCATTCAGCTTGGCAGAATCCCCTCATTACAAAAGTTCATTTATCACTCTCCATTGTCTTCAGTCGTTTACGCTGTTGTCAACCGATTGCGTGGGGAGTCGGCTCAGACCAAATTGCTCAAAGAAAAATGGATCGGCAGGTATCATACTATTGAACGAAACGATCAATAGGTGGCCTGCGAAAGCATATATGAAAATTCTCTATGCAGTTCATGGGTATAAGCCGGCTTATAGGGTTGGAGGTCCCATACACGCGGTATCCGCTGCTGCGGAACGGCTTGTGAGCAAAGGTCACGAGGTCATCGTTTTTACGACCAACTCGAATCTGGATGAGGACCTGGACGTTCCCACCAACCGGTCCATAGATGTTGACGGAGTGCAGGTCTGGTATTTCAAGCGCGAAGAACCCGTTCAGAAATGGCTCCCCTTAATTCCCTATCTGTCAAAATCGATAGGCTTTTTGTACACCCCAGCCATGAGGGCACAGCTTGACCGGATCGTCCCTTCCGTAGATGTCGTTCACACCCAGAACCCCTTTGTATATCCGACCTATGCCGCGGGGAAGGCTGCCATACGGCACCAAAAGCCACTATTTTATCATCAAAGGGGGGGGTTCGATCCTGACCGGTTGAAGTTCCGCAGCATGAAAAAGAGGCTTTATATTAGGGCCTTTGATGGTCCCATCATGAGAAAAGCAACAACGCTTATTGCCCTCACTGAAGCTGAGGTCAGGAGCTATAGGGCATTGGGACTTAAGACCCCATGCCGCATCATACCTAATGGGGTTGACGTTGTGGAAAGCCGGGAATCTATGCGATGCGCTCCCCGCTCTTCTTATAATATTTCGTCTGACGCGATGGTAATCCTTTTTATGGCTCGGCTGCATCCTACGAAAGGGGCTGACAGGCTGATCAGCGCATTTTTGCAGATTTATGAAAGGTTCCCAAAGGCTACGCTCGTAATGGCAGGACCGGACGAATGGGGGATAGTTGAAAAGTTCCGCATGGAAATTATCAAGGCAGGAATCGACAACCGGGTGGTGTTTCCGGGTATGGTCACAGGCGAAGCGAAACAGGAGCTGCTCACTCGCGCCGATTTGTTCTGTCTGGCCTCAGATGCGGAAGGATTTTCTATGGCGGTATTGGAAGCTCTTGCCAATTCAACGGCTGTAGTGCTGTCACCCGGATGTCACTTCCCGGAAGTGGAAAAGGCCGGGGTAGGCCGTATTGTGCAGCCTGATCCGGACGCACTGTCCAGGGTAATTGCCGAACTCCTGGACAACCCGGAGAATCTGAGAGAAATGGGCAGGAAAGGACGCGACTTTGTTACGCAGCATTATTCCTGGGATACCATAACGGATCAGCTTATAGATGCCTACATGGAAGGGATTGAACGAAATCGTTCAAGAATTGTGTAGATCATAGATAAACTGGGATGCCAGTTCATAATGAAGAGAATCTGGGTGGTATCAGAGCTTTTTTATCCCGAAGAGACTTCGACGGGTTATTTCATCACAAGAATTGCCGATGGTCTGGCAAAAGAATCACCTGTTAACGTCCTTTGCAGCCAACCTACTTATGCTGCACGCAATCAAAAAGCTAAGAAATGTGAGGTACGCAACGGAGTATGTATCATCCGCTGTTGGAGTACCATATTAGACAAAGATGTGCTTCCACTGCGTATGCTCAACATGGTCACTTTTACCCTTTCCGTCCTTTTGAACGCCATCAAGCGCTTTCGTGCCGGTGACTATGTGCTGGTGGTCACAAATCCTCCTACGATTCCACTGGTTGTGTTATTGGCTTGTCATTTGCGCAAGGCAAAATGTATTTTAAACGTCCATGACATTTATCCCGAGGTATTGGTCGCTACCGGCACCTCTCAAAGAAATTCGGTGTTCACAAGGACAATTGAATGGATCACAAGGGGCCTTTACGGCCAAATGTATCGTATCGTTGTGCTTGGCCGTGATATGGCATCAATTGCACAACTCAAGCTCCCTGCCGGTGATCGACGCGTTATAATTATCCCAAACTGGGCCGATTTAGACTTGATAACGCCGGTTAAACGCGAGAGCAATTCTTTGCTCAGCCAGTTAGGATTGACTCAAAAATTTGTGATTCAATTCTCGGGAAATATTGGACGCACTCACGGAATCGAACATCTGGCAATGTGTGCGGAGCAGTTTCGGGACGACCCCACCGTGCACTTTTTGTTCATAGGTTTCGGAGGCAAAAAAGCATGGCTTGAGCAAGCGGCCAAAGAAAAGGACCTTACGAATATAACCATAATTGACTATCGTCCTCGATCCGATCTCCCTATTTCGCTTAATGCCTGCGATGTCGCGATCATTTCCTTTGTGAAGGGAATGGCTGGAGTTTCCGTACCAAGCCGTATGTATAATATCATGGCGGCCGGCAAACCAATCATTGCCATGGCCGATGCGAATTCAGAACTGGCACAGGTCATCAGCGAAGAGGACATTGGCTGGACCGTCGAGCCGGGAGATGTCGACAGGTTGTGCAGCGTAATTTGCGAAGCGAGGAATAGTCCCGAGCTTTTGGCTGCAATGGGAAAGCGTGCGCGAAAGGCCGTTGAAACAAAATACTCATTTGAGTCCATTAGCCAGGCCTATCTTGACCTTGTGCGGTCACTCTCCTGACCAAGTGGATTAACACTAAAATGAGCACAGAAACAGTCCTGGTAGTAGGCGCCACCGGTTTTTTGGGCGCTGAAGTCGTCCGCCACCTATCTGCTGCCGGTTTTCACGTCCGCGCCACCGGACGCCGAAAGATTTATTCAGATGCCAGTATTGAATATTACCAGGCTGATATTCTTAATCCGGCGCAACTGGCGAACGCCATGAAGGGTAGCCACACTATCATTCATGCGGCTGGTCTCGCGCACACCTTTTCTGCTGATGAACCAGCCGATCGTCTCCAACAGGTAAATGTGACAGGGTCTGCCAACGTCATGCGTGCCGCAGCGGATCTTGGAGCCCAACATTTTATTCTTATTAGTTCGGTCTCCGTGTATGGCCCATTCACAGACGGGATATGCAAGGAAGATGATCCATGCAGACCGGTGGGACCTTATGCTGAGTCAAGGTATAATTCCGAGCAGAAAGTGTTGGAATTGGCCAAATCTTCTGGAATGGCTATAAGTATTCTGCGGCTTAGCACTCTTTATGGCGAAGGTGATCCAGGAAATATTAACCACCTTATTAGCTGGATAGATAAAGGGTGTTTTATCTGGTTGGGACGAGGATTAAATCGCAAGAGTCTACTGTATAAGGGGGATGCTGCTCGAGCGTGCCTGATGGTCGCATCGCATCCTGCCCCTGGAATCAACATCTTCAACGTATCTGCTCCTCCATATACGATGAGAGAGATCGTTGGCGGACTTGCGGCAGCACTTGGGAAAAAACCTCTGCCGGGGATGATCCCGGCGTCGTTGGCATTGCGAGCGACCTCCCTTCTGAAAAAGAGATCGAGCCAAAGGCTGAATCAGCTACACTCAACGGTATTGAAATGGCTTGCCGAAGACGCTTATGATACGCACCTGTTCGAAGATAAATATAATTTTCGGATTGAAACTCACCTGACGGAAGGCTTGAAGCGGCAGGTTGACTGGTATCGGCGTGCCAAAAGCGCAAGACCACCGGTACTATCCTGCTCGTAATTATGATCATCCAAAGACTCGAAAGAAAATTTGGCTCCTGAGCTTTACCTTTCCAGTTTTGCGTTAAGCGTCTTCGGCGCATGGCTAGTTGCCCGATTTGCCGGAAAGCTGTTCGCGATTGACTGCCCGAACGCACGCAGTTCTCACCTAAGGCCAACGCCGAAAGGCGGCGGTGTTGGCATCCTTGCTGCCTTCTCTTTTGTTTGCATAATATCGGGCATATCCTCATGGTTTTGGGGCACTATGAGTACCCTGGCCTTAATAACCGGCTACGGTGATCGGGTTGAAATGAGCGCCCGTACTCGGTTGTTTGCCCAATTATGCCTGGCGGGTGTGTTTATTTTGGGAACCTGGCAGCCGACATCCAATATTTACCTGAGTCCACTCCTGATGCTTCTCTGGCTCATTTTCATCGTGGGTACGGCAAACTTCTACAACTTTATGGATGGAATTGACGGAGTTGCCGGCATGACCGGCGTGGTTGGCTTTTCATTGCTGGCTTTTTACATCTACAGCCACGAGGGACAGGTCAGGCTAGCCAATCTGTCACTGTGCATGGCGTGTTCCTGCCTTGGCTTTCTGCCTCTCAACATGCCTAAGGCCAAAGTGTTTATGGGTGACATCGGCAGCATTCTGCTTGGCGCAGTATTTTCCGGGCTGATTTACCTGGCATCTCACAGGCTTTTGGATTTTCTGTGCATGGCATCCTTTCTGTTCCCCTTCTATGCTGACGAGTTGACCACGATTGCCGTACGTCTGAAGAGAAATGAGAGCTTAACGCAACCTCATCGTCGTCACATATACCAGATCCTGGCAAACGAGAAAGGAATTGATCACTGGAAGGTATCGCTCGGTTTTGGGTTTATCCAGTTTGTGGTCGGCGTGAGCGCCATGCTGGCCAGGCCCTTTGGTGTCCCGGCAGTCTTTGCATTGCTTGTTCTCTCTTTTATCGTGTTTGCCGGCCTCTCATTCCACTTGCGATCATCTCTGGAGAGGCATACGGGTCATAGGCTGAAATCAAAATCACCTGCATAGATGCACGGGTTGCGTAATGGCGCAAGAGACAATCTTGCCTGTTGAATCGGCGTTGCCTGTGTGCCCGGCGAGGCTCTTTTATAATAACGGTGTAAGTAAAAATATCGCGTGGTTTTGTTTGTTAAAAGGGATCCGGTCCTGGACGCAGCGTGCGAAAAGCTGGAAAAACTAAGCTTATAGTAAGCTTGTAAGGGGACGAAAGAGTTAGGAATATGGAGTTATGAAAACTGCCCTTAGGGCCTCTCATCTGCTTGAATCAGTAGCCGGCGTACCTGAAAATTGTGGGAGAACTCTTGGTCCCGACGCCTCATGGATTGCCGCAGGCCCCATCGACATTGGTTTCGCGGGTCGGCCCCCCTTCCAGCCAGGCCTTTTACGACACCCAACAACAGAATGCCAGCGGAGGCACCCAGGATAAACCCTGTCTCGAATAT
>Ga0326727_10020255_pt1 | contig 13232 bp, 12 predicted proteins | sample MB2enrmetagenome_FD_207643 | JGI IMG/M metagenome (GOLD analysis project Ga0326727, IMG submission 207643) | Lab enriched peat soil microbial communities from McLean, Ithaca, NY, United States - MB29MY | ecosystem: Environmental > Terrestrial > Soil > Wetlands > Peat | place: USA: New York...
CCAAGGCCAAGACGAACGACAACCTGAAGGCCGAGGCCGAGATCGTGGAGAAAGCACTGAACGCATGTGCAGGTACGGCAATGCAGTTCAGCCAGCTTATCAGGTCAAATCCGTTCATCCCGCTCATCGCAGCGTGTGATTTCCTCAACTGTCTTGCCGAGGCCATCTGCGGCTGGTTCCACATCTGGATGGCAAACGTCGCCACCGAGAAGCTTGCAGCCAACCCAATAGACAAGGAAAAGATGTTCTACACGGGCAAGATCGAGGGCGCCAAGTTCTATATCAACAGGATCACGGCGCTGGTCCCTGCCAAGTGTGAGACACTCACCAAGGACGAGATCAGCTGCGTGAGGATCCCGGACGAGGCATTCGCCATCTAGGCAGCATCAACTCGAAACACCAAGGGAGGGGACCAAAAGTTCCCTCCCTTTTTCTTATCCGATCTAATGGGTAAATGCAGATTTCATCTCAAAATCTTCGGTTTTCAGGTGGTATGAGAACGAAGCTTTATCGAAGTAATCTTCAATATGGGCAAAGCGATGATTATGGATAAAAACATATGCTATTCAGGCAACAGGCCCAGTGTTCCGATCCCAGCACAAGTATAACAGTCCTGGCCAAATAGCTCTGCAATATTAATTATCTGCCATATCAGAAGAATGATCACAAAAGGTTTAGATAATCAATTTACCTAGTTGTGGAATAAATTTTCCCAATGAGATAAATGTTAATAATTATGGCATTACTCAACTTATTGTTATTATTGATGGATTAAACATATGCAGAGAGGCATATTATTTGCTAAATCCTTCAGGGCGATATTGTTTAATCCATGAAATGCATGAGCATCTTATGGTAACCAACCACTTGAACATATCATCCAATGCCATTTGTTTGGGGAGATTATTTTATGAAAAACCAATTAGGGCAACGAACACACCTGGTCACACCATCGGTTATGATGCTTCTCATCCTGACAATTGTTACGACGCTGTCCGTCAAGGCGTTCGCAGATCCGGTCAGCTCCACCAACACTACTACCTACACCACTAGCACCGCAACTATCTATGACACCTCCTATTCGGCGGTGACCCAGCAGATGGACACCTACTCGACACAGCTCATCGCCATCATGCAGGGCAGTACCACAGCACTATACGATCAGACTTTTACCGTGGCCTTCTCGGACCCGGTGGTTCAAGCTGCCATTCTGACTGCACAAGGGGATTTGACAGGAAGTGGCGCAACCTCGATTATCGGACCGACACTTCAGAGCGACAGCACCTCGCTGGTCAGCAGCGTGTCTCAGACCGGCTCTCCAGTCGTCACAAGCACCAACGTCTCAGACGTCACCTCTCTCTACGTCGGACCGCAGACAATCATGATAGGTGACAATCAGTTAACATCTTTTTCTATACCCGCAGGCGGAATAGACTTTGACACCTTGATAACCTCTACCATCTACCAAACCATCACAACGACAACAACAAACACATATCTGATTACGGATGACTATGAGCTGGTCGGCATACCGGCCGCGACGCCTGCACCGGTTCCCGAACCGGCCACTTTGCTGCTCCTCGGATCAGGCCTGATCGGAGTTATAGGGTTCAGGAAGAAGTTTAAATAATAACAGAATTCAAGTATAAGTTGATTTATAAAAAGCAGGGTCTCAATTTCCGGCCCTGCTTTTCTCATTCGGCAGGCGCGAATGAAGGGTGAAGACAGGAATGTTTGAATTCGACGAAACGACGCCGGAGGCCCTCCGGAACCAGATCCTGGCTTATCACATGACGAACGTGCTTACGGATCGTGAGCGTGCGCGGTTTCTTGGTCTGCCTGAAGGATGCCGTATCCGCGAAGGGGCTAAAATCCTCGCCATGGAAAAACTCTCGCTGGGACGCAATGTCTGGATCGGAGAAGGTGCACTCCTTGACGCGCAGGGTGGATTAACCATAGGCGATTTCACCCAGATCGGCCTTAACGTCATGATCTGGAGTCATACCAGTCACAGCCAGGCCCTGGCGTCAAATACGGGTGTAAGCCAAGAAGGCATCGTGTATAAGCCGACCAGGATAGGCAGCAATGTTTTCATTGCCGGTCCTTCGGTCATTGCCCCCGGTGTGACAATCGGTGACCGGGTGATCATTTCGCCACTCAGTTTCGTTGACCGGGATCTTCCCGACGATTCCGTGTTCAGCCCATCGCGCGATCTGCGCATACTCCAGGACAAAGTCAACAAAATGGAGGAAGTGCTGGAGATGCTCCTTGGCCAGGGGCTTCGAAGTGAGCCTCAGTCCGACGATGACTGAACCTCTCCGCGCATTTGTCACCGGTGGAGCGGGCTTTATCGGTTCCGAACTGGTCGCACAACTCATCGCAGGTGGATGGGATGTGGTCGTACTCGACAACCTGGCTACAGGCCGGTGGGAGAATCTCGACGGCCTCCCGCTTTCTGACAGTGCTAAAATAACCGGTGATGTGCGCGACCCCGAACTCATCGCCCGGCTGATGGCAGGCGCCGATACCGTATTCCATCTAGCGTGCCGCGGCGTGCGTTTCAGTTTGCATTCGCCGATAGAAACCCATGAGGTCAATGCGGGCGGAACGCTTGCTATGCTCGAAGCAGCACGCCATGCGGGAATACGGCGCTTTGTGCATGTATCCAGCTCCGAGGTCTACGGGACTGCGGGCGATCCGCCTATGCGCGAAGACGGCCTGACCTTACCCACAACTGCCTATGGCGCATCCAAGCTGGCCGGTGAAGCCTATGCCCGCGCCTATCACTGTTGTTTCGGCGTACCAGTAACCATCGTGCGCCCCTTCAACAGTTTCGGCCCAAGGGCGCATCACGAAGGAGACGCAGGCGAAGTCATTCCGAAATTCGTATTGCGCGCACTCGCCGGGCAGCACCTGACCATCTTCGGCAATGGCGGGCAGACACGCGACTTCTGCTATGTCTCCGACACCGCACACGGTATCATGCTTGCCGCGGCAGTAGAAGGGGCGCTGGGTGAAACCATCAATCTGGGGAGCGGCAACGAGCTGTCGATCCGTAACCTGGCGCTCTCGGTGCTCAAGGCCGTTGGTAATGTCCACGCTTCATTGCGCTTTGATGAGGCCCGGCCGGGCGACCTGCCTCGCCTGTGCGCAGAGACGGACAAGGCAAAACGCATGCTGGGATTTTCCCCCACAGTTTCTTTCAGCGAAGGGCTCACCCGATTGATCGCCTGGTATGGACGTGATATAAAGGTGGCAGAAAAGCTACTGCCCCAGGATTCCATACGCAACTGGGAGAAATTTCATGACTAAACCGCACACTATTCCCATCTCCCGCCCCGAATATGACGACCGCGAAGCCGATGCGGTTCGCCGCGTTCTCGCTACCGGCTGGTGGACGCAAGGACCGGAAGTCGATGCCTTCGAGCATGAGTTCGCTGCTTATACCGGCGCGCCGCACGCCTGTGCGGTCTCCTCGGGCACAACAGCGCTGCATCTCGCTTTGCTGGTGGCCGGTGTCGAACCCGGCGATGAGGTGATCACCGTCAGTCATTCCTTCATTGCCACCGCCAGCGCAATTCGTTACTGCCGCGCCTTACCGGTTTTTGTCGATATCGAACCGGCCACGTTCAACATCGACCCGCAGCTCATCGAACAAGTGATCACCGCGCGCACACGCGCCATAGTCTGCGTGCACCAGATCGGCATGCCCTGCAATCTTGCGGAGTTGGTTCCGCTTGCTCGCCGCCATGGCCTGCTCCTTATCGAAGACGCTGCCTGCGCGGCAGGGAGTGAGATCTGCCTGGACGACAGGTGGGAGAAAATAGGCCGCCCGCATGGCGATCTTGCCTGTTTTTCCTTTCACCCTCGTAAAATCTTCAGCACCGGCGACGGCGGTATGATCACCACCGCCAACAGTGACTGGAATGCGCGCCTCCATCGCCTTCGGCATCATGGGATGAACGTGGCGGCCCATACTCGGCACGTCGCTTCGGAAGTCGTCTGCGAAGGCTATGACGAACTCGGCTACAACTACCGCCTTACCGACGTACAGGCTGCGATCGGCAGGGTACAGCTCGCGAAGTTGCCGGGAATCGTTTCCCGCCGCCGCGAACTCGTGTCACGTTACCGCTTGTTGCTGGGTGAAAATCGCGAACTTGTGTTACCGCACGAGCCGTCGTGGGCGCGCAGCAACTGGCAGAGTTTTGCCGTTCGTCTTGCTTCGGACATCGACCAGCGCGCGGTTATGCAGGGGCTGCTCGACTGTGGCATCGCCACAAAGCGGGGCACCATGAATGCGCATCGCGAACCGGCCTATCCAGCGGGGACGTGGTCATGTGGTGCCGTGTGTTCGGAATGTCCAAATCTTTCATGCAAACGGCTTCGCCATAGCGAGGAGGCGCAGGATCACACCATACTGTTGCCATTATTCGCATCTTTGACCGATGAAGAGCAAGACCGAGTAGTCACCGCTTTGAACGAGATTTTAGTGTCACTCCCGTCCAGGCAAAACTTCGGTGTCATTGAATCAACCTGCGAAGACAATGGATTCCAGCTTTCACGGAAATGAGGAGGCATCATGCTCAGCATTGTCACCCCCGCCTTTAACGAAGCACAGAACCTCCCCACGTTACGCGAGCAGCTGGAAGCAAATATGCGCGAACTCGGTGTCGAGTGGGAATGGATCATCATCGATGATGGTTCCCTCGACGGCACCTATGCGCTCGTTCAACAATGGGCCGCTAAAGACAGCCGCATTCGCGGCATACGACTGTCGCGGAACTACGGTTCGCACGCGGCGCTTGCCTGTGGGCTCAAGTCGGCCCGGGGTAAGGTTGTAGCATTCATTGCCGCCGATCTGCAGAACCCGCCAGAAATCGTGGGCAAGCTTCTGGCACGCTGGCGCACCGGGGCGAATGTGGTGTGGGCAGTGCCGCAGCAGCGCGCAGTCTCCGGTCTCCGTACGCTTTTCTACGCGCTGCTGCGCCGTGGTGAAGGACTGGCCGAGCAGCCGCTCCAGGGAGGCGACGCCGTACTCATTGACCGTGCAGTGGCCGATGTCTTGATTTCGAGAGAGGAACGCCATTCGAATCTCTGCGCACGCATCAGACTGGCCGGATTCGCACAGGAAAGCGTGTCCTATCGCAAGGATGCCAGACGCAGCGGCCGCAGCGGCTGGACCCTGAGCAAGAAAATGAAGCTTGCGCTCGATTCGCTCACCGGCTTCGATCACGCGCTAGTGCGCGGCATGACCTACCTCGGTCTTCTCGTTGCCGTCGCCGGTTTTCTGCTCGCGATTCACGTCGTGGTACACGCATTCGCCGGCGATCCTCCGACGGGCTGGTCATCCCTCATGACTACAGTCCTGATTCTTGGGGGAGTTCAGATGATATCTGTCGGAATACTAGGCGAATACGCGTGGCGCACACTCGATGAGGCGCGCGGGCGACCGCTCTATGTGGTCGAGGCATCGACTGAGGACGAACCTGCAAACGATGCAAAGCGCTTGGAGCGCAGTCTGTAAAGATGGGGTATGCACTTTGGGAGGCGTTGCAATGGATACTCGCCCCGCGTTGTGGCAGGTTGATCCGCCGTACGGTGCGCGAACATTTCTCGCAGATCGGGGCGGGACGGTGGCTCGATGTCGGATGCGGTCCTCGGTCGCTCATCGCCCAAACACTCCCCGGAACTGTGGTTGGCATCGATTGCTCAACGGAGATACTGCATGAGACGCAGCGTGACAATGTGACCTGCATCACCGCGACCGCAACCGCGCTGCCGTTCACCGCAGAGAGCTTCGACGGAGTCGTGAGCTTCGGCATGCTGCACCATGTAAGCGAGCAGGATGCCGAAACTGCGCTCACGGAAATGCGCCGGGTCACACGGCCCGGAGGGGTTGTTTTACTATTCGACAGTGTCAGTCCCGTTTCGTCTGCGCGCCGACCTCTCGCAGCACTGTTGCGAAAGCTCGACCATGGTTGTTATGTTCGTGACGAAGCCACACTGCGACGCTTGCTCAATCACCACGGATTCGATATTGGCCGCCGTATCACCTATTCCTGGACCGGGCTCGAAGGGTGCTGGGCGGTGCTGGTAAACTCCGGGCGTGAGAACGTGGAGCGCCACATTGACGATCAAAACATTATGAGATAATCTGGAGTTATCATTTTTAGTGGATGGATCGGACAATGCAATGAGTGAAGCACGCCTGACGCAAAGAGCACTGCTATTATCTAAACTTCACGGATTGGAGCCGTCTTATGCCCATCGCTGACAACGTTCGTCTCGGCAAGGACGTGATCATTCGGCATCCCGAGCTGGTAAATCTCTACGGCTGCACGATCGGGGAAGGCTCGGCTATCGGCCCTTTTGTAGAGATTCAGTGCGGCGTCGTCATCGGCCGACTATGCAAGATCTGCTCTCACACGTTCATCTGTACCGGGGTGATAATAGCAGACGAAGTGTTCGTCGGTCACGGTGTAATGTTCACCAATGATCGTTATCCGTACGCAGCGAGCGACGGCCGCTTGCTCGGGGCCGATGACTGGACTGTGCAGCCCACGCAGGTCGGGCATGGGGTTTCCATCGGTAGCGGCGCGGTCATTTTACCTGGCGTCACGATAGGACGCTCAGCCGTCGTCGGCGCCGGCGCCTTGGTGACCCATGATGTGCCTGAGCGAACTGTCGTTGCCGGCGTTCCGGCACGCACGGTGCGTGAGCTTCCCATAACCGGTGACAGGTGATACGCATATGACGGGTATCGGTATGATCGGCTATGGCTATTGGGGTCCGCAAATCGCGCGGAACTTCGCGGAACTCGACAGCGCCCGTCTTGTCGCTGTTTGCGATTGCGACGAAGAGCGGCTCGCACTTGCCCGTACCCGGTATCCAGGTGTGCGCTGCGTTACCGATGTGGCGGAGTTGATCGGAGACGCCAATATCGATGCGGTAGTAATCGCTACACCGGCATCTTCGCACTTCAAACTCGCGCGTGCCTGCATCACGGCCGGAAAGCACGTCCTAGTGGAGAAACCGCTCGCCACATCGAGTGAGCAGGCGCGCGCCTTGGTGAGAGCAGCATCCGTCAATCGACGCATACTGCTGGTCGATCACACGTACCTGTATTCCAACGCAGTACAAGCCATTGCCGCCACGCTCGCGCACAACGAACTGGGAGAGATTTATTACTACGACAGTGTGCGCATCAACCTCGGCCGCTTTCGCTCAGACGTCGATGTGCTGTGGGACTTGGCCAGTCACGATCTTGCAATACTCGATTATCTGTTTGACGACGCTCCTACTTCATTACAGGCAGCAGGCTTTTTGCATGCACCACAAGAGCCGTGTTCACTGGCTTATCTAACCCTGCGCTGGGGCAGACGTCGCATCGCGCAGATTCACGTGAGCTGGCTCGCACCCGGTAAAATCCGGCGAACCCTTATCGGGGGGAACCGAGGCATGATAGTCTACGATGATCTCGATCCCGATACAAAACTGCGCATTTATGACCATAGCATTGCCGGGGTTGACCCTCCCGGCGTGGGGCTGGACGGTTCTCTGCAGTGGCGTATCGGTTATCGTACAGGCGAGATGCGCGCGCCGTTGCTCGCGATTTCTGAGCCACTGCGCGGACTGGCCGAGCATTTCATCGCATGCATCGTAGATGGTCATCAGCCCCGATCCGACGGCGAGTCGGGCGTGCGCGTCGTCTCCTGGCTGGAGGCCGCGCATCGCTCCCTGGAGCTCGGCGGCGTGCCCGTTGATCTCGATGATGGACAGGAGAACCCCGGATAATGGACCGGGTACTTATCCGCAAAATCGTCCTCGGTGTGCTGCTCGCGGCTCTGGTTGCAGTGATCGCCATGCGCTACGCCGAGCCCATCCTCGATGGCGATCTGTTCTGGCATTTTGCCTACGCAAAGCAAATGCTGGAACATCATACGCTGGTGCCCGATCCCACACTCTATTCGTGGACGCCGGTTAACGGACGGACGATATATTGCGCCTGGTTGTCCGAACTGACGCTTTTTGGGCTGTGGAACGTGTTCGGGATGGCGGGGCTGTTCGTGTTACGCTATCTGGTCATTACGGCAATCGCGGGACTGTTCTGGTCGACGATTCGCCGTGCACGCTTTACCACCTGCCCCGCGACGCTGCTCGTCATCCTGACACTGGTGGTGACCGCCTACACCGGCTCGCTGCAAAAACCAGAGCTCTTTTCCCTGCTGTTCTTCCACATCGCACTGTGGTGCTACTTCCGCGCTAAGTTTGCGGCCCGTGATGGCGAAGACCCACGGATGTGGTTCTATGCGGTGCCCTTACTGATGCTGATCTGGGCCAACATGCACGGCGCCCATATTCTGCTGGCGCCCTTACTGGTGGCCACCGCGGTTGGAGAAATCCTGAGCCATCGCTTCTCGCCGGGAGCATTGTTCTCCCACCGGCAGCTTACGCATCTGCTTTCCGCCTGGGCATTATGCGCATTCGCCGTCTGCCTCACGCCCTATGGCATCGCTTATCCGCTGCAGAACTTGTCTCAGTTCGGCCCCTGGGCCAAAGCACAGCCGTCCGCGGCATGGAACACCGCCCATTTGCCAATTTACGCCATGGGTGCAACCAACCTTTTGTCGCTTCCACAGATTTTCGCATTGCTCGCTCTCGCCGTTATCGTGCTCTTTCTGGTCGCTGTGTGGCAACGGGGCCGCGGATTTATAGATTGGGCACTGGGTCTGAGTTTAATAGGATACCTGCCATTATCCGTACAAATTATCCGCGCGAGTTATCTGTGGCCTGCCCTCACCTGTTATGCAATTGTTTATCTTGCCTGCCTGGCCCGGGGTGAGCATGATTCCGTGGAACGGCCTTCCTTATTGCCCTCATGGTTGTGGAGACACGGCCAGATATTCGCGGTAATTGCCTTCGCGGCCATTGCGTTGCGTGTCGGGTACGACGCCTACGCGCAGCCCGATATCGGCAGCTGGCTCGGTTTCGGTGTGAGCTATCATAATCCCGTGCCTGAGGCTGAGTTCCTGGCTCAGGCTAATCTCGGTACGCGTTTCTATAACACCTTCGATTCCGGTGGGTATCTGCTGTGGCGCCTTTATCCACAATACCGGGTGATGGTCGATTCGCGTTCATTCCCATATCTCGACTGGTTCCAGGACCAATACAGCTTCGCATACGGTACCAACTTCCGTGAGTTCTTGGCACGCTATCCCGCTGATCTCGCCATTATCGACTTGAACAAAGAAGGCTGCTGGCGCAGTTTTGTGCGAGCTGAAGACTGGCATCTTTTGTTCTATGGGCCGACGGCGGCGATATTCGCCCTCGGGACAGCCCATACAGGTCACCGCATTGGGAAGTCAGCTGTGTTGCAGCATTTGCGCAATGCAAGAACTGCATTTACAGTGTTTGATTTTTCCGTGATCATTGGCGATTACGAAATGGCGTGGAACATTCTTGCGCAACTAGAAACCACACTTGCGTGGCAAGCCGACACAACATTGTTGAAGCGTGCACGGAACTATCGCGCCGGGCATGCCGCCCTCGCGCGCGGCGATTATGACGAAGCGGAATCGCTGTTCGACTCGGTCTTGAGCAGTGGCATCGTCGCGGACCGCGATGTATTGATACTGACGTTACTGCACAGCCGGCGGAAGTTGCTGAGTCAAGGCAATTCGACGGCTGCGCAAACCGTCAGCGCAGGTTTGGCACGGCTTGCGCTGCCGCATGTGCCTGTGCGATAATCATTATACAAATGGAGCTGGCCCCATGGAATCGCAGGGAGATTTATGTAGTAAAGATAGTGGGCAATCGGGATCCACGGCTATGCCGGGTCGCATTTTACGGACAAGAGACAATGTTTTCGATTGTCCTGTCTTCATCCTGACCGCTGACGTGGATTGGGCATCCGACTATTGTATCGATACATTGGCATCCTTTACCCATGAGAGGGGTATAACACCGACCCTGTTTATCACCCATGATAGCCCGGCCATTACGGCGCTTCGAGCACAGGGGCGTATAGAATGCGGCATTCACCCGAACTTCCTACCGGGGTCTTCCCATGGTGAGACGACAGAGGCCGTCATCGATCATATAATGTCGGTCGTGCCGCAGCCGGTGGCCATGCGCTGCCACCACTATGCGGAGAATTCTGAAATCTCCCATATGCTGGCTGCAACCGGTGTGCGCGTTGACAGTAATGTCTGTCTGTTTCTACAGCCGGCACTCAAGCCGCTATACCACTGGTCAGGTCTCATACGCCTGCCGTGTTTCTGGGAAGACGATGTTCATTGGGAACGCGGCTTTGCCTGGAATTTTGATCGGTTGCGCAATGCGTTTTTTTCGCCCGGTTTGAAGCTCCTCAATGTCCACCCCTTCATGTTCGCGCTCAACATTCCGGATGAAGTGTTCTATGCCCGCCACAAAGACTACATCTCGATGCTCGATGCCCTGTCTGCGGGCCGATTGCGCTTCTCGGGTCAGGGGTCGGCTTCGTTCCTTACTGAGATGATCGACGCAGTGCACGGGGAGGGGCTTCGTTTCATAACAATGAGGGATCTCATTGCCGACCTGGACATGGAGTGGATCGAACCATGATCAATCTTATATCCTTCGCCGACGCCTGCAAGATTGAAATTATCCGAAATGCTTCCGTTGAAAACATTGGACTGTTACTTGATCGCCGCAAGGCTGTCCTCGCGCCTTTCTATGATGGTCGGTATCTGCATGAACTTGAAAGGAACAAAGGCATATCCATGGTGCTTACCACACCATCGCTCTTGACGCTGGTACCGGAGGATCGTGGCGTTGCCACATGCGCGGATCCTATGAACTCGATCTACACCCTCCATGGCCGGTTGTTGGAAGTCGGCTACTATGGGCCGAGTGTAGCAAACGAAATTTCCCGCGACGTCCGCATCCATCCGACTGCCTGCATTGCAGAGCGAGATGTGCGAATCGGCGCTGGTTCTGTCATAGGGCCGAGGGCCGTGATCGAGGAACGCAGTATTATCGGTGAGAACTGTGTGATCGGTGCCGGGACCATACTTGGGGCAGAGGGCTTCGAGGTCCGTAGGGTAGGCAATAGGCAGTTTGTAGTTCCCCATGGGGGCGGGGTATGGATCGGGTCGAACGTAACCATTCAATCCAACGTTGTGGTGGACCGTGCACTGTTCGGTGGCTTCACGGAGATCGGCGATGACACCGTAGTGGATAATCTGGTGCAAGTGGCGCATGGGGTTTCGATCGGCAGACGCTGCCGGATTGTTGCCTGCGCGGCCGTCGGCGGCTCATCCATTATCGGCAATGACGTATGGATCGGCCCCAATGCGATAATCTCCAGCGCTATTCGTATCGGAGATGGGGCGCGTGTCAGTCTCGGCTCTGTGGTCATACGCGATGTGCCGCCAGGGGGCCGCGTAAGCGGAAATTTTGCCATTGATCATGAGCGCTTTATGAAGCTGTTCAAAGATTCTCAGCGGGAATAGGTTATTACTTGCACCCATCCGCACGAGCCGATCTAAAAAGAAAGATAGGGGTACGCTGTTCATGGAACTTAAATAAATCATCGGTTCCACAACTCATGAGCAATCGTTGATTTTGTGCCATCCTCGTCACTTCGGGAATAGCGAAGATTTCCTAGCAAGATCTAACCATATCGAATTGGAATAGATTCCATGGATTCCATTCTGCAACCCACATGTAAAATGATAACCACCACCTTTCAATGACAGGGGAATACAAATTCGGGCGCTTGACACTGTTCCTATTGATTCCTGCCCAGTTGCTACTTATCGCCCCTGTACCTCCCCGGATACTGGATCGTAGAAAGTGCTTCCGCCTCCTTCTTCAACGCACCCCCGGTTATACGGGCTATGAACAACATGTGGTCTCCTGTATCGACGGCCCGCTCAACGATACAGTCAAGGTAACCCGGGGCGCCATTGAGGACGGGATTGCCGCCGGGTGAGAGTTCGTAATCAATGCCGTCGAATTTGTGTTTCCAGTCCGGGACCTTGAATTTATTGAGGAGAGGCAGTGCATCCTTAGGCAGGACATTGAGGGTGAATCTGCCCGTCTGCATTATCTGGCCCTGCGAAAGCCTGTTCTTTCTGATAGCGAGTGTAATGAGCGGCGGGGTATGGGAACACTGGGCGACCCAGGATGCAATCATCCCGTTGTAGAGGCCGTCTGCTGCGATGCTGATGAGATATATGCCGTAGTGGAATCTGTCCAGAACATCCTGCCATGATTTTTCCATAGACGATTCCTCCTTGTATAACCCTGCACTTTACGTAGTGCAGCAAACTCAAAAAGGAAAGAGGGTTAACCTATGTTTGCAACCGTTATGAGAGGGATCAGACCGTGTGTGTTTACAACAATTCTTCTTAAGGGCATGGATGAACATCAGCGCAGCCCCAGCTTACCTCTTCCCAGGAGATCATGCAGGTGAATGACGCCGGCCATTGTGTCGGACTCGTCGGTTACTACGAGAGAAGTGATCTGGAATTTCTCCATGATATCCAACGCATCGATAGCCAGCTTGCCCACACTGATGCCCTTGGGTTTCGGTGACATGATGTCTTTCGCCTTAAGCCCTGCGAGCTTATCCCCATACTTAAGCAGCACCCTCCTCAGATCGCCGTCCGTAATCATTCCCTCCACGGCAGCCCCTTTTTTCACAAGGGTGAAGCCCAGTTTTTTCCGTGTCATCTCTGTTACAACATCACTCAGAGGCGTATCGAGGCTGACCATAGGGATACGTTCACCGGTGATCATCATCTGGGAGATACCCACCATGAGTTGTTTCCCAATCTCGCCTGCAGGGTGGAGGATATGAAAGGAATCCTTATCAAAGCCCTTGATCCGGGAGACCACGACGGCAATGGCATCACCCAGTGCGAGTTGGGCAGTGGTGGAGGCGGTGGGTGCGAGCCCCAGGGTGCAGGCCTCACGGCTCACGCTGCATTTCAATACCACATCGGATGCCCTTGCTACCGTTGAGTCCGTATCCGAGGTGATGGTGATGATAGGGATACAGAGTTTTTTTAATGAAGGGATGAGATTGATGACCTCCGTCGTCTTTCCGCTGTTGGTGATGATGATGGCGGCATCTTCGGCCATGATGGAGCCGAGATCGCCGTGCAGCCCGTCCACGGGGTGCATGAAGATGGCGGGCGTACCGATGCTCATCATGGTGGAGGCGATCTTTTTGGCGATGATGCCCG
>Ga0326727_10020256_pt1 | contig 13232 bp, 9 predicted proteins | sample MB2enrmetagenome_FD_207643 | JGI IMG/M metagenome (GOLD analysis project Ga0326727, IMG submission 207643) | Lab enriched peat soil microbial communities from McLean, Ithaca, NY, United States - MB29MY | ecosystem: Environmental > Terrestrial > Soil > Wetlands > Peat | place: USA: New York...
CAGCATTGGCGGCATTGAAATCCAAATATCGTTATTCGATTTTTTATCCTGAAGACATGTTTATGGAGCTAGTTTTGGGTCATCAAAAACTTGATCTCCTAACGCTTGAGAACCTTCTGGCTAAGAGCGTCAGTTCAGTTGTGATTTTGCTGCATAGTGCAGGGACTCTCACAGAACTTGGCGCATTTTCCAACCACGATCAACTGAAAGACAAATTGGTTGTTGTCATGGACCCCAAGCACAAGCGGTCCAGTAGCTTTATTTCTGCGGGACCTATCAGACTTCTTCAAAAGAGCACATCTAGCCAAGTATTGTTCATCAAGATGGATGAGGCCAATTTAGTCCAGCTTGTAAAAGGCGTCTCCGAAGCTTCCAGGGCCATCGATAGTGCGCACCCCCCTGTACGGGATATGACAAACGCAGTTATGTGCTATGGACTATATCTAGCCCTGCTCTATGTGCTAGATCCGGTGCCCCGATGGGCCTTTTCACATATAGCGAGCACGCTGGAGCCTGGGACAGCTGAAGAGGCTAAAATTTGCGCTGAAACAGTCGTGAATGGATTGATTAACAAGGGTGATGCCCTCCTTGTATCCCAAAATGTAACGATCTCGAGAAAGGGCGTAGAAACACTCTTTGCCGATGCAGGAACAGCACGGAGACTCGCCAATCTTAAAGGTGTTCTTTCTAATCTCAGAATTTTAGCCTTGAACAGTCAACTGAGAAAGAGGTATAAAAGATTCTGGGAAGAGGTGGGCAATTCTTAGATGAGTCCAGTTTGGTGGCTTGCTGCCTTCCTGGACTTGGGCAGAGAATCTTTGTCCCGCATGCTCTCATAGGCCAATGTCCAAGCGAGCCTTTTCCTTCGGAAAAGCGCTCGCGGCTCGAGCCTTTTCGCGGCTCTTCGAGCCGCTCGAGGCCCGAGCGCTGGCTCGCTCGCTCGCCAGCCGAACCATGAGTAAGGATAGCCTGCCTCTTCTTCTTTTGTCTTGAAAGGCCAATATGTCCTCAACCATGTCACTTCTTGGCTTTCCAAGCTTCAATACAGTTCAGGAATTGGCCGCGCTTATCCATATTGACAAGCGTCGTCTGTCTACACTCACCCAAGTGCCTGAACGTTTTTATTACAGGTATCGAATCCCAAAACGGCATCGAGGATGGAGGGAAATTCAGAGCCCTAGCAAGGAGCTGAAGGCCGTGCAGGCGTGGATATTGAGGAATATCCTCGATAAGTTGTCCTCCTCCCCTTATGCGACAGCATATGTGAAGGGTCGAAGGTTACTCGACAACGTCGGCCCTCACATGAACAACCGGTACTTCCTTGCGGTTGACATTCAAGACTTCTTCCCGTCTGTGAATTCGTTGTTCATACGTAAATTGTTCGAACGAATTGGCTACTCCAAACAGGCCGCAAATATTCTTTGTCGACTTTGCTGCTATTTTGCACGACTTCCGCAAGGTGCAGTGACTTCGCCCGCCTTATCAAACTTGATATGTCTGAGGCTGGACCGTCGATTAGCAGGGCTCGCTTCGCGCCGCAACATCGTGTTCACCCGCTATGCCGACGACATCACCTTTTCGACGAACAACAGAAACGCTCTGCCACGATTGCTTCCGTCGGTGTACAGGATCCTGCGCGACATGGGCTTCGAGCCCAACCAGGAAAAAACAAGACTGCTGGGACCGAGAACTCGCTGCGTGATAACTGGACTGGTGAAGAACTCCAAAGATCCGACCTTCGGAATTGGCAGGAAAAAGAAGGTTGCGATGCGGTCAATCATGCATAACTTTCTGGCTCGTGGAATCGTGAATGCCGATTACCCAAATGAGGCGTCAATTGAAGGGTGGATTAGCTTCGCAAAAAATGTTGATCCCGCCGCTCATGAGCAAATGCTTCGATACTGGACTAGCCAAAAAACAAAATATCCCCCAATAGGCGATCTTTTTCAATAATTTACCAGATACAGGTGCCCCAGGTCCCGATATTTTGAGACCTGGGATACCACTAAACCCAAAAAGCAACCGCAGGTCCTTCGACTCCCCTTCACTGCGTTCAGGGTCGCTCAGGATGACAGATTGTTAGAGGTAAATGTATTGGGCCGCATCGCTTAATCGTCGTCGTCCGTGGCGGATTTCTTATGGTGGACTTTCAGCATGGCGGGGACGGGCTTGTCTCCCATGGCGTCTTTCCACAGAATTACGTTGAGCTTATCGGCGGGGGCGCGGTCGGCGTGGGTGAAGTCCATCTTGAGGCTTTCGCGCGCTCCGGCGGCGGTGGGCGGGTTGGCGGCGTAGATGAGGCCGTTGTCGCGGTTCCCGTAGTCGGCTGTGTAGGCGGGCTGGTCGCCGGGGCCGCTGAAGAGGGTGGAGATGAGCGAACTGAAGGCGTCGTTGTTGTTCATGGGCGGGAGGCCGAGCAGCGACTCCATGGTGCGAATGACGCTGACGGTGGAATAGAAGCGGCTGTCGATATACGGAGCCCCGGCGGTGTATGGAGCTTGAGTTTCGGAGGTTTTAACAGGCGAAGGCGCGGGATTTGTGGTTGCGCCGCGCGGGGAGTATTTGCTGATGACCAAGGCGATGCTGCGGTGGGCGTCCACATGGTCGGCGCCGTTCTGGGCGTCGTCTTCGAGGATGAAGAAGGCAGTATCGTCCCAGAAGGGCGAGTGGGAGATGGCTTCGATGGCGCGGCCAACGGCCAGGTCGTTGTCGGCAACGGAGGATTTGGGGGTGGGACTGCCGGGACGCGTGCCGGCGGTGTGATCGTTGGGCAAACGCAGAAGGATGAAGTTGGGCATAGTGTCGCGGCCCTGTTCCTTATCCGCGACCCAGTCTTTGAGGTGGCGCAGAAAGACATCGACCCGGATCTGGTCGGGGATGGACAGGTTGAAGTCCGGATATTCGGGAGCGAAGTGGCCGACCAGCTCCGGCTTGGTAGGAACGTTGGCGGCGATGAGCGGGATGGGCCAGGGCCACTTGTTGACGCCGCCGCCCCACTCGGCAGGCAGAGCTTCGCCCGGCGCAATGGCTTTATGGGCGCAATCGCGGCCTTGCATCAGCGGCCCCATCTGCGGGTCGGCGACGCGGGCTTCATTGCAAAAAGTGGAGGAGATGTATTCGCCGAAATGGTAATAGGTTTTGCCGTGGGCGGCGAGGTTGCCCCACAGATAGCCGCTGGCCGGCTCGTTCACGTCGGGAATCTTTTGCAGCAGCGGATAGTTATTGGCCACCGCGCCCTCGTAGTCATAGGTGCGCTGGTTGCCGCGATAGCTCTGCTGCCATGTTTTTTCGAGATAGTCCGTGCCGATGGCGGCGTTGGACCAGACGTGTCCGTCGCCGGAGACCTCGCCGGAGTCGAAGAAGTTATCCAGCACGCCGAATTGCAGGGCCAGCTTGTGCAGGTTAGGCGTGATCACCTCGCCGTACATGGTCAGGGTGGGATCGCCGTTGGCGACAGGCTTGCCGTCCTGCTTCAAGTCGCCGAGGATCTGATCGTAGGTACGGTTCTCCTTGATGATGTAGATGATGTGGCGGATGGGATTTTCGCGGCCGCCGGCAAAGGCGATCTTCTCTTCGGCCGCCTTCATGCGGTTGGATGCCAGCACCGTCTCGGTCCATTGCGGCAGATTCGTTTCGATTTGAGCTTCGTCCAGGACTGCCAGGGAGCCATACAGGAGCGTGCCGATAAATGTAGCCGGAGATGTAGATCGAAATTGCCGGATGGTTTCCGTTTTGCGCTGAGGAAAGTTGTTTGGCCCGGTTCCCTTGCCCTTGTCGGTGGCAATGTAGAGCTTTCCGCCGGAGAAGGCCATGGAGATGGGCATCCACTCGGTGGGGATAAACCCGATGGGCTCGATCATCGTTTGCCGAGCCACTTTGCGCGTCAGCTTCGTAGTATCAATGACGGCAACCGCGTCGCTGGCCATATTGGCCACGTAAAGGCGGCTGCCGCTGGCATTCAGGGCCAGGGCCACCGGCTCGGCGCCAAAGTAGCTCTGGCCGGGAAGCCGCGTATCGAAATAGCCTTTGACGGAGAATTGGCCGGCGCTTACGTTCACGGCGGCCACGGCGTCGCGGTTGGCCAGCGCGACATAGAGAGTTCGGCCATCGGGTGAGAGATCGAAGGCGCAAGGGTGCGAACCGGGCGCCGTAGGGCTGGAGGGCTTGAGGAGGGCCAGCTTGCGGCCTACTGTTCCTTTGACCAGATCGAGTTCGACGATCTCCGAGGCGTTCCACAAGGCGACGAATGCGCGCGCGCTGTCTTTGGAAACTGCCAAAGCAATGGGATAGGTGGAGGGAACGGCGTCGCTTTCGGAGAGATCAAAGCGCTTTACGACGGTGCCGCTGGCGGCATCGAGAAGCAGAACGTCGTCGGAGAGATTGCCGGCGACCAGAAGCTTTTCAGAATCCGCGGAAGCGATGACCGCAATCGCCGCCGGGAAGGGCACGCCTTTATCGCCTGCCGCTTCACCGATCAGGCGGGTCTTGCGCCCCGGAGCGAGTTGCGAGAGGGGCAGATGAATGAAGCGCTGAGGCGCGATCTTGCCCTCCGCGAAGCCGTAGACCACGATGCCGCTGCCGGTCTTGTCCTTGCCGTCGCCGAGGGGGTCAGTCAGTGAGGCCGTGCTGGCGTAGACGCGGCTTCCGTCGCGGCTGAAGGCCAGGCCGGAGTAAAGCGTCTGCTTGGCCGACCGCGCCAGCGTGCGAGAGTCGGGAAAGTCGGTCAATGAGCCGGTCTGGGTGTCGAGCACCGCCAACGACTGCTCATATTGCGACTCGAAGACGCCATAGCCGGCATTTACCGTGACCACGTAGCGCCCGTCGGGAGAGACGGCCACGGAGATAGGCAGGCTGTTTAATCGCTGCGGATGCCCCGGAACCTCTCCGATCAACTGCTTGCTGGTGGGCAGATCGATGGTCTGCGACCCAAGAACGCCGGTCCCAAGAACGAGGGCCGTATAAGAAACCGCCAACCGCGCCGTGGTGTGCATGACCAAACTGTAGCAAAACAGGGTCACCCAGGGGTTACAGTCGTGTAACCACACCAGAAATTGCCGCCGGATTTTGGCCAGAGAGCCTTTGAGCATGGCGTAGAGGCGCGCCGGACAGGGATATTACCAAAGGCGGGGCAGCCGTAATCAGGCGTTATTTGCGGATTGTGCTTAGAATCTCCACATGAGCGAGCCCTTTGATTCCCTGATGCAGATTCTTACCGACGTCATCCTGCCGAATCTGAAGAGCGTGCAGGTAAGTCAGGCAGAGCAGATTGCGGCCAACGACCGTCTGGAGAACGCCATTGAGGAACTGCGCCTGCATCTGGAGTCGCAGTTCGCACATTTGTCGGCGCAATTGACGGCCTGCCGGGCGGAACTGGCGGCCGCGCAAGCGGCGTTCAAGGCAGTGCATGAACAGAACGGAATGCTGGAGCCGGACAGCAGCACGCTGATTCACTGAGGAAGCTGCGCGTAGAGTTTGCGCTGCAAAGGCGCGAATTCCCTCAGGGGCTGAAGCCCCGCACATTTTGCTGTTTACGGCACGACTGAATAACTTGCGGAAAAGGACTGTTTCCATGCGAATCACACGAAAAGCAGGCCGCAGGGGCTAAAGCCCAACACTCATTTTGTTACGCTTACGGCACGACTAAAGTCATGCCCTGACGCTTCTCGCTACTCCGAATGAGTTTTTCCGCAGCCTATTGAAACCCCCGCCTCCCTCCGGATCGAATGATTCCGCGACCTGTGAAACCCGTACCCTTCAAAACACAACTTGTGCAGAAGTTCTCCAGGACGACGTTCCTGCAATAATCTTGTAATATGCGAACCGTGCTCACAGCGGAGCGACTATGGGATGGGAGCAGACTGCTCGACCGGCCGATGGTAGTGATCGAAGACGGCCGGATCGCTTCCGTTTCCACGCGCGCGGCCAAGGAAGCGCCCGGCGAGGGACTGGTTCACGACTTTCCCGGCGCGACGCTGGCCCCCGCATTTTTTGATGCGCACATACACGGGGCCAAGGGCCACGACGTGATGGAGGCCACTCCGGCGGCGCTCGACGCCATAGGCAGCTTTCTCGCCGCACACGGCACGGGCAGCTTTCTGGCCACAACGGTGACCGCGCCGCTGGATGCGACGCTGCGCTCGCTCTCCGGACTGGCGAAACTCGTGGCGCGGCCGGCAGTTGAAGGCCGTGCGCGGGCCCAGGCTCGTATTTTGGGCATTCATCTGGAAGGCCCGTTTCTTTCCCATACAAGGCGCGGCGCGCAGCCGGCGGAACACCTGCTGGCTCCCGACATCGCGATCTTTGATCGATTGTTTGAGGCGGCCGAGGGCTGCATCCGGCTGATGACGCTGGCGCCTGAACTGCCGGGTGCTGTCGAGTTGACGGCGCATGCGACGGCGCGCGGCGTGCGGGTTTCGCTGGGCCACTCGGATGCTACCGCCGCCGAGACCCGCGCCGCCATCAATGCCGGAGCCGTGAGCGCGACGCACACCTTCAACGCCATGCGGCCGCTTGACCATCGCGAGCCGGGGATTCTGGGAACGGTGCTGAGCAATGACGAAATTTATGCGGAGATAATTTGCGACGGCATCCACGTTGCGCCGGAGATGGTGAAGCTGTGGTGGCGTGCCAAGGGGCCTGAGCGCGCGATTCTGGTGACTGACGCGATGAGCGCGGCAGGAATGCCCGACGGCGAGTACCAGTTGGGAGAGTTTGCGGTGCAGGTGGCCAACGGGCGAGCCATGGCGCGCGGGGTACTGGCGGGAAGCGTGTTGACGCTGGACCACGCGCTGACGAATTTCATGGAGTTTACCGGCGCGCCACTGGAGCAGGCTCTGCGGCTGCTCACCGTGAACCCGGCAGCGATGACCGGGTTAGGCGATCAGGCGGGCTCGGTCGCCGTGGGAATGCCGGCGAATCTCGTGGCCGTGGATGGGACGGGAAAGCTGGTTGGGTCGGTGGTGAACGCCACCTGCGGTGGGGGGACTGGCCATCCAGGCGGGCGCGCTTCGCGCATGGGGTTCTTGGAATCCCCGGTCCCCAAATGCGAGGGACCTGGGGCACCCATACTAAAGAAATAATTACTATTTCTATTCCGCCAGGCGCTGGGCGCGCCAGAGAGCGCCGTCCAGAGGGACGACGGCCTCGCGCGACACCGGCATCTGGGGGGCGGCGGCATGGAGGCCGGCAAAAAAGGCTTCGCGGACCAGCTTCATGTGCTCGATGACGCCGCCGGTCCAGGCTACCGGGACCTCGCCGGCAATGGCGTGCTTGCGGCGGAGCTTCGAGCGGACGAGCAGGACAAATTCGACCAAATCGGATGCGGCCTGGGCAAGAACCTCTCGCGCGACAGGGTCGCCGGCCTCGGCCAGCTCGTTGATGGCCGGTGCAAGGGCGGCAAAGTCAGGGCCGGGAGTGCTGTCGCCCAGGTTGACCAGGTCATCCAGCCGCGGCGTGCCCCAGATTTCGCCAATCTTTTCAAGGATTTGCGTGGGTTGCTCGCGATCCAGAGCCTTGAGCGCGCGGCGCAGGCTGTGCAGGCCGATCCAGTAGCCGGAGCCTTCATCGCCCAGATGCGAACTCCAGCCACCGGCGCTCTCGCGGCTGCCGTCGGGCGCGCGGCCAATAGTGTTGGAGCCGGTGCCGGCAATCTGCAGGATTCCCGGACCTCCGTGAAAGGCCGCATCGAGAGCAATTACCTCGTCACCGACAACCTCGGAGCGCTCGACTCCAAAGTCGTTGAAAACAGCCTTGATCCACTCGACGACCCCGGGCATGGAAACCGAGGCCACGCCAACCGAGGCGGCGCGGACGCCGCTCACGCCGGCCTGGGCGAAGGCCTCTTTGAGCAGGGAGCGCAGGTTGGCTTCGGCGGCTTCAGCGCCCACTCGCAGGCGCTTGATGGAGCCGCTCTGGGCGTGGGCCAGAAGCTTGTCACCGGCCAGGATGGAGGCGCGGGTGTGAGTTCCTCCGCCGTCGATTCCCAGGATCAGGTTCATGGGTTGCTTGCTCCTTCGCTGTAGGCAAACACCAGCTTATCGCAAAGCGCCAAGGTCCGGAATTTGTGACCAAAACGGCATTGATTTTTTCAAAATAACCCATCGCAAGACCGCATCCTGCCTTTGACCGATTATTCATCACTGCCGGGCGCGGGCGGCCTTATCTTGGAAGAGCAGCTCTCCGCTTGAGGGAACAATCCCCCCTGTCTGGGGAGGCGAGGAATACGATGAGCGAGATTCCAACAGTAACGCCGACACTATCCGGATTGCAACAGGCTGGATTGCAACAGGCTGGATCGAACCAGAGTGGATCAAACAGGGGCCAGAGAACCGCGATGAGCGTGGAAGCGCTGGCGCAGTCGTTTTTAGACAACCTCTTCTTTGTGCAGGGGAGGAGTGTCGAGCGGGCGACAGTGAACGACCTTTATATGGCGCTGGCGCACACGGTTCGGGACCGGCTGGTGGAGCGATGGATTCAGACGGTAAAGAACTACCAGGCGCAGGATGTGCGGGTGGTCTGCTATTTGTCGGCGGAGTTTTTGACCGGGCCTCACCTGGCCAACAACCTGATCAACCTGGGCATCTTCGACGAGACCGAGCAGGCCATGCGGCAGTTGGGCATCAGCCTGAACACGCTCATCGAGCAGGAGGAGGAGCCGGGGCTGGGCAACGGCGGGTTGGGCCGCCTGGCCGCGTGTTTCATGGATTCGCTGGCCACTCTGGACATTCCGGCGATCGGCTACGGCATTCGCTACGAGTATGGAATCTTCGACCAGCAGATTCGCGACGGCTGGCAGGTGGAGTCGACCGACAAATGGCTGCGTTTGGGCAATCCCTGGGCTCTGGAGCGGCCCGAGGACGCCTTTGAAGTGAAGATGGGCGGGCGCACCGAAAGGCACACCGACGCCAAAGGGCGGGTGCGGGTGGAGTGGATTCCGCAAAAGCTGGTGCGCGGGGTGCCGCACGATACGCCAATTCTGGGTTATCGCACCAACACGGCGAACACCATGCGGCTGTGGGCGGCGCAGGCAGTGGAGAGCTTTGACTTTGGAACCTTCAATCAGGGGGATTTCTTCGGCGCGGTGGCCGGCAAAGTGTCGAGCGAGAACATCTCGAAGATTCTCTATCCCAACGATGAGGGCTTCCAGGGCAAGCAGTTGCGGCTGGAGCAGCAGTTTTTCTTCGTCTCCTGCTCGTTGCAGCACATTGTGAAGATCCAGGTAACGCAACACCGTCCGCTGGCCGAGCTGCACCGCAACTTCGCCATCCAGATGAACGACACGCACCCTGCGATCTCCGTGGCGGAGCTGATGCGCCTGCTGATGGACGAGCACGATATGGAGTGGGACGCGGCCTGGCACGTAACGGAGAACACGCTCTCCTACACCAACCATACGCTGATGCCGGAGGCGCTGGAGCAGTGGCCGTTGAACCTCTTCGGAGCACTGCTGCCGCGCCACCTGGAGATCATCGACGAGATCAACCGGCGGCATCTTGAAAATGTTCGGCAGAAGTTTCCCGGCGACTTGGGGCGGGTGCAGCGGCTTTCGCTGATCAATGAAGATGGCGGGAGGTTCGTGCGCATGGCGAACCTGGCCGCTTTGGGAAGCCATGCCATCAACGGCGTGGCCGCGCTGCATACGGAATTGCTGAAAACCCATGTGCTCAGCGATTTCTACGCGCTGACGCCGGAGAAGTTCAGCAACAAGACGAACGGAGTGACGCCGCGGCGCTGGATGGTGTTGAGCAATCCGCGGCTGGCAGGCCTGCTGACCGCGCGGCTCGGCCAGGGCTGGATTCACGACCTGGAAAAGGTGCGCCGGCTGGAGCCGATGGTTGACGATCAGGAGTTCCGCGCGGAGTGGCGCGCCATCAAGCTGGAAAACAAGCTGCAGCTTTCCACCTACATCCGGGAGCGGCTGGGGATTACCACCGATGCGGAATCGATCTTTGACGTGCTGGTGAAGCGGCTGCATGAGTACAAGCGGCAGCACCTGCTGATTCTGTATATCCTTACGCTCTACAAGCGCATTCAGCGCGACCCGGATCTGGAGGTGACGCCACGGACCTTCATCTTTGGCGGCAAGGCGGCGCCCGGCTATCGCATGGCCAAGCTGATCATCAAGCTGATTCACTCGGTGGGCGAAGCCATCAACTCCGACCCGGTGGCGCGGGGCCGGTTGAAGGTGGTTTTTCTGCCCGATTACAACGTGAAGCTGGGACAGAGAGTGTATCCCGCCGCGGATCTGAGCGAGCAGATTTCGCTGGCTGGCAAGGAAGCCTCGGGAACCGGGAACATGAAGTTCGCCATGAACGGCGCGGTGACCATCGGCACGCTGGACGGAGCCAACATCGAAATCCGCGAGGAGGTGGGCGCGGAGAACTTCTTCCTCTTTGGGCTGACCGCGCCCGAGGTGGAGAACCGCAAGCGGGAGGGCTACAAGCCGCGCGCGATCTTTGAGGCCAATTCCATGCTCCACGAGGTTCTCGATTCGCTTTCCAACGGCGATTTTTCGCGCGGCGACAAGGCGCTCTTCGAGCCGCTGGTGAACTCCCTGCTGACCACGGACGAGTATATGCTGCTGGCCGATTATCAGGCTTACGTAGATTGCCAGGACCAGGTGAGCGCGGCCTACAAAGACCCGGAAGCGTGGACGCGCATGTCGATTTTGAATGTGGCGCGGATAGGGAAATTCTCCAGCGACCGGGCGATCCGCGACTACTGCGCGGATATCTGGAAGACCTGGCCGGTGAAGATTCAGTTGTAGTGTGCCGAGTTTTTCGCGGCAGGTTCATTCTTCAGGAACAATCCTGATGCTGCCGGTGTCTACCAATACATGACCTCGCGATGGCATTGGGGCAGGATGCTTCGAATTGCCGGCGTCGTGGTACTGGCGCTGGTGGCAAGTCTGGCTGTGTTTGTGCAAATCCAGCAGCGCATTCTGCGCTGGCGTGCCGAGCGGTTGCTGGCAGACATGCGTGAGTTGCAGAGCCACAAAGGCACATGGGCCGATGCACAGAAGATCATGGCGAAATGGGGCGAGTGGGGCAGTTATGACGGCGCCTGCACGGCGGAGCGTTGCAATTACCAAATCGTAATCGAGGATACTCTCATCACTGTAATCAGGAGGCATCTTGATAGCGATTCTTTGCTGCGTTTATCCATGATTCCTTGTATATTATCAGGCGACAAGGGCACTATTGTAGAAGCCGAACTGAGAATCAAAAGTGGAATAGTTGAGGAGAGTAAATATGAAATTATTGTCGGAAATCTGATCGGAAGGGCCAGCTCAGTATATGAGTTCAGTCCTTATATTGCTCGGGCATCACGATTATTACATCAGGAATATTGGATTGGGAATTCCGGTGGGTGTACAGGATGCATCAAATTCGAGACTTGGTATACCCCACTAGCGGGTCGGGAGAAGATACACGAGCTTACAGATTTCAATTTCTCCTGTATAACGCGCCTGTGGCCATGCTCCACCAAGGCGGATATTATGCCTACAGCATGGAAACAATATCAGGAAGAATTACCAGGTCAAAAAGCCCGCTGGGATGCATTTGACCAATGCACGGTGCCGCTGGAATTCTTTGGCAGAGAAGAAGAGAACATTGTGGTTACTGATCTAATCTCCCGCCAGGCGCGTACGCCGGATAGCGAAGCACTTACAACCCGTCTGCATGTGATTCGTGTCCTCAAAGGTCAGATTCATTGGCCTTTGAACAAAGTCGAGAATGCGATTGTATTAGACCCGGATTTTGATGGACAGAATGAAAGTTCTGACCATCTGGCTGCCGGTATGAGGTACATCTTGTTTGGCGAACTTGGCAAAGATCAAACGGGCAGGTTTGAAGTTTCACTCGACAAGTGCGGTGCGGTTCCTTATAACGAGCAAAACCTCAGCGCGATTCAGCGCGGCATTGACGCATCCCTGGCGCGGCGCATCCCAGAAAAATAGCCGGACTCCCACGCTTTGTTATCGCGCTTCATCCAGTAAATGGGCAAGTATAGCCGGTGAGATATGGAAGCTGGTTTGGCGCAGGCGCTCAATGGTGTCTCGCAGGTCCAGCAATCCCTCCTCGGCTGCCTCGCGCAAGACACCGATGGTACCAATGACCGGCAAGCCTCGCCGCGCTGCCTCTCGTCGTCCCTGCAGCTCATCGACAATTAACTGAACTGCATCGGAGGAAAATGCAAGCTGCTCAGCCAGCGCGATGGCATCGCGCTCTCCCGCATCGAGCTTGGCAAGCGCAGGATCGGCAACCGGAGTAGGCGAGAGGATTTCCAGCCAGCCGGGCGGCTGAGCAATCCACGTCCTCACACTTGCAGGTGCGCGTGAGCGGATCAATTCCTCCCGCACCGCCTGAGGGATGACGACACGGCCATAAAGCCTGGGAAGCACATCAATCTCATTGATAAGGATCAGATAGTTCAGAGGCGTTGTATCGGCAACGACGATCATCCGGCAATGCGCTCGCTGGATGGCGCGTGCGGCTGGTGCATGGCTCTCATCCGCTTCGCCGTCTTACGGTCCTGCTCCAGATCGGCGAGGGAATAATGCAGCCAGGCGCCATGCTCCTTGAGGAAGGCATGTACCTCCATGCGCGTCTCAAAGCCCAGCAGGCGGCGAATCTCCGACTCGGAGAGACGCTCGCTCCGGTAACCTTCGATGGCCAGCAATTCCAACGCGGCCCGGGAGATATCCCCGCCGCCCGCGACGATCTGCGCGGCCAGTTCATCCGGGATGTTGAGCGTAACCTGCATATCATGAGAATACCACTAATCAACTGCGCTTTCGTGCTATAAATCAACCTATGGACCGCCGCACACTTCTTCTCGCCACTCTTCTTTTCGTCTTCGCCGCATCCCTCACGATTGCGCAGAACCCCGCGCCCACGCCGCCGATGGGATGGAACAGTTGGGATGCCTACGGGTTCACGATTAACGAAGCAGACTTCAAGGCCAATGTGACCGTGCTGGCCGGCTTCAAGCAGTTCGGCTGGCAGTATGCGGTGATCGACGAGGGGTGGTACATGGAGAACCCCGACGGCCGCAACCTGGCGGAGAGAAAATACCTGCTCGACGGGAACGGGATTCTGATTCCAGTGGCGAGCCGCTTCCCTTCCTCGGCGGACGGCGCGGGCTTCAAGCCGCTGGCCGACTGGGTACACAAGCAGGGGCTGAAGTTCGGCATACATATTTTGCGCGGGATTCCGCGCGATGCGGTGAAG
>Ga0326727_10020257_pt1 | contig 13230 bp, 15 predicted proteins | sample MB2enrmetagenome_FD_207643 | JGI IMG/M metagenome (GOLD analysis project Ga0326727, IMG submission 207643) | Lab enriched peat soil microbial communities from McLean, Ithaca, NY, United States - MB29MY | ecosystem: Environmental > Terrestrial > Soil > Wetlands > Peat | place: USA: New York...
GGTGAAGCCCTCCAATGTTTACGTGCTGATGGACGTGCGGCCGGACGGCCGCTCGATGAGCTTCTTCGGCGATCTGCATCCCTCGTTCCTGGGAAACGTGGTGAAAGCCATGGCCAGCGCGAAGATGGGTTATCCGGTGATCTCGCGAATGCTCGAGAAAAGGCCGCCGGAGAAACCTGCAGCCGCCGAGCTTCTGGAGAGTCTCAATGGCGAATTGCGCGCGGTGGTGCACGACGTCGTTCGCCTGACTCCGAACATCATCGAAGTCATCGTGCACGCGCCCATCGCCGCGCGCGCGTTTCATCCCGGCCAGTTCTATCGGCTGCAGAATTACGAGGCGCTCGCGCCGCACGCCAACGGAACGGTGCTGGGCATGGAGGGCATCGCGCTCACCGGCGCCGCGGTGGATCGCGAGAATGGCCTGCTCTCGGTGATCGTGCTGGAGATGGGCGGCTCTTCCGATCTTTGCGCCATTCTGAAGAAGGGCGAGCCGGTGATTCTGATGGGTCCCACGGGCTCTCCGACGGAAACGCCCTCGGGCGAAACCGCGCTGCTGGCGGGCGGCGGCCTGGGCAACGCCGTGCTGTTCTCCATCGGCCAGGCGCTGCGCGCCAAGGGCTCGAAGGTGGTCTATTTCGCCGGCTACAAGAAGGTCGCGGACCGCTACAAGATCGACGAAATCCTCCGCGCCGCCGACGTGGTGGTGTGGTGCTGCGACGAGGCGCCCGGCTTCGTGCCCGACCGCCCGCAGGACCGCACGTTCGTCGGCAACATTGTTGACGCGATGGTGGCCTACGCCAGCGGAAAGCTGGGCCCGGTGCAGGTTGCGCTGGACACGGTGGACCGCGTGATCGCCATCGGCTCCGACGGCATGATGGCCGCGGTCGCCCGCGCGCGCCATGGGGTGCTCGCGCCTTACCTGAAGGAGTGGCACAAGGGCATTGGCAGCATCAACTCGCCCATGCAGTGCATGATGAAAGAGATCTGCGCGCAGTGCCTGCAGCTCCACAAGGACCCCAAGACCGGCGAGGAGACCGTCGTGTTCACGTGTTTCGATCAGGACCAGGAGCTGGATGCGGTGGACTGGTCCACGCTTCGCTCGCGGCTCTCGCAGCAGGGCGTCTCCGAGAAGCTGACCGCGCAGTGGATCGACCGCTGCCTGCGGCAAATCGGCCTTCGCCCGGCGCTGAACTAGAAACCATGAGGTGGGGCAGGATTTCATCCTGCGGCCGATTTTCAATCGGCCAGGCGGGTTGAAAGCCCTGTGCGACCGTCGTACAGGGGCATTGCGGGAGCGGTCCGCCTCGCGTCAAACAGACGGCATCGTACCCGTTTTTCGCGGTCTAATCTTCCGCGGCCAGGATCTCCCGGACCTTTTGTTTGAGGGCGGGGAGATCGTCCTCGATTACTCGCCAGACAACCTCCGGATCAACACCAAAATACTCGTGGACGATCACATTTCTGAGCCCGCCGGCAAGAACCCAAACCTCATCGGGGTGCCCGCTCGAAAACCCTCGGACAACGCACGGCATGCCTCGCCCACGATCATGAGGTGATGAACGACCCAGGTCTGGAGGAGGTCCTCGCTCTCCAGAGCGGCGCGCCCCCGCACTGCATACTTCTCAATTCGCTCAATCGCTTCGAGGATATCCCTGAGCCGCTCGCGATCGTCTCTCACAACGGCACCGCCTCGCGAAGAACTCCCTCCCGGATCCGTGCGCGCAGGCCGCGCTCGGTGACGACATCCACCTCGGTGCGCAGCGCGGCTTCAAGATCGATCAACAAGCCGCTGAGGTCGAACAGGCTGCGGCCCGGCTCAAGGTCGACAAGAAAATCCACGTCGCTGGCGGCATCGCTTTCGCCCCGCGCGACGGAGCCGAAAACGCGGACATTCCGCGCCCCTCGTCTCGCCGCGATGCGAAGGATCTCGTCCCGTTTCGTCGCTCGGAGCTCCTGCAGAGTCACAGGGTTTCCCTTGTTGCCAGAATACCAGGACTGGAAACAACTTGTGTGTGTCCTTGCCCATCACCTGCTTCGACCAGGACCAGGAGCCGGACTCGGTGGATTGGTCCACGCTTCGCTCGCGGCTCTCCAGCAAGGCATCTCCGAGAAGCTGACGGCGCAGTGGATCGACCGCTGCCTGCGGCAGATCGGCCTTCGCCCGGCGCTGAACCGAAGACCAGACGGTCTAACGCGGTTCCCTATCGCTCTTCGCGACGTCGCGCTCGACCTGCTTTACGATAGCCGGTGCCGGAGCGGCCAGGTCCCGTGGGAGCCGCACGGATAGCAGGTCCAGACCCATCGGTGCGGGGGTGAGGATGGCGACGCCGATGATCGGAGTGGCGTTGGGCCGTACGCCCCGTTGAGTTCCGAGTCCCTCTGATTGCGCAGGGGTGGTGTATTCAACAACATCCTTGCTTCGGTATTTCATCTTGTCGCCCGGATACGGGCCACGCGGCAACTTCATGCCGTCGGCGAGGAAGCCCTTCAGGAAGTCCCCATGGGCCGGAAAGACGCGTGCAATAACAAGGGCGACCTCGTAGCCGCCCGCCATCCCCACACCACTGACTCCGGACAATTCGACGACCGGGCCGGTAAAACCAGCTCAATTCCTCGAGAACATTCGCTCTGAATCTATCGGGTCAGGGCTCACCCACAATCGCACGCTGCCGGAGCCACTTGCCCCGAGGCAGAACCAGCCGCGCGGCGCCAGGACTCCAGGCCCGTACTCGGCCTTGTAGTAAGCAAGCTGTCGAGCTGCTTCGATCCTCATCGACACGACCTTCGGCCCGCCCCGCGGCGCCTCAAACATCTGGATCTCACCGTGGGATTTGCATCCAACGAATGGAACCGTGACGGGCTGCGCCAGCGCGCAGGCGGCGGAAATCACGAATGCAATGAGGGTCGCTTTACCCATGACGCTGATATATGATACCTGTCATACTGCAATAGCGAATCCGATTTCTTAGGAGAATTTCCATGGACTCGGCGCTGGCGATTCACCGCCTTCATTTCGCCTTCACTGTCACCTACCACTACCTTTTCCCGCAGTTGACCATGGGGCTCGCGCTGCTCCTGGTCATTCTGAAAACTCTGGCCCTCCGCACCGGCAAGCCCGTCTACGACGAGGCCGTGCGCTTCTGGGCGAAAATCTTCGGCATCAACTTCGCCATGGGCGTGGCCACCGGCATCCCCATGGAATTTCAGTTCGGCACCAACTGGGCGGCGTTCTCGCGCGCGGCGGGCGGCGTCATCGGACAAACGCTGGCCATGGAGGGCGTGTTTTCGTTCTTTCTCGAATCCACGTTCCTCGGTCTGGTGCTGTTCGGCGAGAAGCGGCTCGGTCCGAAAATGCACTGGTTCGCCACGCTGATGACCTGCATCGGCGCATGGCTCTCCGGCTTCTTCATCATCGCTACCGACGGCTGGATGCAGCATCCGGTTGGCTACACGCTGGGGCCGCACGGCGAGATCATTCTGGATAGCTGGCTCGGGCTGATCTTCAATCCGTGGACGTGGTGGCAATACGCGCACAACATGACCGCCTCGGTGGTGACGGCGTCCTTTGTGATGGCCGGCGTGGGCGCGTTCTATCTGCTGCTCCGCGCGCATGAAGAGCACGCGCGTGTGTTCGTACGCGTGGGCGTGGTGGCGGGGCTGATCGGCACAATCCTCATGCTGTTCCCCACGGGCGACCGGCAGGGCATCATGGTGGCGCACCATCAGCCCGTGACGCTGGCGGCGATGGAAGGGAATTTCGAAACCATGCAGGGCGCGCCCATCGCGCTCATCGGCCAGCCGGACATGGATCGGCTGGCGCTGGATAACCCGGTGCTGATCCCGGGGGTGCTGAGTTTCCTCACATGGAAGCACTGGACGGCGGAGGTGAAAGGGCTGCGCGAATTTCCTCGCGACCAGTGGCCCGACAACGTGCCGCTGTTGTACTACGCCTATCACATCATGGTAGGGCTGGGGACTCTGCTCATCGCGGCCATGGTGATCGCCGGCTTCCTGTTGTGGCGCGGCGCGCTGTTCAACGCGCGCTGGATGCTGTGGGTCCTGCTGCTGGCGGTTCCGTTCCCCTACATCGCGACCACCGCGGGATGGATCACCGCCGAAGTCGGCCGCCAACCGTGGCTGATCTATGGACTGATGCGCACAGCGGAGGGCGTTTCGCCGCGTGTGTCCGCCGGTAACGGGTTGTTCACGCTGCTCGGCTTCATGGGGCTGTATCTCGTCCTCGGCATTCTGTTCCTGTGGCTGGTTTGGCGGGAGATTGAGCACGGCCCCGGCGCGGCGGCTGCGGAAGGAGGCCACTGATGGAGACGCTCTGGTTCTGTCTGGTGGCCATCATGGTGGCCGGCTATGTCGTACTCGATGGATACGATCTGGGCGCCGGGTTCGTGCATTTGTTCGTCGCGCACGATGAGCGCGAGCGAAAGCAGATTCTGGCGACGGTGGGCCCGGTGTGGGACGGCAATGAAGTCTGGCTGCTGGCCGGCGGCGGCACGCTCTACTTTGCGTTTCCGGCGTTGTATGCGGCCAGCTTCAGCGGCTTCTATCTGGCGCTGATGATTGTGCTGTGGCTGCTGATTCTCCGCGCTGTCTCGGTGGAGGTGCGCAATCACGTGGACAGTCCGCTGTGGCGGCCATTCTGGGATGTTGTCTTCGGCGTTTCCAGTTCTTTGCTCTGCCTGCTGTTCGGCGTGGCGCTGGGGAACGTGGTGCGCGGCGTGCCGCTGGATGCCTCCGGCTATTTCTTCATTCCGCTGTGGACGAACTTCCTGGCTGGCAATGAGGCGGGCATCATAGATTGGTACACACTTCTGATCGGACTCGCATCGCTGGCCGCGCTCGCGCTGCATGGGTCTCTGTGGGTGGCTCTGCGGACGGCTGGCGATCTGAGCGCGCGCTCGCGTCGGGTGGCCGCACGGCTCTGGTGGGCGGTGCTGGCTATGACCGTGGTCATCACGCTGACGAGTTTCCGCATTCAGCCGCATTTGTACGGACAATTTGCGCAGTGGCCGTGGGGCTATGTGTTCCCGGCGCTGGCCACGCTGGGGCTGGGCGGCATGCTGGTCTTCATCCGGGCGCGAAACGACCTGCGCGCGTTCCTTGCATCCTGCGCGTATCTGGTGGGCATGCTCACCAGCGTGGTGTTCGGCGTTTATCCGCTGGTGCTGCCGGCTACCCGTCCCGAGTTCAGCCTGGACATTCACAACGCGGCGGCGCCGCTGTACGGCCTGCAAATCGGGCTGATGTGGTGGATTCCGGGGATGATCCTGGCGGGTATCTATTCGGCGTTCATTCACCGGCACTTCTCGAAGCGGGTTGAGGCAGACGCCGACTAGAAATCGGCTTCCAGGTCAACTCTCCGAGTCTTTCCGGCGTCGTAACGGCAGAATGCGCCGCTGTGGTTTGATCAACGCCCTGGCGTTTGGAATCCCGGTTCTATTGGCGGCCATTGCGGCAGCCGGGAGCGTCCTGCTGCACTGGATTCGCGGTTTCGCCCACTGAGCCTGCGTCTTTTTTGCGCGGTCGCCCGTATACATCGATAGAATGAGCGCGACTGCCTGCTTCTTCGGGATTTCAATGGCGGACGAAAACGCCGAAATCGCCCAGGGGCTGCGCCGGCGGGACCCCGATCTGCTCGACCGCCTGATCGAGCAGTACCAGCACCGCCTGCTGCGCTACCTGGTGCACCTGACCGGCCGCCGCGAGTTGGCCGAGGACCTGTTCCAGGAGACCTGGGTGCGGGTGCTGGAACGTGGCCGCCAGTACGACGGCCGCCGCGATTTCACGGGCTGGCTTTTCGCCATCGCGCGGAATCTTTTCATCGACCAGCAGCGTCGCGGCCGGGCGCCGAGCGAAGATTCAGCCGAGCTGGATACCGCCGCGGCCGCCGGGCAACCATCGGCGCTGGAACTCGCCATGCAGCATGAGCAGAGCGCGCAAATCCTGGCCGGCATGAAGCGGCTATCGGCAGAATACCGCGAGGCTCTGTCGCTTCGCTTTCAGGAAGGAATGTCGCTGGAAGAAATCGCCGGCGTTACCGGCGCGCCCCTGGGCACGGTGAAATCGAGGATTTATCGCGGCCTGAGCGCGCTGGAGCCGTGGTTGAAAGGAGCCGGGCTGTGAATGGAGATGTTCATGAGCGTGCGCGAACGCTGATCGCCTGCGGCGAGGAAACGCCGTGGCTGGCCGAGCATCTGGAATCGTGCGCCGCTTGCCGCGAATTCGCGGGAAGCACGGAACGGACGGCCCGCGCGCTCCGGGCGCTCCCCATCACCGCCGGCTGGAGTCTGGTGTCCGCGACGCAGATGCGCGTTCGGCAGCGTGCCCGCGAGTTGCAGCTCCGGCAGGAACGCCTCGGGGCGATCTGGATTTGCTGCGCGGCGGTGACGCTGATTGCCGGCTTCACGGCGGCCGCGTTGTGGAGCGGTCTGGCGTGGATCGGTGAGCGGATTTCAATTGCCGCGCCGGTTTGGCAAATGAGTTTCGTGGTTTTCAGTTTGCTTCCCACCGTTGTGACGGCGATTCTGCTGCTGGCGCGTGGGACGCATCTGGCCGATAACAAGGAGGTTTGAAATGCCTGTACGAGGCGATACTTCGACGCGGTTCATGGATGAAGTTCGCATCATCCCGCCGGTGGCCTGGGTGATTGCAGTTCTGCTGTTCCTGGTCCTGCCGATGATCATGGTGTTTGTCGTCAGCCACGACCCGGCTCAGCCGCCGCTGGCCATCATCGTGCCGGCCACGCTGATTCCGGCGACGCTGCTGGCCTGTTACGTCCTGCTGATCGGATACGTGAACAAAGACGCCGGCCGCCGCGGGATGAGCCGCGCCCTCTGGACGCTGATTGCCATTTTCGTTCCCAACGCGCTTGGCATCGTGCTGTATTTTGTCCTGCGCAAGCCGCGTGTGCAGCGCTGCCCGCATTGCCGTGAGGTGGTGGAATCCGGATACGGTTTCTGTCCAACATGCCGCTATCGGCTCAGCCCGGCGTGCCCGCAGTGCCAGCGCGGCGTGAACCTGAGCGACCGATACTGTCCCTATTGCGGCGCCGACCTGCGAAGTCCCGCGCAGGCCGCTCCCGTGGCGGGTTGAACCGTTGTGGGCCAGGATTGCATCCTGCGCGCGGTTTGCAACCGCGCATTGGCCGATTGGAAAATCGGCCGCAGGTTACAAACCTGCCCCACACGTCGCATGCTACATTGGGAAAAACTGGCCGTTTTCCTTTGTTTTTTCCATGTCAGACGAGCTTACGACGGGAGCGAGATTCGAACGCCTGGTTGCGCTGATGGCGCGGTTGCGCGCGCCCGGCGGTTGCCCGTGGGATCGTGAACAGACCTTCGATTCCATCAAGCCCTACACGCTGGAAGAAACCTACGAAGTGCTCGACGCTATCGACCGCCGCGATTGGACTGGCTTGGCTGAGGAATTGGGTGATTTTCTGCTGCAAGCCGTCTTTTACGCGCAGATGGCGAAGGACGAGGGCCGGTTCAGCATCGACGATTCGCTCGATGCGATTTGCGAGAAGCTCATCCGGCGGCACCCGCATGTTTTCGCCGATGGCGACGCGAAGACGCCCGATGCGGTGAAGGTCCGCTGGGACCAGATCAAGAGCGAAGAGAAGAAGGAACGGGGCGATGCGCCGAAGCCGCTGCTCGATACGGTTCCGCGCGCGACGCCCGCGCTGGTGGAAGCACAGCAGATTGCTTCGAAGGCGGCGGGTGTGGGATTCGACTGGGACAATATCGAGCAGGTGATCGCCAAACTGCACGAGGAACTGGATGAGCTGCGCCAGGCGCGCGGCGGCAGCGATCCGGCGCACATCGAGGACGAGCTGGGCGACATCCTGTTCGTGATTGTCAACATCGCGCGCTTTCTGAAAGTCGACCCCGAACAGGCGTTGCGCCGGACCAACGCGAAGTTCCGCCGCCGTTTCGGCTACGTGGAACAGCAGCTCGCCGGGCGCGGGCGCAAGCTCACCGATTCGCATCTCGAGGAAATGGAAGAGTTGTGGCAGGAGGCCAAGCGGTCCGATGGCTGACATCCGCGCGCTCACCGCTCACGAGGAGTTTCGTGAGGCGGTGCGGTTACAGCGCGCGATCTGGGGCTTCGAGGATGTGGATGTCGCGCCGGCGCGGCTGTTCGTGGTGGCCACTCGAATTGGCGGCCAGGCGTTGGGCGCTTTCGAGGGTCCGCGGATGGTCGGGTTTTGCATGGCGATTCCGGCAATCCAGCGATCCGGTCGAGCGTACCTTCACAGCCACATGCTGGGCGTCCTGGAGGATTTCCGAAACAGGGGCATCGGCCGCGCTTTGAAGCTCGCACAGCGCGATGACGCCGTGGCGCGCGGTATCGACCTGATCGAATGGACCTTCGATCCGCTGCAATTGAAAAACGCATTCTTCAACATCGAGCGGCTCGGGGCCATCGTAAGGCGATACGTGCACAATCAATACGGGACCACCAGCAGCCCTCTGCACGGCGGACTCCCAACGGATCGCTGCGTCGCGGAATGGTGGCTGCGCTCGCCGCGGGCAGAGGCGATTCTCGGTGGGCGCGAGCGGGGGGGACCCGCGGTGGAGCGATGCGTTCGCGTGCCCGTGAGCATGAACGACCCGCGCGCAATTCAATCGGCAACCGCTGACGCACTGGAGCAGGGCTTTCGCGACGGCCTCGCGGTCATTGGCTTTGAGAGAACCGACGAAGCGGGAACCTATCTGCTGGGCACATGGACATCAGAGTAGACAGCGTCGTCCTGCGCGAGATCCGCATGCCTCTATTGCATGCGTTCGAGACCAGCTTCGGCCGCACCACGGAGCGGCGCATCGTTCTGGTGGAAGTTCGCGCGGATGGCTTGTCCGGATGGGGCGAGGTCACCTGCGGCGAGGACCCGTTCTACAACGAGGAGTGGACCGATTCGGCGTGGCTGATTCTGCGCGACTACGCGGCGACCGAACGCGCCGCGGGCATTCGCGGTCAACGCATGGCGCTGGGCGGCCTCGAAGCGGCGATGTGGGATCTGGAGGCTCGCCGGAACGGAGTGCCCCTGTGGAAACAGATCGGCGGAGGTGCGCGACGGCAGATTCTTTGCGGAGTGTCCATCGGCATTCAGGAATCGATCGACGCGCTGCTGAGAAAAATCGATGGCGAGCTGGCCGCCGGGTATCAGCGCATCAAGATCAAGATCAGGCCCGGCTGGGACGTGCTGGTGGTGAACGAAGTGCGCAAGCGATTCCCGCGGACCCGGCTGATGGTGGATGCCAATTCCGCCTACACGCTGGCCGATAGCGATCGCCTGCGCCAGCTCGACGAGTTCTATCTGATGATGATCGAGCAGCCGCTGGCGCACGACGACATTGTCGATCACGCCGAACTGCAGGCGAAGCTGGCCACGCCGATTTGTCTCGACGAATCGATTCGCACGGCGCATCATGCGGAGCAGGCCATCCGGCTGGGAGCATGCCGCATCATCAACATCAAGCTGGGACGCGTGGGCGGATTTGCCGAAGCGCGCCGCATCCATGACATCGCGCTGAACGCCGGCATCCCGGTCTGGTGCGGCGGCATGCTGGAATCGGGCATCGGCCGCGCGCACAACATCGCGCTTTCCACGCTTCCGGGTTTCGTCCTCCCAGGCGATGTTTCGGCGAGCGGCCGCTACTGGACGCGCGACATCATCACGCCGCCGGTGGAAGTAAACGCGCAGGGAACCATCACTGTTCGCGATGACCCCGGCTTCGGATACGAGATCGATCGCGAGTTTCTGGACCGCATCACCGTTCGCCAGGAAGCGGCCGCTCGATGAAGCTGCGGCTCTACGCGCTTCTCTGCGCGATGGTGACGTTCTATTCGTTGAACTACATTGTCGCGCGGTTCGCGTTGCGCGAGTTTCCGCCCACGCAGTTGACGGCGGTGCGCGCCGCCGTGGCCGCCTTTGTTCTTGCCGTTTTGTGGCTGGCGCGGCGCCGGCCGGCATTGTCTCTCCGCGAACTCGCTGTGTTGGCCGTGCTGGGCCTTTTCGGCGTCACCGCAAACCAGCTTCTTTTCGCCTTTGGAGTACCGCGTACCAGCGTCGCGCACGCATCGTTGCTCAGTGCGCTCGCGCCGATTATGGTTCTGGCCATCGCCGCGTCGATTGGGCAGGAGCGCATCACGCTACAGAAGATCGCCGGAATGATCGTCGCGATGGGCGGCGTTGCGGTGCTGCAGATGGAATCGACGGCGCGCGGCATGGCCACCATGACCGGAGACCTTCTCATCCTGCTCAGCGCCGTGGCCATCGCGGTGTACAGCGTGCTCGGGAAGCACGTCATGGCGCGGCACGACTTTGTCACCGTGAATGCGGGTTCCTTTCTCGCCGGTTTCCTCTCACTTGCGCCGTGGTTGTGGCCGCCTCACGGATTCTCCTACGCCGCGGTGAGCGCCAGGGGTTGGCTGAGCCTGCTTTACATGGCTATCTTCCCTTCCGTGCTCGGCTACCTCATCTACTGTTATGCGCTGACGAAGATGCCCGCCTCGCGCGTCTCGGCGTTTTCGTATCTGCAGCCGCTGCTGGCTACCATCCTCGCGGTGCCCATGCTGGGCGAGCCGGTGAGCGGTTCGCTGGCCGGCGGAGGCGCGCTGATCCTCGCCGGCGTTTACGTGACGGAGCGCGGCTGATGCACGAGTTTTTGCGCCTGCTGGCGCGCAACCGCAACTACCGCTACACGTGGATGGGCCAGATTGTCAGCGAAATCGGCGACCATTTCAACAATATTGCCGTCTTTGCGCTGGCCATGGATCTGACGCACTCCGGCCTTGCCGTGACCGGAATCATGCTCGCGCGCGCCGTTCCCATGATCACCATAGGGCCGCTGGCGGGCGTGCTGCTCGACCGATTCGACCGCAAGCGCATCATGATCTCGAGCGACCTGGTCCGCGCGGTGATCGCGCTCGGTTTCATTTTGACGCTGCGCGGCCATCACGTCTGGCTGCTTTATCTGTTCAGCGCGCTGCTGATGGTGGCTTCGCCGTTTTTCACCGCGGGGCGCTCGGCGATTCTGCCCACCATCGCCAGCCGCGAGGAACTGCACACTGCGAATTCGCTCACCCAGACGACGCAGTGGAGCAATCTGATTGTCGGTACGTTTCTGGGAGCGGCGGTGGTGACCATCGGCTACGACTGGGCGTTCGTCTTCAACGCGCTGTCGTTTGCATTCTCCGCGTGGGCGATCAGCCGGCTCCGCGCGCCAAAGGACGCCGGCTTTCGCGCGGAGCGCCGCGACCTGACCGAGGCCGAGGTGGTGCGGCCCTGGCACGAATATCGCGAAGGCCTGCGCTACATGCGCTCGACGCCGCTGGTGTTCGGGATCGCGCTGCTGGGCGTGGGGTGGGCCACTGGCGGCGGAGCGGCGCAGATTCTGTTCACACTGTTCGGCGAGCAGGTATTCCATCGCGGCGCGGCGGGCATCGGGACCGTGTGGGGCTGCGCCGGCGTGGGACTGCTGATCGGCGGCTGGTTTGGTCATTGGCTGGGCAAACGCGTTTCGTTTTCCGGCTACAAGCTGACCATCTTCATCGGCTATCTGGTTCACGGCGGCGCGTACGTGTTGTTCAGCCGGATGCCGACATTCGGCGAAGCGCTGGTTTTTATTGGTCTGTCGCGCGCGGCAATCGCGGTTAATTCGGTGCTGAATTATTCGTATTTGTTGCGATATGTCGAGGATCAGTATCGCGGTCGCGTTTTTTCGACCATGGAGACGCTGACGTGGGCCACCATGGTGCTCTCGATGACCGCGGCAGGCATCGCATCCACGGCGTACAGTCCACGCGACATCGGCGCAGTGGCCGGCGTGCTCAGCTCCGCGACGGCGATTTTCTGGGGCTGGGCCAACTGGACCGGCCGCCTGCCAAAGCCCGAACCAATGGGCATCGATGCCAGCGAAGTGGAAGTGCACGGCGACCCGGTGGTCTAGTCTCTCTCGGCGAGCCCTGAGACCTCCGCGACGCCGGCGTGCCTCGCGCGCTTAACCAGAGATCGATCAAACGAGACGAACGGAGAGCCGGGCGGCCTGCTCATCAGGTGAATCGCATCGGCGATTCCAACCCCCTGGGCTGCGAGGGCCAGTGCGGCTGCGATCTCCGACGGACTCTCGACGGAGACGTTCTCGAGGCCGAGAAGTCTCGTTACTGCTTCACGCGTCATTCGCTCATCGTAGCCGTACGAGCTTCGGAGAACCCATGCGGTTTCAATCAGGACAGTCTTTGCGACCCAGATGGGCTGTGAGGCGAACAGCCTGCGCGCGGCGGCGGTCTGCGCCGGGTCGTCTGCGGCGAGCGCGCGAACGACGACGTTAGTATCGACTGCGATCATGCCTGCGTTTGACTTCTCGGCCAATTGCGGCATCCATCTGCGCAATCGTTTTCGGCTTGCCTTTATACCGCAGGAACCCGACTACGTCTTCCAGCTTGGTCCGCGGGAAAAGCGGGGCCGGCCGGAGAAGGACGCCGTCGGCGGTCTCTTCCACTGTGAACTCGGTGCCCGGCTTCCAGGCTCGCGCTACACGGATGCTTTGCGGTAGAACGATCTGGCCTTTGGTGGAGAGTCGCGTGGTTTCCATGGTAAGACTCCAGTAAGATTATAGCCTACGAGTGGCCCAGCACCGGGTGTGGCCGGTAGGGTTCGGCGAGGGCCTTCAGTTCTTCCGTGTCGAGTTTCACGCTGAGGGCGGCCACGGCGTCTTCGAGATGCTGCATTTTGCTCGCGCCGACGATGGGCGCGGTCACGCCGGGCTGGTGCAGGAGCCAAGCCAACGCGACCTGGGCGTTGGGGATGCCGCGTTTCCGCGCGACTTCGCTCACGCGATCCACCACCTTGAAGTCCGACTCCTCGTAATACAGCATCTTCGCGTACTCATCCGTCTTCGCGCGCACGGTCTCGCCGAAGTCTTCCCGGCGGCGGTTGCCGGCGAGGAAACCGCGCGCCAGCGGACTCCAAGGGATCACGCCAATCGCCTCTTCGCGGCACAGCGGAATCATCTCGCGCTCCTCCTCGCGATAGATCAGGTTGTAGTGATTCTGCATGGTCGCGAAGCGCGCCAGCCCGAGGCGATCGGAAGTGTACAGCATCTTCGCGAGCTGCCACGCGAACATGGACGACGCGCCGATATACAGCACCTTTCCGGCGCGCACCAGGTCGTCGAGCCCGCGCAGCGTCTCCTCGATCGGCGTCGAATAATC
>Ga0326727_10020258_pt1 | contig 13230 bp, 9 predicted proteins | sample MB2enrmetagenome_FD_207643 | JGI IMG/M metagenome (GOLD analysis project Ga0326727, IMG submission 207643) | Lab enriched peat soil microbial communities from McLean, Ithaca, NY, United States - MB29MY | ecosystem: Environmental > Terrestrial > Soil > Wetlands > Peat | place: USA: New York...
AGAAGTCAAGACTCTCGGGATGGAGTACAAAAAGTCCGTAGTGCCTATGGCGGTTGCGGGAAGGTTTCTGGTGGAGAATGAAGGCGGATCGGGAATGGTAAAGGTGCTGGCCGGCGCACGGTTCGGCGAAATCCTGGGAGTCCATGCGATTGGCGATGCGTCGAGCGAGTTCATCATTGCGGCCGCCATCATGATCGAAACGGAGATGTGCGTATCCGATGTCAGTGAGATCGTGTTCCCGCACCCCACGGTTTCGGAAGCCTTGCGGGAAGCGATTCTCGGAGTCCATCACTAGGAGTCAGGCGGAATGCCCAAATCGATCGTCATAGAACCGGAAAAAGTATTTGCCAGAGGCGCCATCCATCTGTCCGACATTCAGGTGAACGCCTATCAGCGGACGGCGGAGGAAGAGCGTGCGGCCTATTCTCCCGAGGAGTTCCTGGCCATCTGGCAGGACATGTGCGCGATACGGCAGTTCGAGACGATTCTCAACGAGATCAAGACCAAGGGGGCATTTCGAGGCCTGGTTTATAACCATGCCGGCCCGGCCCACCTTTCTATCGGGCAGGAGGCGGCCGCCGTCGGCATGGCGTTCTCACTGACTTCCGACGACCATATCTACGGATCGCACCGCAGTCACGGCGAGATCCTGGCGAAAGGATTCGCGGCCCTACGCCAGTGGAGCGAGGCGCAACTCCTCGACATCATGAAATCCTACCGCGACGGCGCTATCCTTCGCCCGGTCGAGAAGGGATACCAGGGGACGGTGAAGGGCCTCGCCTTGCGGTTCTTCGTTTATGGGGCGTACAGCGAGATTTTCGCGCGCGAGACCGGATTCAACCGCGGGCTGGGCGGCTCCATGCACGCGTTCTTCACGCCGTTTGGAATTTACCCCAACAACGCCATCGTGGGCGGCTCCGGATCGATTGCGCCGGGTGCCGCGCTGTTTAAGCGGGTCAATCGGAAACCGGGCATCGTGGTGTGCAACATCGGCGACGCGTCTTTCGGCTGCGGTCCGGTGTGGGAAGGCATCACGTTCTCCGCCATGGACCAGTACCGCAAGCTGTGGGATGCCTCGCTGGGCGGCGGCCTGCCGATCGTTTTCAACTGCATGAACAACTTCTATGGGATGGGCGGCCAGCCGTTCGGCGAAACCATGGGAGTCGAGTTCATCGCGCGCATCGGCGCGGGCGTCAACCCGGACCAGATGCACGCGGAGCGTGTCAACGGCTACGACCCCCTGCCGGTAATCGACGCCTTCCGCCGCAAGCGGCAGGTGCTCGAGGCGGGACGGGGGCCGGTTCTGCTGGACACGGTTACGTACCGCATCAGCGGCCACTCGCCTTCCGACGCTTCGAGCTACCGGTCCAAGGAAGAGATCGAGCGCTGGCAGCAGGCCGATTCGATCCCCGCTTTCCGTCACAAGCTGCTCGAGATCGGGGCGGCCACCGAGGATGCGCTGGACAGCGTCAAGGAGCGCATCGAGACGGAGGTTTTCGAAATGTTCCGGCTGGCCGCCGATCTCGAGGCCAGCCCGCGCGTGGGCGCCGGCTCCGAACTGGTCGGCTCGGTCATGTTCTCGAACCGGCGAATCGAGAAGTTCGACAGCCGGCAGCCCGAGTTTTTGCAAGACCTCTCGCAGAATCCAAGGGTGCTGCAGATCCGGCAGAAAGTGCGGACGGCTACCCAGGATGGAAAACCCGTACCCAAGATGAAGCTGTACAACATTCGGGACGGCATCTTCGAGGCCATGCTGTACCGGTTCGCGATCGACCCCACGATGGCCGCCTTCGGAGAGGAGAATCGCGACTGGGGCGGCGCCTTCGCGGTCTATCGGGGCCTGACCGAGGCGTTGCCCTATCATCGGCTGTTCAACTCCCCGATTTCCGAGGCTGCGATTGTGGGCGCGGCCGTGGGATACGCGCTGGAGGGCGGCAGGGTGGTGGCGGAGCTCATGTATGCCGACTTCATGGGCCGCGCGGGCGACGAACTGTTCAACCAGCTTTCGAAATGGCAGGCCATGTCGGCGGGACAACTGAACATGCCGGTGGTGCTGCGCATCTCGGTGGGCGCCAAGTACGGCGCGCAACACTCGCAAGACTGGACGGCGCTGGCGCACCACATCCCCGGATTGAAAGTGGTCTATCCCGTGACGCCCTACGATGCCAAGGGGATGATGAACGCCGCGCTGGCCGCGACCGATCCGGTGGTCTTCTTCGAAAGCCAGAAGGTCTACGATTACGGCGAGATGTTCGTGGAGGAGGGCGTTCCGGAGGGATACTACGAGATCGATCTGTCGGAGCCATCCATCAAGCGAAGGGGCAAGGATCTGACCATCATGACCTTCGGCCCGGCGCTCTATACCGCCGTGGCGGCCGCCGAGGACCTCCAGACGCAATTTGGGATCTCGGCCGAAGTGATCGACCTGCGCTCCGCCAACCCGCTGAATTACGAACCGCTGGCGGGGTCCGTCCGAAAGACGGGGAAGGTGCTCCTGGTGTCGGATGCGGTCGAGCGTGGCTCGGTGGTGCAGACCGTCGCGGCGAACCTGACGCAGCTTTGCTTTGACGATCTGGACGCTCCGCCGGTGGTGGTGGGCTCGAGGAATTGGATCACGCCCGCCGCGGAGCTGGAGACCCTGTTCTTCCCGCAACCGGCCTGGCTCCTGGATGCCATTCACGAGCGGATATTGCCCTTGAAAGGCCATCGGCCGCAGACCAACCAGACGCTCGGCGAACTACTCCGGCGCTCGAGGCTGGGGGTGTAAGACGGCGTGGGGCGGGCGTTAGAATTACTGAACTTCGCATATTACAGTGACAGCCCGAATCGGAGCCGCGACCGTGAGGGAGCGGTCGTGGCGTGGCATGAGTGTCGCTGTATTATGCGAGCCTCAGTAGAATAAGTCCCGGATCTCACTCGAAAGTGCCTCCGGGCTGGCGGAGGGGTGGGGTGCGATCGGTCTCGCGGGACCTATTCGCCGACAAGCCCAGCTCGGAAGCACACCAACACCGACTCCCAGTCCGAATCGGAGAGTCTGCCGATCAACCGGACCTCGCGCTGGGGTAGAATGACGGGAAACAGCCTGAAGTACGACGGAGAATGTTACCCCGCTTGCTGCCAGTCACGCAGCGCGCAGTCGGTCGGAGCCAACGGCTTCGGCGCCTGTGTCGTGATCAGGCCCACCACCACATCGGGCCTATGTCGATGGTAGTCTTCCGTCGAGAGCACGACTGCGGGGCGAGTCTTTGTCGTCTGCGCGCCGGGAAATGCGCCCACAACGACGTCTCCGGGTTTCAACGGTCTTCCCGCTCCTGATCCTCGAAACGCTCGACAGCGGCCGCTGTTGCTTCGGCGAGGTCCTCGTCAGTCCAGGAGTCGGACCACTCGACCGTGCGCCCGCGGGCAAGGTCAGCAAGTTGACGAGCCCAATTCAGGACCTTCCCAGCTTCTTCCGGCGGGAGCGCCCGGACCACACTGATTAGCGATTCTTCCTGTGCGCTGAGCACCATACTCCCATTCTATCGTTACCGAATGGCCGCGGATGCCTGTCTGGAAACCCGTCGTTGGTCCTTGGTCCATCCCCGAAGTCCAGCCCTGCATAACGCACTCCAGGCAGGCGCCGAAACCTCGCCCGGCGATTCGCCGCTGAGTTGGCGGTTTGGGGACAACCAGTCAACTTGAATGGTAAACACTTCGGCGTTACTCGCGCGTACCGGCGGCGCAACTTTTCCAGATCCGGATTCCCCAGGCCGGAGCGCCATGCTCGATATCGATTCTACGAAGCGGCGGATCCGTGAAGAGCGGCCATCCCTAAACTGGCGAAGACTTGCCGGGTGCGAGCCACCTCCGGGGGTCCATCACGTTAGTGCTGGATGCCTCAGTTACGCCACCAAACCCAAGCCTTCCTGGATCGTCCAATGGGCGCGAGTACCATCGTGTCGAGTTTGCCAGCCCACTCCAATTGCCACTTGGTACCAGTCGCCTGGAGTAATCGTCTGGCCACGCACCTTTCACGGCATTGCGCAAGCATCCCGGCCAGTTTGAACCAAGGAAACACGACACCGTGCTCACCCGTCGATACCAGTCAAGGATCAGTACGACCAGCGCCGAGGCGCACCAGAAGCGCCAAGTAGGCCGCTGGGTCAGAAAAGAGAAGAAATGCCGCCTTCCGTTCTATTGCACGGCAATAGTGACTTCATTGGAGGCTGTTTCCCCGACCGTGAGCCTGACGCTGACCGCCGGCCTCGGCGCCACACCGGCGGGAACCGTCGCATTTACTTGAAACATGCCTGCGACTAGGGTCGGGGCAGCGCCATAGTACACGACCTCGGCATCCAGCCCCCCAATCGTCACGCTGACCGGCAGGAGGGCTTCGGAAGCACGCTGGAGGCAATCTCGCCGTCCACGCCCGGCGGATCGGTTTGCCCTTCGCCCGTTGCGAAGATCTGTATGATCGTGTTCCGGCCTGCCGGGTTGGACGCGGAGTTTGCCGTGCTGTCCTGGTTTAGAATCGCCCCCTGTCCCGTGCCCGACGAGTTGGCAGCGAAGATCCCCGGCGCCGCCACAGCCACTGGCAGAGAGATGGGGTTCGACTTCACACGCAGGTACTCTAACTGCATCTGCGTGCTGGCTCCCTGAGCGACCGAGTACGGGACAACCAGGCTATCCTGGCTGCCCTGCACATAGATCAGCGGGGCGGGTTGGCCGTCAAACAGGACGATCGAGGCTGGGGGTGTAGGAGGGCGTGAGCACAGGGCGTTTTTCCGGCCAAGCGACGGCCTCGAATCGCCGGTCAATACTAACGTATATGTTATTATCGAATGGTGCTGGACGTTCGGGAATACATCGACACTGCCGGACGGAGCCCCTTTACGAAGTGGCTGCGCGCACTCAACGTTCAAGCCGCTGCGAAAGTAGCAACGGCGCTTGAACGCATTGCGGAGGGCAACCTACCCAACGTTAAGACGGCCGGTAGCGGCGTTCTCGAATACAAGGTCGATTTTGGCCCCGGCTACCGCATTTACTTCGGGCGGGACGGCGATCAGCTTATCATTCTGCTCGCCGGCGGCATGAAGAAGCGCCAGCGGAAAGACATCCGCCAGGCAAAGGCGAATTGGGAAGACTACAAAAACAGGAAGACTAAGGAAAAAACACGATGCCACTGACCAAAGATTTTCGCGAAACGATCCGCGAACGCGCCCAACAGGAACCGCGATTCCGCAGGGCTTTGCTTCGTGAAGCAATCGAACTCATGCTTTCCGGCGACGAAAAGACGGGCCGCGCGATACTGCGCAACTACATCAATGCCACAGTCGGCTTTCGGCAGTTGGAAGAGGCGACATCCATCCCGGCCAACAGCCTCATGCGGATGTTTGGGCCGAATGGCAACCCGTCGGCCAAAAACTTGTTTGGCGTCCTCGCTCATCTTCAGGCGCAGGAAGGCGTGAACTTCGAGATACGTCCCCGCCGCAGTTGATACTCACAGCCCGCGTCGTCGACAGGTGGCGCCGTCAGTCGTAGTACTCCAATCCCAAGTGGGTAATCAGCTCCTCGCCACGCAGGTAGCGCAAGGTGTTCTTGAGTTTCATGACCTGGATGAAGACGTCGTGCTCCGGGTACAGGCCGGGCGCGACCTGGGGGCCCTTGAAGTAAAGCGAGAGCCATTCCTGGATTCCCTTCTTGGCCATTTCGGGGCAGCGCTGAGCCAGGTCCAGAAACAGGACAAGATCCAAAGCCATGGGGGCAGCCAAAATCGAGTCGCGGCACTGAAAGTTGACCTTGATCTGCATGGGGTAACCAAGCCAGCCGAAGATGTCCAGGTTGTCCCAGCTCTCCTTGGCGTCGCCACGCGGCGGATAGTATTCGATTCTCACCTTGTGGTAGTAGTTCCCGTAAAGTTCAGGGTAGATATCGGGTTGAATACAGCGCTCGAGGACCGACGACTTAGTCTCTTCCTTGCTTTTGAAGTTCTCCGGGTCGTCCAGGACTTCGCCGTCCCGGTTGCCGAGAATGTTGGTCGAGAACCAACCCTTCAAACCGAGCAGCTTCAGTTTCAGGCCGGGCGCCAGCAGGGTCTTCATGAAGGTCTGTCCGGACTTGAAGTCCTTGCCGCAGATGGGAATGTGTTTCTCGATGGCCAGGTTCGTGAGGGCGGGGATATCCACCGTCAGATGCGGCGCGCCATTGGCGTACGGGACGCCCATCTTCAGAGCCGCGTAGGCATAGATCATGCTCGGAGCGATATCGGGGGAATTGGTGCGAAGTCCCTCCTCGAACGCCTCTAAAGTCTGATGAACCGGTTGGGGCTCGGTAAACAACTCGGTGGATGCGCACCAGATCACGACCAGGCGGTCCGCCCCGGTGCGCTGCTGAAACTGCCGGATGTCCTCCATGAGCTGCTCGGCCAGATCCATCTTGGTCTGGCCCGTCTTCAAATTGTTGGGGTGCAGCCTCTTGACCCATTTCTGCTCGAAAGCCGCGGGCATGGGCTGGATCTCCTCGAGAAAATCCTTGAGCTGCTCGACCAGCCGGTTGTCCAGAACCCCAGCCTTGAGGGCCGCCTCGTAGGCGTTGTCCGTAAAAAGATCCCAGCTTCCAAAAACCAGGTCGTCAAGGTCGGCCAGGGGGACGAAGTCCTTAATCTTGGGGACGCGCTTCTCGGTTCGCTTGCCGAGCCGAATCGTCCCCATCTGGGTCATCGACCCGATGGGGAGAGCGAGCTTTCGGCGAACCGCCTCGACTCCCGCTATCATGGTCGTCGCCACGGCTCCCAGGCCCACCGTCATAACACCTAGTTTCCCTTTAGGTTCGACAATCGGAATTTCTGCGTTAGCCACGTCTGTTGTGCTCCTGTCACTAAGTTGAACTTATATTGTCCTGTCCGGCGCCGGCACGAGCGCCTGCGCCGCATCGGCCGCCGGTATCTCAGCTCTCTCGTCGCCCAACCGCTCCCTCACGCCCGCGGCTCTGCGCGCAACGGCATTTCCGATCGGACCTACAGCCGCATCTACCTGCCAAGCCAAATTCCTACCGAAATTGGCAGAATCCATACGCGCCATCGAGTGTGGCTTTCTCCGCGCCCTCTGCTGTCTCTGCGCTCTCAGGTTTTGACTTAGTTCTTCTCCGCGCTTTCTCAGCGCCTCCGCGCCGGGGTGCCCTTTGGGCCCGGTGAGCTTGTTTTTTTCCTTTTTGGTCCCGGCTTTGCCGGGTCAGGGAGCGGTCATGTCACTGTTATCATCCGAGCCTCGGTAAGTTGCTGCAATACTCGAACCTGGCTCGTGCGTCCGGGATCGCCGGGCGGCCATCCTCTCCGACAAACCCGGGTTCCCCGCGGCTCATCGAAACCTGGTGGCCGAGCATCAGCGCGGTGCTTTGGCGGAACCAGGGCTCGAACTCCGGATCGAGTGCAAACGGGTCGAGCAGCGGGCGAGCCTCGGGCGTGTTGTGTTCGGTGCCGTTGAATACCGGCCACCATCGGCGGCGCGCCTCCGAGACAATCTCCGCCAGGCGCTCCCGCGCATTGCGGTGCGGTATGACTTCAATCGCGTAAAAACCCGACGCTTCCAGACGATCGAGAAGCGTCTCGACATCCCGCTCGCCGGATGTGATGGGATTGCCGAGGACCGGGTAGGTGGGAATGGCTCCGAAGGCCAGAAACATTTCGCGCAGCTCCTCGGATGAAACGAACGCATCGTCGGTTTCGCGCACGTAGCAAGGGGCGCCGGCCTTGAGAAGCTTGGCGCGGAGAAAGATCTGCAGGGCCGCGTCGTCCGCTCCCGGCGGCGGAGCCGCCCCGCAGCAACGCTCGATCGCCTCGGTCACAGGCACCCCACGCCCGCGAGCGATCTCGCGCAGCCGGACGAGTGCGGCCCACCCCACGTGCCGCTCGGTGGTATTGCCTCGCGGCGTCAGAGCGCGCACGTCTTCCCACGCCGGGCCATCGGCGTCCAACCGCTCGCGAAAGAGTTGAGCGGCCTTCACGGTCATCTCACGGTTGCGAAGCTCGAGGGCGGCGCGCATGCGGGCCAGCATCGTTTGGGCGGCGGAAGAGTCTGGCGGAATCCTGGCGATGCCTTTGGCGCAGAGGTAAACGCGGCCGGGGTTATCGGGGTCGTTCAGCAACAGGCGGCTGGCCTCGGCCGCGCGGTCCATGGCCACAGCCTCCATGGAGAACCCCGCGTCGACGCCCGCAATCTTGCATGCCTGGCGAAACTCTTCATGCCCGGCCACGGTGTAATGGTCATTGATGCCGAGAACCGCCAGGCCTTCTCGCGCGGCCTGCCAAACGGCTTCGGCCGGCGAGCGAAAGACGCTGAACGATTCGTTGGTATGAATGTGGCAGTTGGTGCCCCGCCGGGGCCTTTTGCCGAGCCCCGCGCAAAGCTGGCGCAAGGCGTCCAGGCGGCTCTCGGGCGAGCCGCCGTAGAGGGCCGCTTCGAGTTCCGCCGTGCCGTGCTGCTGAATCTCGTTCATCGCACCATAACCTGTCATCGCACCATAACTTGCCCGGCGTCAACCACCAACGTCTGTCCGGTAATGCAGCGCGCCGCGCCGGAGCACAGGAAGACAATCGCCGCGGCCACGTCCGAACGCTTGATCTCCCGATTCAGGGCGGTGAGCGAAGTGTAGTAGGGGATCACTTCCTCGGGCTGGATGCCCTTCTTACGGGCGGCGGCCTGGATGTACTCGGGGTTCCAGATCTTCGAGCCCTCAAAAACGTTGCCAGGCGCTACGGCGTTGACGCGAATGCCGTCCGGCCCGAGTTCCAAAGCCCAGCCGCGCATCAGGTGCAACTCGCCGGCCTTGGTGGCGTTGTACGCGGAGTTGCTCTTGGAAGCGTCCAGGCCGGTCTTGGATGAAAGCATGACCATGGATCCACCCTCTCCCTGGGCGCGCATAATCCGGGCGGCCTCGCGCGCCACCAGGAAATAACCGGTAAGGTTGATCTCGAGGGCCAGGCGCCATTTGTCCAGGGGCATATCGACGAGCTCGTAGGGAGGGGCGATGCCGGCCGCACAGACCACGATATCGACGCCGCCCCAGCGGCCTACAACGCGATCGAAGGCAGCCGCTACCGACTCCTCGCTGGTTACGTCCATGCGCACGGCGAGCGCCCGGCGCGGGTCGGCGGAACCGGTAGCGGCAATCTCGGCTCCCGCATCATCAATGTCGCAGAAGGCCACCGCCGCACCGGCTTCGACCAATCCCAGAGCGACGCCGCAACCCAACCCCGAAGCAGCTCCGGTGACCAGAGCCACGTTGCCGGCCAACGGCGCGTGGGCAGAGCCCAGGAGTTTGGCGCGATAGTGTTCGGCCTCCCAGTCGATAATGAAGCTGGCGGAGGCAGGAGATAGATTGTGTGCGCCGCCGCGCCCCGCCGCCAAACGGGTGATCTTGGCTCCGGCGGCGGCCAGGTCCTCGGCGGCGTCCAACTTCACCGGATCGGCAGCCAGCAGGAATGTGCCGACATTTCTGACCAACGCCACCCGCGGGGGAGACTTTTCGGTCAAGGCAGGTCTCAATTTCGCGGGCAACTCGTCCAGCGACTCCGCTACCGCGGCATGGGCGCCGGTGTAAACAATGTGATCCGGCGTGAGCGCTCCGGCGGCGAATATATCGGCCGCGTCACGAGAAGCTGCCGCGGCCAGCTCCTGGTCGCCCGAAAAGCGTACGAAAGGCCGGGCGCCGAATCGATCGCGCCAGGCCCGGCGAAGCTCCACCATGGTCTTGCGCAGAGCGGCGGAACCGATCCCGGGAGCGGGGCGCACGGGCGGTGCTGCCGGCGAGAAATACCGCTCGCACCGTCGAACCCATTCATCGTGGAGCGCCAGGCACTCCCCGGCGCCGGAGGCCGAGACCAAAAGGCCGTGGTTCTCCATGAAGATGACTGCGGGCTGGCAACCGTGCTGCTCCCGATACCCTTCGGCGGCCGAACGGACGGCGGTTGCCAGGCACCAGCCCGGATCGGTATAGGGCACCCACAGCGGCGGCGGCTCGCCGGGAGGGCCAAGCTCCCTCAAAGTCTCGAGGCCCGGCCCACAGTTAAGGGCGTTGGCCGCCACGGCGTGCGTGTGCACCACTACCCGGCCAAGCATGGCGTGAAGCGCGGTTTCGACGGAAGGGCGCCCGCGGCCGCCGACGACCGCAGAGTGCAGGCACTCGAGGACGCGCGCCTCGCGCTCCTTCACCGGGAGGGCGGCGAGATCCGTCCGGTCGAGAACGCTCAAAACCTCCGCCACATCCAGTTCCACCCAGCCGTCCGTCTCGCTCATCGAGGTCAGCGCGGTGCCGCTGGCCTTGATGGCCATCGTCCGGCCGTCGGGCGATTTCACGGAAGTATTGCCGCCGGCCGCTTGCACATACTCCGGATTGGCTCCCACCACGTGGGAGATCTCAATCAACTGCGCCAGGGAATTCTTGTCCATTAGAAGCGCGGTCACTCGCAGTCGATAACTGTCTTGATTCCTTGCCCCGCCTCGATTACCGCGTAGGCTTTGACCATGTCGTCTAACTTGAACCTATGCGTCAGGAACCGGTCCCAGGGAAGACCGTCGCGCAGGACCATCTCCAGCGCCTGGTGGTAGTGTTTCAAGTTCGAGGCGAAGCACCCGAAGACGGAAACTTCATTGTAATGGATGAAGTTAGTGTCGATGGGTAACACCGGATCGTCTTTCGGTATGCCGGCAAAGAAGGAAACGCGAGCCTTCTTACGCACTAACTTCAATGCGTCGGCCTGAGTGGCCTTTACCGAGTTGGCGGTAATGGCAACGTCGAACTTTTCGCCCCCGGCAGCTTCGAGAATCTTCTCCACCGCATTGCCGCCCGCCGTGTTTACCGTCCGGCCCAGGCCAAATTCCCGAACATAAGCCAGGCGCTCCTCGGAGACGTCGGTCACCACGACGGGGTCGGCGCCGCGGTCCTTGAGGATAGCGGCGTGCATCATCCCGATGGGGCCGGCGCCGAAAACCAATGCACGGTCGCCCGGCTGTACGTTCAGATATTCCTGGCCATTCAGGCAACAAGAGAGCGGTTCCACCAGTGCCGCGCGCTCCAGTGACATACCGGAAGGGATGGGAATGATGTTCCCCTGGGCTACCGCGACAGCGGGGATCTTGACGTACTCGGCGAATCCCCCGGCGTAATCGTATCCCAGGGCCGTGAAGGAATCGCACAGATTGTATTGTTTTCGCCGGCAATAGATGCAATTTCCGCAGCCCACAACGGTGGCGACGACCACATTCCCGCCGGCTGCGATTTGGGCATCCACGCCGGAGCCGACCTCATCCACCGTCCCCACGATTTCGTGTCCGGTAATCGCCGGCGGAACAACATTCTTTTGTCCGTGGGTAAAGATGCGCTTGTCCGTGCCGCACACCGAACAGCGGCGCACTCGAAGTACCACCTCACCCGGTCCCGCCGAGGGCCTCGGGACAGTCTCCACGCGAACGTCGCGCGGCCCGTAATAGACTGCCGCTTTCATCTGTGAACCCGCCTTTCTTCCTTCGGCTGGCGCTTGCCGGCCGCACCCTTCTTAGTTCCCGTTATAGGGGCCCCAACGAGAATTTTGCTCTCGTTTCAGAAAACCAGCCGCTTCTCTACGCCGCCATTCTGACTTCTGGCTCCTGACCTCCATATCCTGAAGGGATATCAAGGGCGAAGCCCTTGTCTAAGTCACACTGGTTTTCATTTATTCCGGATACAAGATGGCTGCCGCACGAAACCAGCCATCCTCGTCCGCGCGAGACCGCAGGCCGAATTCGAGCGCCCGGCTGCGCGGCGATGCCACATGCTAGCACGTTTCGGCGAATCGCGACAACTCAGAACTGTCCGCACTGTCCGCACTGCGGTGGCCGCGCTGGCCGCCGCCTCGAGTCCTCGAAGATTCGCCGGTTATCTTGCACCAGGTGCATGGAGTGGGAGTCAGCGGAGAGCGCCCGGCGCAAAAGTTCGAAAGGGCGCATCGGCAAGGCCAACTGAGTCGGCATGGTGGTTTACGGTGGCGAATCGGATCGGGCCACGCACGCAGAAACGGCTTCCCCTCTCAGGCGGCTTTTGATATAGTACTGACCGAACAGTATTTCGAACAGCTCGCCACATCACGCTCGACAGGCTGCGCCTGACCATGCCGGAATCCGCCCTGTGGCCGCAGGGTTCCATCTCTGCGATGTCACCGGGCCGTTCGTAAGGACCCGCGGTGGAATGGCGCAGTCTCCAACACGCCGGGGATTTCGACCGCGTGTCGCCGATCCACGCCGGCAAGGAGATTACGGGATGCCGGCCGGAAAGCGATTATCGGAGTCCGGAAAGCGATTATCGGAGTAATGGCGCTCGCCGAACTGACGGACTGCTCCGATTCGCGACGAAGGACTTCGCGGACACGGCTGCACTGGACGCGATCGTCGCCGCGCTGGCTGCGTCGAAGTTGCGGTGGGCGGCGCGCTGTAGAACAGCGGGCGGTCCGAGCGGTGTGGACAGGAGCATCTGATGTCGATTGTGGCTGGAGTGGACTTCGGAACCTTGAGCGTTCGCGTGTCGATCTTCGACAGCAGGATGGGGTACCTCGGTTCAGGTGCAGCCGAATATCCCTTACGTCGCAAGAAAGAAGATCCGGATTCCGCGACCGAGAGCCCTGCCGACCACATGCGCGCATTTGTCGAGGCATGCCGAAAGGCTCTCGCTGCGGCGGGCGTGACAGGCGGCCAGATCGAAGCAGTCGCCGCGGATGCCACGGGTTCGACAATTGTGCCGGTCGGAGAGGGTCTGGAGCCCTTGGACGACTACTACATGTGGTGCGATCAGCGGGCCTGGCGTGAGGCGGCCCTCATCACCGAAACGGCGCAACGGATGAACTTGGAGGCCATCGAGTGGTGCGGCGGAGTGTATCCTTCCGAGGGTGGATTTTCCAAGCTATTGCATTGGCTGCGCAACAACCCGGAGAAGCGCCACAAACTGGTGACGGTGCTCGAACATGCCGACATGTTCCCGGCCATGCTGTGCGGGATCGAGGATATCGGCCGGTTGCCCCGCTCGATCGGGGTTGCCGGCCCCAAGTGGATGTGGAATCGGGCGCTCGGCGGACTCCCGCCGCAGGATTATCTGACAGCAGTCGACCCGTTGTTTGCAGGCGTGCGCGACAAACTGAAAGGGCGCTATGCGAAAAGCAACGAAATCGCCGGGAGGTTGACGCTTGAGTGGGCAGGTCGAATCGGCTTGCGCGAGGGTACTCCGGTC
>Ga0326727_10020260_pt1 | contig 13229 bp, 17 predicted proteins | sample MB2enrmetagenome_FD_207643 | JGI IMG/M metagenome (GOLD analysis project Ga0326727, IMG submission 207643) | Lab enriched peat soil microbial communities from McLean, Ithaca, NY, United States - MB29MY | ecosystem: Environmental > Terrestrial > Soil > Wetlands > Peat | place: USA: New York...
AGCCGGACCATGACCCCTACAGTACCAGAATCGAAACGAAATTCCCAGAGGGTTCAACAAGTTATTGATCTTAGATCGGTTAGACGAACTATGACGGAGCCCTGCGTGCCGAATCAGCAATCCATGAACAATAAAGAGGAGCATCAAACGCCACTGCCTGAATTGACACAACCTGGCACCGGCAAAACTGGCACCGCCGAACGAAAACCAATATGCGATCAACGCCATGTCACGCTCACAGATACCGTGGTTACCGATGGGCAACAGTTTCCGCCCGGATTATTTCCCACATTGCGAGGGAGTGTTGTCGACCTGAATGAACTGAAACAACCATCTAATGGCTCATTCCTGTAGGGACGCTGGTTGCGTCGGCGGTGACGCTTTGGGGCCAATTATACTCGCGCCCCCAATATCCCGCCGCGAACAAACAAGGTTCAGACTTTCTCTTCGCGGATTGCATCTGACAGAGGCAGAAATAGAAACTGGCAAAATTGTTACCGAGGATTTGCCTTTGAAAATGGCATGAAAGTCCTGCAAACCATTCTGACATTGATCTGCATTGTTGTGTTTATGGGGGTGTTTTCACAGAGCGCCTTTGCGACTTTGCACCTATAAAACCCGGGATGAAGCAAGCCGAGGCGGGGAAGCTCTTTCCCGAGGTCGGCGGACTAAACAAGCCATCCCTCATTAGGTTTCGGCATCCCAGATCCATGGAATTCAAGGTTGACGTCGCATTTTGCTTCAGAAGGGATGCCCAAGGCCGAGCCATACTTTCTCCTGATGACAAGGTCACGACTGTCAGCTTGCCGTGTTTCCAATGTCCATTCTTCGACTGATGGCCAAGGAGGATGAAAGGAAATGCTAACGTCAACGCCCCGAGCGCGGCTTGAACGTCGGAGTCAAACGCGATGAGACAAAATCAGAATTCCTGCCAGACTATTTTGACATTACGCACAATTCCGGTGTCGGCTCTGCTCTTCTCTGCCTGTGCCCGGAATGTAAATGAGCCCGCAGATGTGCAGGCACTCGAAAACCTTGGCGCGGCTCGAGACAAGGCTTGGGAATACCAAAGCGCGTGCATCGATTTACACTGCCGATGAAATAACTATGGGACCAAGCCAGTCCGCTTTGACCGGCAAGGATGCCATTCTCGCTTCGAGCAAGAAAGACTCCGATCAAATCAGAGATAAAAACCGCTGCGTTGTAGAAGATGCTCGCGTCTCTTGAGATTTGGCGGTTGCTAGCTCCGCCACAACCATTTGCCATTCTGTCTCGGCCCCATCCCCACCTGCGCCTGGGAAAAACTGATCGGCCGTTCCGGGTTCGGCTCTGCCGAATGTGAAAGAGTTGGCGGGAATCGTTGATCGTCGTAAACGCGGATACAGTGCCAATGCTGCTGGATGTGATTTTGGCAAACGACAGGTGATATACTGATGGTGCCGTCTTGCATTTCTACAGGAAAAACTGAGAATGCCCAACTTATTTGACCCGATCCAAATCAACAGGCTTCAACTCCCGAACCGTTTTGTTCGTTCGGCAACTTTCGACAATTTAGGCCAGGAGGGCATGGTTAGCGATGCCCAATTGAATCTCTATGGTGTTTTGAGCAGAGGCGAGGTTGGCCTGATCATATCGGGCGGACTCTATCCCACACGCAATGGCATGGGCACAGCCGGTCAGCTCAGTGCCGACCGGGATGAATCGATCCCCTCGCTAAAAAAGCTCGCCGGTACGGTGCATGCAAATGGCGGCAAGATCGCCGGGCAGATCCTGCATTGTGGATTCAGAAGCAGGGAATCGGTGACTGGAACCCAGCCTATCGGACCTTCGGCAACCACAGACCCTGAATCGGGCAGCCGGGTCAGGGAATTAAGCGGCGGGGAAATAGACGCAATGGTGGATGCCTACATACAGGCAGCGCGCCGCGTTGTAGAGGCAGGATTTGATGCCGTTCAGCTTCACGGCGCCCATGGCTGGTTTCTCAGCGCGTTCTTGTCGCCAGTGATGAACCGGCGAGAGGATGAATGGGGCGGTTCTGCCGAAAAGCGCGCACGGTTTTTGCGCCTGATTTGCCGGGGCATCCGCAAAATGGCCGGACCGAGCTACCCTGTACTCGTCAAACTCGGCTTGAAGGATTACCACCCGCAAGGGAAAACAGTGTCCGAAGGGATTGCCGTAGCGCAAATGTTGGAGAGTGATGGCGTCGATGCCGTTGAAGTCAGCGAAGGCATTGAACAAAAATGGGGGCACCATATACGCAAGGATGCCATGCACCCCTACTACGTTGAAGAATGCCGCCAAGCTCGCTCCGTACTGGCCAAGCCCTTGATCCTGGTTGGCGGCATGCGGGAACTCAGGGACATGCAGACGGTTTTGGATGAAGGCACAGCCGATGCCGTTTCCTTCTGCAGGCCCTTCATTCAAGATCCCCATATTGTCGCCAAGTTTCGAAAAGGCGAAGCCGACAGTTCAATATGTAATTCCTGCAATGAATGCGGAGAGCGGATGATCGAAGGCCGATTTGGCTGTGCCTTGAATGGCTAGTCTGCTTCGATCGCTTCGTCTTCCAACCACTGTCGAAAGCAGCTTTGGGAAATGTCTTTGTGCGCTCTTCACAGATCTATTTTCATAAGGAACTTTGGCTTGTCTCCCCAGATTTTGCAAACTTCGAGGGTTTCGGCGGCGAAGAGACCCTCAGGATACAGCTCCAACGGCAGCAAGCCCACAGTCAAAGATCACCATCGTGGTGAACTGGCTGGAAGAGCTGAAGCAGCGAGTGCCTGGGCAATAGCGATGTCGTGGTGAATCTCCACATCTTCACTTCCAGATAGTCGTTGGCCTTCTTACAAGAAATCCCTGGCGAGAGCCGTTCGGCCACGATTGACGGTCCCGAAGATGTAATCAGGAATCCAGCGGGCGGTTGATGGCCTGCCGGATCTGTGCGGTTAGGCCCTTCCGTCCGGGGGAACGAGTAAAGTCACCTGTCTGGAAAGCCGATATAACCGGCCAATCATGCTGCCCGCTTGGATCTAACCCATACAGGGCATGAGAGTTGCGAGCGCGCGCACAGATTGGACCGGTTAATTCTGACAATACGGCCAAGTGGATTCCCCGCCCCCGACGGGCCCTCCCGGAGAAAATGAAGCATTCCCTGAAGGCAAAATGTGGAGGCCACACGGTGGCGTGCCTTCGATTCCCACCCAGAACAATTCGTTGACATTCTCCACGGCGAATCTCATATTAGTAGGAAATAGGAATTTTCATGTCAATCGAGAGTCGGGACCTTTGGAAAATCGGGATCTGGTTTTTATTGCTGGCCTTTGTTTTCGTGGCCATTATCCTGCCCCTCCTGACTACCGACACTCCTGATGCCGTCACTGCTGTGACGTTCACGCTGATCCTCATCCTGGAAATCCTCTTTGCCCTTTCTCTTAATCCGCAGCAACTTGTCTGCACCGCATATCACTTCGGAATTCCTCCTCGCAGTCCGCCCAACCGCTGACCTCCATACTCCCGTTTGTGTTCCGGACTCAAAACTCGAATAAGGAGATACCGAGATGAACAGAAGGTTGCGGACGGAAACATGCGTAGTGCGAAAGCTGTTGCAGAGCATAGTTGGGATAGCTGTGCTCGCGCTGCCGGTTGTTCTGGGGCTCGCACATGTTGTTCAGGTGCGTGCCCAAGCCACGGCGGAGAATCCAGCCAAAGATATTGCCGGTACTTGGCAGGGCACGCTCCACGCAGGCGAAGCCCATGTTAATCCGGGCAGAGACTTGCGAGTTGTGATCCAGATTTCAAAAGCTGCTGACGGCGCATACAAGGCCCTTGGCTACAACCTCGATCTGCCCCGTTATCCGATTCCAGCCTACAAACTCACGCTCGAAGGAACAACCGTAAAAATGTCGTTCCCGTTCGACGGCGTCACCTATGAAGGCAAGCTGGCGGCGGATGGCAGGACGATCACAGGCAGCATAACCACATCTTGGGGTGTGACGATGCCTCTCAATCTGGCGCGCGCCACCGCAGAAACCGAGTGGACCCTCCCGCTTCCACCGCCAAGGCTGCCTCCGATGGATCCCAACGCTACGCCCAGCTTCGAGGTCGCCACCGTTAAACCGGGCAAACCGGATCAACGGGGCGGGCATGGCTTCCAAGGAAATCGATTAAGATTCACCAATATCACGTTGAACGATTTGATCGTGTTTGCTTATGAAGTCCATCTCAAGCAGACTATCGGAACTCCGCCTTGGGCGGGGACAGATAAGTTCGACATTGAAGTCAAGCCTAATGGCGAAGGCATGCCTAGCAGCAAGCAATGGAAAGGCATGCTGCAGAAACTGATGGCCGATCGCTTCAAGCTGGCGTTTCACCGCGAAATGAAAGAACTTCCGGTTTACGCCTTATCCGTTGTCAAGACCGGCCCGAAGCTCACAAAGGGGGATCTGAACGGCGTTCCCACATTGGATTTCGGTACGTTGGGCACCCTGCACGCTACCAACGCGACTATGGCCGACTTCACTCAGGCGATGCAAGCGGTTGTTCTCGACAGGCCGGTTGTCGATCAAACAGGACTCGAGGGGAGGTTCGATTTTGACCTCACCTGGACGCCCGATGACTCGCAGTTCGCCGGCATTGAAGCCAAGATCCCTTCCCTGGCAGATGCGCCGCCTCTGTACACAGCCATCCAGGAGCAGATCGGCCTCAAACTGGATGTAACCAAGACGCCTGCGGAAGTTCTCGTCATTGATCATGTCGAGAAGCCTTCTGAGAACTGACCGTCGAATGCATCAGTGCCGCCGTCGACGTCGACGAGCAAATGCGCAAGGGTATGAAGGCACATCCGGAGGAAAGGATCAAAAGACTGAAAAATTGAAGCCGCGAATTTGTTACGGGTTCATTTTGCTGCGAGGATCGGACTGCCGGTGTCCGCTTGGGGGAGTGACGGGCTATCCGGAAACTTGAAATCGCCCGTCACTCCCCCAAGTCAAGTCGCCTTCGCGGGAGTTATCCTGCGGATCGCAGGCCGACTTCCGGGGCGCCGGAGTCACTTCCCCGATTGCCGTTCCTCGGGAAGTTTGGATTCCGGTCACCTGTCAAATGCAAGCCTTCGTGCGGCCCACGGTTTGATTTTGTGGACTTTTGTCCCCAACGCCCGCTCGGCGGTCCGCCGTATCATGCGCGGCCTGAGCGCGCAACCAGTAGCCGTTTGAAAGGCCGAAAAAGCGGCACAGGCGCAAGTCGGTATCCGCAGTAACGACACGTTTGCCCTTTACGATCTGGCCGATGCGCTGCGCCGGCACTCCAATCTCCTTTGCCGGACGATACTGGCGGATGCCCAGCGGCCTCAGGAACTTCTTCATCAAAAGCTCGCCTGGAGTTACCGCTTTGAGCTTGCGCATGTTAATCCTCCTCAATGATAGTCGGCGATTTCGAAGGCAGGAGAAGCGGGACTTCGGTAATCATCAACAGAGGCAAACCCCACGTCGTCGACTCCTAGGCTGAGGGCAAAACTGCGCAGTGTTTCCCTGATGCGCTTTGGCTCTGCCTTCATGGGAAGCCTCATTGCCTCGTCGGTGCCTTAGCTGTCCAAATGAGTATCATCTGAATCAGGGCATCTGTTGGTCAACCCTGACTTCCTTCAAAACACACCGCTGTCCCGCCTAAGGCATGCGGTCCCTACCCAAGCTGATCACTCCCTGCAACTCTTGCCCAACAGGGTTTTCCTCTGTGCCGCTTCCTCTTTTCATGTTTTAATTCAGGCATGCTCTCAACCATCCCTTTCGATTACCACATGCACTCCAATTTTTCTTCCGATTCGGACGCAAGCGTGCGCGCTATGTGCGAGAGCGCTATTGAAAAGGGCATTCCGGAGATTGGTCTGGCAGAGCATTACGACCAGCATCCGAAGGAGCGCAATCCGGTCTTCTACCGGCCCGAAGCCTGGTGGAAGGAGATCAAGCGTGCCCGCAAAAGTCTTGATGGCCAACTGATCCTTCGGGCTGGCATAGAGATCGGCGAGCCGCATCGCTTCCCGGGTGAAGTTGCGACCCTACTGAATCGTTATCCGTACGATTTTGTCATCGGCTCCCTGCATTATGTCGGCGATGATTTCATGTTTGACAATAAGCTCCTGGAGCGCAGGGGCGCCGATGAAATCATGCAGTCTTATTTCCTTGAATTGGGAGAGATGACCCGAGCCCCTCAATTCGATATCCTCGGCCACATGGACGTGCCGGTGCGGAATGGGAGACCAATCTGGGGATCCTATGACCCGAGACGCTATGAAGCGCTCGTGCGGACCGTGCTCCAGAACTGTATCGATCGCGGGATCGCCCTTGACGTCAACTCTGCAGGGCTGCGCAAGCCGGCCAAGAACCTCATGCCTGATTTGCTGATCCTGCACTGGTACCGGGAGATGGGCGGCCAACGTCTGACCCTCGGCTCCGATGCACATGCCCCAGCCGATGTCGGCCTCCATCTGGATCAGGCTTTGAAATTCATCCGGGAATCAGGACTGAAATTCATCACACGCTACGAACGGCGTCAGGCATCGCTCGTGCCATTGGAGTAGCGGGTAAACATCGCCTTGGACCGGATTATCCAAGGTGATTTCCGCTTCCAATTCACTGATTTATTGTCCCCCGTTCCGGCCCGGAAATATTCAAGGACATAAGACTTCCTATCAGGATCTGGAAAGGAAGCACTTTCACGATTGAATCGAGGTCCAAACGGCACCTAGATTTCCCATTCGCTGAAATGCATTGGTTCTGACGAAGCATTAAGGTTGCATGGACCGTTGCGTGCTCCTGGCGCATCGGGGCGGGCCTGAACCCGCGCAGTCCTGCCCTGACTTCCCGGATTGCCGTTTCGGGCTCGCAGTCTCATTTCCGGTCTCGCGACTACACGGCCAGGTGCAACCTCAGTTGCACAAAAGTGAACTGCAATCCTGCCAGCACAGTGGGCGTCGGCTGTTGCCGCTGCTCAACGAGCCGTGTATTATAGCCCAATGTTGTTTTCCGATCTCGGACTCTCACGACGTTTGGAGCGTGCTGAAGGGAGCGCATGCGTTCAGTTTGCCGAGGCGCGACGGCGTCTGTTCCCCGACAGCGGCGCCGAGTGGATTGAATGCGCAGGAGCATACGCGGTTTTCGATGGTATGGACTCTCCCGTCACTCAGACTTTCGGACTCGGAATATTTGAGGAACCGAGCGCGGCCTCGCTCGATGTGATCGAGCGCTTTTTCCTCGACCGTGGTGCGCCCGTGCTTCATGAAGTGAGTCCGCTAGCGGGAGTTGCTGCGTTGGACTTGCTCTGTGCCCGCAACTACAGGCCGATTGAGCTCAGCAGCGTGCTTTATCAACCTGTTGAGAAGCCTATAGGTGAAGACCACGACCATATCAAGGTGAGAGTTGTCTGTCATGAAGAAGCGCAACTCTGGACTGACATAAGCGCAAAGGGATGGACAAGCGATCATCCGGAATTTATGGATTTTTTCCTGCAATTTGGCAAGATTTCATCAGCGCGCTCGCAGAGTGTGTATTTCATCGCTGAACTTGACGGGAAGCCGGGCGCCGCCGGCGTTCTGTGTATCCATGATGGAGTTGCACTGTTCGGTGGCTCGTCCACGATTCCGGAGCTGCGCCGTCGTGGTCTGCAATCAGCGCTTCTTCAAGCGCGCATGCGCTATGCTTTCGACCATGGCTGCGATTTGGCAGCGATGGCGGCCGAGGCGGGCAGCGATTCCCAGCGCAATGCCGAGCGTAAGGGTTTCAGGATCGCGTATACGCGCACGAAGTGGCAGTTGGCCTTCCAGGCACGATCGATGTGATCGGGGACACCCAATCTACGCCCGCTCGGTGAACCCTTTCCCATGCAGGCAAAAGTGAATTCCCTTGGTTGTCCCGAAGATGCGATGCGGGAAACCAGTCCCCATGAGAACCCGCTGTCCTTTGCTTTATCTTCCAAGTCCAAAAAAGAAAAAGCACGTATGCCGCGTCCATGCCAATCAGGTCATTTACGGCGTGGCGGAGCTTTTGTTGGCCACCCAAGCGCTCGGTTGTTTGCACGGAAGTATGCCCCGGCGGAAATTGAATCTGTTCCAGTTCACCGCCGGCAGGACGACACAGGCGACCACATGTTCGGCGCAAATCATGCGGAGCAAGATTCTGTAAGCCACCGCGCTAGGCGGCTGCCTTGACCACACGCCATATTGCCTTTGACGTGATCCCAGGCCCCCAGACTTTGCCCTCTTTGTTAATTCTGCGGAAGATTATTCCCTCTGAAATTCCCGCCGCTGCAGTCCATTCATCAACGGTATCCTTGACCCAACCAGGCATCGGCACTGTCCGGACATGCCTGCCCTTTCCGACGAGGTCAACGATAACCCAGTGTTCCTCTCGAAACTGTAAATCTTCAATTCGAATAGCGACGAAGCCCGCACCCGAGAAGCACAGCCAGGATTGCATGATCCCTTTTCCCGCCCAGAGTCTCCGAGCGTGAGCCCTGGAGAACGGCTTTCCCTTGATCGGCTGTCGGCCAATTACCAATCCCAACCGCTTGGCGCCTTTGACTCTGGCAATGCCGGTCGCCGGTTCCGGGCCCAGCAGCCCCGAGTCTAAGGCTTCGCAAGCGAGGCGGCGGACAGCCGCGAGACGAACATTGATGGTCGAGGGAGCAAGATTTTTCTGTTCCAGGAAGAAGCGATACCGGAGCACAACCGTACGACTGAAAGCGAGCCGCGGTTCTGAGCAGTGCCAGAATATGAACTCGTCGATCGCATATTCATAAGATTCCTGAGACGCCTTGGCGGGAAGGGAGTTGACCACCGCATGTTTTGAATGTTCTAAGTCTGGGATCCGGAGGACTTTTCGTGGGCTGCGACCCTTTTCCCGAGATTTTGCCATAACCGACGGCCTCCTTTGCCGCCGGTATTTTTATCGGCGATTTGGGAAATTTTGGAGCGCAGCACTATTTCGCCAAGGAGGCCAATTCCTTCCCGCGTTCTGGAAGCAACAATTGAAATCAGCGCATGACTGGTGTCATACAGCAGATATGCGAATCCGGCCAGATGATCTAGTCGTGGGTTTTCCTGCCAAGCAGATCCGAAAGCTCTTGCGCCAAAGTGTTCTGCTCCTGTCGGTCGACGATGTCACTGAGGTTTTGGGGCTCAGAGGGGAAAGTGCACTACGGTTGCTGGAGAATCTCGAGCAGGAGGGGTTTATTGAGAAGAACTTTTCCGCTCCTGACCCTAATAAGAATTGGAAACACACGATCAAGGGAGGATCCCTCAGTAATGCCCTGTTCTCCGCACCGGTTTTCCGGCGAAATGCCGAGAAAAAACTCAGCGAATTTATGGATCGTGTTCGGGAAGTAAATGAGGCCGGCAGGTTTTTGTTTCGGGTCAGGAAAGTCGTCGTATTTGGCAGCTTCCCTACCGAATCCTCCACTATTGGAGACTTGGATATCGCAATTGACCTGGTTCCCAAGGAGACGGATGCTAGAAAGCACTCGGAGCTAATTCTGGCCCATGCAAACGCGGCCGCTCTGTGCGGCAAGCGTTTTCAGAATTTCGTTCAGAGACTCGATTTCGCGGCGCATGAGGTGAGATCCTATTTGAAGGCCCGTTCCAGAATCATACAGCTGACTGATTGTAATGACGGCGTTTTGAACATTGCCGAGCATCGCGTCATTTATGAATATCACGAGGACGAAGTTTCATCGCCGGCAGAAATAAAGCGAAAAAGGCGAGCAAAACTGGAGGAGTTTTTTTAGAGAAAATGGCTGGTTTCCCAGATTGCGGCTTCGCGGGAGTCATCCTCTGCGACGGATAGTGCCGGTGCTCTCGAACCGGTGTCTGGCGCGATATTCGTTGGATTGGGCGATGCGAGCAGCCCTGCTTGGCGGCCGAAAGGCAGCGGCGGCCACCGTGATCTGGAGATATTACAGCCATGATGGGGAATTCTGTCGTATGCCGTCTCCACTCTGGTCGGAGTATTTCGAATCGAAAAGGGCCGCCATTGGCCCGATGACGCAGTATTCGGCGCTGCTCTAGGCTATATACCGGCGCCCAGACCGCCATTGATGGGACTAGATGCGGACACTGGCAGGCAGGAAGAAGCTTGCGGGATTGATAGTCGCTTACATCTACAGGCGCCATCGACGCGGTGTGTCAATGGGGCCCACATCATGAGCCTGGCCACGTCAGCGCGGGTCGGCGTCGGTCGCGGGCTATTCTGTTTTTGTGCCTTCCCTTTCCTGAGGGGCCGAAGCACGTCCGGAAGGTATTCTTTGAAAACCCCTGGACCGATGGTGCGGCCCATGCTGATTCCGAAGCTGGGGGGGCCGCATCACCGACCGAGCGAGAGCCCTGCGGCTGCCAGAACCTTGAGAGATAAGCCCCGCTTGCGAATCCCATCAGCAGGGATGCTGATGGATACCTGTTGCCGGCAATTTGCTGTTCCGCCTGCGCGAGGCTGAGCCCGTAAGCGATCAGATTATCGGGATCGATGCGCACCCGGCAGGCGCGGTTCGAGGCGCCGAAGCTGGAAACGTCGACGATATCCAGGACGGACTTCAAGGTCTCTTGGACCGTCCAGTCTTCAATCGACTTTAATTCCCATGGCATCGGAGGCAGGGTTCGTGCATTGCGAGGTGACCTTCCGGCCTCTGCGAAGCGCCGTCAACTCGGACCGGCTTCTTGGGACAGCGCCTGTGCTCGTTCTCTCCGGGCCTCGATCCGCCGGCCCAAGAATATGCTGATTTCGTACAGCACGACCAGAGGGACCATAACCGTGAGGGGCGCGACGATCGGGTCCGAGACGGGGGTGATGATTTCTGCGAAGGCAAATAGCAGGAAATAGGCGATCCGGCGCTGCTTCCTGAGCAGCCTGGTCGAGATGATATGGAGTTGCACCAAGGCGATCAGGACCGTGGGGAGCTGGAATACCAGCCCGCAGGCCAGCAGGAAGAAAGTTACGAATGAAATGTAGCTATCTGCCGAGGGAAGCAGATCCACGCTGCTCGGGAAAATCTGGATCATGACCCGCACCATGCTCGACAGCATGGAATATGCGAACACCATCCCGAGGATGAACAGAACCAGCGAGCCGAAAAGCATGGGAAAAACGACTTTGCGTTCCCGGACATACAATCCGGGCCTGACGAAACTGTACGCCTGATAAATCCAGACCGGGAAAGTGGCTGCGACGCCGGCATACAGGGAGATCTTGAAGCGGATCATGAATCCATCCAGCAGGCTGAACGCCTTTAAGTGCATTCCGCCGGCTGGCACAAGAAAGAGCTTCAGGATCTCTCCCGAGAAGATTAATGCTACGCAGGTCGCCACCAGGATGGCCGCCAGAGAGACAAGCATCCGCCTGCGCAACTCTCCCAGATGCTGCAGGATACTCATTTCTTTCGGATCTTGAGATTTGTCACTCATATCGGTTGGACAAACGACGAGCGCGATCTGCGTGAGCGGCTGCTAAAGGCCAGTCCTTCAGGCGAACCCGAGATGACCGTTCACTCACCGATTTTGGCGCCGCATTTGTTGCAGAAGGCGGAATCGGCCGGGTTGCGCACACCGCATTTATTGCAGAACACCGTCGGCTGCTCCCCCTGCACGTTGTCCTGGGCGGCGGCAGACGCCAGCTGGGAATCAGGTGGCTGCGGAGCCGTTGGGTGTTTGGACTCTTCCCCCGGCTTGTTGATTTCATCGCGCAAGTTCTCAACCATTTCACGAGATCCCTTGCGGAACTCCGTCCAGGCACGGCCAATCCCCTTTCCAACCTCCGGCAACCGCTTTGGACCGAAGATCAGCAACGCAACGACGGCGATCACCACCAGGTGCAACGGCTGTAATCCGAAAGGCATAACATCTCCCCCAATCAAATTGGTTAGGCTTAATTCTAGCACAGACTTTAGGACGATGCTCTCTCGGATATCGGAATTTTACCCCTATCTTTCGACCGGATGTCCGACGGCAAGCTTCTCTCCTGCCGGACTGAGGCACATGTCGCATCCCAAGCGACATGTGCCTACGACCAGCTATTTGAAGGTCCAGCCAGAAATCCAGACATCCAGGAGTCTGTCGGGGTGAGGATTTCCTTTTTGGGATTTTGGCAGTTGCGGCCAATCGTGTTTCGATCCAACTGCGCTTTTCTTCGTAATCCTCTTTGGTTATCCCTGCCAACATTAAATGGCGTAACTCTGGCAACGCGATTTACGGAACCGCCCAGATTGCTGCAAAAATATCCTTTAAAGAGACGGCTCTAAACATTAAAGCAGCCCACGTCGGAGATTCTCTTGCAAGGATTACACGACGCTTTGGCTCTGCCCCCGTGTTGCACAAAGGGTGGATTTCGGGGCAAAAAACAAATCTCAATAACACTAGGCTTTTTTGTCCCATCCTCTCGGGCATGAAATAGGGTTCCGCCCGCCCTTAAGCGGGCCGGATGTAAAACGATTTTCAAGGATGAGGGTTTACCGCGATGCGGCCTGCCTTGCTTCGCTGCTTGAAGATATTGCCGCTCCGAGATCCGGCTATTTTCTTGCCCGGAACAGGGACTATTCGTGAGCGGATTCGGGGTTATTGTCCCCAAACGGGATTCGAGGAGATGACCTCACCGACTTGGAGGTTGTTTGGTGGCCGCAAGATTACTCCCTTCGATCGCGATCTTCGGGATAACAACCATCTGAGATGGTCAATATCCTGACGAGAATTCGACTCTTTGGCCATGGGCTGCCGACCAATGTCAGGGTTCGAACGGAGGATTTGTGGGCTCGGCAGATTTGTTCCAGGGTGTAAAATCCCTCCAGAGCGGCCATAGCCCTTAAAACCTGTGCGGCCAAACCTCTTCGCTACGATTCGCGGGAAGGAAGGAACTACCTATGGGCAATTTGCCTAAATGGAAGGTCCATGGTCCTCTGTGAGAACGCTGAAGACTGAATTTGCGGAGTGGGATTTGAATCAGGGCGAATGGGGCCCTCCCCGCAGCGTCACTTTGTGCACCTTCCGCCCTGACGGCAATATCAGCGAGAGCGATCATCACAATCGCGATGGGTCAATTGCGCATTCCAGGTGCCTATACAACGAGGCGGGCCGCTTGGTGCAGACACAATTTTGGATAAACAATGGGCCACCCCAAAAACCCCTCTATTCCTTCGACAACGCTGGACGACATGTCCGCACTACGCACGTGAATCAAGATGGCACCCGAGCGTGAGTCCGA
>Ga0326727_10020261_pt1 | contig 13229 bp, 9 predicted proteins | sample MB2enrmetagenome_FD_207643 | JGI IMG/M metagenome (GOLD analysis project Ga0326727, IMG submission 207643) | Lab enriched peat soil microbial communities from McLean, Ithaca, NY, United States - MB29MY | ecosystem: Environmental > Terrestrial > Soil > Wetlands > Peat | place: USA: New York...
CATAGAAAGGTCACGGTTTGCTGCGCGAGCATTTGCTGGGCGTTGGTCGCGGTCACCAGACATACTGGTGCCACGACGCAAAGCGCAGCCGATAGAAACAGTTTCTTCGTGGCCCACCCCTTTCACTTTTCCATCATCATCCCTTCGGCACGGTCCTCTTTGAGCATCAAGCCGATGGCGTGAATGATCTTCTGGTCTGGATGCGCCTTGCAATATTCGATCACCTGGTGCTCGACTTCGCGGCCCTTCTTGTAGTCCATGTAGTGCTTGTGGGCGAGGCCGTTGTACCAGCCGCTGTACCAGCTCGACAGCGCGTTGGCGTCTTCCTGGTAGGTGTTGGCAAGCTGGCCGCAGGTCAGCGTCTGCACGTCGATGAAGCCGTTCTTGTCGGCATAGGCCGAGAGATCGACCGGATCGGCCTTCGCGACGCCGATCATGGCCATTGCGGCCGCCAGTCCGAGAACCATTGTTCTATGCATGTTAAATCCTTTCAGACCGTCTTGGTCTTTTCGTTGCGTGAAGCTGATTTGAGTTTCGCCGAGCCGCGTCCCGTCCCGGAAAATCGCGCCAAAGTCGCTGCGCTCTCGCAGCCGAGCAGATCGCCCGCGCCTCAGTAGCACGGCGGATAGGGATAGTAGCCGCAGGGCGGGGCATACGGATGGTAATAGGCTCCTGCCGCCGCCGCGCCAACGGCGCCGACGGCCGCGCCCGCGGCGAACGCGCCGACCGGAGCGGGATGGGCGTACCATGCGCCGTGCCATGCGGCGCCGTGGTAGCCGACGCCACCGACAACTGCCCGGCCGCCATAGCCGCGCGCCGCAAACCAGTCGATGAAGAGCGCGGCCGGTCCGGTCGCCTTCGACAGGCCTCCTTCGAGCACCGACACTTCGAAAATCAGTTTGTCGCCTTCGAGCTTCGGCGCCTTCAAGACCACGACCGCGTCCTCGACGGAAGCGCCGTCCGCGCCGAGCACGGAAATCGTGGCGTTCGGCGGATCGTGGGCGAAGCTGTCACTGCCCGCATCCCATTCCTTAAGGAAATCCTCGGTCAGCACGTGCCCCGCCGCTCTCAATGGCCGATCGGCGAAGACGATGGAATTGGACGATACGTCGGTCATCGTCAGGGTGTTGCCCTGAAGACTTGCGCCCCGTGAATTGATGACCGCGAGCGAGGGAATCATGGCGCTATTGGCTGCGACGCCGATCGTCTTCTGCGCGGGCGCGCTGATCGCATCCTGCGCAAGCGCCATCCCCGGCGGCGCGAACAGCGCGGCGACGGTCATCAGCATTCGGAGAGTTTCCCCTGTTTTCATATTGCGTTTCTCCTCAGTTCCTCATTTTCCCAAAAGACAGGCTTTGCCGCGAGAGGATCATGCCGCACGTATTGCGCTCGTCGGTCGCGCGGGCAGGGTCCGATTGGCTGCTTGCTCTATATTTTTCCCCCGCCTCGTACAGGGGTTCATGACAAACCCCCGATCCATTACGATGGTTGCGATCACACCCCGGCCGGCCAGATCGGCCACTCAAAACCATCGGGCAGGTTGCCGGCGTCGTAGAGACTCTTGGTGAGCTTATCGTGCAGGCGCGCCCATTCTTTCCTCACATCCTCGGTCGGCGCGCCATGGAGGAGGTTGTTCATCTGACCGGGATCGCTCTGGATATTGTAAAGCTCATATTCCACATACGCCGCGGGCATCGACTTCGCCATGGCGCCGCCTTTCCCCCCTGCGGCGGAATCCGGGGGCTTGCCCCCGCCGCCATCCAGGCTGAAATAGGCCGCGTACATCCAATCGCCTTCGCGCATCGCCCGGATATGACTGTTTGGAGCCGTGGGCGGAAGGAAGAACACGTCATCGTATGAGAACAGCGTGTGGTCCTGCACTGTCTTTGACGGATTTCGTATGACCGGAACGATGCTCTTGCCGATGCCGTAGGAATCCGCATCGCGAACGCCGGCAAGATCGAGGATCGTCGGCAGGAGGCTGCGGTGATCGTAGAACGCCATGGTCTCGAGCGGTTCCGGATAGAGCCTCCGATTGTTCACGATCAGCGGGACGTGGATCATTTCCTCGTAGGCCGTATAGGCTTTCTCGCGGAACCCGTGCGACAACCCTCCCTCGCCATGATCGGCAAAGCGCAGGATGATCGTGTCATCCATGAGCCCGGTTTCCTCGAGCGTATCGAGGACCGTTGTGATGTGCTTATCGACGACCTTATGAAGATAGGCATAGAAGTTGATGTACTCCTCCTCCCCCTCCGGCCCGCCGAGCGGAGCGAATTTGTCGTAATTGTCGCGCGCCAGCTTTTGGATGCTCGGCTTGGTCGACAGGTCATCGGCATAGTTGGGAGGAAGCTTGATGCCGAGATGGGCGAAGTCCTCTCGCTTGTAGCCGACCTGTTGCCAGGCGGGCGGCGTAATCAGGTTGCCCGGGTAGGCTCCGATGTCATGTGGATTGACCAGCGACACGAACAGGCAGAATGGGTTGGACGATCCTTTGCGGCCTTGCAGGAACTCGACGACGCTTTCGCCGCCCACCCCGCGGATCTGGCCTGGCGTAGCATTGACATCCCCGGATACATATCGGCCGTCGTTGTTGGGGTTGCCGCCGCCGGCCGTGTTATTCCCGTTGAAGACGCCGAACGGAGTTCCCTGCGCCTGCTGAATGGCGGTGCCGGCGTCCGGCGGGTTCCAGCCGGACCACCCCCAATTCGCCTCCATGACCTTGATGTCGGCCGGCCCCCAATCTTCGCCGCCGTTGCCCGGGGCGGCGTTCGAGGCGTAGCTGAGCTGCCACTTGCCTTTCCACACCACGTCGTAACCGGCGCGCGCCTTGAGCAGAGAGGCGATGTTCGGCTGGCGATCCTGGTGCACCAATCCGGGCCATATGACCGCGGTCGAGGGGACGCGATTGACCGGAGCGTAGCGGCCCGTCTGGATCACGCCCCGCGAGGGCGAGCATTCGCAGGCGGCCGTATAGGCGCGCAGGAAATAAAGGCCGTTGCGCTTGAGCCGCTGCAAGGACGGAAGGTTCTGTTCCGCCCATCCCGCCGGCCAATGCATATGGTGGCGCTCCTGGTCGGTCATGATCACGACGATGTTCGGCGCCCGCGGGACGATGATCGCTTCACCTACAATCGCCGGCGCTGCGACGGCCCGAGAGCCGCCCGCGGCGGCCGCGACGAGCCCGGCGCCCGCTTGCAGCAAGCGACGGCGCGTGGTCGCGCCAGATGCACTGGTGGTCGGCGACGTGTCTCCGCCGACGGAATTCTTGCTCGTTTCGCCGCGATCGACCGGCGTTTTCTTATCCATGTTCGGCACTCCGCAAGAGATGCGCAAACAGGGCACTTGATGTCGCGTCTAATGCCGCGTCCGCGCCAACGAGACAATAATTTGAGCACACCGCCTTTGCCGCCGCTTGCGATTTTGCGACGGCCGCACAAAATCAATGTTGCTTCTTAATGGCGACGGGTCGCCTCGCCCGGGCGCGCACGGTGGCCCGGAAGGTGTGGCAGGACGTGCCTGAGGGACAACAGCGTATCGGGCCTTTCGCGGAGGCGCCTGTGCTCCTCCGCGAGTTCGGCGTCGATCCCGCTGAGGTTGCGGCTGACGCCGGGCTTGAGTTTGGCGTGTTCAGCGATCCCGAGAATGTGATCCCCTTCACCGCGGCGGGCAAATTGCTCCAGGCGGGCGCGACGCGAACCGGATGGGCACATTTTGGCCTTCTGCTCGGGCAACGTTCCGACACGAGGAGCCTTGGTCTCGTCGGCAATTTGATGCGGAACGCGCCGACCTTGGGCCGGGCGCTGCAGGACCTTGTCGAGAACCTGCACCGCTATGTCCGGGGCGGCGTGTGGTACCTGGCGGCGCGCGACGGCGTAGCCTTGATCGGCTATGCGATTCACCAGCGGGGAACCGAGGGCATCGACCATTTCTGCGATGGAACGATGGCGTTCGCATTCAACGGAATCCGGGAACTGTGCGGAGCGTTGCCGGACGAAGTGCTCCTGGCGCGCAAGCCGCCGCCCGATGTCCAACCGTATCGCCGCCTCTTTCAGGTTCCCGTCAGGTTCGACGCCGAGCAGTCGGCCCTCGTCTTCCCCCTCGGCCAGCTCGAACGTCCGGTGCCCGGCGCCGATCCCCGCCAGCGCGCGATCCTGGAAGAATCGGTCGCGAGATACTGGGCGGTTGCTCTGCCCAGCGTCGCCGACCAGGTCGTTCGGCTCCTTCGCCCGCGCGTCCTCTTCGGCGAGTTCGCCGAGGAGACCATCGCGCGCCGTCTGACGATGCATCCGCGGGCGCTGAACCGCCGCCTGAAGGCGGAGGGCGCGACGTTCCGCACGCTGCTGAACGAAGTGCGCTTCGAGGTCGCCAGTCAGTTGCTCCTCGGTACCCGCATGGGCGTCACCGAGATCGCCGACGCTTTGGGCTATGCCGACACCAGCGCATTCAGCCACGCTTTCAGCCGGATGGCGGGAGCGCCGCCACATACGTGGCGCGTCTCAGGCGGCGCGTCGGATTGCTCCGAGCCGCGCTAGTTAACGGCTTCCGCCCAGCGTTCGGTCAGCGCGCTTCGCCCCTGACCAGTTTCCAGAAGTCCTCGTTCGAATTCATGTTGGGAAAGGGCGTCTTGGGGACTTTGTGGCCGAGGAAGCGGCACAGCGGCTCCCAGCCGTCGGCGACGTCGAAAACCAGCAGGCGCTCCGGCGGAATCGCCGAGCGCACCTGCTCCGCACGAAGGCGGTAAGCGGCGATTGCGCCGTCCTTTTCGGCGAACTTTCCCCTGAACGTCTCCTGCGCAATAAGCTCCATCGCGACGTCCACCATGGAGCGCACATGCGGCGGCAACGGCATGTCTTTGAAGTCGCTCATCAGCTTCGCGATGGTCGTGGAAGAGCTCTTCCACCACAGCTCCTCCGGGCGCATGTTGTGGATCACCTTGGCCTTGGGATAGGCGGCGGCGGTTTCGCGCCAGACGTGCGCGCCCGGCCAGTCCACCTGCGAGCGATAGCCCGCAAACACCTCGTCCCATTTCACCGGGCGGCCCGCCGCAATCGCTTGCCAGTGCGCCACCTGCTCGGGATTGGCAAAAACCTCCTTCATATGGTGACAGGGACCGAAGCCGAGTTCCTCGAGAGCCCGTTTGAGCGACATCGTTCCCGTCCGGCCAAAGCCGGAACCGATGATTGCAAGCGTCACGCTAACCCTCGAAACGCCGCCAACTCACGCACGACTGATTTCGCTAAGCCAAGCTATGCTCCGCTCGTTTGGCTGTATACGGCAAAAACTGCCCGCTGCTTGCTAGAATGGCGGTCTTTGCGATCCCGCGGCGGGTCGATCCATGCAGACGATGTATTGCATACTTCGTTCTCGCCTGAGAATGAAGAAGCGACCCGGCTCCGGCGCAGTCCGCTTAGCCTTTGGCAGGCGGCGGGCCGATCACCGGCATAGGATGGCGGACCTCTCAAACGAGTGACTGCTAACCCACAACTGCGACGTCCACCGTCGCGATCCGCAATGACCGGTCTACGTCGATTCGCGACGTTCGATTGCTTGGGACGAGTGTTGCGCGCCGGGTCGACCTAACGCGTTCGAAGCTTCTTTCAGGGACGGTCGGTCCTGGCGCAAGACTCCCGTAGCGCCTTCGGCCGCTTTCTGGGGCACTCCTTCCGTTGCCGGAGCGAACGGGACTCGCAAGGACGTTTTTGCAAGCGCCGTTCTTCACAGCGCCAGCTCCGGCCCGAGCGGCACGATGCCGGTCGGATTGATCCGCAAATGGCTCGCGTAATAGTGGTGCTTGATGTGGAAGAAATCGACCGTCTCGGCGACCCCGGGCCAATGATAGAGCTCGCGCAGATAGCGCTGCAGGCACTGGTAATCCCGGATCTCCCGGAGGTTGCACTTGAAGTGGCCGAAATAGACGGGGTCGAAGCGGACGAGGGTGGTGAAGAGCCGCCAGTCGGCTTCGGTGAGCCGCTCGCCGCATAGGAAGCGCTGGCGGGCAAGCCGCGTCTCGAGCCAGTCGAGCGTCTCGAACAGCGCGCGGAACGCCTCCTCGTAGGCCTGTTGCGTCGTGGCGAAGCCAGCGCGATAGACGCCGTTGTTGACGGTCGCGTAGATGCGGCTGTTCAGCGCGTCGATCTCGCTCCTGAGCGCGGCCGGATAGTAGTCGCCCTCCGCCGCCCCGACGCGGTCGAAGGCGCTGTTGAACATCCGGATGATTTCGGACGATTCGTTGTTGACGATGGTGTTCGACTCCTTGTCCCACAGGACCGGCACGGTGACGCGGCCGCTGAAGTCGGGCCGCGCCTTGACGTAGAACTCGCTGAGGAGCTTTGCGCCGAACAGCGGGTCCGGAATGACGCCGGGCCCTTCGTCGAAGGTCCAGCCGCGGTCGCGGAGCAGCCAGTGGACGATCGAGAGCGAGATCATGCTCTCGAGCCCCTTCAGCTTGCGGAAGATGAGGGTCCGGTGCGCCCAGGGGCAGGCGAGCGAAACAATGAGATGATAACGGTCGGGCACAGCCTTGAAGCCGCCGGCCCCGGTCGGGCCGGGGGATCCGTCCGCCGTCACCCAATTGCGGAATTGCGCGTCGGGCCGAACGAACCGGCCGGTCCCGTCGTGGGGGAAATCCCCCTCCGCGCGCCATGCTCCTTTCAAAAGATCGCCCATGCGCCTGCCTCGTCGGTTGCGCTGCCCTATAGCACGGAGGCGCGGTAGGCCGAAGGCGGGAAGACGGCGCTAGTCCACGATCGCCTGATAGGCGAGCGCGCGCAGATCGAGTTCGGGCAGGTCGAAGCTCATCATCGACTGGGTCATGATGAGCCCGACGATCTCTTCCTGCGGATCGACCCAGTAGTGGGTCTTGGCCGCGCCGGACCAGCCGAACTCGCCGATCGAGCCCGGCGCGCCGCTCTGCGCGACGTCGAGAAGCACCCGCGAGCCGAGGCCGAAGCCGTAGCCCGGCAGCGGCAATCCGCCGATCTCGATGGGCAGGAGCGCCGGCGGCAGATGATTGGCGTGCATCAGCGCGAGGGTCTTGCGCCCGAGTATCCGCTCCCCGTCGAGACGCCCGCCATTCAACAGCATCTGGGCGAAGCGGAAATAGTCGCCGATCGTCCCGAACAGGCCGTGGCCCCCGCGCACGAAGACCTCGGGGTCATCGACCGGGTAGGTGGAGAAGACGTCGATGCGTTCGTTGATGCCTTTTTGCCAGGCGGCGAACAGGCCGGCGAAGGTCTGGGCCGGATCGAGCACGTCCGGCCGGCCGTACATGGCGGCCAGGCGATGCCTCTTTTCAGGCGGAACGCCGAAGCCCGTGTCGACCATGCCGAGCGGCTCGAACAGTCGCTCGCGCAGGAACGCGCCGAGCGGCTGGCCGGAAACTGCCTCGATCACGCGGGCCGCGACGTCGATCCCCAGGCTGTACTGAAAGCGCGATCCCGGCTGGAAAGCGAGCGGCAGCCGCGCGAGGTCGTCGATCCCCTCCGCCAAGGAGCACCGCGCGTCCAGGAGCTTGCCCTGCGCGTACATTTTGCTGACGGGGGAGTCTTCCAGAAAAGGATAGGTGAGGCCGCTCGTGTGGGTCATCAGACTGCCGACCGTCATCGGCCGGATCGGATCGACGCGTTCGCCGTCCGCGTCGAGCACCTTCACGCCGCGGAACGCCGGAATGTATTTTGCGACCGGATCGATGAGCTGGAAGCGGCCCTCTTCGTAGAGCGTCATCAGGCCCGCGCAGACGATCGGCTTGGTCATCGAATAGAGGCGGAAGATCGTGCCGGCGGTCATCGGCGACCGCGCTTCCCTGTCGCGCCAGCCGAACTGACCGGCGTGCACGACGACGCCGCGGCGCGCGATCAGCGTGCTGACGCCGGCATAGACGCCGCGATCGACGTAAGCCTGCATCGCAGGCCGGACCCGCTCGAGGCGGCGCGCGCTCATGCCGACGGTTTCTGGAGCCTCAATCGGACTCATGTCGCCTGACTTCCGCCATCGCCGGATTTCGTTGTGACGGTCGGCGTGTACCTCTTGGGGGCCGGCCGGCGCAAGCGAAGGCAAAAGATCTGCTGCTTTGAGTCCGTCGGCAGAGCGAGCCAGCTCGATCACGAAGGATCGGCTCGATTACGAAGGAAAAGAGTAATGATGAGAGCATTCCTGAGTTGACAAGACTTACTCACGGCAGTCAGCATTGGTTCTGGGCAAGTTGAGGACGGTAACATGTTCTTCGAGTGGGAGCCTATGCATTCCGCAGCGTCATCCGCGCTCGCGTTCAGCGCGGGCGATCTTTTCGGCCATTCCGCAATTCATGGTCTCGGACCGGAATATTTGATGAGCGACTCCGGCGCGCTTTCGCCGGTATCCAGCGCTTCGACCCATGGCTCGAGCGTGACGCAGGCGACGGGTTCGGGCGAGGCGGCGCCGGCGCCGTCCCTCGTCGGCTCCGCGGGGGGCCTTCAGTTCGACCTGAGCTGGGATCCTTCGGTCGCCAACGCGCCGTCCGGGTTCGTCCAGGCCGTGACATCCGCGGCTCAATACCTCGCGTCCCTCTTTTCGACGAAGGAGGTGGTCAACATCGACGTCGGCTACGGCGAGATCGCCGGGTCGCCGCTCAGTTCGGGCGCTCTCGGCGAGAGCGAAAGCTACGGCTATCTCGCCAATTATTCCGCGGTGACCAACGCGCTTCGCGGCGACGGCTACAGTTTCGCCGCCTCGAACGAGCCGACCGGCTCGCAGTTCTACATCGCCAGCGCCGAAGCCAAGGCGTTCGGCTACGTCAATCCGAGCTCCTCGTCGCTCGACGGCTATGTCGGCTTCAGCAGCGCCTATCCGATGGACTACGCGACGACCGGATCGGTTCCGTCGAACGAGTACGATCTCTATTCGATCGCGGAGCACGAGATCACCGAGGTCATGGGCCGGATCGGCGTCGAAGGCGCGAGCATGAACGGCGCCGCGACCTACACGCCGCTCGATCTCTTCCACTATTCGAGCCCGGGCGTGCTCGAGCGGTCGGCGAACGGCGGCTACTTCTCGACCAACGACGGCTCCACCAATCTCGGCGCCTACAACGACGCGGCGGTCAACGGCGGAGACATCGCCGACTGGGCGTCCAGCGTCGCCGACAATTCCTTCGACGCGTTCACCTCGCCGGGAACGGCCGGCGCGTTGACTTCGAACGACATCCTTGAAGTGGCGGCGCTCGGCTACAAGCTGAGCGCGCTCGGTGCCTCAGTCGCCTAACGATCCCCGGCGCCGCTAAACCCGCCCCGTCACCGGGATCAGCGCGCCGGTGACGGCTCTGGCCTCGTCGGAGGCCAGGAACAGAATGACGGCGGCGAGGTCCGCCGGCGAGACCCAGCGGCTGAAGTCGGCGTTCGGCATGTCGGCGCGGTTGGCCGGGGTGTCGATGATCGAGGGCAGCACCGCATTGACGGTTACGCCCTTGAGCTTCAGTTCGTCCGCGAGGCTTTCCGTCAGCCGGTGGACGGCGGCCTTGCTCGCGGCATAGGCGCCCATGCCTTCGGACGCGTGAACGCCCGCCTGGGCGCCGACGTTGACGATGCGGCCCTCGCCGCTCGCGAGAAGATGGGGGAGAGCCGCACGCGACGCGTTCAGCGCCGTCTTCAGATTGAGGGCGAACATCCGGTCCCAGGCCTCGGCGTTGGCCGCGTCGGCGATCTTCTCCGAGCGAAAGGCGCCGGCGATGTTGAGAAGAGCGTCGATCCGACCGAACCTCGCGGAAACCTCAGCCATCGCCCGCTGCGCCGCATGCGGCAGGGAGAGGTCGAAGCCTCCGACGATCGCCGCCTTCGGTCCGAGCCGTTCGGCAAGGCTGGCGGGCACAGCGGGCGCGTAATCGAGCGCGGCGACGGACGCGCCGCGCCGGACCGCCGCCTCCGCGACGGCGCTTCCCAGCGCGCCGAAGCCGCCGGTTACAACGATCGTCTTGCCCTGCATGGTCATGCCGCGAGCTCCATCGGCGCTTTCACGGCGCGCAATTGCTGCAGCGCTTTCGCGCGCGCTTTCGCGGCTTCCGCTGCGCTCGCCTCCTTCACTCGCCCGTAGCCCTTGATCGTCTCGGGCAGGCTCGCGATGCGGACGGCGAGCGCGTGGGTTCCCGGCGCGAGCCGCTGCACGAGGTCGTCGACGTCCGCCTCGAATTCGGCGAGCAGCCGGCGCTCGAGCTTGCGCTCCTCGCTGTTGCGGAACGGATCGAGCAAGCTTCCGCGCAGGAACCTGAGCCGCGCCATCAGGCGGAAGGCGGTCATCGCCCAGGGCCCCGCCTCGCCTTTGCCGATCACGCCGGTGCGCGGGTCGAGCCGGCCGAACGGCCAGCCGCCCATATGGAAGTGAAGCTTGTAGGGGCCCTCGAACTCCTCGGCGAGCGCCTTGGCGAATTCGGGGGCGGCGAACAGCCGGGCCACCTCCCACTCGTCCTTGACCGCGAGAAGCCGGTGGTAGGAACGCGCCGCGGCGGCGGTCAGCGCCTCGCCGAGACCGGCCTTCGTTTCGGCCGAGCGCACCTTCTCCACGAGCGCGCGATAGCGCTTCGCCGCGGCCTCGCCGCGCGAGGCCTTCAGATGGCAGGCGCGCTTGTCGATCAGCGCGTCGAGCGACGGCGGCGCCGCCTCGAGGTTCGGCTCGTCCTTGCCGGCGAGCTTCTCGACGCCGGCGAGGTCGTGCGCCGCCCGCCGGGCCCATTCGAATGCCTGCTTGTTGGCCTCGATCGCGACGCCGTTGAGCTCGATCGCCCGCTCGATCGCCTCCCGCCTGACGGGCACGAGACCTTTCTGCCAAGCGGCGCCCAGCATGAACATGTTCGAGGCGATCGCGTCGCCGAGAAGCTCCTTCGCGATGCGCTGCCCATCGACGACGAACGCCCGGTCGCCGAGCGGGGACTTGAGCCGCTCGATCAGCCCCTCCTTGTCGACGCTCCAGTTCGGATTACGCGCGAACTCGGACGTCGGAATGAGATCCGCGTCGATCACGGCCCGCGTGTCGGGCTTGAGCTTCGACAGACATTCGTCGCCTGCGGCGACGATGAGGTCGCAGCCGATCAGCGCGTCCGCCTCTCCCGAGGCGATGCGCGTCGCGTGCAGCGCCTCGGACTTGCGCGCCAGGCGCACATGCGCGGTCACGGCGCCGTATTTCTGGCTGAGGCCCGTGAGGTCGAGATTGGTGCTGTAGAGCCCGTCGAGATAGGCGGCGACGGCCAGCGTCTGGCTGACCGTGACGACGCCCGAGCCGCCGATGCCGGCGACCAGCACGCTCCAGCGCTCGCCCATCTCGGGCAGGGCCGGCTCGGGAACCGGCGGCAGGCCGCGCGGCGCGGCGGCTTCGGGCTTGCGCGGCCGCCCGCCGTGGACGGTGACGAAGCTCGGGCAGAAGCCCTCGACGCAGGAGAAATCCTTGTTGCAGTTCGACTGGTTGATGCGCCGCTTGCGGCCCCATTCGGTCTCGAGCGGCTCAATCGCCATGCAATTGGAGACGCGCCCGCAATCGCCGCAGCCCTCGCAGACTTCCGGGTGAATGAAGGTGCGGATCGCCGGATCCGCCAATTTGCCGCGCTTGCGCAGACGCCGACGCTCGGTCGCGCACGGCTGGTCGTAGAGGATGACCGAGACGCCCTTGAACTCGCGGAACTGGCGCTGAACCTCGTCCATCGCGTTGCGATGGCGGAGGACGACGCCGGGCGGCAGCGGAACGCCGAGATAGCGGTCGGGATCGTCGGCGACGAGCGCCATCTTCTTGACGCCCTCGGCGGCGAGCTCGGTCAGGATCTGGACCGGCGTCATGCCGCCCTCGATCGGCTGCCCTCCCGTCATCGAGACGAAGCCGTTGTAGAGGATCTTGTAGGTGATCGGCACATCGGCCGCGACCGCCTGGCGCACCGCGAGCACGCCGGAATGGGCGTAGGTGCCGTCGCCGAGATTGGCGAACACATGGCTCTGGCTTGTGAAGGGTTGTTGGCCGAGCCACATCGCGCCCTCGCCGCCCATGTGCGAGACGGTCGTCGTCTGCAACGGATTCACGAACATCGACATGGTGTGGCAGCCGATGCCGGCGAGCGCGCGGCTGCCTTCGGGCACCCGGGTCGAGCGGTTGTGCGGACAGCCGGCGCAGAAGCCGGGGCTCCTGACCGGCGAGGGGCGGTTGCCAAAAGCTTTCGCCGGCGCCTCGGGCGGGCTCAAGGCGAAATCCGCAACGTGCTGGCCGAGCGCCTTCGCGAGCACCTCAGCGACAAGTTCGGGCGTCGTCTCGCCGAAGTTCGGGATGGCCGGCGCGCCATGCGCCGGATCGAAGGTCGGACCGTCGAAATACTTGCCGACAATGCGCGGCGCGCTCGGTGCTCCGTACAGGATCGAGCGGATCTGCTCCTCGAGCAGCGGGCGCTTCTCCTCGATCACGACGACGAGATCGAGTCCACGGGCGAAATCGCGCACCGCGACCGGGTCGAGCGGCCAGACCATGCCGACCTTGAAAAGGCGCAGGCCCGTGGCCGCGCCGTTGTCGGCCAAGCCAAGATTGCCGAGCGCCTGCAGAAGATCCTGCCAAGCCTTACCGGCGGCGACGACGCCGACGCGCGCGTCCGCGCTCTCGCCGACCACGCGGTTGAGCGCATTGGCCCGGGCGTAGGCGAGGGCCGCGGGAAGCTTGTGGCTATAGAGCCGCTCCTCCTGCATGAGCGGCATGTCGATCGCGCGGGCGCCGAAGCCGCCGGGCGGCTTGCTCGGCCGCTCGGGGATGACGATCGCCGGCGAGTCCGGACCGACATAGACCGTGCCGCCGCCCTCGGCGACGTCGGTGACGATTTTCATGCCGACCCAGCAGCCGGAAAAGCGGGACATCGCGATGCCGTGCAGGCCGAAGTCGATCAGCTCCTGGGTGTTCGACGGATAAAGGACCGGCATGCCGACCGCGACGAACGACGTGTCGGAGTAATTGACCGCCGTCGACGATTTCGCGCCGTGGTCGTCGCCCGCGAGCGCGATCGCTCCGCCCTTGGGCGCCGTTCCAGTGAAGTTGGCGTGCCGCAGCGCGTCGCCCGAGCGGTCGACGCCGGGGCCCTTGCCGTACCAGACGCCGAATACGCCATCGACCGTGGCGCCGGGAAAGTTCGACACGTGCTGCGCGCCCCAAATAGCGGTCGCGGCGAGGTCTTCGTTGAGCCCGGGCCTGAAGACGATGTTGTGCCGGCTGAGGATCGCCCCGGCGCGCCACAATTCGAT
>Ga0326727_10020262_pt1 | contig 13228 bp, 6 predicted proteins | sample MB2enrmetagenome_FD_207643 | JGI IMG/M metagenome (GOLD analysis project Ga0326727, IMG submission 207643) | Lab enriched peat soil microbial communities from McLean, Ithaca, NY, United States - MB29MY | ecosystem: Environmental > Terrestrial > Soil > Wetlands > Peat | place: USA: New York...
CCTGGCTGGTTGTTACGGTGGTGGTCGCAACCCCGGTGTCGGTGTTGGTCGCGGTGACCTGTGCCTTGGAGATGACCTTGCCATCGGGATCGGTGACCATCCCGGTGATGCCGCCGCCAGAGAGAGTGCCACTCATCGCCGTGGCTCGCGTAAACATCTCTTTGTTCTGTGGCGTCTGCGGCGCGAGCTGCGCCTCCTGCGCAGCCGGGGGTGGAGCGATGGGAGCGGCGCTTGGCGGGATTGGGGCAGCGGTGGCGGCTGAGACGGCCGAGGTAGCCGCGGGCTCAGGTGCAACGACAGTGGCCTCCATTATTTGGTCAGTCGCGATGGGTTGTGTGTGCTTCCGTCGGAGTGCGCGAGGAGCTATGGGCAGGACTCTGCCGGAAGACTCCCCAGCGATGAGGGATTTGTTCGGAGTAGCTGGGAGCAGTGGTTGGGCCTGCTTGATCGAGGCCGTAGTGGTTGTGGTGGTCTGGTTGTGGGGGGTGGGAGTTTTGCGCAGATAGAGCGTTAGCAGGATGAGGCAGGCGATCGCGACAGGCGGGATGATGAGACCCCAGCCGGAGAGCCATCCTGAGAACCAGGGCCGGCGGGCGGCGGCAGCTTGAGGTTGGGGGGCCTCGATTGGATTGGCTTGTTGCGCGAGGTAGATCAGGGCGCGGCAGTCGGGGCAGGCGGCAAGATGGGCGAGCATCTGCTGCTGTTCGTGCGCGGGGAGCGCGCGCTCGGCGAAGGCGCTGAGTTGGTCCGCGTCTGGATGGTACCCGGGTTGGAAGAGATCGTTCATTTGGCTGCTGGCAACTGATTACTTACTTTTGCATGCGTGTTCGCGATTGCTTGTTTGACGCGAGGCTCCCTATCGGAGAACGGTTGAGTTTGGGAAGTTTGCAGCAGGACCCGCAGGTTTATTTCGAGATCGCGCGGGTCAGCACCGAGGGCTTCTTCGGCGGCGCGCCTGCTGAGGCCACCAGCCTGCAAATGGCGCAATAGTTGCTTGCGCAGGTCCGTAGTTAGCCGCTTTAGCTTGCGGCTGATGGTGGCCTCGTGGACGTGGAGCAGATGTGCGATCTGGAGCAAGGTCTGTTGGTCGAGGAAGTAGGCAGCAAGCAGATAACGGTCTTCCGGAGGGAGCTCTTCGAGTGTGCTCGCCACGGCATGATTGAGGCGGTCGAGTTCGGCGGGGAGTGGCGTGGTGGACGCGGCGGGTGAGGCTGCTGCTTCGCTGCCCTCGATGGCTTCCAGTGGGGTCTCGCGGTAGGTGCGGCGGTGATGGTCGACGTGGCGCTGGGCAAGGGTCGTGCGAAGCCATCCGAGCAGGGAACCGCGGCCGGAGTAGGAGGCGAGTGGGGACCGGCGCTCGCCGCCTGGAGCGGACAGCCCGAAGAGTTCGGCGTAGAGCGAGTCGGCGAGGTCGTGGCCCAGCGTGGCGGACCCGGTGATGGCAATGGCGGCCTGGGTAAGCGGCACGCGGTAGAGACTGAAGAAACGTTGCCAGGCGGACTCGCGGCCGAGAGCGCAGGCCTGGGCCAACGCGAATTCGGGGAGGTGGAGGGCACGGTAGAAGGAACTCTGCTGGGCAGAAGTTGGACGAGTTTCGGGCGGTTGGCTGTAGTGGTGCTTTGCACCGACGGCGGCTAACGCTGCGCTGAATTCGGCTTGACTAAGGCCGCAGGATTCAGCCTCGGAGATGGGCCATAGCTCTTCGAGGAGGGCGGGCGAGAGCCCGGAGATCGTGGCAAGAGTGGCGTCAGCTTCCGTGTCAGAGGCGCCGGCGAGAGATGGTTGAGCGGACGGTAGGGTGAGAGTGAGCTCGCCGGGCTGGGAAGAGGCCGTGTCCACTCTCTTGACGATACACCTGTGGATGGGCAGGGACCCGTAAAAAAAAAGGCGAGCCCCGAGTCGAACTCAGGGCAGACCACTGGCGCCCGATTCCTGTCTTTACAGAACCGGACGCCCTTCGGTTGTAGGGTCTCATCCTAGACGGCGCTAGTGTTTCGCCACGTCCAACTGCACTGGCGCGGCGGTGGCAGTTACATCGGGGTCATAGTACTCATAGACTCTCGACTGGAAGGTATGTGCGTGGATGGGGTATTTGGCGCGCAGGCGGCAGGTGAAGGTAACAGTTTGCCGCGGAGAGAGCGCGTTGAAGTAAAGGATGGCCTGGGTGGCGGTGAGGCTGAACTTCTGCAGGCTGCCATTTTGATTGTGCACCGCTTTTTCCTGTAGCGACTGGAGGTCTTCGTTGAGGAGGTCGAAGCCGGGGGGAATGCCCAGGTCGACCATGATCATGTTGGCGGTCTTGGAGAGATTGTTGCGGACGGTGACCTTGGCGGTGGCGATGTCGTCCTGGGCCAGTTTGGTGCGGTCGTAGGTGACGTCGATGGAGAGAGGCTCGGAGACAGGATGGGCCTGCCATGGGGTGAAGGTGCGGCCCACGATCTGATAGCCGAGGCCGCCAGTGCCTTCGAACTTGAGCTGCACGGAGTTGGACTGCTGCGCGTCGATTCCCTTGAAGACGAACTGGTGCAGCAAGTCGTTGTTCTCAGGCGTGAGGGTAAGGGACTCGACGAGCTTGCCGTTGAGCAGGACCTGAAGGTTGCCGCGGACATCGGCGGTGCCGCGCTCTGAGGCGAGCAGGAGCGCGCGCAGGGCCATGATGGTGGCTTGGGTCGTGCCCCAGTCGCCTGAGGCCTGCTTGTGCGATGAGATGAAGTTCAGGGCCTTGCGGACGGTATCGGAGGCCTGTCCCCATTTGAGCAGTGCCTGGGCGGCCAGGCCGGTGGTTTCGATGGCGGCGCTGGCGCCGGTGGAGTACACTCCGGTCTCCTCGGCGGTCCATGAGGTCTGGTTGTCCTTGTCGGTGCGGGCGTCGAGCAGGGCCTGCATGGACTGGCGGGTGAAGTCGCCTGCGTCGGGATGGGTGGCGGCGTAGTCGGCCGCGAAGTTGGCGATGACGGCGAGGGTGTAGGTGTCGGGCTGCGCGCCGGATTGTAACTCAATGTAGTGCTTGGCCCGGTCGACGGCGGGGCCCTGGTAACCGATATTGGCCAGTGACCACGCGATGTAGGCGGTGATGCGCAGGACATTGGTGTTGTAGCGGTTGGTGGCGCCTTCGTTGATGATGAAGCCGGTGTCGGGCTTCCAACTGCCGTCGGGTTGTTGCTGTCGGGCAAGCCAGTCGGCGGTGCGCTGGACGAGCCTGGGGTCGACGTCGGAGACCTTGGACATGTCATTGAACTCCATCAGGCCGTAGGCAGTGAGGATCTTGTTGGCGGGGGCCTGGCCGAACCAGGAGAAACCGCCTCCGGGCACCTCAAAGGTGAGCAGGCGCTGGTAACCGTTGGCAATATATCCCTCGGCCTTGGCGTGCACTTCGGGGGTGAGCTTGTTGGTGCGCTTCATGTAGTCGAGCGCGAGCACGTTGGGGTAAGTGCTCGAAGAGGTCTGCTCGAAGCAGCCGCCGGGCATGCGCAGGATGCTGTCCATGCCTTCGATGACCTGGCTGAGCGGGCCGGGATAGAGCCGCATCAGGATGCTGGTGGACTCAGGGATTGCGGCTGCGGGGAAATGGAGATCGTGCTGGACTGAGTTCTCCAGGTTGCCGTTGAAGACGAAGTCCTGCTCGCGGCCGTTGGGGATGACCTCAATCTCGCGTACAACGACGTCTCTGCGGACCTTGCCGGCGCCGTTCATCTGCGCTGTGAGGGTGAGTTTGAACTTGCCGATGCGATTGGCGCTAATGGTGAACTGCGTGCCGCCGACGCCGCCGGATTCGACTGAGACGGATTTCTGGGCAAGGTCGCCCTCCAGCGTGTACCAGGCGTCAGGGTCCGGCTGCAGGGTGACAGTGACGTTGCCGGGTTTGCCGGAATAGTTGTAGACGGCGACGGGGATGGAGACGCGGTCTCCCTGGGTGAGCGTGACCGGCAGGTCGAGATCGACGAAGAAGTCCTGAAAGACCTTGAGGCTGGAGGTGCCGGAACCGAGCGCGCCGGACTGAGTGGAGGCGAGCATGGCCATGCGCCAGGTGGTGATGGAGTCGGCGACGGGGATGGAGATAGTGGCGTTGCCCTTGCCGTCGGTGATGATCTCTGGATTGATATAGAGAGCTTCAGGGAAGTAGGAGCGTACGTGCGGAGCAGCGTCGGCCGACACCGTTTTGAGCGCCATGCCGCTACCATGGGCTGCGATATTGGCTACGGGCATGCCTTCGACGTAGTTCTGGTTGAGGCCTGTCTGTCCGGTGCCTCCGTAGATGCCAGAGGGCGCGGCGTTCGCTTGCACGCCGGGCATGAGGTATTGAAAAACAGCGGGATTGCGCGGGCCGCCTTGCATAGCGAGAGGCAGCGCTGTGTACATCTCATTTTCGATGGTTCCGCCCAACGTACCGTCGGTAGTATCCAGATAAGGCGGCGCGTCGGTGACGGTGATGGTCTGGTTCTCCCCGCCGACCGTGAGCTTCAGATTCAACCCGAACATCGATACGTTGTCGACGTTGACGTTCTCCTGCAGTAATCTCTGGAAGCCCTTGGCTACGACCTCGACGTTGTAGGTGCCAACCTGCAGGTCGTTGAAGGAGTAGACCCCCTCGCTGGTAGTTACGGTGGTGGCCGCAATACCAGTATCGGTGTTGGTTGCGATTACTTTCGCCTTCGCAATGACTTTGCCCTGGGGATCGGTGACCGTCCCCGTGATGCCGCCTGCGCCGGGCATTCTGTCGATGCTGAGGGCGCGCGCCTCGACGTAGGGGACAACAAGATCATCGGCGGTGAAGAATCTACGGTCCGGGCCAGCGCTGCGCACGGCGTAATAGCGCCAGTTGCTGCCGTCATACCCTCCGGCTGGCTGAAGACGCAGGGGAGTGCCCCAGGCGTCGCGCGCGGTGGAACTGTCGAAGCCGCCTTCGGAATGATGGGCTTCGATCTCGCGATCGATCTCGGCGGCGTGTACGCGTACCTGATTCGCCAATGCGGTGCGATAGCGCTGCATGTAGTCGGCGAACTTGTCCTGCGGCAGGCTGGCGCCGAACCGAGTGTCGAGCTTCGCTGGACTGGCCATCTCAGTGGCAGAGAAGAGCGCTCGAGCCGCAAGGTCCTGCTGGCCTTCATCGTCCGCAGCGGCTGGTTCGATGACGTTGGACATAGTGAGGGAGTGGATCTCATAGCGAGGCGTCATCGCCTCCTGCTCCAGATAGAAGAAGACCTTGGCGAAGCCGGGCTGCTTCTCGGCGAGCGCGAAGACGGCTTCGTCGACGATCTGCAAACCGAGAGCAGCGCTAACGCCCTGACCGCTGGCGTTGGTGACGTGGAAGCTGATGCGCGCGTCGGAGCCCGGCTTGTACAGGGCGGCGTCGGTGGTGGTCTCGATCTTCAGTTCGTCGGCGGGATGAACGAAGACCAGGCGATGGTCGGCGACGGGCTGCGCGTTCCGGCCAAAGAGGTAGGCATCGATGTCGAGGGTGCCGGCCATGTCGGGAGTGATCGGCAGGTCGAGGTCTGCATGACCATGGGCCAGGTCGAGGTCACGGGTGAGGATGGTCTGGCCGCTCCTGACGACGTCGATGTAGGCGGTGCCGTGTGCGCGAGTGGAGAGGACGGTGAGATGCAGGCGGTCGCCGGCCTTGAGCACGGCACGACTGGTGCGCAGCAGAATCTGGTCGTCGCCGGAGCGGGTCTGTAGTGGCACGTCTGCGGTTGCGCGATTGCCGTGGTGGTCGTCGGCCTCGATGCGCAGCGAGTCCAGGCTGGGGCCGGGATTGAGGCGGATGACGGCGATGCCGCTGCTGTCGGTGGTGGCGTGCTGATCCTCTTCTCCAATAAGACGTTGGTTGAAGGGAAGGCGGACGCTGAGGCTGGCGATTGCGGGAGTGCCGTCGGGGTAGGATGCCAGCAGGTAGACCTGGTTCTCGATGTTCGGGACCAGTGAGCCTCCCTCGGGCACGGCAGTCAGCAGCATGGCGGACTCGCTGATGGTGATGGGCTCGCCGCGGGTCTCCGCATGGTCGGCGGAGTCGGTGACCTTGGCCTCCACCAGCGCGCGGGCCGCGCCCTGGCTGAGCGGACGCCCGGCAAAGTAGCTGGGCAGCTTGAGGTCGAAGTGGTAGACGCCGTCAGCGTCGGTCTTGCCGCTAGCGGAGGCGACATCGAAGACCGCTACATCGGCACTGGATGCCTTGACGGTGATGGCGGCGTGATCCACCGGCTTGCCGAAGAAGTAGTTCGCGCGAACGGTTCCGGTTACGTGGTCGCCGGGACGGTAGTCGAGCTTGGGCTTGCCGTTGGCGGGGGTGAACTCGACGGCGACCTTGAATTTGGGAAGAACGTAGCGTTCGACGTCGAGGGCGAGTTCGGAGGTGTTGGCAGGTGCGGCGGGATCGCCCATCAGAGCGCGCAGGTGATACGTGCCGAGGTTGACCTCGTCTGCGAGCGAGAACTCGGCGGAGGCGATGCCGAAGTTGTCGGTCTCGGTCGACTTCTTGAAGACTTTGTTGCCGCGCGAGTCTTCGATCTCGAAGGTGAGCTTGCGGCTGGCATCGGCCCTGGAGTCGGCCCGGTCGAGCGAGAGGGCGCGGATGTGGATGGCCTGCCCGGGCTGATAGATGGGCTTCTCGGTGGTGAGCAGGATGGAGGCCTTGTCCTGCAGCTTGACGGCCTGGGTGAACTCGGCGGAACCGAGGGGAGTGTCCGCGACGTAGCGGATATGGAAGTTGCCGGTAAGGCCTGCAGGGAAGCGGAACTGCGCCTCCAGCGTGCCGCGCCGGTTGAGCGGCCCGGAGAAGAGCGAGTGAGTGTTACCGCCGGGCTGCAGCAACTCAATGTCGATGGTGCCGGACTCCGGGATGTCGGTATGGTTGGCATCGGAGACGATGACGCGGATGGAGGCCTGACTGCCGGAGAGGTACTCGGTCTGGCCGATGATGTGGACGGCTGGGCGGCGAAGGATCTCGGAGATGGATTCGATGCCCTCGATGGGGGCGAGATTGGCGTCGTTATAGTCGAAGCGGTAGCGAAGGCGATGCCAGACGATGTCCTCAAGGGGGATGGGATGGTCGGGCGTAATGACCTGCTGCCAGGCGCCATCGCCGCGCGCCACGTTGACTGCGGCTTCGCTGCGGCCGAGGACATGGTCCTCAGGGTCGAGCAACTCGGCGACGAGTTTGCCCGAGCCTTTGGAAACCGCGTTGTAAGGGATGGTGACCGAGAGCCTGCCGTTCGCATAAGCGGCTTCGGATGGCTGTGCATGCACCCGGCCGAATGACCAGGCCACCGTGAAGGCGATAAGCACCAGAGCAAATGATAAAAAATAGCGGAGCGTGGGGTGAAGACGGCGTGGACGCATATTGGATTCTCCTTGCGGCTGCCGGTCGAGCCTGTGCCGGCAATCACGTCTAACTGGAGAACGCGGGCTGCGATGGAACTTGCAGGAAATCTTTTAGCCAGCCTGCTTGTGGGGGTAGGCGCCGAAGGGACCCATTTGAGAATCACCGTAGCCACGCGCAGTATACGGAGGCACCGTCAGATCGATCGACCCGATTTCGTGCGACCCCACTTGCGGACGCGGGAACAATGTCGACTGGGGTGGTGTCTAAGCTGGGCAGAAGAGGTTTAGCGAGGCTGCCATGTTAGAAAACTCATTGATTGAATCCGGCGGTCAGCTCAAGACCAGAGCAAGTCGGTGGATGTTTGTGACGGGCGTACTCAATCTGTCCATCCTTGCCATCTTGATCTTGATTCCACTGATGTATCCCGATGCACTGCCGAGAATGGCGCTAACGGCGCTGCTGGTAGCGCCACCACCACCACCTCCTCCGCCACCTCCACCGTCACAGAAGGTTGTGCCGGTGAAGATCGTCTCCGAGATTGATTCCGGCCTGCACGCCCCGGCCAGGATTCCCAATGTGATCAAGTTGATAAATGAAGAGGCAGCTCCGTCCACAGACGACGGTGTAGTGGGAATGCAAACCATGGACAACGGCAATAGTACTGTGGCGCGCTCCCTCTTTAGCAACCTGGTTACAAATACTGTGGTTGTCCCGAGGGTGGTCCCGAAGGCACCGACCGCGCCTGTCATGTTGCCGAGTAGAGCTGCTACCGCTCTGATCATCTCCCAGCCGGATCCGGTGTATCCCGTGATCGCCAAGGCTGCACATGTTCAGGGGGCAGTCATCCTGCATGCCTTCATCTCGAAGGAGGGCACGATCGAGAACCTGTCGGTAGTCAGCGGCAACGGGATGCTGGTGAACGCCGCCCGGGACGCCGTTCAACGCTGGCGCTATAAGCCCTATCTACTGAACGGCGAACCCGTTGAGGTAGAGACGAGCATTACAGTCAACTTTGTCATTGGCGCCGCCTAGATCACGCAGTGGAACTAGGCGTAGCCGAGTCAGATTGACTATTCACCGGGTTAGGGGAGTTAGAGTCTGGAGAACTCGTGTCAAGCTTGTCCATCAGCATTGCTCCCAGGCTCTCGAGAACTCCTTGATTGCTCCCGTTGCCAACGACCAGGATCTTGGGCATGAATGCGGTATTGCCTACCGCGAGCGCCTTTATGGCGTTCACCAGAGCCGTAGGCCCTTTGCCCAGTGCTTCGACCTGTCTCCGATAGGCTTCGGCGTTCGCAAGACCCACCGCTCGAACTTCCGCTCCCCTGGCGGTGCCGGTCTGCTCGATGTACTTGGCCTCGCCTTCGGCTTCCTTCATCCTGGCCTCGGCTTTGTTTGTCTGGATGTCCACTCCGACCTTTGACTTGGCAAGGTCCACCTGCATGTCGGCAGTGCCCCGAGCCTTCTCCGTCTCGATGCGCTGGTCCTGGGCCTGTCTCTGCATCTTGAATGTCTCCACTTCCTGATGCGCAACCTCTCGCTGAGTCAGAACAGTAACCAGCTGTTCGGGGTATATGACGTCCTGGATATAAACTCCCCTGGTTTCGATTTCGTACTCGGCGAGTTTTTCCTGGATATAGTTGAAGGCTTGTTCCTGGACTATCTGGCGCGTCTGGATGAACGTAATTGCTTCCATGCCGCCAATCTTGTCGCGGAAGAGGTTGCCAACGGCAGCCTGGAGAACCTCGTTCACCAGGTTTTCCATGGAACCTACCATGGAAATAACACGTGGGGCCTTGGTATCCGGAACATGAATCAAAACCTGGAGATCGATGCTGAATACGAAGCCCTCATTGCTTTTGGCAATGATGGGCTCAAGGCGCGCATCAAGCCCATGAGCTCCTGTCACGTCCTTCGCCCAGTCAAGCTTGAGAATTGACGTTAGAACCAGCTTCGCGTCATAGATCCGGGGATTGATCGGGTATTTCCCGGTTCGCAACGCTTCTTGCCATATGCCCTGGTGGCCAGGGCGAACCAGGCTGCCGAATTTGAAGTCTGCGCCGGATGTGTCCTGTGTGGGCAATCCTACATAGGCCTTGATAACGGCTACCTGGCCCTGTTCCACAACCAGCATCGGCACCTGTTCCACGCGAACCAGGAACGGGTTGAGGTTGTAAGCGCCATAGAGCAGCGGGTCGTGCTGGAGGCCGATCTTTCCACCAGCCTCAAGGAACTTCTGGAAATCCTGATAGTTGTTGTGTTGATCGTTTTTGCTGCCAAGGATCATCCCCATAAGCTGGAAATCAGTGATGCCAGCTTGCCCTTCGAACTCACTGACGTCTTTGAATCCGCCGAGCCGGCTGGCAATAGCGCCAGCGGGTAAGGGTTCGCCGTCTAATGCGGTAATCACTCCGATCATGTCCACAACTTTGCCGCTCTCGCCGGCCGGCTTGGGCGCAATGCGCGTGACATCAAGCTGCCAGTCTTCAAGGCCGAAGGCTTCATAGCCCAGCACGTTCTTGTCGGCGAGGCTCTTGTACTCGTCTGACACTGGTACGCCGAAGACCTGTGGTTTGGTGATGACCAGGAAAGCCACTGGGTGGATCGGAGCCAACGTGCCAGGAGAAAGAACCGGTCTTTGAACGCCCTTCTCTCCGCCCTTCTCCACAAATATTCGAAAGTCGGTGAAATTGCCGAAAGCGGGATCGTACTTAGCCGACTTCGCACCGATGGGTGTGGGTTTGCCAACCTGTGCGATGACAACGCCAATCTGCCCTGCAGGCACCTGCACCCACGGGTGTTTGGTAACAGTAGAGAACGGCTTAAACTTGAAGCGCAGCCCCGGCATTAGAAGCTCGGCCTGATAGCCGGCTTCTCCTTCAAAGGCTACGGGGTTGTTGCCGGGCAGCTTCCTGCCAAATCTTTTTCGTACAAGTCCGATTTGGGTCGGGCCAATGCTGTAGAACGACACGAGGACGGTGGCAAGCACGGACAATGCCACTACAATCGAAAACCATATCAAACCATCAGGCCCTGTCATCTTGCATCTCCTTTTTCAGTGCCGAGTCGCTTGAATTGTTCCGCACGCGGCGGATACCAATAGTGAATGGAGCTAGCTTGAAGATCAATTCATAGTGCTTCCCAAACTGTGGAATGTCGCCTAATGCGCGCCCGCAGCCGCAAGACCCGAACGCATCACGCTCACCGTGGATCTCGGCACTAAGGCTAGTGGGCGCCGGGGCCACACGATTCGCCGCGGTGAACGTTGAGGAGGATCTGCTCGCGGAGACTGAGCATCTCCATGGCCAGCAAACAACAGAAAATAAGGATGTTGAGTAGGTTATATAGGTTTAGGCGGTTTTGGAGCCTAACTTGCCCGCGACGACCCCTAAGTCGATTCATGTCATTTAGAATGAATGGCTTCATCTTTATGAGGTATCGACTTCAGCATTATGCGGTACAACTTCAGCTTTATGCGTAAACCCACAAATAAATGTGGGTTTACCCATAACGTAAACACTGCGTCTCATTTTATCAACGACTTGCGCAGAGTGCGACCGCATAACCTGAAACTGGGTGACCCCATAACCTGAAACTGTCACCAGGAAATGACGCATAAGGTGAAAGTTGAAACACCATAAGATGAAAGCAGATCATTCCTAATGGTTTGCGATCAGATTGGCCAGGACGAGATCTGATCATGCGCCGGCGCCCGCCGAAAATCGTGCATAACCTACATCTCCTGCATAACTTGCCTGTTTTCAGAGCATAGCGTGCAATGTAGGTTATTCGCATCCTGATCCAAACCTACAGAGCCATACACTGCGGCAAGTTCATGGATTCTGGTGAGGGTCGCTAGATCCATTACCAACCCATTGCCAGCCTTGCCAAGGCGCCGAGTCGAGAGGCCAACCATTTTCAGCCTGTGCCCGATCATTTCGGCGCTGTAGTTCAGACGTTCACCACGGGCCTTTGCGATGCGATTGACCTCGGTCGCGATCTCGCCGACTCGGATTTCGGTTTTGCCGCCGTGGCACAGGCTAAGGGTCGCTTCAAGCGTGACGCCCTCGAGGCCGGTAGACCGGTCTGTATGCCGCTGTTCGGCAACAGGCTTGAGTAGTGAGATCAGTTCCGATTGAAGCTTTGGAGAATCGATGATGCAGGCGCCCAACGCGTTCGCGATCGTGCGAGTATCTGACGTCAGTGCTGGAGCATCGAAGTCAGAGTTATATACCTTGACGAGATTCTTGAGGCGATACTGTAGCAACTGATTTTGCAGGTCCTGGGCTATAGATTCGGTCTGTGGCGATGCCGTCTGCGCTGCGGACGCTGCAGTGGGATGCACGGTAACCTGAACACTGCACCGAGGCGTCCGGTCAATCGATACTTCCTCCCCCAAGTAGAAGGCCTTCGGGCCGAAGAAATCCTTGTACCCACCAGCGTCACCGACCAGGTAGCCTCGCCTGGTGGTGCAGCCTAAGAGTGAAGCCATCTGCTTCGACACATTTGGTTCATAAAATAGCAGCGTTGGGGGGAGGTACCATCTCACGTTCTTTAAGTCGGTGGTAGTGATCCCTGTCATCATCATGAGGGGGTATCGGCAGAAGTTCCTCAGCGCACGCAGAACCAGATCTCCTTCATATGGGGGTCCAACGATACCGAGGCCGGGAGCGATAGACAGGCCGTCGCTAAACCAGGTAGAGATCGCCCAATACGCAAGCAAAGCACTCGTCTGAGCGGGAAGAAATGCCTGCGCGGCAATCGCCTCCCGAAGCCGTGTGAAGAGCTCGTCGGTTGTCCCGTACGGAGTTGTGCCGGTGGGAACAGGAGTTGCATTTAGCGGAGAGCGCACCAATTCGGCGCGCTCGAGGATCGCTTTAATTCCGGACTCAGAACCTTCGGCCGCTTCAAACGGTGGTTTCCAAGAAGTTATTCCTGTCTTGCTGCGAACAATTTCTTCGATACAAATTATCTTCCTCACCCGGTTGGTGACGACAGGTTCAGGATCGCCGACCACACCGTTGGTGGAGGCGGCCATCTGGGTTGGGGGGCTCGACATGTTCGGTGGCGCGCCGGTCCCGGGGACCAGAGGTGCCTCGTCTAAACGGGGGGCCCACATTGGGTCCGCCGCAGGCGGTGCGGTGCTCTCGGTCGAGCCGACCGGTGTCTTCACGTTTTGAGCGGCGTCGGCTTGCGGTAAGCTCGGGCCGCTGGCGCTCGTAGTGGTACTGAACTCTTTCACAGTTACAGTACCTCGACCGGTAGATAGTGACAGACCCCTGCTTCAACGGCCTCCCGAATCTTCAAAAAAACCATCCTGCCCATCAGGGCGAGGATGGCATCGCGGGATGCAAGCTGCGACGGACGAGCTCTCGATATCTCGTTCGCCCAGGGGAGCCATGCATCAGCCAGGTCATGCGAAATCTTCCGTAGCTGCATAAAGGAGTCCATTCTGTCTGCTGCGCTGAAATGGTTGTACCCCCATCCGCCGGGATCTCCCTGATTGGGCAAAAATGCTTGGCACAGGAGATAATCCTCTACCCTTCGCCGGTCTGGGATGGCAAGCCGCAGGTATGCGTCGCAAAAGTCGACTCCTGCGCTTGTAAGTTTGAAGAGAGGGTACCGCCTCATGGAACCTTGTCCAATACGTTGTGTCTTTTTCATCGTGTAATTTCCTTTCTATTATTAAGGTTGGTAGTTCGTTTATTTGCGCTGTCCTGGAGTGCCCGGCCTTTTCTGTACCATCGATAAGGGAGAAGGGTCGCCGTCCCGCGTCCCGTGGTACCATCACATGGCCCTATTGTTTTCGTTGTCCGACAAATGGCTCAAATGAATCAGACATTATCTTTGCTCCCTAGGAAAACCATCTATGTCATCAAGTCCCTACTACTTAGTACCGCAGTACTG
>Ga0326727_10020263_pt1 | contig 13227 bp, 9 predicted proteins | sample MB2enrmetagenome_FD_207643 | JGI IMG/M metagenome (GOLD analysis project Ga0326727, IMG submission 207643) | Lab enriched peat soil microbial communities from McLean, Ithaca, NY, United States - MB29MY | ecosystem: Environmental > Terrestrial > Soil > Wetlands > Peat | place: USA: New York...
ATGGATTACCACGTCTCCGTGGGCATGAGGTTGGAGGCGACCGCATGTTCGAGGCCGTTGAACACTTGATGAAGTTAGGAGTCCGTTTCGTAACTGTTTGGGGGTTCTCAACTGATAACTGGAAAAGCCAATTCCAATAAATAAGCCGCGATGACCGTTGCTGTTAAGGTCACCATCAACCCAACTTCCCGCAACTTTCGTTTTAAAGAGAGATCCTTTAATATTATTATTTCTTTTCGCAATACCGATGCCATAAGAGTAAAGACGAAAAATATTATCCAATAAGGTAATACTTGTGAATAAAATCTATCAACACAGGTTACAGAATGCGAAGAACTCTTTTCGGCCGCTTCATATATCAAGCTCATAATCTTCGCCCAGTTGAAAATTACTGACGCAATACTCACCATTATAAATATGGGCGTCAACAGATCGCCCCACATTAATATTTCATCTCTTATTTTTTTCCACCGATTATCACCGCCGAACCTGCTCCATTCAGACAACAAAAAGAATAATGAAACGACGAATAAGGCCAAGCTTACGATCTGAAGAAATACCCCAGATGAGGGCACCAGCGCGAGAAGAACACCAGCCGACATTGACGTTGCTGCTAAACGAAAAAATGCCCAGCTATCAGCCCATCTTTTTCGCCGTTTTATCAAATTAAATATATTTTGAGCTGGCAAGTTGCCTTTTTGCTGGTTAAGGAATTCCAATCGAAGCTGTGAGAATGTGGCATTCCATTTTTCACTTTGCCACTCAGCTACGTCATACGGGACGCCAGCATAGTCAAACCGTTGCCTCTTAATTTTAATGACTTTGGGGACATCAAAATGTTGACTTTCAATGTATTTCTTAGAGCCCGAAATATCCAAGCCAAAATAGGACAAATCAAAACCTTTATCCCGACTAAATCTCTGGAAAAGAACAAACTCAGTTTCGGTTAGAACAAGATTCTCATTCACCATCTTCTACAATTATATATCCCATTAAAGAAATAAGGAACCCGTTGACCATGCCTATCTCCCTACCCACCGTTAATAACTTATTCCATTTTCGCTATAGTGTCATTATATTTCGTTGAGAATGGACGATGGGTTTGGTAAGTAAAGCGTATGCAAAACCGGACTGCAAGATTGAGATTAACAGCCCTGCCAAACCTCACATATTAGCTTGCGAAAAATTAACCGCATTGTTCGGCCTATATCTTGGGAAGTTAAAGGCAACGAATTACAACTGACTATTTTAGGACAAATCTTGATGTTTTGGAGTGAATTTGAGGAAGGTGGTGGCAGCTGGGTTATTCGATGTAGCTCTCTTATGGTAACATGGAGGCGGGTTTCAGCAACTTTGAAAACGTATGTCTTGTCATAATTCATCGGTAGTGATAATATTGACATAACTAAAAAGCTATTTAAGGATACGCTGAGGGATAATATAGAACGATATGAAAATTATTAAAAACACCGGAAACGATAGAGTGGTAGATGAGTTACGCCTAAACCTTTCCTCAAAATCATCACTGGATATAGCCACTGCCGAGTTTTCATTGTTTGCATTTGCAGAACTTAAACAAGAATTAGAAAAGCTCGATACTTGTCGTATCGTACTTCCATCATCCAACGCTGGCGAAATTGGGCTGATCGGCTCTGAATCTGACCGGGTATTTCGGAATCGACTTGAAATTCGTTGGCTTGCTCGCGAATGCGCTACTTGGATAAGTAAAAAGGCAGATCTACGTACTGCTCCTTCCGCGCTACCACAATCTGTTCTTATCACAGGTAAACCACAATCAAATGTCCAACTTGCCATTACCGGCAATTGTTCTTTCACCACAGAAGGTTTGGGTATAACCCCTGGCAACCAATTCAGCCTAATCCAATGTTCAGAAAAAAACGAAGAGGCAGCACTCTTGAGCATTTGGTTTACCAATCTTTGGAATAACCTGCCTTCATCAAATCACTATAAAAACTTATGTCTTTCCCGTATCCAGGAACTTGCCGACCCCAAAGCCCCGGCGTTTATCTATTACATGACACTGTTCCACATTTTCAAAGACATCGGTGAACAATTTGACGAAGATCAAATTATTAAATCCGCCACAGGTATTCGTAATACCGTTGTTTGGAAGAAGTTATTCAAGTTTCAAAGGGATGGTGTGATTGGGGCAATCGACAAACTGGAGCGTTTGGGTGGCTGCATCATAGCCGATAGTGTTGGTCTTGGTAAAACATTCGAGGCTCTCGCTATCATTAAATACTATGAACTTCGCAACAGCCGAGTATTAGTATTGGTGCCCAAACGGCTTAGAGACAATTGGACACTTTACAAAGCCAATGATCGTCGCAACTTTTTTTCTTCTGATCGTTTTAATTACGATGTTTTAAATCATACTGACCTTTCACGGGACGGCGGAACATCTGGAGATATAGATCTGGCGCACGTCAATTGGGGTAATTATGACCTGGTGGTAATAGATGAATCCCATAATTTCCGCAACAAGTCAACTCATAATGACAGGGAAACTCGCTATGGGCGTTTGATGCGGCGTATTATCAAAGCAGGTATAAAGACCCGGGTCCTCATGCTTTCTGCCACACCGGTGAACAACCGCCTTGCAGATCTTAAAAATCAAATTGCTTTTATCACCGAATCTGATGATCTGGCGCTTAACATCCATGGCATTTCTAGCATTGAAACGACAGTAGGCCAAGCTCAAATGCAGTTTAATCGTTGGCTTGCTTTGGAAGAAACCGAGCGCCGTCCTGCAAAGTTGATTGAGATGCTCGGTTTTGATTATTTTAAACTTCTTGATCTGCTCACTATCGCACGCTCCAGAAAACACATCGAAAAGTATTACGGAACTGATGAAATGGGCCGTTTCCCGGAACGCATGAAGCCCGTCAATATTAAAGCAGATGTCGATCTTTCTGGAGAATTCCGCTCTATCCGTGAAATAAACGACGAAATCCGTCGCCTAAATCTTGCAGTGTATGCACCTTTGCGGTATGTGCTCCCCCATAAACAGGCAGCCTACGATGCAAAATATAGTACTAAAATCCGCGGTGGGGAGAGCTTTTTCCGCCAGGTTGACCGTGAAGAAAGCCTTATTCAGCTTCTTCGAGTAAATGTGTTGAAACGCATGGAAAGCTCAGTAACTTCGTTTGCACTCACACTAAGCCGTCAACTCGCAGATGTCAAAGCAACATTAGCCAAAATTGAGAGTCAAGAAGAGTCTGTAAGCGAGATCGATATTGATGACATCGATGTCGATGACGCCACTTTTGAGAGTTTACTGGTCGGACGTAAAGTCAAAGTACTGCTAAAAGACGTAGATCTAGTCAGGTGGCGGCAAGATCTCATTGAAGATCGTAATCGTCTTGCTACACTTCTCTCGGCAGCCCAACAAATAAACGCGGAGCGTGATGCTAAACTTCATGCACTTCGGAATGCAATAAAACAAAAATGTCGTCACCCGTTCAATCCCGGAAACCGAAAAATTATTGTGTTCACTGCCTTTGCCGATACAGCTCAATATCTTTATAACGAATTATCTGGATGGGCCGAAAAGGACCTTGGCTTGCAGTCCGCGCTGGTAACCGGTGCTGGCCACAACCAAACAACTCTGCCTGAACTTCGTAAAGATTTTACGAGCATAATTACCTCATTTTCTCCCCGTTCTAAAGAACGGCCGGAAGATCTTGACACAGAAGGCGAAGTGGACCTATTAATAGCCACCGACTGCATCAGCGAAGGACAAAACCTGCAAGACTGCGATACTATCATCAACTACGATATTCATTGGAACCCTGTACGTATTATCCAGCGTTTCGGGCGTATTGACCGTATCGGTTCTACAAACAAGCGAATTCAATTGATTAATTTCTGGCCTAATATGGAATTAGAAGAGTACATTAATCTGGAACAAAGGGTTAGCGGTCGCATGGTGTTATTGGACATATCAGCTACAGGTGAGGAAAATATCATTGAGCCACAATCAGGTAACCAGATGAATGATCTGGAGTACCGCCGTAAGCAGCTTCTTAAACTTCAAGATGCCGTAATAGATCTTGAAGATTTGAGCAGCGGAGTTTCAATTGCTGACCTGACACTAAATGATTTCCGCATTGATTTATCAAATTTCGTAAAGGAACATCCCGGCAAGCTCGAAAATTTACCATTGGGCACCATGGCTGTAACAACGACTCAGGATAATGGAGAATTCACAATATCTCCGGGTATCATCTTTTGCCTGCGTGCTGCTGGTGAAGCTGCTTTAAAAACGATAGAGCCTGGCTACCCTCTCGCTCCACATTATATGGTGCATATGGGTGCAGACGGTACGGTTTTGCTTCCATTTACCCAAGCCAAGCAAGTTCTCGATGCCATTAAGCGTTTATGCATTGGGCGCGATCTCCCAGATGTAAGTGCCTGCGCACAATACGATAAGATCACTAAAAATGGGCAGAACATGACCGCCGCACAAGATTTACTTGCCAAGGCGATTGCTTCTATTGTAGGGAAAAAAGAAGAGCGCGATGTTGCCAGTTTGTTCACGCCGGGTGGTACTCGCGGGATGAAAGGCGAATTTCAGGGTATCAACGACTTCGAAGTAGTGGCATTCCTTGTAGTACTCCCAGAGGCCCAGCATAAATGACAGCTACTAAAGTCGTGGAAGCCCTTTCAATCCCATCGAATGCTCGGGTGGATAAACGCGTGCCTAAAAAGAAATTAATGGAACAAAGCATCCCCACAACTGGTGATAAAAAACAAATTCAAGACGGTATTGATGAAACTATCTGGATCGCAGCGCTTAAACCCAATAACATCGGTGTGCCCATCTTTAGAGATAACGTAAGGGAGTATCTCGAAATCATTGTTTTGATGACCAAACTTCGTGAAACTGCAAAAGCTGCTCGGCTCATTGAGTTGATTCATCGAGCTATTCCATATCCACTTGTACTTATTACTGAGCAAAGTAACATGGTCTGTCTTTCGTTATCGCATAAACGTTGGTCGCTTGGGGAGCGCGGTAAAGTAGTTATTGAAGATTTACGTATTACGGCGCCTTTTGAAACAGAGTCCCCCTCCGCCGAACAATCTGCCTTTCTATCCACTCTGGCGCTCTCCAGACTACCTCGCCGAGACCTTTTTTCACTATATCAGGGATGGTTGGATCGGATGGCCGCATTGGAGGCTTCAGAAATTACCGGAGTTTTCAAATTACCGGTATCAACCGACCGATCATCTGCTTTAAGAGAGAACCTTGATAGTCATTCAAAGCTTAAAAATGAAATTATCATCCTCCGTTCTTCAGCCGACAAGGAAACTCAGATTAACCGGCGGGTAGAATTAAATCTCGAAATAAAAAAACGAGAAGACGAAATTTCATCTGTTTTACAAATAATTAAACTGGAGTAAATAAATGAAAAATCAAAAACAGACCATCAGGAGAATCGTCGGATTTCTTAATAATTCCGATGAAGAAGGTGGTTTCTGGCTACCGAACATCCAGCGGCCGTTTGTCTGGAGTGAAGAACAGATTTGTAAATTGTTTGATTCCATTTTACGTGAATATCCGATAAGCACGCTTCTGATTTGGAAAACAACAAGCACTATCCGCCACCGAAAATTTATAGATAATTGGAACGATACATTGCGTTTAAGTGATTTTTATGTTCCTTCAGATTCTAAGAAAAAGTGTTTGGTATTGGACGGGCAACAAAGATTACAAAGTCTTTTTATCGGGTTGTGCGGTAGTTTTGAAGGCAAAGAACTGTGTTTTGACATATTAAGCGGAGAACTGGCGGCGCCGGATGAAATCAAATACAAATTCAAATTCTTTGTTTTACAACGAAGAAAAAGCGCGAGACCTTAGACCTGCTGAAAGAAGCTGCAGGGCGGGTATTGACAGAAAAGGAAACGAATAAGTTAGATGACCACCTAGATATAGTCGATCGTACGTTCAAAATGGATGAAGCGGTCACATATCAGGAACTGGATAGCATCGATAATCCTTCACTTTACAAAGAAGATGATGTCGTGGAAGTTTTCATCCGGGCAAATTCTGGCGGAACTAAACTTGGCAAATCAGATCTCCTTTTTTCTCTCCTTAGTTCCAGTTGGGAAGAAGCAGATAAAAAAATGGAGGATTTGCTAGAATCACTGAATACGCACGGCTTTGAGTTTGACCGGGATTTTATCCTGAAAACTTGCCTTGTATTACATGGACAAGGTGCTCGATATGAAGTGGAGAAGTTCCGGAAAGAGGGGGTTCGTGAAAATATAGAGACTGATTGGGACAATATTTCTGCAGCGATTCAGGACGTGCTTGATTACATGCGTGGTAAGACTTATATACTGTGCGATAAGGCGCTCCCAAGCTACAACGTTCTAATTCCGCTTGTTTACACGCGTTATCAATTCCCGGATGCATGGAAAAAGGCTAAAGATATAGATAGCTACCTATTGCGCTGTTTGCTTGGGGGAGCATTTAGCGGAGTGCCGGATAATCTTATCGATGCTTTAGTTAAGTTGCTGAATGATCAAAAGAAATTCAACCTTGCTGATGTTTTCAATGTAATTCGTGCCCAAAATCGCAATTTGGAAGTCCCTGAAGAGCGTTTTTGGCAAATGGGTTATGGTTCCAGCAACATTCATCTGTTGTTCAATTGGTGGTATCGCAGCTTTAATCAAACACCCGCTTATGAGAATAATTTACCACAAATCGATCACATCTTTCCGCAAAGTGTGCTCCGGGACATTCGTGTTAAAAATCCTGATACTGGTAGAATGGGAATGAAATATGATGCTTCAGCCCGCAATCAACTTGCCAACTGCATGTTACTGAGCAAGGAAGAGAACGGCGCCGGTGGTAAGGGTGATATGCCTCCGGAAGAATGGTTTCCTAAAAGAATCGATGAAGAAGGTCCGGATTACCTTAAGAAACACTTAATCCCTCCAGACGAATCCCTGTGGAAAATAGACAGGTTTGAGGATTTTATTGTAGCCCGCCGTAAGCTTATCCAGGAACAGTTTAAATCATTAATAGCGCCGGCTGTTAAAGCCAAGATTTAAAAAGAGGATAAATTGAAATGAAGAAATTGACAGACCTGGATCCGGAAACTAAGTCAACCGATATTGTTGCCGGGAATATTACGCATCTTAAACTCCTTTTCCCTGAAGCTTTTGAAGAGAACAAGATTGACTTTGAAGTTCTAAAGCAACTACTTGGGGGAACGGTGAATGAGCAGGATGAGAAATATGGGCTTAACTGGCACGGGAAGCGGCGTGCCCGCCAGATTGCTCTCACCCCATCAACAGGGACGCTCCGCCCGTGCCTTGAAGATAGTGTTGACTGGGATGACACTCGTAATCTGATGATTGAAGGCGATAACCTTGAAGTGCTGAAACTCCTCCAGAAGAGCTATGCCGGGAAAGTGAAGCTCATTTATATTGACCCGCCTTACAACACTGGTAGTGACTTCGTTTACCCGGATGATTTTCAAGATAATATTAAAAACTATTTGATGCGAACCGGTCAAATGGAATCCGATGGTCGTAAAAATTCAACAAATACCGAATCTTCAGGGCGTTTACACACTGACTGGCTAAATATGATCTACCCTCGTCTTAAATTAGCAAGGAATCTACTTAGAAATGATGGAGCAATCTATATATCAATTGACGATAGAGAATTATCAAATCTATGGAGGGTATGTAACGATATTTTTGGAGATGAGTGTTTCGGTGGTTGCGTTTCAAGGGTCACAGGAACTCCGACAGGTGGTGGTAATAAAGCGCTTGTTAACGAAATAGACTATATACTGATCTATTTTAAGACCCCAGATGTTTTAATAGAAGGAGTTGCATTTAATGAAGACGATGCGGAAATATATGATAAAGAAGACGCTAATGGGGCATATTTAATTCGTTCTTTACGCAGAACCGGTGGGGAAGACCGTCGTGAAGATCGACCTAGTATGTTCTTTCCACTAACAGCACCTGATAAACAAAGAATATTCCCTATCGGCCCAACAGGTTATGAGAGCAGATGGATATGCGGACTTGATAAGTATAAAGAACTTGAAAGCCAAGGTCTAATAGAATGGAATAAAGTTACTAAAAATGGCGAAGGAATATGGCAAGTATATCAGAAATATTACTTAGAAGGGCGGCTTAAACAGCCGTCAAATCTTTGGTCTAACTTAGAGGGAAACAAAAAAGCTTCACGTGATCTAAAGAGTCTATTTGATAATGAAAAAGTATTTAGTTTTCCCAAACCAGTAGGTTTGCTACGCCATATTATCCAGTTGTCTGCCATAGATGAAGGATCAATTGTATTGGATTTTTTTGCAGGGTCGGGCACAACAGGTCATGCAATTCTAGAACAGAATGCGGCTGATAACAAAAAACGCCGTTATATTCTAGTACAGCTTCCTGAATTATTAGATACAACGAACAGAGACCAAAAAACTGCAGCCAATTTTTGCTCTAAACTGAAAAAACCAAAAAATATCGCCGAGCTGACCAAAGAACGTTTACGCAGAGCAGCTAAGAAATTACAAAAAGATACCCCCCTCTTCAAAGGTGATACAGGTTTCCGCGTTTTCAAACTTGATTCCAGTAATATCCAGGCATGGGATCCGGACCGTGATAATCTAGTGGCAACACTTGAAGCGCATGCAGAACATTTGAAGACCGAACGTACCGAGAATGATATACTCTTTGAATTATTACTAAAACTTGGCCTCGATTTAACCGTGCCCATTGAACAAAGGACTATCGCTGGCAAGACCGTTCATAGCATTGGCGCCGGTACTTTACTGGTCTGCCTCAGTACAGAGATTGCCATCGCAGAAGTCGAGTCCTTAGCGTTAGGGATCGTGGAATGGCATAAACAATTAGCCCCGGCAGGTGAGACTGAGGTTGTTTTCCGTGATAGTGCCTTTACTGATGACGTAGCCAAAACAAACCTCACCACGATCCTTCAGCAATACGGGCTTGAAAACGTGAGGAGCCTCTAGGAGATACCATGAGTAAAGATTTAACCAACTCGCCTCTAGAAAGGCAGAACATTCTAAATAATCCGTATGCGTTAGTTGAGATAGAGAAAGCAGCGGGTATACGCGGCATTCCATTCGAAGGTAAAAATGTGGTGCTCAAAGAGCAGGTGGCTGCATTTTTTGAGGTAACACTACGAACTGTGGAGAACTATCTACAGCAAAACTCCGACGAACTGTCTCGAAATGGCTACGAAGTACTAAAGGGCAATCGCTTGAAAGCCCTGAAGTTGGCTATTCAAAAGCTGGATGTTCCCGAAACAAATTTCGGGAACATCTTGAAGACTCCGCAACTCGGAGTTCTTGATTTTCGGGCTTTTCTTGATCTTGCAATGTTAATGACCGAGAGTGAACGGGCGGGTTTATTGCGACAGGCTATCCTTGATATAGTAATCGACACCATAAACCAGCGTACCGGTGGCGGGACAAAATATATTAATCAACGCGATGAAGATTTCCTTCAATCAGCCTTCATGGAAGAGAATTATCGTAAGCACTTCACGGACGCATTGAAGGATTGTGTGGATATGGGCAATTTTAAATATGCTCTATATACTGACAAAATTTACGTTAGTATTTTCAAGGAAAAAGCTAGAGAATATCGGAAAGTACTGAGTCTGGATGCTCGAGCGAGTGTCCGTGATACATTTTACTCTGAGGTCCTCGATCTGATCGCTTCGTATGAATACGGATTTGGTGATGAGCTTCAAAAAGAGGCGAAGGCTAAAAAACGCAAGCTAACATCATGGGAGGTTGACGGATTTTTTAAAATATTTGAGAGCCAAGCGCACTGGAAACCACTGATCGAAAAGGCCAGGAATAAAATGGCCAGCCGGGATTTGGCGTTTCGTGATGCCCTGCATCTCCAACTCAAAGAATATGTTACGCCCCTGCAACGCGAAGATTTTGAGAGGTTTCTCGGCGATAAGAGCAAAGAATTGAGTGAGCGGCTGGAAGAGGCGAAAGATGTCATGAAACGACTGAAGGAACGCGAATAGTGGACATCGTTTATCTCACTATCGAGCAAGCAGTTGAAGTTCATCGAAAAACGGTTGAAGTAAGTGGTGGTGGTTCTACCGGACAAGTCAACATAGGAATACTTGAAGGTGTCTTGCAGCATATCCAAAACGACGATTATTACCCCACTCTTGAAACTAAACTTGCTCATTTGTTCTTTGGCGCGTGTAAATTCCATTGCTTTATGGATGGTAATAAACGGATCGCCATCACTTTGTGCGCTCAAATGCTCCTCCTAAATGGTTATCTGAGTATCACAAGTGTTTTCATCAAAGAAGCGGAGAACATCAGTTACCATGTCGCATCTGGCGAAATTTCAGACGAATTATTACTGGAATGGATGACTGCAGTGCTTAACGGTTCTTTGGAAGATGATGAAGCGTTAAAACTAAAAATTTTACAGGCTATTTCAGGAGATAAAAGATGAAGCTTCATTTTGAGCCAAACCTTGATTACCAGAGAGACGCTATCAACTCAGTATGTGATTTATTTCGCGGCCAGGAAATCTGCCGCACTGAATTCACTGTGACTCGTTCATTAGCAACGGGGCAGCAGGGATTACCAGGCATGGAGAATGAACTCGGTATTGGAAACCGTCTTACACTGCTTGATGATGAGATCCTGGCCAATCTCGCAGAAATTCAACTCAGGAATGGGTTGCGCCCCTCTGTAACATTATCCTCCGGAGATTTCACGGTAGAGATGGAAACAGGCACTGGTAAGACATATGTCTATCTGCGCACCATTTTTGAACTAAATCGTTTTTTCGGATTCACCAAGTTTGTCATCGTGGTACCGTCAGTTGCTATAAAAGAGGGGGTATATAAAACTCTGCAGATAACCGAAGAACACTTCCGCGGTATTTATGCTAATACACCTTTCGAATATTTTCTTTATGATTCCGGTAAACTTGGACAGGTACGTAACTTTGCTACCAGTCCGAATATCCAAATCATGGTGGTCACGGTCGGCGCAATCAATAAAAAAGACGTAAATAACCTCTATAAAGATAGCGAAAACATTGGCGGAGAAAAGCCGATAGATCTCATTAAAGCAACGCGGCCAATTCTTATTGTTGATGAACCCCAAAGCGTTGATGGTGGATTGGAAGGACGCGGCAAGGAAGCATTGGACGCCATGAATCCCCTTTGTAGCTTGCGTTATTCAGCTACCCACGCAGACAAACACCATATGGTTTATCGGCTTGATGCCGTTGATGCGTATGAACGTAAATTGGTGAAACAGATAGAAGTAGCTTCCCTCCAGGTGGAAGGTGGCCATAATAAAGGTTATGTGAAATTACTATCAACTAGTAATAAAAGAGGCGTATTTAGCGCCAAGGTCGAACTGGATATGCAGCAACTAACCGGGGTTGCTCGAATAGCGGTTAACGTGAAACCAGGGGATGACCTTCAACAGGTTACAGGACGTGCCGTGTACACTGACTGTCTGGTTCAGAATATCGGATGTAAAACTGGTGAGGAGTATATCGAACTCAGTAATCTGGAAAAACAACTACGTCCAGGTGAAGCCGTTGGTGATGTCGATAATGATGCGCTCAAACGTTTGATGATTCGCCGCACTATTGAGGAACATCTGGATAAAGAACTTCGTTTACGGCTACAAGGGATCAAGGTCCTTAGTCTCTTTTTCATTGACGTGGTGGAATATTACCGCAGTTACACTTTCGACGGGGTCCCGGTGAAGGGAAAATATGCCGTCATTTTCGAGGGAGAATATCGTAAGGCTGCTGCTAAGGCTAAATATCATGATTTATTCAAAGGGGTTGATTGGCAGTCTGATGCAACCGAAGTCCATGATGGCTATTTTTCAATAGACCGTAAAGGGACATGGACTAATACCACCGAAAACAACCAGAGTTCCCGAGAAAATGCAGAACGCGCTTACAACCTGATTATGAAAGACAAAGAGAAGTTACTTAGTTTTGATACGAAACTGAAGTTCATTTTCTCTCATTCTGCTTTGCGGGAAGGTTGGGATAACCCGAACGTTTTCCAGATTTGTGCGATCCGCGAGATGGGAACCGAACGTGAACGGCGCCAGACCATTGGGCGCGGCTTGCGTCTTTGTGTTAATGCCACCACCGGCGAGCGGGTAAGAGGCTTCGAGACTAACACTTTAACAGTTGTCGCTACCGAAAGTTATGAGCAATTCGCCGAGAATCTACAAAAGGAAATTGAGCAGGATACCGGTATCCGATTTGGTATCGTCGAGAAGCACCAATTCGCTGCCATTCCTGTTTCTGACAAAGATGGCCGAACCACAGCGCTGGGTGTACCACAGTCTGAAGTCATATGGATATACCTGAAAGAAGCCGGCTACTTGGATGTGAAAGGAAAGGTTCAAGATGCCCTGCGAACCGCGCTTAAGGAAGACACGCTGCAATTGCCGGAACAGTTCCAAATTCATCTGCCACAGGTAAAAGATATCCTGCGAAAATTGGCCGGTAAATTGGATATAAAAAATGCCGATGATCGAATACAGATTAAGACCCGCCAGGCCATACTTCAAAGTGAGGAATTCAAATCTCTGTGGGATCGTATAAAAAATAAGACTACTTATCGCGTTCAATTTGATAATAATAAGCTTTTGGATGACTGTGCCAAAGCAATTCGAGATTGCCCTCCTATAACCAAAACCCGGGTGCAAATTCGTAAAGCCGATCTCGCTATCGGCAGAGGCGGTATTTCGTCCGATGAAATATCGGCAGCGGCGCCAATTGTCATCGAAGAAAATGACATCGAATTACCGGACTTGCTGACCGATTTACAAGACAAAACTCAAATCACTCGTCGTAGCCTTGTCCGTATTCTAATCGACAGCCAGCGGCTTGATGACTTTAAACGTAATCCCCAACAATTTGTCGAATTTGCTGCCGAATCAATTAACCGGGCCAAACGTCTCGCTTTGGTGGACGGCATTAAATATCAACGCCTGGGTGATGAGTATTATTACGCGCAGGAGCTCTTTGAACAGGAAGAATTGACTGGTTATATCAAGAATACATTAGAGTCTAAAAAGTCAGTCTATGAGAAAGTTGTTTACGATTCGTCCGGAGTTGAACGCACTTTTGCAGAAGACCTTGAAAAGAATGATGCGGTGAAAGTTTATGCTAAACTACCAG
>Ga0326727_10020264_pt1 | contig 13227 bp, 8 predicted proteins | sample MB2enrmetagenome_FD_207643 | JGI IMG/M metagenome (GOLD analysis project Ga0326727, IMG submission 207643) | Lab enriched peat soil microbial communities from McLean, Ithaca, NY, United States - MB29MY | ecosystem: Environmental > Terrestrial > Soil > Wetlands > Peat | place: USA: New York...
ACCCCCCTCTCTCAACTCCCCTCCAGATAGCCGGGTCCAGGGGTCGCCCGACCCCTGGCGGGGGTCCAGGGGGCAGCGCCCCCTGGCCTAGTCAGCGGCCGCGCACCGTCTGGTGGGCGGCGATGGCGGCGATGTCGACGATCTGTGCCACCGTGGCGTCCATCGGCAGCAGTTGTGCGGCGTGGGTCAGGCCCAGCAGCAGCGGGCCGATGGTGGTGCCGCCGCCGAGCCGCGGCGCCAGTCTGGAGGCGATGTAGGCCGTGTGCAGCCCCGGCATGACCAGCACGTTGGCCGGTCCGGTCAGGCGGCAGAACGGATAGAGCGAGCGGTAGTGCTCGTCGAACGCCACATCGGGGCTCATCTCGCCGTCGTACTCGAAATCCACCTTGCGGTGGTCGAGGATCTCCACCGCCTGCCTCAGCGCCGTGCCGGCAACCGAATCCTGGCTGCCGAACGTGGAATACGACAGCAGCGCCACTCGCGGCTCATGGCCGAAGCGTCGCGCCGCGGCCGCCGCGCCGCAGGCGATGTCGGCGAACTCTTCCGCCGTCGGGCGAACGTTCATCAGCGTGTCGGCGATGAAGATGGTGGCGCCACGCATGCCCACCATCAGCGTCAGCCCGAAGGAGACGCCGCCCGGCGCGGGATCGATCGCGTGCGAAATGCCCTCCAGGGACACCGGCAACGACCGCGTGAGCCCGGTCACCATGGCGTCCGCATCGCCGGTCGCCACCATGCAGGCGGCGAACACGTTGCGGTCCTGGTTGACCAGGCGCTGGCAGTCGCGCTGGAGGAAGCCCCGCCGCTGCAGGCGATGGTAGAGGAAGTCGGTGTACTTGGCGTTCTCCGTCGCCAGCCGCGCGTTGTGGACTTCGAGGCCTTCGGTCTCGGCCAGCCCGAGGGAGGCGATGGTGGCGCGCACCCGCTCCTCGCGGCCGATCAGCACCGGGGTGCCGTAGCCACCATTGCGGAAGGCCATCGCGGCACGAACGATCTTTTCTTCCTCGCCCTCGGCGAACACCACCCGCTTCGGTTCGGCGCGCACGCTCTCCATGATGGCGTCGAGCGCCCTGGTGGTCGGGTCCAGCCGGCCGGACAGGCCGCGCGTGTACTTGGCGAGGTCGGCGAGCGGCCGGCGCGCCACGCCCGAATCCATCGCCGCCTTGGCCACCGCCGTGGGCAGCCAGCTGATCAGCCGCGGATCGAAGGCGTTCGGGATGATGTACTCGGGGCCGAACTGCAGGTTGCGGCCAAGCGCGAGGTTCACCTCGTCGGGCACGTCCTCGCGCGCCAGCTTCGCCAGCGCCTCGGAGGCGGCGATCTTCATGGCGTCGTTGATGGTGCTCGCCCGGACGTCGAAGGCGCCCCGGAAGATGTAGGGGAAGCCGAGCACGTTGTTGACCTGGTTCGGGTAGTCGCTGCGGCCGGTGGCGATGATGGCATCGGGGCTGGCGGCGCGCGCATCCTCGGGCAGGATCTCGGGGTCGGGGTTCGCCATGGCGAAGATGATCGGCCGCGGCGCCATCCGGCGGACCATTTCCTGGGTCAGCGCACCCTTCTGCGACAGGCCGAAGAACACGTCCGCGCCCTCGATCGCCTCCAGCAGCGTGCGTGCCTTGGTTTCCACCGCATGGGCACTCTTCCACTGGTTCATGCCCTCGGTGCGGCCCTGGTAGATCACCCCCTTGGTGTCGCAGAGGATGGCGTTCTCGCTGCGCAGGCCCATCGCCTTCATCAGCTCGATGCACGCGATGCCTGCCGCGCCGCTGCCGTTCATCACCAGCTTGATGTCGCTGAGCTGGCGCCCGGTCAGCAGACAGGCGTTGAGCAGGCCGGCAGTGGCGACAATGGCGGTGCCGTGCTGATCGTCATGGAAGACCGGGATGTCCATCAGCTCGCGCAGGCGCTGCTCGATGAGGAAGCACTGCGGCGCCTTGATGTCTTCCAGGTTGATGCCGCCGAAGCTGGGGGCGAGGAAGCGTACGCAGTTGACGAACTCGTCGACGTCCTCGGTGGAGACGCAGATGTCGATGCCGTCCACGTCGGCGAAGCGCTTGAACAGCGCGATCTTGCCTTCCATCACCGGCTTGCCGGCCAGCGCGCCCAGATTGCCCAGCCCCAACACCGCGGTGCCGTTCGAAACGACGGCCACCATGTTGCCTTTTGAGGTGTATTCGTAGGCGAGGTCAGGGTTGTCCCGGATGCGCAGGCATGGCACCGCCACTCCCGGCGTGTAGGCCAGCGACAGATCGCGCGCCGTGGTCAGCGGCTTGCTGATCAGGGTCTCAAGCTTGCCCGGTCGGCCCGAGGCGTGAAAGGCAAGAGCCTCTTCAGCCGTCACGTGTGCCGTGCGCGGGTCGCCGGTGCCTTCGACCATGGATCGTTTCCTTATGCCAGGTCCGTGAATGGTGCGGGCATCATTAGCAAATACCCGCCCAGGTGGAACCCGCCTCAGGTGCGCGCACGCAACGGAGCCGCTATGCGGCCGCCTCGCGCCGGGCGGCGGGAGCGGGTAGAAGCTTTTGCATGCCTGTTCCCATCCCCGCGAGCCAGGGTGCCTCCCCCGCCATGGCGCAATGGTTTGCCGCCAAGGCGACGCATCCCGATGCGCTGGTGTTCTTTCGCATGGGGGACTTCTACGAACTGTTCTTCGCCGATGCCGAGGCCGCCGCCGCCGCGCTCGACATCGCGCTGACCCGGCGCGGCGAGCACGCAGGCGCACCGATCCCGATGTGCGGGGTGCCGGTGCACGCGGCGGAATCCTACCTCTCGCGGCTGATCCGGCGCGGCTTCCGGGTGGCAGTGGCGGAGCAGATGGAGGACCCGAAGGAGCACACCTCCAAGGCGCCGATTCGCCGCGAGGTGGTGCGCCTGATCACCCCCGGAACCCTCACCGAGGACTCGCTGCTGGAGCCCGGCCGGCCCAACATCCTGTTGGCGCTGGGGGCCGTCGGTGGGCAGGCGGGCGCGGCCTGGCTCGATGTCTCAACCGGCCTGTTCGAGACGCAGGCGCTCGGCCGTGACGGGCTGGCAACCTTGCTGGGCCGGCTCGATCCGGCCGAGATCCTCGCCCCTGGCGCGGTGGCGCTGGGCGAGTGGGAGGCACGGCGCTCTCCGGCGCCACCGCCCTCGCCGCCGGCTGCCGCCCGGCGCCGGGTGGCCGAGGCATTTGGCGTTGCCGGGCTGGAGGCGTTCGGCAGCTTCTCCGACGCCGAGGCCGTGGCCGCCGCCCTGGCGCTCGACTACGTGCGATCGAATGGCGCCGGCAAGCTGCCGCGACTCGCCCACCCCACCCCGCTCGGCGAGGCCGGCAGGTTGGAGATCGACGCACCGACGCGGATGAGCCTGGAACTGGTGCGCGCCCGTGACGGCGGCACCAGCCACACCCTGCTCGGAGCCGTGCAGCGCACGCTCAGCGCCGCTGGCGCGCGCCTGCTGGCGGAGTGGCTGGCCTCCCCGCTCACCGACCCGGCGGCCATCGCCGACCGCCAGGACGCCTGGTCGTGGCTTTTGGCGAACGCGGAGGCGGCGAGACGGCTGCGCCTGGGGCTGCGCCACGCCCCGGACATGGCGCGCGCGCTCGGCCGGCTGTCGGTCGGACGCGGCGGCCCGCGCGACCTCGGCGCGCTGCGCGACGGGCTGGCAGCGGGCCAGGCGGCCGAGGCGGCCCTGGCCCCGCCGCTGCCGCGCCTGCTGGGGGCCGCGCGGGCGGCGCTGGCCCCGGTGCCGGAGCTCAGGGCGCAACTGCAGGCGGCGCTGGCCGAGACGGTGCCGCCGCGGCTGGAGGACGGCGCCATCGTGGCCGGGTTCGACGGCGAGCTGGATGCAGAGCGGGCGCTGCGCGACGACAGCCGCCGCGTGCTCGCCACCCTGCAACTTGACTACGCGCAGAAGTACGGTGTGGCCAGCCTCAGGATCCGCCACCACGCCCAACTCGGCTACGTGATCGAGGCGCCGGCGGCGGCGGTGGAGAAGCTGCGCACCCACCCCGACCTCACCCTGCGTCAGGCGATGGCGAACGGCGCCCGCTTCTCGTGCGCGGAGTTGGCGGAGCTCGACCGGCGCATTGCCGAGGCCGCAGAGCGGGCGGAGAGCCGCGAGCGCGTGGTGTTCGGCCATCTCGTGGCCGAGGCGCTGCGCCACCACGAGGCGCTGGCCGGTTGCGCCGAGGCGCTGGCGCTGCTCGACGTGGCGCAGTCCGCCGCCGCGCTCGCCGCCCCGGGCACCTGGTGTCGCCCGGAAGTGACCGAGGAGGCGGAATTCCACGTCGAGGCCGGCCGCCATCCGGTCATCGAAGCGGCGCTGGCCGGGAGCCAGGCCTTCGTGCCGAACGATTGCGACCTGGCGCCGGACCGCCGGGTGCTGCTGCTCACCGGCCCGAACATGGCGGGCAAGTCGACCTACCTGAGGCAGAACGCGCTGATGGTGCTGCTGGCGCAGGCCGGGCTGCCGGCGCCAGCGGCGCGGGCGCGCATCGGCATCGTCGATCGGCTGTTCTCGCGCGTCGGCGCCTCCGACGACCTGGCCCGCGGCCGCAGCACGTTCATGGTGGAAATGACCGAAACCGCGGCGATCCTGCACCAGGCCGGGCCGCGGAGCCTGGTGGTGGTGGACGAGATCGGCCGCGGCACCGCCACCCTGGACGGGCTGGCGATCGCCTGGGCGGTTTTGGAAGCACTGCACAATAACGTTCGTTGCCGCGTTCTTTTCGCCACCCATTTCCATGAACTGGCCCGTCTGACTGCGGAGCTGCCCCGGTTGGCGCCGCACACCATGCGGGTGAAGGAGTGGAAGGGAGAAGTGGTGTTCCTGCACGAGGTTGCCGAGGGCGCCGGCGGGCGGAGCTGGGGGGTGCACGTGGCCGCACTCGCGGGGGTGCCGGCGCCGGTGGTGCGGCGGGCCGCGGAACTACTGGCGGCGCTGGAGCGGCGCGCCGGCGACCTGACGGAAGCCGGAGCGCTGCCGCTTTTCGCGGCGGCGCGCTCGCCCGTCGCCCCACCCGAGCCGGCCATCCCCGATCCGCTGGAGGCCGCGCTTGCGGCGATCGATCCGGACCTGCTGACCCCGCGCGAGGCGCTGGAGGCCTTGTATCGGTTGAAGGCGATGCTGCCATCCGCAGCCCGGCCTGTCACACCCTCCGCCAACCCGGTAACATGAGTTGGATGTCCGCGCCGCTCTCGCTCCCGTCCGACCCTGAGGCCGCCACTGCCGTGCTGCAGGAGGCGCTCGGCGCCCTCGGCGCGGAGAGCGGGGCGATCCCGCGCGACGCCGCGCTGGCCGCCTTCCGCCGCCACCTCGCGCGCATGCAGGCCATGCTGCGCGAGACCTTCGAGCGCGGCGAGATCTCCGGCCTCGGTGCGGCGCGCCTCCTGGGCGCGCTGACCGACGGACTGATCAGGACGCTCTACGGCTACGCGCGCTCGCTCGACGTCGGCCCGGCCGGGCCGGCCGAGGTTGGCCCGGGGCGGCTCGGCATCGTCGCGACCGGCGGCTACGGCCGCGGCGTGCTGGCGCCGTACAGCGATATCGACCTGTTGTTCCTGACCGCGCCCGAGCCGGCCCCTGCCGTGCTGCGGACGGTCGAGTTCCTGCTCTATTTCCTGTGGGATCTGGGGCTCAAGGTCGGCCATGCCACGCGCTCGGTCGCCGACTGCCTTGAGGCGGCGGGGCGCGATTGCACCATCCGCACCACGCTCCTGGATGCCCGCCATATTGCCGGCGATTGCGCGTTGTTCGAAGAATTCGTCGCCAGCTTCCGGGCCGATTGCGTCGCCGAAGGGGCGGCCAATTTCATTGCCGCCAAGCAGGCTGAGCGCTTGGCGCGCCATCGGCGCTACGGCGAGTCGCCGTTCGTGGTCGAGCCGAACATCAAGGAAGGCCGCGGCGGCCTGCGCGACCTGCAGACGCTCTACTGGATCGCCCGCTTCGCGTTCGGCACCCGGACCATGGGCGAGCTCGCCGACCCGGCGGGTCCCGCCGGCGAACTGCTGACCGAAGCGGAAGTGCGGTTCGCCCGCCGGTCGTGGGACTTCCTGTGGACGGTGCGGTTCCACCTGCACTACATCGCCGACCGCGCCGAGGAGCGGCTCACCTTCGACCTGCAGCCGGTGGTCGGCGCCCGCATGGGCTACACGCGGCACGGCCGCCAGGACGGGGTGGAGCGCTTCATGCGCCACTACTTCCTGACCTCGCGGGAGGTGACGCGGCTGACCCATGTGCTGGAGCCGGCGCTGCTGCGCGCCGCCCTCGGGCCGCCCGCGCATGCCCAGGAAACCGACGCCCAGTTGTTCGCCTCCGGCTTCGTGCTGGCGGACGGCATGCTGATGAGCGCTCCCGGCCGCGAGTTCCACGTCGAGCCGGTGCAGATGCTGCGCATGCTGCAGGTGGCGCGCGACCGCGGCTTGGCCCTGCATCCGCTGGCCATGCGCGCGCTGATCCGCCACGAGCGCCGCGCGGTGGAGCTGCGGGGCGATCCCGAGACGTCGGCGCTGTTCCTCGACCTCTTGTGCGGCAGAGAGGGGGATGCGGCCGACGGCGCGGTCTGGCTCAAGGTGATGAACGAGGCCGGCATCCTCGGACGGCTGCTGCCGGACTGGGCGCGCATCGTCGGCCAGATGCAGTTCGACAACTACCACATCTTCACCGTCGACGAGCACACCATCGAGGCGATCAACGTGCTCAACACGCTGGAGCGTGGCGAGCTGGCGGAGGTGGCGCCGATCGCCACCGAACTGGTGAACAACCTGCAGTCCCGCCGCGCGCTCTACATGGCGGTGCTGATGCACGACATCGCCAAGGGCCGCGGCGGCGACCATTCCGAGGTCGGGGCCGAGCTGGCGCTGGAAGTGTGCCCCACACTCGGGCTCACTGCCGAGGAAACCGAAATGGTGTCCTGGCTGGTGCTGCATCACCTGCTGCTCAGCCACACCGCCTTCAAGCGCGACATCGACGATGCCAAGACCATCCTGGACCTCGCGGAGGTGATCCAGTCGCCGGAGCGGCTGCGCCTGTTGCTGGTGCTGACGGTGGCCGACATGCGGGCAGTCTCCACCAAGGTGTGGAACGGCTGGAAGGCGACGCTGCTGCGTGAGCTGTTTGCGCGGGTGGCGGAGGTGCTGGCCGGCAGCCTGTCCACGACCGAGCGCGACGTGCGCGTGCACCGCGCCAAGGAAGCCGCACTTCTGCTGCTGCACGACTGGCCGGAGGAGGAGCGGGAGAAGTTCGTCTCCCTCGGCTATGCCGGTTACTGGCTCGGCTTCGACGCCGAGACGCACGCGCGCCATGCCCGGCTGATCCGCGATGCCGAGGCGCGCGCAGCACCGCTGGTGGTGGAGACCCAGCCGCTGCCGGCCCGCGCGGTGACCGAGGTGACCGTATATGCGGGCGACCACGCCGGCTTGTTCAGCCAGATCGCGGGCGCGCTGGCGGTGGCCGGCGCCTCGATTGTGGACGCGCGCATCCACACGCTGACCAATGGCATGGCGCTCGACACGTTCTGGATCCAGGACGCTGCCGGCGGCGCCTTCGATGCGCCGCACCGCCTGGCGCGGCTGTTCGTGCTGATCGAGCAGGCGCTGAGTGGCCGCCTCAAGCTGGCAGCCGAGATCCGCAAGGTCTCGAAGGCTATCCTGGGGCGGCGGGTGCGGGCGATCCACGTGCCGCCGCGGGTGGTGATCGACAACCATGCCTCCAACACCTACACCGTGCTGGAGGTGAATGGCCGCGACCGGCCGGGCCTGCTGCACGACGTCACCGCCGCGATCAGCGAGCAGGGGCTGCAGATCGCCTCCGCGCATGTCAGCACGTATGGGGTGCGTGCGGTCGATGTGTTCTACGTGAAGGACATCTTCGGCCTGAAGGTGGAGAACGAGCGCAAGTTGCCGAAGTTGCGGGAGGCGTTGCTGGCGGCGCTCGCCGGCCCCGAGGATGTCGCGACACCGCTGCCGGCGCCGAAACGGCGGCGCTCGGCGGACGCGGCATAGGGGCACGCGGTCGGCATCCCGCCGTCGCTGCACTTGATCAATGGTTGGTTCGGGAATGCCTCGCACCGTTTCCCCCCTCCCCTCGCTGGCGAAGCGGCTGGCGCTGATGATCGGCCCGATCCGTCGGCTGCGGCAGGGTCGCGACGACCTGCTGCGCGACAATGCGATGCTGGCTGCGGAACGCGATCGCGCGCTGGAGGAAGCGAAGCGCAGTCGTGCCGAGGCCGCCGAGGCGGCGCGCAAGGCAGCCGAGGCTGAGCAGCGGGCGACCCGGTGCGAGAGCCGCATGGATGGGCTGCGCGAGCAGCGCGACGAGGTGGCGGCCTCGGCGCTCGCACTGGTGGCGCGCGTCGCGGCCAGCGAGGCGGGCAAGCCTCCGCTCTTGTGGTTGCGAACCGCAGGGGATCGGCGGACCGTGGTGTATCCGCTGACGGATGGCGCGCTGGCGCTTTCTCCTCTGACCAATGCGGCGGCCGGCCGCGTGTGCCTGATCACGCTGCCGAAGGCGGGCACCTACCTGGTCGGGGCGTTCCTGAAGGCGCTCGGGTTGGTCGATACTGGGGTGCACGTGGACCGCTTCGGGTTCAGCGACTACCGGCACAAATCGATCGAGGAGATGCGCGCCGACTACCTGAAGTTCACCACGCGCATCCCAATCGAGGTGTCCGCGGGGCTGGTGGCGCCTGGCCAGTTCATCGTCGGGCATCTGGAGCATTCCGCGCAGACGGTGGCGGCGACCGCGGAGCTGCGGCGGATTCTGCTGCTCCGCAATCCGCGCGATGCGCTGGTGTCCTACATGCGGTTCTACGAGCTTCCCGGCCGCGGCGAGGCGGCCGCCAAATCCTGGATGGCACTCGCCGACGAACCCGCCCGAATGCTCGCCTTCCTGGAGCAATGGGGCGGCCCGCTGATGGCCATCATGCGCGGCGTGCTGGGCTGGCTGGAGGAGGCCGGCGTGCTGGTGGTCCGCTTCGAGGACCTGCTGGGCGACGCCGGACCGAGGCCGCAACGACGTGCCCTGGAGGCGATCGTGGGGCTTGCCGGCATGCCGATGCCGGCCGATGTCGTTGCACTGTTCAACCAAGTCGTGGGCAAGCCTACCAAGACCTGGTCCGGCCGGCGATCGGAGGCGTGGCGGTATTGGAACGATCGCGTGGAGGCGGAGTTCCTGCGGCTCGGCGGCGACGCCTTGCTTCCAGGGGCTCCGCCCCTGGACCCCGCAAAGGGCCGAGAGGCCCTTTGATCCCAGGCGGAGACGTTCGCCACCACTGCAAGCTTTTGGATGGTGTCGGCATAGGGCGCAGGCGCTGCGCGCGTTCGGCACGCGCACCGACGGCAAGCTGCCGACCACCATCGTCGAGCTGCCCGCGAACCTGCGCGGCCGGCGCGCCGTCGCAATGAACGGCTGATCGCGCGGTCGTCAGCCAGGGGCTCCGCCCCTGGCGCTATGCCGCTTCCGCGAACGTGATGCGGCGGTGCGGCTTGGCGCGGATCGGCACCGCGGCGTACAGGTCCTTGGCCGCTTCGGTGATGGTCAGACCCGCCATTGCCGGGGGCAGCATGCGGCGGGCGCCGTTCTCCAGCAGGCGGGCGCTGCGCTGCACCGGCCTGAGCCGCACCGGGGGGACGAACAGCGCGGCGTCGCGCCGTTCCACCCGGAACATCGAGGCGGCCAGCAGGCGGCCGATCTGGCCGGCCGAATAGGGCTGCCCATGGCCGAACGGCGTGGTCTCGACATACGCCCACATGCCGCGCCGGTTGGGTGCGATCACCAGCAACCGGCCGTCGTCCTTCAGCACGCGCCAGACCTCTCGCAACAGGCGCCGGGCGTGCTCCGCCGCCTCCAGCCCGTGCAGAAGCAGGATGCGGTCGAAGCAGAGATCCGGGAAGGGCAGCGCGTCTTCCTGGGCAGCACAGGACAGGTTGGGCCGGCCGGCGGGCCAGCGCACCGCCGAGACCTGCGCCGGCGTCAGCGCGATGCAGCGCTCTGCCTGTTCGCGCCAAAGGCGCAGATAGGGCGCCGCATACCCCAGCCCGAGCACGGACTGGCCGGCCAGCGACGGCCAGATCGCAGCCAGCCGCTCGCGCAGCAACCGGGCCACCATCGCGCCTCGTGGCGTGGCGTAGAATTCGGCCGCGGTCATCGCCTCATTCGGCATGCCGGCTCATATAGCACGAACCCCCGCCGAGTCCTGCCCCCCGGGGAAGCTTCACGCCTTCGCCGTTTGCGGCCGGGTTTGCTGCCGCTAGACTGGGCGCATGATCACCATCCAGCCGGTTCCCAACCTCACGGACAATTACGCCTGGCTGCTCCGGGAGGCCGGCAGCGGCGCCGTCGCCATCGTCGATCCGGCCGAGCTTGCCCCGGTGACCGCGGCGATCGAGGCCGCCGGCGGGCGACTCGACCTGATCCTGCTCACCCACCACCACCACGACCATATCGGCGCCGCGGACGAGATCCGGCGCCGTTATGGTGCCCACATCGCCGGCGCCCGCGCCGACCGCCATCGCCTGCCCGCGCTGGATCACGCCCTCGGCGAGGGCGATGCGGTGACGCTGGGCCCGGCCGCGGGGCGGGTCATCGAAACCCCGGGCCACACGCGAGGCCACATCGCCTTCTACTTCCCCGAGGCGGGCGCACTGTTCTGCGGCGACACGCTGTTCAGCCTGGGGTGCGGGCGGCTGATCGAAGGCACCGCCAAGGAGATGTTCGGCTCGCTCGCGAGACTGGCGGCGCTGCCGCCCGCAACGATGATCTATTGCGGCCACGAATACACCGAGGCCAACGCCCGCTTCGCGCTCGCCGCCGACCCCGACAATGCCGCCCTCAGGGACTATGCCGAGAAGGTCCGGGCCTGGCGCGCAGCGGGCAAGCCGACGGTGCCCTCAAGCCTGGCCGACGAACTCGCCGCCAATCCGTTCCTGCGGGCGAAGGATGCCGCCGGCTTCGCCGACTTGCGCGCCCGCAAGGACAGATTCTGAGGTCAGCCCGTGAAACTCTTCTACTCGCCGACCAGCCCGTACACGCGCAAGGTGATGGCCTGCGCCATCGCCCATGAGATCGATCGGCAGATCGAGACGATCCTCACCAACCCATATGATGCATCGCCCCAATTCCTGGCCGCCAACCCGCTCTCGAAGGTGCCTTGCCTGATCACCGATGACGGGCTGGCGCTGTTCGACAGCCCGGTGATCTGCGAATACCTGGACAGCCTGGACGGCACCGTGCCGCTGTTTCCGCGGCCGGGCCGGGGCCGCTGGCGGGCGCTCAAGCTGCAGGCGCTGGCCGACGGCATCATGGACGCGGGGCGGCTGCGGCGCGCCGAACTTGCGCAGCCGCTCGACGCCGGCCGGGAGAAGGTGATCGGGCGGCAGAAGGCGGCGGTGGAGCGCGCGCTCGACGAGCTGGAGCGCGAGCTACCGCCGCGGGCGCTCGACATCGGCTCGATCAGCGTGGCCTGCGCGCTCGGCTGGCTCGACCATCGTTTCGCCGCCGAGGACTGGCGGGAAGGCCGGCCGCAACTGGCGGCGTGGTATGCGCTGATCAGCGAACATCCGGCGCTGGCGCGCACGGCGCCGCCGAAGGATGCCTGAGCAGAATCGATTGACGCTTGCCGATCCGGCGACCCCGGCCGGAGCGGTGATCCGTGCGCTCGGCCTCAAGCCGCACCCGGAGGGCCGCCATTATCGCGAGACCTGGCGTGATCAGCCGGCAGGCGGAGGCCGGGGCGCCGGCACGGCGATCCTGTTCCTGCTCGAGGCGGGCCAGCTCAGCCGCTGGCACCGCGTGGACGCGGCGGAACTGTGGATCTGGCAGGCCGGCGCCGAGCTGCGGCTGGATATTTCCGAGGATGGCCAAACGGTGCGGACGCTGACGCTCGGGCCAGCGCCGGACGAGCACCATTACCTGCAGGGGCTGGTCCCCGTAGGGGCCTGGCAGTCGGCCCGCAGCCACGGCGCGTGGACGCTGGTCACCTGCACGGTCGCGCCGGCGTTCCGCTTCGAGGGATTCGAGATGGCGCCGAGGGACTGGACGCCCGGCCACTAAGGCCAGGGGTCGGGCGACCCCTGGACCCGGCTATCCAAAGAGTGGGTTCCAAGGGCCTCTCGGCCCGTCGCGCGAAGGCGCGCGCCGGACTTGGCGGGGTCCAGGGGGGAGCCCCTGGCCTTACCGGCCGGCGCCTTCGAAGAAGTCCCGGACCTTGGCGAAGAAGCCTTCGTGTTCCGGGCTGCTCCTTGTGTTGACCTCGCTCTCGAATTCCTCCAGCAGTTCGCGCTGGCGGCGGGTCAGGTTCTGCGGGGTTTCCACCGCAACCTGGATATACATGTCGCCGCGGGCGGCCGAGCGCAGCACGGAGAAGCCCTTGCCGCGCAAGCGGAACTGGTCCCCGGTCTGGGTGCCGGGGGGGATCTTCACCCGTGCCTTGCTGCTGTCGATCGCCGGCACCTCCACCTCGGCGCCGAGTGCCGCCTGGGTCATGCGCAGCGGCACCCGGCAGAAGATGTTGGCGCCGTCGCGCTGGAAGATCGGATGCGGCCGGATGCCGACGTGCACGTAGAGGTCGCCGGGCGCCGCGCCCGGGCCGCCCGCCTCGCCTTCGCCGGGCAGGCGGATGCGCGTGCCGTCCTCGACGCCGGCCGGCACCTGCACCTGCAAGGTGCGCTCACGTTGCACCGTGCCGCTGCCGTGGCAGATCCGGCAGGGGTTGCGGATCACCCGGCCCTGGCCGCCGCAGGTGGGGCAGGTCCGCTCGACCAGGAAGAAGCCCTGTTGCGCGCGCACCTTGCCGAGGCCGCCGCACATCGAACAGGTTTCGCTGCCGCGCTCCTTGCTCTCCGAGCCGGTGCCGGCGCAGGCCTCGCAGGCGACTCGGGTGGGCACGCGCAGCTGCACCTTGGTGCCGGAGAATGCCTCGGCGAGGTCGACTTCGACGCTGGCGCGGATATCGCTGCCCTGGCGCGGGCCCCGGCCGCGACCGCGGCCGCCGCCCATGAACTCGCCGAACATCTGGTCGAAGATGTCGCCGAGCCCGCCGGCCTGGCCGAAGTCGAAGCCGTGCGCGCCGGCGCCGGGACCACCCTGCTCGAAGGCGGCATGGCCGAAGCGGTCGTAGGCGGCGCGCTTCTGTTCGTCCCGGAGGACGTCGTACGCCTCGTTGACTTCCTTAAACCTCGCCTCGGCCTGCTTGTCCCCCGGGTTGCGATCGGGGTGCAGCTGCATGGCCAGCTTGCGGTAGGCTTTCTT
>Ga0326727_10020267_pt1 | contig 13226 bp, 10 predicted proteins | sample MB2enrmetagenome_FD_207643 | JGI IMG/M metagenome (GOLD analysis project Ga0326727, IMG submission 207643) | Lab enriched peat soil microbial communities from McLean, Ithaca, NY, United States - MB29MY | ecosystem: Environmental > Terrestrial > Soil > Wetlands > Peat | place: USA: New York...
CAGAGCCAGGTGGCCTCGGCGATCTTGCGCATGATCTCTCGCGCCTTGTAGGTCTTGACCGGCTCGTGGCCCTTCACTGTGTAGGTGGTGAAGTCGCCGTCGTTCTCGTAGGCACGCATGAACTCGTCCGAGACGCGGACCGAGTTGTTGGCGTTTTGGAAGAAGATTGACGAATAGGCTTCCGAATCCGGCCCCGAGCCGTCGTAGCCTTCCCTGATCAGCGCAAAGGCCTTGGCCTCTTCCTTGGCCTTGCACTCGATGAATTCGATGATGTCCGGGTGGTCGGCGTTGAGGATCACCATCTTGGCGGCGCGGCGGGTCTTGCCGCCAGATTTGATGACCCCGGCAAAGGCGTCAAAGCCGCGCATGAAGCTCAAAGGCCCCGAGGCCTGGCCGCCGCCCGACAGGTGCTCCATCGAGCCGCGAATCGACGACAGGTTGGTGCCCGTCCCGGAGCCCCATTTGAAGAGCATTCCCTCGGTCTTGGCCAGGGTGAGGATCGAGTCCAGCGAGTCGTCCACCGAATTGATGAAGCAGGCCGAGCACTGGGGATTGCGGTAGCCGGTCGCGGAGAAGGCGACGCCGCCGCTGGCCGGGTCCCAGTGCCAGTTCTGGCCGGCCGCATCCGGCTCCAGGCGGTCGCAGCCCACGTTGAACCAGACCGGCGAGTTGAAGGCCGCCCTCTGCGTCAGCAGCATGGCGGCCAACTCGTCGTGGAAGATGGCCGCATCGGCGGCGGTGGCGAAGTAGCCGGCATTCAGGCCCCAGTCACGAATGCTCTCGACCACGCGGCCCACCAACTGGCGGACGCCGGTTTCCCGCTCGGCGGTGCCCAAATGCCCGTGCAGGTACTTTGAGGCCACGATGTTGGTCGCGGTCATCGACCAGTCGGCCGGCACCTCGACCTCCTTCTGCTCAAAGATGATGTTGCCCTTGCTGTCGGTGATCGAGGCGGTGCGCCGCTCCCATTCGACCTGGTCGTAAGGGGAGACGCCCTCGGTGGTGAAAAGGCGGGTGAAGGTCAATCCCCGCTGCGTGGAGGAGGCCTGGAGGGAGGCGGAAGGGCTCTGAAGGTTGGTCACGTGCATGAAATCCTCTCGATCGGCAAAAAACCGCTGAAAAATCCGACCCTCTCCGGCGCAGAGCGTCCTGGAAGGGAGTCAGGGCTTAACTCTGACAAAAACAGAAAACGGGATGGAAAAGGCACAGCCAGTTCTTTGCTCTCTGCGGCCTTCCAGGGGCGTCTTCACACTGGCGTTTATTGCAATCCGTTAACAGCCGCAGATGACAAAGTACCGCTGTCTGTGGCACAAGTCAACAATAAACCACTATATATTGTATTTTGTTCACGTTCTCGGCCTCGACTCTCGAAACAAAGGCCATTGCCTGTGGAAAGCTCGGAGCGGCCTTGCTGGGCGCGGGGTTTGGTGGAGGATTTTGCGCTGACTCCACGGCCGCCGTTGGGAAGATCCGGCCGGTTCGCACATTGCGCACAAGAAAAACGCCGCCCATTTTCAGGCGGCGTTTTCTTCGATTCTTGAAGACAGGAATCAGTTGCTTTCCAAGACCTCAATCCTCATGCCATAGAATGACCGGTGCACAAAGAACATCGAGATCAGGAAGAATACGACTGTCAGCACGTGTGTGAGCATCGGATTGCTCGCACTGAGCGTCACGGCAAGCTCGACAGCCAGCAATCCGAACAAGGTCGTGAACTTGATAATCGGGTTCATGGCCACCGACGAGGTGTCTTTGAACGGATCGCCGACAGTGTCTCCGATCACGGTTGCGTCGTGCAGAGGTGTCCCTTTTTGTTTAAGGTCAACCTCGACGACCTTCTTCGCATTGTCCCATGCGCCGCCGGCATTCGCCATGAAGATCGCCTGGTACAGGCCGAAGATCGCAATCGAGAACAGATAGCCGACGAACAAGAACGGCTCCATGAATGCGAACGATAGCGTGGCGAAGAAGACGGCGAGGAAGATGTTGAACATCCCCTTCTGCGCGTACTTCGTGCAGATCTCCACCACCTTCTTGCTGTCCGTGACGGACGCCTTCTCTGCGCCTTCCAGTTTGATGTTCGCCTTGATGTACTCGACCGCGCGGTAAGCGCCGGTGGTGACCGCCTGCATGGAGGCGCCGGTGAACCAGTAGATCACCGCGCCGCCGCAGATCAACCCGAGCATGAAGGGCGCGTGCAGCAGAGAGAGTTTTTCGACGTTCTGGGTCAGTCCGTGGGTCAGGGCCATGATGATCGAGAAGGTCATCGTGGTGGCACCGACCACGGCGGTGCCGATCAGCACCGGCTTGGCCGTAGCCTTGAAGGTATTGCCGGCTCCATCGTTGGCTTCCAGCAGGTGTTTTGCGCGTTCGAACCTGGCGTCGATGCCGTAGTCCTTCTTCAACTCCGCTTCGATGCCGGGAATCGTTTCGATCAACGACAGCTCGTAGACGGATTGAGCATTGTCGGTAACCGGGCCGTAGGAGTCGACGGCAATCGTGACCGGGCCCATGCCCAGGAAGCCGAAGGCTACCAGGCCAAAGGCGAAGACGGCCGGAGCCAGCATCAGAACCGCCATGGACGTGCCGGTGCTGAAGAAATAGCCCATGCCCATGAGCGCGACCATGCTAAGTCCCAGCCAGTAGGCCGACATATTGCCGGCCACGAGTCCGGACAAGATCCCCAGGGAAGCTCCGCCTTCCTTCGCGGAGGTTACGACTTCCTGTACGTGGCTCGAATTGGTTGAAGTGAAGACCTTGACCAGTTCAGGAATGAGCGCGCCCGCCAGGGTTCCGCAGGAGATGATCGAAGCCAGCTTCCACCAGAGCGTTCCGTCCCCTAGGGTAGGCAGCATCACGTACGTGACGATGTAGGTCAGGATGATGGAAACGATGGAGGTGATCCATACCAGCGAGGTCAACGGGTGCTCAAAATCCATTTCGTCGGCGTCGGCGAACTTCGCACGAGCGATGGCGCCATTGAGGAAGTAGGCAGCCGAGCTGGACAGCAGCATGGCCACACGCATGACGAAGATCCATACCAGCAGTTGCGCTTGCGTGGTGGGGCTCTTGACCGCCAGCAGAATGAAGGTGATCAGGGCCACGCCGGTGACGCCGTAGGTTTCAAAGCCGTCGGCCGAAGGGCCGACCGAGTCGCCCGCGTTGTCGCCCGTGCAGTCGGCGATGACGCCGGGGTTGCGCGCATCGTCTTCCTTGATCTTGAAGACGATCTTCATCAGGTCGGAGCCGATGTCGGCGATCTTGGTGAAGATGCCGCCGGCAATACGCAGGGCCGCGGCGCCCAGCGATTCGCCGATGGCGAAGCCGATGAAGCAGGGGCCGGCGTAACTGGCAGGGACGAAGAGCAGGATGGAGAGCATGATGAGCAGCTCGACCGAGATCAGCATCATGCCGACGCTCATGCCGGCCTTCAGCGGAATGGCAAAGAGTTTATAGGGCTTGCCGGTCAATCCCGCGAAGGCCGTCCGCGAGTTCGCAAAGGTGTTGACGCGAATGCCGAACCACGCCACCCCGTAGCTGCCCCCGATGCCGACCAGGCTGAAGGCCAGAATGATGGGCAAAGTTACCGCGACATTGCCTACTGGCGCCAGAACGCCGAAGTACAGCGAAATGATGACCGCGATGAAGGCCCAGAGCACAAGAATGAACTTGCCCTGCGTCAGCAGATAGGTTTTGCAGGTCTCATAGATCAGCTCGGAGATTTCGCGCATCGAGCGATGAACCGGCAGGTTCTTCAACTGCACATAGATCGCCAAGCCGAACAGCAGGCCGCCGAGGCAGAAGAGCAAGCCGATCATCAGAAGGTTATGTCCGTTGATGCCGAGAAAACTCACGCTCGTGAGATCCGGCAGCACCAGGCTGGCTTCGCCTTTGCTCGGAGGATCTGCCTGCCCATACGCGAATGCGGGAAGCAGCAGAACCAGAAGGGCCGCCGCGGTTTTGTACTGACGCTTCAGAAACGTCCCGGCGCCTCCCCTGATGGCCACGGCAAGCCGCTGCATCGACGGAGTCCCCTGGTCAGAGCCGATGACCAGGCGCGCGAAGAAGAAGGCCGCGATGAGCGAGAGTACGCTCACGGCCATGAGAAACAACATCCAATACTGTACAGTCACAAGTTCCCCCACTAAAGTTTGAATCGCCTATCACAAAACTATCCCCGGAAAAATGCGAACAAATTCCTGGGAAACGCTAACCGAAGCCGCTCAATCGCGCTGCACACTGTCGAGCGGTTCCAATGGCTACGCTCTCGAAGGGCTTCCGCGACCTGAAATTGGCTCTCAGGAAGGGTAACGCAACAGGGCTTTGTCTGGCTACTGAATGTTAATGTTTATTGTGTCGCCGGGGAGCGGAACCTGCAGGTTCTGCTCATCTGGCTCGCGCACCTGGCCGCCCGGCAGCGGGTGCAGCTTGAAGAGCACCAGCGTGTTGCGCTCCGGATCGTCGAAGGCACGGAAGCTGGCCACCTGTTCGAGCGAGAAGTGCGTGTGGATGTCCTCGAGGGTGCCGGGGTCCAGGTCATTCCAGGCGGCGTACCAGCCAGGCTGCGCATCGGCGAGCTTGGAAACCAGCTCCTGGGTGCCGAAGTCGTCACACAGGCTGGGCAGGTGGGTTACCAGCATGATCTGGTCTCCGCTGATGGAAACCAGCAGGCGCTTGCCGTTGGGGTGGGCGTCAATATACTGCGTAAGCCGCTGAGCCGCATCGACAAAGGTGTACTCGGGATGGGCGGCGTAGTTCAGCGTCTGGAGGCCGTTCGCGAGGGCGGCCAGCGCGGCCAGGGCGACAAAGGCCAAGCCACCGAGCTGGGCGCAAGACTGGAATGGGTGGGACGGGAGTTTAGTGTCCTCATTGGAGCTTGAACAGGCGCAGCCGCTGGGGGCTTTTTTAGCTCCCGAAGAAGGCTCTGCTTCAGCGCCGGAGGTGTTCTGCGGGGAAAATTTGTTTACAACTTTTCCGTCTTCGGCAGCCTGCGAGGGCTCCAGTTCGTGAACCTGTTTAGCGCCGAGGAGCGCATGGGCTCCCTGTGCGACGACAAAAAAGCTGAAAAAAGCCACCACGGCGAAGTAGCGGGGCTGGGGGTGGTCCTGGTAGGTCATGAAGAGGATGTAGCCGGCGGCGGCCAGGATGGAGGCGCCGAAGACCGGGTCCAGGAGCAGGCCGCGGGCCGCGGATTTACATTGCGCCAGGGCTGGGGCGTGCGCAAAGAAGGCCAGAATTGCGCCCAAGGTGACCAGCCCGGCCAGCGGAATCAGAATGTGGTCCACCCACAATCCGCCGTGGAAGGACCACCAGAAGCTGACCAGAGGCCAATAAAACTCCTTTGGCTTGTTGTATTTGTTGATGAAAAAGAGGTACCGGTAGTCGGCCAGCAGACCCAGGTGGGCGACCAGCGCTATCCACAGGCCAAAGGAGGCGGCAAAGAAGCCCACTGCGGTGCCCGTGCAACGCAGGGCGAGTCTGCGATTGCACGCCAGCGGCGCGAGCATCGCCCAGCCCAGCGCCGGCAGCAGGAAGACGGCGGTGGTCTTGGTGAGCATCATCAGCGTGAAAAGCAGGCCGATGGCGGCCGATGCGGCCACCGGACGGCGCAGTCGGGGCAGGCGCACGGCCAGATTCAGCGCGGCCAGCGTGAAGGCGATCAGCATCGGCTCCAGAATGGCCAACCGGCTGAAGCAGTAAAGAAAGGGGTTGGTGACGAGCAGCGTGAGCGCCAGAAACCCCATCCAGCGCGGACCGCGCGTTCTGAGCAGCAGGTAGCTCAACAGCAGGTTGCAAAAGAAGAAGGCGACGGCCAGCCCGCGCGCGGCCTGAATCGATACTCCCGTAAAAAAGAACAGCACCCACTCGAGAAACGGCCACACGGGCACGGCCGGGGCGGGGTTGAAATCTCCCGGCTGGTACCAGTTGCCGAAGAGATGGGCGCGGACAGCCGCATTGCCGTACCAGCCCTCGTCGGTGTACTTGGCCCAGTCCATGAACCACGGCGTGTGGTTGGGAAAGTCGGCCGTGAGATGGAGGGCGTGCAGCAGGGCGAAGCCAATAATAACCAGCAGCCAAAGGGCGTAACACCAACGCTTTTGCGAGATCGTCAAGGTTCGTTTCTCCGCGGAAATTGCACGCCCAGGGGCTGACGTAGCGTCAGACGGCTCAAGACAGTTTACCCACTCATTACTCACGCAGGCGAGCATCCGGCCGCCGGGCAGCCATCTGGTCTTCGGGCAGCCAGGAGTTGAACTGGCGGAACAACTTCCTCACACAGGTTCCCCACACAGGCGGGCATCGGCAAAAAACCGGGTCGAAAAGCGCCTTGGCAGGGATGGCCCGAGTATACCGCGCCAGCATCAACGACTCACTCGGCGTGGAAGACGACGTCGAAGAGCAGCAGACTCACCGTGGTGAAGATGATGTCGTAGCCCGCCAGCATCTTGATCCACAGCGTGGGGTCGCTTTCGCCGGTGAGGATGGCGGTAGTGGCCTGGACCATGGCTAATAGAGCCGGAATGAAGATGGGAAAGAGGATCAGCGAAAGCAGCAGTTCGCGGTTGCGGCTGCGAATGGAGAGCGCGGCGAAAAAAACGCCGTTGGCGACCAGGGCCCAGGTTCCCAGCGGCAGCACCAGCGCCAGCAGCCAGGCCTGTCCGGCAACATGCAGGTTATAGAAAACGAAGAAAATGGGCGCCAGGATTGCCTGGACAACGGAAACAAAGAGAAAGTTGGCGATGACCTTGGCGAGGTAGAGCTCCGCGCCCGGCGAGGGCGCCATGCGCTGGGCGTCGAGGACCTGGTGGCGGATCTCCCGCGCCCAGGCCTGGTTGAGCGCGCTGACCGAGGCGAACATGGTGGCCACCGAGAGCACGCCGCCGGCAATCTGCTGGGAAAAGGCTCCGCGCGGGTCGAAGGCGATGGAAAATAGCACCACCACCAGCCCGGAGAAGAAGAGCATGGAGACAAAAGTGTCCAGCGAGCGCCACTCGATGCGCAGATCCTTGGCCAGGTGGGTCCAGAGGGCGCGGGTCATTTACCAGGTCCCTTCGAGGCGGCGTGGCCCTCAGAAAAGGTGGATTTTGTCAGGTCGGCGGTCTGGGCCTGGGCGGCGCGCAGGTAATCGTCGGGCGAGAGGATGAGCTGGGCTCCGCGCGCCCCGGCCGAGACGCTGATCCAGTCGAAGAGGATTACGGTTTCATCGACGAAGACGGGGTAGGGCTTTTTGGCGCCAAAGACGGTGACCCCGCCCCGAATGTAGCCGGTGAGCGGCTGCACCTGCTTGAGGGGAACCATCTCGGCCTTGCGCAGGCCGGCGGTGCGGGCCAGCTTCTTGAAGTCCAGTTCGGCGTCGCCGGGGATGACGGCGAAGACGTAGACGCCTGGGCCGCCAGTCGTCAGCAGGGTTTTGAAGACCTGCTCGGGGGGCATTCCGACTTTTTTGGCGACGGTGAGGGCCGAGAGGTCGTCGGGATCGACCTCGTACTCATGGAGTTCAAAGTGAATGCCGAGGCCTTCAAGAATGCGTGCGCCGTTGGTTTTCATCGCCTAGAACTCCTCTCTTCACCACTCTTGCAACTAGGACCTGCTGCTGGGGATCCCTCCTCCATCGACGCTACTCGCCCGGCGTGCAGCGTGAGTACCCAGTCGGCGATAGGCGCGGCCAACTCGCGCTGGTGAGTGGTCAGGACGATGGTCCGGCTGGCCTGGCGAAAGCCAGCCAGCAACTCGACCATCTGGCGGGCGGACTCAGCGTCCATGTTCGAGAAGGGCTCGTCGAGCAGCAGCAGTTCGGGAACGGAGATCAGCGCGCGAGCCAGCGAGGCGCGCTGGCGCATCCCCTGCGAGTACTGGCCGAGGGGGCGGGCAAGTTCAGGGTCCAGGCCCACCTGGCGCAGGGCCTTGGCCGGAGTGAGGCAGTCACGGCCGGGGTAAAGGCTGCGGAAGTAGCGCAGGTTCTCCTGGGCGGTCAGCTCGTCGTAGAGCATGGGGGCGTGGCTCATGTAGCCGATGCGCTCGCGGGCCTCATGGGGTTCCAGGCCGCCGGCTTCGAGAGGGCCGGGCTCGGAATGGCCGAAGATGCGCACCTTTCCGAAGCTGGGCCTGAGCAGGCCGGCCAGAATGCGCAGCAGCGTGGACTTGCCCGCACCGTTTTCGCCCAGAAGCACGTAGCAGCGGCCGGCTTCAAAGTCCACCGAGACCTGGCGCAGTGCGGCGAAGGAGCCGAAGAGCTTGGAAACCCGGTCCAGACGGGCAAAAACGGGCTGGGAGCGGGGCGGGGAATCGGCCGCGGTGGAGGCTGGTGCGCTCATGCGCGTCAGTTGGCGGCAGCCGGAGCGGCGGCGCGAGGGCTGGCGGCTGAAGGTTGCGCGGGCGCGGAGTTGGGCTGGGCAGAACCGGACTGCATGGGGCGGATTTGCGTCGAACCGGGCTGGAGGGGGTTGGGCCGCGTGGCGCCAGACTGAGCCGAGTTGGGCCGAGAGGCGGGTTGCGAACCAGGCGTTGCGCCAGGCTGGACGGGGGCGTACTTGCTGGCGCATTTGGCCTGCAGGACGTTGGCGTGGAAGACGCCGTCGCGGCCATAGGAGCCATCGGCCAGGGCCTGGGCGTCGTCCTTGAAGGTGTCCGGCGGCGGCTCTGCTCCCTTGTAATTGACCCGGAGCTGGCGGCCGGTGGCGGCCTTGGGAGAGTGGCTCTCAAACTCATTGAGCACGAAGCTCACATGGGGCCCATCCTGCTCGATGGAGCCGGGCACGACGAAGCCTTCGACGCGCAAATGGCTGTGATAGGCCTTGTCGCCCATGCCGTCCAACTCGGCGATGGTGACGTAGTAGCTCTTGCTGGCTCCGTAACCGGACCAGGCCAGCCAGACGATGGTGCCGACGATAATGGCGACCGCGATTCCAATGCGCACGGAACTGGTGGAGGTTTTCATCGTCCCCCTTAAGATACGAGCCTGAAAAGGCGCGGTCAACCGGTGAAAAAGGCTGTTTGGATTTATTGCACAGAGTTTAGCGCCTGCGCGGCCCGGTCGAGCGCCTGGGCGAGCACCATCAACTGCTGGGCGGCGCGGGTTGCGTCGTGGGCGTCGAGGGCCTCGTTGACGCCGGGAATGACGACCGCCGCGTAGCCGGTGTACTCGCCGGGAGCGTAGACGGTGTGCCGATACCAGGGGCGATGGGGCAGGCCCTGTTCCGAGAGCAGCGCGGTCTCGGTCTGACGGAGGGCGAAATTGAGCTGGGCGAGGTTTCCGGAGGCAGAGGTTTGCCGGCTGTGGGCTCGCTCGGCCGCGTCGGAAAAGCGGGCGGCGGCGGCCTGGACAGGGGCAAAATTGAGGGCGTCGAGCCCTTGGCCGGAGACTTTCCACCCCAGCGACGAAGACCTGTCGCTGGGGGCCCCGGCCTTCCGCTTGGCCGCATCAATATAGGAGCGAATCGCGTGGGCGTAGGCGACGTAATCGTAGGGGAGCACGTCGGCGTCGGCCATGCGCAGTGCTTCCAGGCCGAAGACGCGGCCCATCTGCTGCAAATAGACGAAGCTGGGGTCGGCGTTCTGGGTGTACCAGGAGAAGTTGTCGAAGACCGAGTGGTAGACGCCATAGGGGCCCTCGGAGCCGATGTCGGTCGAGGGGACGCCCGCGTGCTGAAAGAATGCCGTGAAGTCGGAGCCGGAGCCAAGGTCGCTAACGCGAACCTCTTCGCCGGCCTCTGACGGGGCGTTGGCGGAATGGCGATTGTCCTGGTCGAGGCTCCCGCTTTGGGCCGGGTGCTCGTTTTGGCTCAGGTGCTCGTTTTGGCGTGGGTGGCTCGCGCGCCACTGCTGGTAGACCGTGCCGCCCAGCGGGCTGGGAACCGCGCGGGTCAGTTCGCTGAGGAACTGCTTGAGCGAGGGAACGGCGGAGGCGGTGAAATCCGGCCCGGAGACGGCAATGTCGGTGTTGAAATAGGCCACGGCGCGCTCCAGGGCCGGGCCGTTCTGCTCCACCCACTCGGTAGAGCCGATGAGACCCTCCTCCTCGGCGTCCCAACTGGCGAAAACGATGGTCCGCTTGGGCCGCCATCCCTGCCGGAGCAGCCTGCCAACGCCGTGCACCGCTTCGAGCATGGCGGCGGTGCCGCTGCCCGGATCGACGGCGCCGTAGACCCAGGCGTCGCGGTGGTTGCCGGCCACCACCCACTCGGCGGGGTACTGCGTGCCCTTGACCCTGCCGATGACGTCCCAGATGATGCGGCGCTGATAATCCTGCTGGCTGACGAGGTGAACCTTTACGCTGCTGGGGCCGCCGGTTAATCCCAGATGGTAGCCGAAGCCCAGCCCGCCCTGCCACTCCGGCGGCGCGTCGGGGCCTTGAAGAGCTTGCAGGATGGGAGCGGCGTCGTGGGCGCTGATGGGGATGGAGATGATGCGCGGCTGGTTGGCGTAGGGCGTGCCGCGGGCTGAATCGGGCAGATTCAGCGTCGAGGCCACGCCGGGAGTCTCCGGGTCGCCGGGAAATTTGAAAAGGTACTGCACCGCGCCGCGCTGCACGCCGGTCGCGGGCCGCCAGGGGCCGAGCGGGTAGGGGTCGCCTTTCGTGAAGCCGTCGTCCTGCGGGTCGGAGTAGAGCAGTACGCCGGCCGCGCCGCGCTCTTCGGCGATGTAAACCTTGACGCCGCGGAAGTTGGCGCCGTAGCGGGCCAGCACGATCTTGCCGTGCAGGTCGATGTGGTGGGCGGCGAGCTGGTTGAAGTCCTCCAGGCGGCCGTAGTTGGCGTAGACCACCTCGGCGGTGACGTCGCCCGAGCCCGAGGAGCCGTTGAAGGGCATTACCACCCGTGGATCGTCCTGGTAGGGGTCGCCTGTGACGTGTTCGCGGGTGGGGCCGCTCATCAGCAGTTTGCCGTGGGAGTCGTAGGCCTCGACGCGCACCAGTTTGGGCTGGTTGAGCAGCACTCGGTAGGGAACGATTCTGGTTTCCAGGCCTGCGGCGCGGAATTTCCGGGCCACGTACTCGGCCGTCTTGCGGTCCTCGGGGGTTGCCGCCAAGTGAGGCTCGGCGGTGAGCGTCTTCAGTTCTTCACCGGCCAGCTTGGCGCTGGGAACGGCGAGAAACCGTTTCTCAATCTTCGCCTCGGCGGTGAAATCGCGGTAGCCGAAGACGGCGGGCGACGTGGCCTTCCGGGCTGCATTCCGGGCTCGATTCTGGGCGGAGTCCTGAGCCGGTAACGGCCCGGCGATGAAGGCCGGCGGAATGAGAGCCAGAAGCAGCAGAGATGTAAGCGGCTTGCACAACGTCATGAGCAGAACCTTTTCGCCAATCCGACCTGGCGGTTCGGCCAGTTATTACGCCACCGGCTGGGCGCAATGGGAGCAGCGGCGGGCGGCCAGTGGAATCTCGCTTAGGCATTCCGGACAGGTCTTCGTGGCCGGCGGAACCTCGGGCTCGGATTTCTTGAATCTGGCCATCAGCTTGTTCACTGGCAAAACAATGCCGAAGTAGACCACGCTGGCTACGATCAGGAACGAAATGGCCGCATTCAGGAAGTTGCCGATCATCACCGGCGTGCCGTTCACCTTCAGCACCAGGCCGCTGAAGTCCGGCTTGCCCACGACGGCGGCAATCAACTGGGTCAGAACGTCTTTCACAAAAGAGGTGACGATGGCGTTGAAGGCCGCGCCCAGAATTACGGCGATGGCCAGATCGACGACGTTTCCACGCAGAATGAAATCGCGAAATCCCCTGAGCATTTTTCCCCTCCTGTGGCTTGGGCTGCGCAACGGCTATTGACGCTAAAACGCGTAACGGATCAACGGACGCGCGCTCCCGAACATCCTACACGGCGGCAAGATGCTTGGGTAGTCTATGAGGCTCAGGTAGCCGCGAAGGTGCTCCGTCCGCTCATTTTCTTCGCTTCGGGCAGGAAGACGCGCCGGGCCCGAGGCGGCCGTTCAGCCGCGGCCAGGGCGCAGGTGGCCCAGATCAAGCGGGCCGGGCTCCTCGAAGACGGGCAGCGCCGGCAGGCCCATGCGCAGCCCGCTCCACTCCTCGGCCACCACAATGCTGTTCTGGGGATTGCCCGGCTGGTAGCGCGCCGAGCAGGGAAATCCGGCTCGCACCTGGGCCGGGTCCACCACATCGCTTAGGTCTGTAATGTCCTGCGAGGACTCGTAATCCACGCCGCCGATGCGGTAGCTGTAGACGAGCAGGGTCAGCGTGTGGGGCGGCTCGTTTTTGGATTTTTGCGGCGCCTCGACCTTGCAGATGTCCAGCAGCATACCGTCCACCAGGCGTCCCGATTGGGCCAGGAACTGGCGGCGCGCTCGCTCCAACTCATCCGGCGTGGGACGCTTGAGCAGCAGGAGCCACAGAGCCACGACGAGCAGCGCGGCCACCAGAGCCGCGGCCGTGGCAATCTCCCATGAATTTGCGTTGAGAACGGTCATCAGAGGCGAGACTCTTTCCACATTCTTGCCGAACTGGAGCCCAAACTAAAGAATACCGCAGCCAGACGCGGGTGAAGTCGTGGCGTTGTCTGCCAGGCGGGCCAAAACGCCGCGGCCCATGGTTCCTGCTGCGATATACTCGTGACTGCATCTTAAAGGAGTTCCGGCCTGCCGGACGCCCCATCTCCGGAGGTTTCTTCTTGACTTTGTGCACCCCTTCCGCCACCGCGCCCGATTCCCGGATTTCTGACCGGATGAGCGGCCGAATTGCTGGCCACGCCGGCAGCCGAATTCGTTCGACCACGGTGATTTGCATTCGCCGCAACGGCTTGGTGGTGATGGCCGCTGACGGCCAGGTCACCCTGGGCGAGACCGTGTTGAAGCACTCGGCCAAAAAGATTCGCCGCCTCTATCAGGAGAAGATCCTGGCCGGATTTGCCGGCTCGACGGCCGACGCCTTCTCGCTTTTTGCGCGCTTCGAGACCAAGCTGGAGCAGTATGCCGGCAATCTGAACCGCTCGGCCGTCGAACTGGCCAAGGACTGGCGCACCGACAAAATGCTGCGTAACCTGGAAGCCCTGCTGGTGGTGGCCGACCAGAACCAGACCTTTTTGATCTCCGGATCGGGTGATGTGATCGACCCCGACGAGCCCATTGCCGCCATCGGCTCGGGCGGCCCTTTTGCCACCGCCGCCGCCCGCGCGCTGCTGGAAAACACCGACCTCGGCGCCCGCGAGATAGCCGAAAAGGCCATGAAAATTGCCGGTGAAATCTGCATCTACACCAACGACCACATCACC
>Ga0326727_10020268_pt1 | contig 13224 bp, 10 predicted proteins | sample MB2enrmetagenome_FD_207643 | JGI IMG/M metagenome (GOLD analysis project Ga0326727, IMG submission 207643) | Lab enriched peat soil microbial communities from McLean, Ithaca, NY, United States - MB29MY | ecosystem: Environmental > Terrestrial > Soil > Wetlands > Peat | place: USA: New York...
ATGCCCGAACGCCTTTGTCGTCCTGTTGCTTGATGCAAGCCTGAAGCTTGTTGGCATCAAGGTTATGCCTTTGACCGTTGATGACGGCCAGTCTGTCCAGTTCCGCGGTCTGCGCCTCGAGCCCCTTGACAGTGTTCACTGACGGCGCGTTGCCGTGCAGATAATCGGCATAATCCCAGAAGGCATCCGTCGACTGCGATGCCAGGCAATTAGCATTGACGGCCGCATGAACCGACCATGGGTGAATCTCTTCGAGCGGGTAGTCCTTGTAGACGAAGAGCACGCGGTCGCCATATTCCTTGAAAATTTCCGGGAAAAGGGTGGAGTGCATCCGCGAACAGAACGGGCACTCAAAGTCGTCGTAGTTTACGACGACAACCTTGGCCAGCTTGTTGCCGCGCGTTGGCCGGCCCGCCGTGTCGATCCTCTTCATGATATCGGCATAGGGGTCCTTCGTCAGATCCATCTTCGTTATGCGAATGAGGTTCTTGCGATCCTTGGACAGCAGGAATTCATAGGCGCGTTTCTTTTCCGGACTGTCGAACGTTAGCGTCAGGGCATCGTAATTCGGAAACTCGCTCGGCTGAAGCGGCCAGGCGACTACTTTGACACTCGGGGGCAGTGAATAGTAGGCCCGCACCTGGCGCTCGACCGCCTTCATCACGTCGGGAGGCAAGGCCGCACCGCTGGACGACTCCGTAGAAGCTGGCTTGGACTGGGCCGAACAGCCCACGCAAACCAGCAACAGAGCAAGAAAGGCGCGGCGAACGATCATCAATTGGAACCACCTGAACATGTTTTTAATTCGCTTGATTATCTCACGCCGGGCGCGTGCCGGGCCGCAGGCAAAGCCCGTATTTCTAGCGCCCGCGCGCCAGTTCTTCCGCCGACAGCAACTGGTTCATCGATCCGGACCGGAAGCCCTCCAGATCGAGGGTGACGAACTTGAAACCCAGCCCTTTGAAAATCGCGGCGAATTTCCGCGCCATTTCCGCCGTCAAGGCTCGATCCATTTCTTCGCGCGCGATCTCGATTCGGACCATCTCTCCATGATGGCGCACGCGAATCTGCCGGAAGCCAAGCTGGCGCAGGGCATCTTCGCCGTTCTCGATCACGCTTAAGGCCTCCGCTGTAACCGTTCGCCCGTATTCGATGCGCGAGGCGAGGCACGCGGAAGCAGGCTTATCCCACAGGCGCAAACCGGCATCGCGCGCCAGTTCCCGAATTTCAGTTTTCGTCAGTTCCGCTTCCAGCAACGGCGCAAGCACGTTGTGGCTGCTTGCCGCTCTTTGGCCGGGACGATAGTCTCCGCGGTCGTCGGCATTCACGCCGTAAGCTATCTCGGCGAACCCATGCGCGGCGCAATAGCGCTCGAGCACGGCAAACAGTTCATCCTTGCAGTGGTAGCAGCGGGAGGAGTCATTTTGCGCGTACGCCGAATTTTCGAGCTCTCGGGTTTCGACTACATCCACGGGGATTCCCTGCTCGTGGGCAAAGGCAAGTGCGTCGTTCAGGTGAGTGCGAGCCAGGCTGGGAGAGTCCGCGATCACCGCCCGCATCGCATCCCCGAGCATGTCGTGTGCGACCCAGGCGAGGAACGCGGAGTCGACCCCGCCGGAGAAAGCCACAATCAGCTTGGGATGCGAGGCGATCGATTCGCGCAACCGCGCAAGTTTGCCTTGCAGATTTGTGTTGGCGTCTATCCGTTGCATGCGATCGTTCCTCGCGCTTCTAGTGAAGACGTGCTTTTAGTAAAGACGATCCTGCCGCCGCAGATTGCCGAACGTTCCGATGTTCGCCAGCGTGAAACTGAACCGGTACTCGTTCTCGTTGCGTACGGCTCCGAGGGCAAAGCGGCGGTACTCAAGGCTCAAACCGCAGCAGTCCCAGTTGTAGCTGCTCTGCATGGTTGCAAACTGCAAGTTGCGATCATTGGCGTCAAATCCGAAGGTCGCCGCCGCGCTGAACCCGAGCTTGTTGAGCTGGCCGTAACCGGACAGTATGCGAAATTGATGATAGTCACTCGGCCCCGCCGGGCCGCTTCCGATGGTTGCGTCCAGAACCCGCAGAAAAGCATCGCCGCCGCCGATTGTGTAAGGCCCGTAGTGGTAGTTCACCAAGGCTGTGCTGCCGGTAATACGGCCAGTCTTCAGGTCATAGTCCAGATCCCACTCGGTGTTGGTGCGCGGACTGGTTTCAATTCGCAACCGCGAAATCAACGGAGCGAACCTGCGGGCATCGGCCAGGAATGCGACTCCGGTAAAGTCCGCCGTACTGGTAAACACATTTCGAGCGCTGCCCGGAACCAGTGCGTTTCCAAAGGTCGGATCGAAGAAATACTTCTGCCCGATTTCCCAGCTTACGACCTCGCGTGGCCCGACCGCGCAGGGCTGTGCGTCGGGCGCGGGCGGCAGTTCCCACGGGACCGTGCCGGTCTGCGGCGGACCGCCGATGTTAAGCGTGCTCATGGCGGGCACATCGCAGTCCGTATCGGCATGCAGATGCCGGGCATAGAGATGGTTCACGATCGAGTATTCCACTTCATTCGTATTTGTATTCTGGTCGGCCCAGTCGAAACGTTCAGTTCGCGCGAAATTATTGATGCCGGTCACGTAGTCGTAGCGCAGTCGCGGCTCAAGAACATGCTTCCACTTGCGGTCCAGCCAGGGACGATCGAAGACTTTCGCCATCGCCGGCGCCACGACATCGACCGATGCCTCCAGCGACTTGCGGTTCAACGCTTCATCTTCGGTGGGGGCCGGTTGCTGAGAAAGCGTCTCCGGGGCAAGACGCTGCGTATAGAGCGTGTCCCGCAACGTCAATGCAGGACGGACCGACCATCCATAATGTCGCCAGGGCAGCGCCAGCGTTGGCGCCAGGTCGAAGCGACCGACCAGGGGCGCGCTGCGGAATCCATTTTGCTCCCGCCGTTGCAAGCCTTCGGCCGCGCTCTCGAACGACCAGTAAAGCGGCGTATCCGCAATTTGCCGTTCTTCGCTCGAGACGAAGAAGCTCGGCGTATGCAATATGCGGATTAGTTCGGTTGAAGTGATGATGGTGCACTCGGGATTGGTCGCCCCGGTCACGGGTATGCACACGTCGAAGTTCTGGTAACGCTCCGCGAGGGCATTGAAATGGAATCCATTCGTCGTATTGGAAAGAAAAAGCTGTGACCGCACTTCCGATTCGATGGCCTGGGTAAAGACTTCCGTGAATGCCGCACGGTACACGAACGAACTCAAATAATCGATGTCGGCGGCTGCTCGCCAGATGCCAAGCGGATACTCGGCTTCAAAGCGCGCGTCTTCACCGCCCTGATTTTGGCGCGGCGAGCCGATCCCCCGGTCTACGACTCCTGAATACGTGAAGTGTACGAACGAGTTCTCCGTCGACCGCATCCGGAACGCCGCCTGCTGCGCCCAACCGCGATGCGAGTAATACTCCACTCCAATGGTTGCGTCCGTGCTCCGGTCAAATACCCAATAGAGCGCATCGCCCACGATGTAACCCTTGGTGGACGAGTTCCCGATGCTCGGTATGAGCAGCCCGCTATTGCGGCCAAACTGCACAGGGTGCGTCGCATAAGGAAGGTAAAAGATTGGCACGCCCATCAACCGGAAGTCGGCGTGATAAAGCTTGGCGGTGCTGTCGACGTCCACAACAATCTGCTGCGCATCGAACAGCCACTTCGGGCGGTCGAGGGCGCACGTCGTCACGGTGCCTTGCCGCACCAGATAATGGCTGGGACCATTTTTCTCAACTACCTTACCGGTAAACGAAAAGGGATTGGTCGTCGTCAGTACATACCGCGACCTCGGCAAGCGAAATCCCAGCGTGCCCACCACGCTATAGAATTTTCCAACCTGGGAGTTCACATTGTAGGTTGCGTGCCGCGCCTCGACGTGCTCGTTGTAGGGACCGCCCTCCAGCACGACGTGTCCCTCGAGTTCGCTGTCGCCGGTATCGCTGTTATAGGTGATTTCTTCCGCTTGGAGAATGTAGGTCCGATAATCGATTTCCGCCCGGCCGCGCAGGTGATAAATCGCACCCTCTTTTTCCTGCTCGACCGCGCGCAGGGTGACATCCTGCTCGATAGGGATTCGCGGGACAGCTGGCAACTGCTTTTCTTTCTCCGATTTGGGAGGTGGCGTCTGGCTGGTTACTAGGCTGGAGCCGAGAACAAGGTGACAGAGCAGAGCGGCGGTGAGTAAGATTCGGAAGCGGGTGATCATTCGCGGGTGATCCGCAAGCCTGCGGGCGCCTCCGCCAGCCGGTCTGCAAACGGAAAAGTTGAACTTAGCATGCGGACGGCTGACGAAGCAAAGCAGCCTTCCGGCGCGGACTGCCTGCGGTGCGCAGCGATAGCTTTGGCTCGGGCTTGGCGTCCCGCTGCGGTGCGGACCGTCGCGTAGGCGGCGCTTGGCGAAGGTAGCTGGTTTTTGACAATGAACGCGCTGAAGAACTCGGCAGTTGACGGAGATTCGCTCCTCGAACCTCATAGCGGTGATGCCGTTTCCGAAGTCGAACCGGACGGCTTGCCGCAACCTAATCCGGCCACTGATTCGGCACCGCAGCCTGATCCGGACGCGTGGCGCGAGGAAGTTGCCGCTCGGCTCGCCCGCTACCGGACTCGGCGTAAGGCTCAAGCTCCTCGCTATCCTTCGTTGTTTCTTCCCTTCGAGTCCTATGACAGCCGCCCTTGCCCCGAGCAGCTTTCGGTAGCGCAAGCAGTTGAAGTGCCCGAGGATATCAGCGTGGCGGGCGCGGTGAGTGGAACAGCAACGAACTCGGCAGGCTTCGAGGACCGGGTGGAGGATGAGACGCCAGAGTGGAGTCAGGTCGAGCCCACTGTTCAGTCCCCACCTGAACCTTCGCCAGAAGCTACCGCAGAATTCACCGCTAAGATCATTGAGTTTCCGCGCTCGGCCGCGATTCCCGTCGTTCATTTCGCGCCACTGGCTGATCCCGTCTTCGATCGCCCACGCATCGTGGAAGCGCCGGAAATGATTCCGTCGGCGCCCGCGCTCGGGGGAATTCTGATGGAGCCGGCGCAACCCGAGCCCGCAGATCGCTCAATTGGAGCGGAGTTGAGGATCCGCTGCGCGCCCATTTCCCGCCGTGCGATGGCCGCAGGCACGGATGCGGCGATCCTTGCGGCATCTCTGGTTTGTTTCGCAGCGGCCTTCCTCTATTTCAATCCCGCCGACCAGTTCACCTCGCTGCGGGAGTCATTCTCGCTCTTCTCGGGTTTCGGCTGCGCCCTGGCGGCTCTGCTCTGGATGACTTATCAACTACTGTTTCTTGCTTGTATTGGTACTACTCCCGGCCTGTATGCTGCCGGCCTGAAACTCGCAAAATTCGATGGATCTCCTATCGCTCCAGGCGCACGCTGCTGGCGCGTTTTTGCCTCATTCCTATCCGCGTTTTCCGCCGGGCTTGGTTATCTCTGGTGCTTTCTCGACCAGGATTCTCTGTGCTGGCACGACCGCATCACGCGCACCAGTCTCCAGTCCACGCGCGACGGAAATTAGCGCATTGGAATTTCCGGTAAGGCCAGTTCTCGGCTGCAATAAAAAGCCCCGGACTTTTCGGGCCCGGGGCCTGTAGTTTTCTCTTCCTTGAACGCTAGCCGATCGCCGCAGTTTGTTCACGGCTTGCGCACTGGCTGCCGCAGCAGTTCATCGCGGATTTCTCTCCCGCCTGCGCGCAGCACTTTCCTCCGCAACCGCCGTTCTTCCTGCATTGCTTCATGCACTTTTTCATGTCCTTGTCGGTGCAACAAGACTGGGCATTTGTGGCGTTCTTATCCTTCATCGAGCACTTGTTTCCGCCGCAGCAACTGGCAGTGCCGTTGGCTTCAGCGTGATGGCAGCAGCCCTTCGCGTCTTTCGCGTCCATGGCATGGTGGCAACAGCTTTTGCCCGGCGCTGATGACGCGTTCGGCGTCGAGGAATTTTCCTGTGCCCAGCCGGCTAGCGACAGGGCGAGAATCATGGCAAGCAGTTTGAATTTCATAAAGTCTCCTGACTTGAGTTATCAGTGCGCTGATGTCGCGCGGCCGTTTCCGGTCGCAGAAATGCAGAAGGATCAGGAGGAAAGGGAGTCTAAACGCGAAGGGTCATGCCGAACACTTCCGAAGGGGGAGTTGGGGCCAGTAAGCAATCCGAAGGCTCCCGGTCTGCACCGTCATTCACCGGAATCGTTAGCGGCGAGGCGGGTAGCAAATGTTTGGCGAACTGATCGTTCCCGGCCGGCTCACGGGCCGGAGCTGGCACGCTCTGCGGCCCCTGGCGGAAGCAACAGCTGTGCGGGTCGGCGCACAGCGGAGCGCCGGCTGCGAATTCCAGCGTGCTATCGGATGTCTGTTTGTGAACCCGTGGACAACAGGGATGGTTCATTTCTTCCGCGGGGGCATGATGGGCGGCGTGTTCGACAGGCATGTCCGCAGCCATCTCGTGCCCGGCGCGCATGTGCCCGGCGTGCATGACGAGCATCGGTGCCAGCGCCATCTCGGCCCATATCAAGACCGAGACGAGCAAAACCGCGGCCGTGGCCTTCTTCGTCATAGGTTGTATTCTGTCACAGGGCAAACGATCGTCAAGTGACTGCGATCACAGGCCGCGAAACGCCGGTTTGTTCCCTTTGGATCCGGACAACCACGGCGAAATCGTCGTCTAAGCCTCATCTTTAGTTGTCGTTAACAACTATTGCCGAGTATTCTCGTCAGAACACCCATGGTCCGACGGAGATGAAAAAGCACATCGCAAGGGCAGTGATCGAGGTTGGCTTCATCGTTTTCCTGTTCTACTCCAACCTCTTGATGGGAGAGTTCGAGCGCTCCGGTCTAGGCCAAACGCGCGGCATTTCGGCGGCAATCGCGGATGTATTTACGACTGCCAATTTCGAAATTGCCATCGTGGCGGCTATCATCGGCTACATCTTTGTCGAGTTTCTGCGCAGGAAATTCTAGCTAAACGCTGCGCGGATAGTTGGGCGCAAAAGAAACAGGAATAAGGCGCCGGCGATGACAACCCCGATTCCACCGCGCAGCCAGTCGCCCCGGATGCAGTTGACGACATCCCCCAGGACCTGTGTCGCGATGATTGCGACCGCCAGTCTCCATCCCCAAAGACGGTGCCGAAACCATCCGATTCCTGCAGTGGCGAGGGCCACGCCGAGCAGCACAAAGAGAATGCCCACGATACCGCCCAGAGGAGCCAGTTGCGCGCGCGCTGACGGATTAAGAGCCCAGATGCGATCGAGAACCGTGCCGCGCCAGAGCAGAGTAGTTGCGGCAAGGCTCGCCGTGATAGCCCCGAAGAACAAGAAAATACCTATCGCGACGAAACCCGCCGGTTTGAATCCGACAGCGAAATCGAGGTCCCGCCGATCGTCGCCGTGCATGTGTTCAATATAAGCGAACGCCGATGAATGTAAGGCCCGCGATCTGGAATCTATGAGAAGAGCAGGTTTTCCAGCGCGGCGCGCAGGTCGGCAGCGATCTGCTCGGGTGCGCGATCCACTGCCGCTTCCCAGTGCAAGCGCTCCATGTGCATGGCGTCGTTCCGGTAGTAGGGAAGCATCGCGGTGCGCGTGATCATCGACAGATGTACGCGCCAGCCGCGCGAGTTCTTCAAGGGCCCCGAATAAAGCGCCAGGTTAAAGCTGTTGTAGCCAATCAATTTGTACCATTGGAGGACGCGCGAAATACCTGTTGAGAGTGCATTCAAGTCGTCTTCCTTCAGGTCGAGAAAGGTGTCGCAGCCTGCAACCACCGCGCGCACCTCATTGAAGCCGATTGGGGCAAAGGCGGTCATCCACGCGGTCCGGCCAATCCGACCCACGAATCGCGATCCTCGTGCTTCTTCGGCTTCCACGAGGTCTTCCCAATACGGCCGGCCGTTAGCAGCGTAATAAGCGAGACTGGCCTCGTGCTGCAAGCGCATGAGAGTCGTAGGGTGCGGATCGAGATATACCTGCGCGTGCGGATGGGGCAGCGACCCGCCGGACGGAAACAGGTAGTTTATGTTGTAGGCGCAGCTCTGGGCTCTGGGATCGAAAGCATGCACTTTGCGGACATAATCCATGGCGACAGCGAGGTTGTCCAAGAGTCGTTGCGATGTAAACCCGTCTAAGGCAAGCCAATGCTGCCGCGAGAAAACCGCGACCGCCGCATACTGAGAGTAAGGAACGAGGTTGGGGAACAGGATCGACTCTCCCCGCTCCAGACGTCCACTGCGGTGAATTGGCTCCAAGACTTTAGGAGTGACCCTGCCGATTCGTTCGTGGCAAAACGGGCAGTTCGAGTTGGGAGCTTGCAGAGGAGCGAGCGCGCCCTCGTCAGCCTTCGAGAGTACGACACCTTCGGCAATGCGAGATGAGGTTCCCAGCAGCGGATCAAACCGGACCTCTAGCGACTTCGTGACCTCGGCTCCATCAGGCGAGAGGAAACGCGCCGTAATTTGTTCGGCGTGGAACTGGATTGGGCTGTTCTCGTCTTCTCGGCTTGCAGAACCCGGCTCCAAGGATTACCTCCTCAACTGAAAGTCACTCCTCGCACTCGGCAAACGGTGACAGAATGCCACATCGGGCGGCGGATGGCTTGCTTTTCTGATGGCCTCCACGTATTGGAAATCGCTCGCTCATCGAGTTCCACAATTTTCGAGCACTAGAGAATGTTTCGAACATGGCTTCCACGGATCTGGCCGTCGCTCCCTCAGCGGCTAAAGCCGCGTCCCTGGCGGCTCCAGACGGCACGGCTAAAAGCCGTGCCCTTCCCAAAACCTAGTCTTGAAACACGCTCTAAGCTGTCCCGAGCAACTTCCTGCGAGGACCGAACGAATGGCCTTTTACTATCGACTCGATCAATCTTTGACAACATCTGTTAGAGCCGCAGTTAAATCCGTGAACCGGAAGTTGTAACCGGTACCACTCAGCTTCGCAGGCACGACTCGCTGGCTCGAGAGGAACAATTCCCTGGCCGCAGACGAGCCAAAAGCGATCCGGAGCGCAAATTCCGGCACCGGAAAAAACGCAGGGCGTCGCACGACCGACGCCAGCACCTCGGTGAATTCTTCGTTCCGCAGCGAATTCGGCGCCACCAGATTGACCGCGCCAGCGATGTCCTCGGTTCGCATGACGTGATGAATCGCCCCGGCAATATCGTCCACGTGAATCCAACTCCACCACTGTTTGCCTGAGCCAAGTCGGCCCCCCAATCCCAGCTTGAATATCGGGAGCATTTTCGCCAGTGCTCCGCCATGCGCACTCAAAACGAGGCCGATCCTTATATTCACTGTGCGAATTCCCGCAGCGGCGCAAATCCGGCTCGCTTCTTCCCACTCGCGACAAACGTCCGGGAGAAATCCGCTCCCGCTGGCGCTTTCTTCCGTAAGAACCGCATCGCCCCGATCGCCGTAAAACCCAATCGCCGATGCGCACACAAAAACCCGCGGCTTGCTTTCAGTTCTCGCAAGCGCCGTTGCTACGGTTCGTGTGCCCAGGACACGACTTTGGCGGATTGCATTCTTCTTGGCGTCAGTCCAGCGCCCCACCACGCTTTCACCGGCCAGGTGAATGACCGCGCCAAGGCCCGACACAGCCTCCGGCGCCAGTTCGAGGGCCGGATTCCACGATATTTGACCGGCTCCCCGCGCCTCACTTCGCACCAGCCGCACCACGTCTATGCCCGCCTGTTTGAGCGACGGCACCGTCGCGCCCCCAATCGGGCCCGAGGCCCCGCTGATTAATACGCGATCCATGCAATTTGCTCCGGATCGTACTTTACCAGCCTGGATTCCCCCTGGGCGATTCTCGTTGTCTCGGCGAGGAAATGACTTTCGCGTAAACTATAAGAACAGAGCCCGCTGCGGCAAAGCCCCTCCCCGCCCGCGCTGGGTTATGATCCATCATGGCAACGTTGCGCGAACAGATCGCCACCAACGTGCTCACGGTCACCCGTTTCCGCGAGCTGATGCGGAAACTGCGTGAAAACCGCCCCAATGAAGACCTTGCGATAGTCAAGAAAGCTTACGAATTCTCTCAGAAGTACCACTCCGGGCAGACGCGCGCGTCCGGCGAACCCTACCTCGTCCATCCCCTCGAAGTTGGCATTGTGCTCGCCGGCATGAAAATGGACTCCATCTCCATCGCCGCCGGACTGCTTCACGATTCCGTAGAAGATACCTCGATCACCAGCGTTGAAATTCGCCAGGAATTCGGCGAGCAGGTCGCTCATATCGTCGAAGGCGTCACCAAAATCAGCAAAATCGATTTTTCCTCCAAGGAAGAAGCGCAGGCCGAAAATCTGCGCAAGATGATGCTCGCGATGGTCGACGATATCCGCGTTGTCATCATCAAGCTCGCCGACCGCTTGCACAACATGCGCACGCTCGAGCATCTCGATCCCGAAAAGCAGCAAAAGATTGCCCGCGAGACGCTCGACATTTATGCGCCCATCGCTCACCGGCTGGGCATGGGAAAAATTCGCGGCGAGCTCGAAGACCTTGGCTTCAAGTACGTCGATCCCATCGGTTATGAACAAGTCCACACCGCCGTTGAATCCCGTCGCAAGGCCGGCGAGGCTTTCATGGCCCGCATCGAAGGCACGATCCGCGATGGCCTGAAAGAAGCTGGCATTACCGGCCGCGTCGAAAGCCGCGTCAAGCGCCTTTACAGCATCCACAACAAGCTCGTTCGTCAGCGCATCACCGCGGACCAGGTCTACGACCTGTACGCCATGCGCGTCATCACCACATCCGTTCAGGATTGTTATGCCGTTCTCGGCATCATCCACAACCTCTGGCGACCCGTCCCTGGCCGCATCAAGGACTTCATCGCCATGCCCCGCCCCAACCTTTACCAGTCCCTCCATACCTCGGTCATTACCGAAACCGGCGAGACTTTCGAAGTGCAGATTCGCACCGAAGAAATGCACAAGATGTGCGAGGAGGGCATTGCCGCCCATTGGAAATACAAGGATGGTCCCGTCTCTGCGCAGGACGAGCAGCGCCTTGCCTGGCTCCGCCAGGTCGTCGAGTGGCAGCGCGACGTCTCCGACCCCAACGAATTTCTTTCCACTCTGAAGGTCGATCTCTACCCTGAAGAGGTCTACACCTTTACGCCCAAGGGCAAAGTCGTCGTGTTGCCGCGCGAATCCACGCCCATTGATTTCGCCTACTCCGTCCACACCGAAGTCGGCCACGCCTGCACCGGCGCCAAGGTCAACGGACGCATGGTGCCGCTGCGCCACAAGCTGCACTCCGGCGACATTGTCGAAATCCTGACCCAGCCCGGCCACAAGCCCAGCCGCGACTGGCTGGCCATCGTCAAGTCGTCGCGCGCGCGCAACAAAATCAAACACTGGCTCAACGTTCATCAGCGCGAGCGCGCGATTGAAATCGGCCGCAAACTGATCGAAAAAGAGGCGCGCAAGTACCGCATCTCGCTCAAGGACATCAAAGACCCAGATCTCCAACGTGTTGCCAGCGATTACGGGCTCGGGCGCGCCGATGACCTTATGGCCGGAATCGGCTATGGAAAATTTGCGGCGCGCCAGGTTCTAGCCAAACTCGCTCCCGCCGGCGCCGAGCAGATCGTTGATAGTGAGGATCCATCCTCGGCATCAGCCATTTCCAGCGTAGTTCGCCGCGTCTTCGGCACCGACACGAACGCGATTGTCGTCAAAGGGCAAGGCGATCTTCTCGTCTATCGCGCGCGATGTTGCAACCCCATCCGCGGCGAAGCCATCGTCGGCTACGTCACGCGCGGCAAGGGCATTGCCGTCCACTCCATCAGCTGCCCCAACGTCACCAATCTTCTCTACGAGCCGGAGAGGCGAATCGACGTCCTCTGGGCCGGCGACAAAGAAGGCCAACCGGTCTCCTATCCCGTCAAACTCACCCTCATGTGTGACGACCGTTTCGGCATGCTTAAGCAGATCACTTCTGTCATCAGCGACACGCAAACCAATATCCGCGATATCTCCACCCGGCCCGCAAACGGCCGCGCCACCGTCGATGTAGTCCTCGACATTGTCGACCTTAAGCACCTGCAAAGGATCATCGACGGAGTACGGCAGATTCCAGGCGTGTACGACGTGCAGCGGCTGCAGAAGATCTAGTTGAGTTCGCGAATGGGGTCGAAGATCCTCAGTATTTCGAGTCCGCCGATCGTTCCTTCCTGATCCGCATTAGTAACCGCAGAGATGCATTGGATAGAAACGGGGCCATCGGGTTGATGCGCGATTGATACGATGAAGGCGACGTGGAGAATGGGAGCAGATCTTCGCCGGGCCTTGTCCCCAGTCGGCCGGGCTTCGTTCCTTCCCAACCGCAGCTTGATCCTACTCAGGCGAAACCAGTGTTTGCTTCGCACCGGCATCTTGCCCTCTGGATTTTCGCCGCGTTGCAGTTCTTCTATCTTCTGACCTCGACCGGGCGCGTGCGCACGCCCGACGAATACAACACGCTTTACACGACCGAGAGCCTGGTGCTGCATGGAACGACGGCCGTCCCACAGGCGGTGGAGTTGCACAATTTTTATGGACGCCTCGATGTGCATGGGCGACCGCGGGCGGCGTATCCGCCGGGACAGGCGATCGCGGCCGCGCCATGGTATGCCTTTGGGCACTTCGTGCTGGCGAGACTGCCAGGCGTGCCCCACGATCCTCCTTACAACGACGATACCGATCTGGTCGTGGCATTTTCGTCGTGCCTAAGCAGCGCGACGTTTGCAGCGCTCGCCGTAACGTTCTTCTTTCTTCTGCTGGCTGGGCTGGGCACGCCGCTGCGCGCGGCGCTGATGGCAACGGCGATGGTTGGGCTGGCGACGCCGATTTTCGCCTATTCGGGGTGGCTGTTCTCAGAACCGCTGTCGGCGGCGATTTTCACCGGCGTGGCATGGCTGCTGTTCGTTCGGAGGCACGGGGAAGCCGGCAGCAGAGAGATCGCGTTGCCGACCGCGGTCATCGCAGGATTGGTCCTCGGCCTGGTCACACTGGTGCGCCCAACGAACATTCTTGCCATCGCGGTATTTGCCGCGGCCATACTGGCGCGCGATGGGATTGCGGCGCTGAAGTCCGCTTTCGCCTTTTGCGCAGCGGCGGCGGTTGGCGTCGCACTGCTGCTGACGCATAACGCGATCTTGTTTGGCAGCCCGTTCGCCTTTGGCTATCCCGCAGTGGCCGAAGGGGCGAAGCGGCTGAATAGTTTCGGCACACCGATC
>Ga0326727_10020270_pt1 | contig 13224 bp, 19 predicted proteins | sample MB2enrmetagenome_FD_207643 | JGI IMG/M metagenome (GOLD analysis project Ga0326727, IMG submission 207643) | Lab enriched peat soil microbial communities from McLean, Ithaca, NY, United States - MB29MY | ecosystem: Environmental > Terrestrial > Soil > Wetlands > Peat | place: USA: New York...
GGTAAGTTTCACCCCGACAAACACCTCGGGAATGTCCATCCCGGAAATGCTGATGAATAGCCCTTTTCGCTGCTTCTTTTGTTCCGGCGTGAAAAACGGTTTTTTTCGGACGTACTTTGCCATGAAGAAGACCTGGAACCGGTCCATAAACGATTTCAGCTTACCGGGAATGCCCATCGTCATCACCGGTGTGGCAAGGATAATGCTGTCCATCTCACGGAACTTCGGGTAGATAGCCTGCATATCATCATCAAGGATACAGGTATCGTGCTCCCGGCAGAACATCATCTCCATGCAGGACTGGAGATCAAGATTTGCTACGGTAATCATCTCCACACTACAGCCGGCATCCTGTGCGCCCTTCATCGCACGTTCCAGCAATTGTGCCGTATTACCATCGGTCAGCGGGCTGCCGAGCACACCGATGATCTTCTTAGCCATACTTGGACTTTAGGAACAAATCGTCGATATAGTTTTGCATACTAGCATGCATTCCCATGAAAAATACCGGCGTGGCAACCTGCCACGAACAGGTTCTGTCAAGTTGTCGGGGGGTAAGGCATCTCGGAAAGTGCTGTCAAAAATCGGGTGGTGGATGATTTGAAAAATTGTAGAGATAAAAAATCAATTGGGATTTTATTAATTATTCTATCGGCCATACTCACCTTTGGATTTCGAATATGGATGTTTGATTCAGAACCGTCAATGTGGGTAAAATATATTTGGATTCCTTCCATAGCAATGGGGTTATCACTTTTCGGAGGCATACTTCTTTTAATAACGTCCACGTCCAAAGTAATCCCCAGATCTGGCTGATCCAATAACTATACCAATACCAGCTATCGCTGCAACAATTCCCCCAATAACGAATGCACCTCCGAAACCAATTGTTACCTGAGTTGAAGGAGATTGATTTGCGGCAGCTGTTGAGGCAACACCTATCCCAATTGCTATAAGCATAATCCCAACAACAATCAGAATCACTCCGCCAAGAACACCATTAGCCATCTTTATCACCTCATTAAAAATTAATAATAGGGTCCTTCCGTTTGATTACTTTTCAGATAGCACCAAACAAGAAAGATTCCTACTACCATCAAACCCATTAGGATCAAAGTGATCCTAATTGAAGCTCCGAGGTTGATTAACCAAGAGCCAAGGGAAGCCCCATAGCTCTCAATAAAACTGCCCTTGGTAACAGATTTGATGTATTCTCCTGACGGGTCAAGCACTACAAAGCCCATTACCACAAAGATAATGAGTGTTGTGCCGCATACAATTGCTATTTTTTGTCCGATGGTCGTTGTTTATCACTGACCTTTGGAGAGAATAAACTACCAAAACTGTTAAATCTCAGGAAAAACAAAGTATCTTTGGTCAATTTTCCTTTGTTTTTTACCTGCGACTGAATCAGTGGTATTTATTCGCCAAGTTTTGTCGCAGAACCTTTGGCGTTCTGCTCTAATGGTTAATAAGCTTTTTTTGGAAATAAGCCTTTCTGCGATCCCGATCGCCGTTTTCGTCCCTGGCCTCAGCCCTTTTCGGCAAATGACTAAAATACGCCGTTCTTTATGACTTCTGGCTTGATAACTTCAATTGCCAGATAACCTTTATCGCTAATATGCCACCGGAACTTATCTCCTTTTTTAAGTTCAAACTTCGCTACAACCCACGAAGGGATCGTTGTTCTCAATGAGAAACTGTTAGTCGATGCAGGATGCAAAACAGATTCATCAGCTCTCGCATTTCTTGTCATGTATAGGTTATCTGTCGCCATTCTATTTAACCGTTTTCGCCGTTCTAATCACCAATATGCTTATATGCTTATACGTTCTATAGGTAATTAGAGAGTAGACACGAAGGTGATAACAATGACACAGACCTTTGAACCCCTAACCACAACCCGCGAGGAACGCGGCGCGGAAATCGCGGCAAAGATCGGGAATATCAGGAGACTTGATGGTGATCACTACCTCGTAAAATCTCAATCCCGTAATGACCTGCTCTACGAAGTAACCCGCACGGAGATTGGGTTTAAGTGTTCATGCCCGGACCACCAGACTCGCGGCGTTGAGTGCAAACACATAATCGGAGTTAAAATATCGTTCGGAATGCGAAATCAGGTTCAGGCAAGCGTTATTCTGAATCCGGTGATTGTAACCAATTGCTCAGCATGCGGATCAGGCAATATCCAAAAGTACGGTGTCCGGCACAACCGAAGCGGTGATATCCAGATTTATACCTGCCTTGACTGCGGGAAGAGGTTTAGCATCAACATTGGCTTTGAGCGGATGAAGCATAACTCGAAAGCAGTGACGGCAGCGATGCAGCTCTACTTCTCCGGAGAATCCCTGAGGAACACGCAAAGATCGTTAAAACTTCTCGGAGTGGAAGTTAGCCACCAGACGATTGCCAACTGGATTGAGAAATACATCACCCTGATGAGGAATTACGTGGAAAAACTCAACCCGAACGTCAGCGATACATGGAGAGCGGATGAAGTCTATGTCAAGGTTAAGGGCAATATGAAATACCTTTTCGCCCTGATGGACGACGAAACTCGTTTCTGGATCGCTCAAGAAGTCGCGGATTCAAAGCAGAGGCATGATGCACAGGGGTTATTCCGCGATGGGAAGGAATTGATGGGCAAGGTTCCGGGTGTCCTAATCACCGATGGCCTCCACGCATACCACGATGCATTCAAGAGGGAGTTTTACAGTAGGGAATACCCGCAACCCCGCCACATCAACGCGATCAGGATCACCGGACACCACAGCGACGCTAACAATAACAAGATGGAGCGCATCAATGGCGAAATCCGCGACCGGGAAAAGACAATGAGGGGATTAAAGAAGAAGGATACCCCGATCCTCAAGGGGATGCAGGTCTATCACAATTTCATAAAGCCACATGAGGGCTTAAACGGCAAGACACCGGCTGAGGCGTGTGGCATTGTGGTTAATGGGGAAAACAAGTGGATGACCCTGATCCAAAATGCAAGTCAGACAGCAAAGGCAAAATAATCCCGCTGTTTTTTTTCGTTTCCTAGTTGATCTATGTAAATCGGTTCTTATTTTCCACAAGAAACCATCTTTGTATCAAAGTTTTAGGCAAAAATTAGACTATATCTTAACCCAAAATCAAATCACAAATATTATCTATATTTGTGCTAAAAGTTAGGCTATGCCATTAGCGATACCCTCTAAATTATTCAAAGTAAACAAAAATTGTGACTCATTACGAACGACAATTCCAAACACAATTAAGGACATTCTCGAACTTCAGGATGGCGGTACTCTAACATGGGCATGGAAATGCGGGAAAAGAGGTTGCATAGAGGTTATTGTTTCTAATGGAAACAAAGGGGGCGGGGTGTCATGATATTAGAGATGAATAAGATTCACAACATGGATTGCCTTGAAGGAATGCAATTGATGGAACAAAAATCAGTAGATGTAATTGTAACATCGCCACCCTATAATCTTGGAATCGAATACAACACATATCAAGATGATAAACCCCGAATAGAATATCTAAATTGGATAGAGTTAGTTGCTTTTGAAGCCAAACGTGTTTTAAAAGACGAGGGATCTTTTTTCCTGAATGTCGGTGGATCATTAAAAGACCCTTGGATACAAATTGATGTTGCTGAAAGATTCAGGAAGCATTTCACACTCCAAAATACGATACACTGGATAAAATCAATAGCTATACCAAAGGAAGATGCCGGGGTTTCCACAAATCTTAAAGAAGATATCGCCGTTGGACACTACAAACCGATTAATAGTCAACGGTTTCATCACGATTGCCATGAGTATATCTGGCATTTTACAAAGAATGGCGATGTTGAATTGGATAAAGTCGCCGTTGGTGTTCCCTATCAGGATAAAACCAACATAAACAGATGGAAGGGAACCAACGGTTCTGACAAACGAGATCGCGGCAATACATGGTTCATTCCTTATGAAACAATCCGCGAATCCCGACCACATCCCAGTACCTTCCCTGAGAAGTTACCGGAGATGTGCATTCGGGATCATGGCATTAATAACGTGAAATTGGTTCTTGATCCGTTTATGGGTATAGGAACTACAGCACTAGCTTGTAAAAAATTAGGTGTTAATTTCATTGGTTTTGATATCGATCCCCATTACATAGAGATTGCAAACGAAAGATTACAGGTTGAGAAACCAATAGACGCTCCTGAACTCGTGCCATCAGTGGTTCTTCCAACAGTAATTAGAACGGAGTTTAAAAATAAAGTTAAAGATAAAAATTGTGCATTAACTTCGTTTTTTTAATAGATACATTTATTTTAATAAACGAATGACTCAGACGTATGTCATTTGTCAGTCGTGCGGAAGGATTTTTAGTTGATCAAGGAGATCTTTCAGATGATCCTAATAAGGATATAATGCTTGATACAATCAGGTATTTATTAGAGAATGCTAGAGGGTATCAAAATAGGAAATCAACAAAAGTCATTTATCAACTGTTAAAACGCAAATACAAAAAAATGAAAAACAAAGAGTTTTGGCAAAATTTTGTTTTAAATAAATTAAGGGATGAAGGTATTTTTATTGGATCAAAAATTGGTGGCGGTGGTGGGATGTTTATTATTCAAACAAAAGGGGATGCCATGATGGTTCAAGCATCTTACCAACACCGTATTGAGAAGGAGCAAAGTCATTTGGACGAATTAGAAGTTCAAATGCGAGAGGCAGGTTGGTTATGATCATGAATAAGATGATGGTAATATAAATGAGCATTCTAACAATCGGGGATATCCTCTGTTTAATTGTTGGAGCTGTGGGGATAATCCTTGCAATCTATTTTTATGAAAAGAGCAAGAAACACAAAGAAACCATTGCTATTGAAAATAGAGCACAATTAAACAAGATTGAGGGGACGGTTACAGAAAACCAATCACAATTAAATAACATAGTTGTACCCCTCAAAGAATATCGCGTTCAAGAAAAAACAGCAGATTATCCTGATATCAAAAAGGCGCAAAACATGCGTAAGGCATTTGAGGCATTTTTAGCCTTTATTCTTATCCTTGTTCTGATTAAGGTAATATCAGACTACGTTTCTGAAAGGGGAAAAAGATAACAAAGGTTTGATTACCACCCGATTTTTGACAGCACTTTCCGAGATGCCTTACCCCCCGACAACTTGACAGAACCCACGAACACAACTGATAAATATCTTTGACGTGAATGAAAAGGTTGGTGATTTTTCTGACCGAACAGAAGACATACACGGCAGGACAGAAAGTGGGTCCGGGCAAATATGTCTGCATTGACTGCGGACGCGAGCTCACCCTTGACAAGTCTGAACAGGACCTCAGGAAATGCCCGTCCTGTGCATGCGAAGAGTACCAGTGTTTCCCCATGACCCACATCCGCCCGGATATTAAGACCCCCGAAGATGCAAAAAACCCACCAAAACGCGGAAAAAGTTTCCAGTAATCTCTCATTTTTCTTGCTTTGTACTGCCGTTGTGACCGCCCGAAAAGTCCCACACGGAGGGATTATCCGGTGGCGCTTTTACCACGGGTAACAGCTCTTGAGCATTATCGATTGGTAAGAAAAAGGTGAAACCAACCATGGTGAACGTATCAAAAGAGGGACAGATCTATCGATGCGAGATCTGCGGTAACGTTGTTGTTGTTAAGGAAGTCGGCGGCGGAGAACTGGTCTGCTGCGGCGAACCGATGCAGCTGGAGAGTGCGTGAGTATGGCAAAGAAAGGAACGGAAAAGGAACTCAAGAATCTTGAGAAGAAAATCGGAAAAGTCCCGAAATTCTTCCGGGAACTGACGGTAAAAGAGCCCGAGATGTACGAGCTCGTCATGCGGTTCGAAGAGCACATCTGGGATGACGGGGCACTCTCGAAAAAGACCAAAAAGCTGATCGCGATCGCGATCGCTGCAGCGCTCCGCGACCAGCATGCAGTGCATGCACAGCTGGCCGGCGCGGCAAAGCTCGGCGTCACGAAAGACGAGGTTGAGGAAGCGCTCAGGGTCACCTTCCTGCTCTCGGGTATGCCGGCATACGTGTACGGCAAGGCCCAGCTTGATGAGATCATGAAGAAATGAGCACGGATACGGATATGACAGGAGAAACCTGCACAAGTCTTCCTTTGCTGGGAGAATCTGCTCCGGATTTTGAAGCAGAAACGACGCAGGGTCCAATTAGACTCTCAGATCAGAAGGGGAAATGGGTGGTGATGTTTTCGCATCCTGCCGATTTTACCCCGGTCTGCACAACAGAGTTCATGGCATTCGCTGCTATTCATGACGAACTTGCAGCGCTCAACGTGAAATTGATCGGGCTGTCTGTTGACAGTGTATCGGCACACCTTGCCTGGGTGCGCAACATCAAGGAGAAGATGGGTGTCACTATCCCGTTCCCGGTTATCGCAGACCTGAACATGAAAGTGGCAAAGAAGTACGGCATGATCCACGCGGCCCTGAACTCGACTGCAGCGGTCAGGAGCGTTTTCTTCATTGATGACAAAGGAATCATGCGGGCGATGATCTATTACCCACAGTCAAACGGGAGGTATATCCCCGAGATCATCCGGATGGTAAAAGCGCTCCAGACAACTGATAAGTTCAAAGTCTCAACACCTGCAAACTGGCAGCCGGGTGACAAGGTCGTCGTTGCGCCCCCAAAGACTGTTATTGAGATGGAGAAGCGCTTGAGCGAAGGGTACGAGTGCAAGGACTGGTACCTCTGCTTTAAGAAAATCTGATCACACCTCTTTTTTTCCTGCACGGATACGATCGATCAAAAACAAGGTATTTTACCGTCCCGCTCCAAGAAAACTGCTATGCCAATCAAGGTTCTCGCGTTTGCCGGCAGCCCGCGGAGGAACGGAAACTCGGAGACTCTACTTGATTGGGTGCTGGCGGCCATGGCAATAGAACCGGACGTTGTGATCGGAAAAATTCCTCTGACCGAAGCCAACATCAACCCCTGCAAAGGGTGTAACGCCTGCCAGAAACTCAACAAATGCGTCCAGCGGGATGGGATGGATATTGTCCATGATAAGATCATTGCTGCGGACATCATTGTTCTTGCCGCCCCGATCTTCTGCATGGGCATTGCGGCACAGGCAAAGATGCTGATCGACCGGGCGCAGGTTTTCACCTCGCGGAAGTACGTGCTGAAGCTTCCGGTTGTGCCCCCGGAGCGGAAGGGCAAACGACTGGGTGTTTTCCTCTCGACTGCAGGACAGAGGTGGAGTTACGTGTTCGATGCCGCAGTCCCCTCAGTGAAATGCTTCTTTAACGTGATCGAGGTAAGGGACAGGGATATCAGCTACCTGATGGTGAATGGTGTGGACGAGAAAGGTGCGATTGAGCATCATCCCACGGCAAAGGCCGACGCGGAACGGCTGGGAATGACCGTGGTCGCCGATCTCCGGCTCCGTTTGGGCGGGTGATATATCATGGCCGTCGCGGTCATCGGCATCTCCGGCAGCCCTCACCGGCATGGCAACACGGAAACCCTTCTCGACCGGTTTTTAGACGGGACAAAAAATGCCGGAGCCGGTGTGGAAAAGGTAATCCTCAAAGATCTCTCATACTCAGCCTGCCGGGGCTGCAATGCCTGTCACAAGACCGGGAACTGCATTGTGCAGGATGAAGCAATTGTCCTGTACGAAAAGATGATGGCCGCCGATTGTGTCGCCGTTGCCTCGCCAATCTACACGATGGGGATTACTGCCGAGCTCAAGGGATTGATCGACCGCGAGCAGTTTCTCTGGGCACGCAAGTTCATTCTGAAGACCATGTACTTTTCCGATGATCATATCAAAAAACACAAGGGCATCTTCATCTCAACGGCCGGCCTTGGCTGGGAGCATGTTTTTGACGGGGCGTTTCCGGTCATCACAGCGCTGTTCAACACGATAGGATTCGAGTATTACGATAACATCATCGCAAATGATATGGACCGGTTCGGTGGGATCAAAAATCACCCGACCGCGCTGGCCGACGCCTATGAAAAAGGGCAGAAAGTCGTAAAAGAACTGGAAAAACTCAAACAGCAGTAATTTTTCAAGAAAACCACGGCCGGTATTTCTCCAGGTGAAAAAAAGGCAGGAAAAAAGAGTTCAGAGTAGATAGGGATAAAAGGTTGCCAGCAGCGTACCGAAAGCCGCCGCAATCAGTATCACAAAAATGGCTGGGTTCCATGCGAGAACTTTTTTTCCGTCCAGTATGCTTATGGGGAGCATATTGAATGTGGCGATCATCGCGTTCACCTGCAGGCCGACCATGCCAATCATGGCAAACAGGCTGTTTCCATATGCTTCTGTCATTCCACCGTAGAGAAGGAGCCCGGCGAACGGGACGCAGAGCAGGAGGTTGGTGACCGGTCCGGCAGCTGATATCTTCCCGTTCTCCTCCCGGCTGATCCCCCTGCCATACATCGCATTATTGTAGATAACGGTCGCGCCGGGTGCGGCAAAGACAATTCCGACCAGCGCGGCAAGGGCAACCGCGACAAGCAGCATCATGTTGTCTTTCCGGAACTCCGCCCAGTACCCGAACCGTATCGCGGTGAACTTGTGCGCCATCTCGTGGAGGATGAAACCGATGCCGACTGTGACAAGGGAGATGCCAAAGAATACTAACGCTTCCAAAGGATTGACGCGGGGATTGAAGCTGAGGAACCCTCCGGGAGAGATAAATATGATGGCAAACGCGATGGATATTGCAATCCATGCGACAAAGAGATCCGCTTCTTCACGGCGCGTTATTCGTTCGAGCATGAGACCACCGGATCAGATAGGGCGTTTCTCTCATATCTGTTTTCGCGTATCTGCACGCCGCGTCATCATGTTTATCCGTTTTTCCTGCGATGTATATCCTATGACTATTGAGGAGGTCCGTGCTGAGGTTACCCGGATCGATGAGGAGATCATCCATCTTATCGCTCAGCGGCAGCACCTTGCCGGAAAGATCGCAACCATCAAGCAGAAAGAGCGGATACCGGTCCATGATAACCAGCGGAAGAATGATGTGCTTGCCTATGTGATGCGACGTGCGCAGGATAACCATGTCGACCCTGAGCCAGTAAAGACAATCTTTGAAACGCTGATCGCCATGAACGAGAAAGAGCAGCGTGCCACTATTGAAAAATCCGTGCCGCAACAAAAGCGTGTCAGATAATTCTTTTCGATTGTTTCCTCTCTGCCGCGTAAGGTGTCCGAAAGGAATTCATTTCTGCTTTTTGTGTTCATCTAAAACAAAAAAACGTCACAAATCCGAAAATGATGCCCATAACCAGCGCGAAACCTAAGGGGATACGGAACGCGATCAGTATGATCGCGACGACGACGCCGAGGATTATCCCTTTAACCTCTAGGCTTTTCAGGTTCTGGTAATTCATACGTATTCATTCCGGTAATTCCAATAAATAGAGATCTGCTCTCATGTCATGAGGGGGCATTTTTCCCTGTTTTATTGCATATATCTGCCGTTGCCATCATTTTACATATGCCCGGATGTCGCCGCTTATCTCACGTGCACCCACATGGAATGTTATCCTGCTTTGCCAGAGATAGTTCCAGAAAAATGCAATAATAACGGCAAGAACCTTTCCGATAAGGTAGTTGATGGAAGAGACCTCCACAGCGAGATAGAGGACACCGAGGGTCAGGGCCAGACTGCTCATGGAGACAAGAGCGAAGAAGAAAAACTGGCGGAGATACTGCCGGCGTGTATCCCGAAAATTCAGGTATTTGTTCAGGATAAAATTGACAACCATCCCGCAGGAATACGAGACGGTCGCAGAGTAAATATACCAGAGGCCGGCGTATTCGGTAAAAACGTACAGGAGGCCGATATCGATCAGGGTGGAGAAACATCCTATAAGAAAAAACCCAGTAAGTTTTCCCCGGTAGAGAACGGTCAGGATTTTACTCCCGGCTATACTGTCGGAAAGAGAGTTCATAACGGTATTTTATCTGGAGCCTGCGGCCCCGGCGCAATCGTAAAGGGACGCGGCAGCGCCGGCCACGTTTACCCCGGTTTCGTTACCACCGGGCAGGTTCACTGCCGTGCAGTGGGCGCTCACCCAGCTGAAGATTTGGCTGTTGCCTGCGTTCATCCCTCCACCCCCTCCCCCGAAACCCCCGGTGAGGAAGTACCGGACTTTGCCCTCTTCAATCAGGGCAGAGAGAGAGGTCACGTTCAGGATCCGGTCGGTTCCTGAGAACCCTCCAAGGGCCATCACCGGTTTTCCTGTCTCGATGATCAGGTTGGCCCCGGACATGGCGCTCGGGACGGCTAAGATCCAGGTCTCGTTGGTGGTGTGGGCGAGCAGGTAATTCTCAAGCCGGGTATCCAGTACTCCGCCAGTTCCCGGCATGGCCATGAAACCCCGGCCTGCGGCGAAGCTGGCATTTCCCGGTCCGGTGAGCCGTTCACTTCCGGTCCGGTCCTGAATGAAACCAGCCCTGTCCAGACCCGGGATAGTGCCCGTTCCCTGTCCCACACCCGCACCCGCCCGGGCAGCCGGGGGACCCGCGACCCCCTGACTGCTCCCGTACACTAGGGGGGTGCATGACCAGACAAGGGGGGCGATGAAGAGAAGCCCCAGAGCGATGATAACGAGGTATTTCTGACCGTTTTGCGGGACTGCATGTTCCCGTACGTTCAGATATCCAAGAATTCCTGCGCACCCAAGGGTCCCCAACAGGACGAACGGGATCAGGAGCCCGGACCACGAGGCATCATACGAGAGGAAGAGGGCCTGGAGGAGGCCGGTTACGAGTATTGCGCCGACAAAGATCCAGCCTTTCCAGCCCCCGGCCAGGTACTCCCGGTACATTGCGGCGGCCCCGATCCCGACAAGGCCTGCAAGAGGTGGCGCAATGGTCGCGATATAATAGGTATGCCCAAAGGCGGTCGTAAAACTGAAGAACAGGAGGCCTGGCACGAGCCAGAGCAGCATCGCAATGATCGTAAGCCCCCGCTCGCTTGTGATCCCGGCATCCTCAAACCCTTTGAGGGTAAGAGAAGCCGGTCTTCGCACCCATGCAAGGAGCCCGATCAGGGCGAGGGGGAGAAGCCAGGAGAACTGGCCTACGAGTTGTTCATCGAAGAAACGGGTGAGGCCCGGCGCTCCTTCCCCGTTCATCATGCCGCCAGCAGCGCCACCGCCCCGGGCGGCCGCCAGATCCCCATATGGATTCACACCAGCTGCTCGCGTGACGCCCCCCATCTGTTGCCCTTCCTGCCGGAGGGGGCCGTTCCTCTCCGCCCTTTCGCCATTGCCCATGAAAAGCATCCCACGGCTTTCCAGACCCAGGCGTTCGAGACCGTTGTAGTTGATGATAAGGCCCAAGACCGTGTTGTCCCCGCTGCCACCGATATACGGGCGCTGGTTGGCCGGGACCATATCGACCACTACTGCCCACGAGAGAGAGACAGCGAGAAGAACGAGAACGGCAAGTCCCAGATGAAGGATCCGCTCTTTGTAGGAGAAGTCAGTTGTACCCAGAAAATAGACCACAAGAACGACGGGGACAACGACAAAAGCCTGAATCATTTTGATATTGAACGCGATCCCGATGAGGATGACCGAGACAAGGAGCCAGGAAAGGGACCGTTCCCGCGCTGCCTTGAGGGCTACCCAGACCGCGAGAAGGATGACGAAGATGAGCTGGGTGTCCATGGTGCCGTTCCTAGAGACCGCAACGAAGATGGGGGTTACGGCAAGGGCGAGGGCTGCAGCGAGGCCTGCCGGTTTTCCGAACGGCCGGGCGACGATGAAATAGATGAGGGCGACCGAACCTATCCCGGCAAGTGCCTGCGGGAGAACGAGAACCCAGCCGCTGAAGCCCAGCACTGCGGCAAAGAGCGCCTGCACCCAGAGACCGACAGGAGGTTTGTCCACGGTCACGAAGCCCGCGGGATCAAAGGAGTTGAAGAAGCCGGCAGCCGGGTTCACGAGCGTGCTCTTCACTGCTGCTGCGTAGAAGGTATTCGTGAAGCCCAGATTCCAGATGTTCCAGAGATTCAGGAACGCGGATAAGGCCAATATGCCGGCAAGAAGGAGCTCTGCCTTATATTTCAGGATAAATTCCCGGTCAATCAGATCAATCACCCGTACAGTTTGGCAGAACCCGGACGTTCCTCTCTTCTGCCTACCTAGATATTGTAATGTTTGTTAAACATATTGTCATATATTATTTACTAATAGTGCCGGTACGGCTGGTTATCGGGCACCTCTAACGGGAAAAACGGAACGGTGTTCCGGATCTTTACAGGAACCGGGGAGCAGCGAGGATGATCACACCCACGAGGATCATCGCGATACCAACCAGCAGCCGGAGCATCCTCCGGTTGTTCAGCCGCCATGAATTCACCCGTTCGGGCGGAATGCCAAAGACAACAATAAGCAGGATCACGATCAGCGGGAGAATAAAGATGAAATTGTATAGTAACAGGTACGGGAGTCCCTGCGTGAGGGTAAGGGTGTTGCTCATGAGTCCCAGAATTGCAAGGTAGATACCACCGGTACAGGGAAGTTCGAAGATCCCGACAAGGACACCCAGAACAAACGCTGCCGGAAGGGTGGCAGTCCTGATGTACCGGTCGATCACCGGCTTTTTCGATTCTGGTATTGCAAGAATAAAACCCTCGCGCTTTCTTAACGCATCAATCACGTTGACCAGCCCAAGGATGATCGCAACAGCCGCAGCGGCCATGGCAATAAGGTCCGATATACCGGACAGGTGTACAAAGGAGAAGAGCCCGATGCCGGAGAGGAGGTAAAAGAAAAAGACCGCCACAATATAGACTGCTCCCACCATCAACACCTGCCTCCGGCTCTGGAGCGAGATGATCGAGAGCAGGAGAAGGATAAGCACGGTAAATGCGCAGGGGTTGATGCTGTCGATAAGAGCGCAGCCCACGATCAGGGGCACAGTCAAGGTACCAGAGGGAGCAGGACACTGACCGGCAACACTCCCGTTCCCTGGTATCCCGGGCACCGGCCCGGCAGTACCGATCCGCTCCTCTTCAACGATTGCAGGCTCGAGCTGGTTCTGAATCTCTTCGGTCCCGACCAGCGCGTGCGTACCGATAAAAACTGAGGGTACACCGGGCGCGTTGATACCAAACGCCGTGTTCATTTCGGAAAATTTTTTCTGGTTGGTTTCGTTGTGGTAGACCTCGTACGTCAGAAGATCGAGGTTCAGGTAC
>Ga0326727_10020272_pt1 | contig 13223 bp, 15 predicted proteins | sample MB2enrmetagenome_FD_207643 | JGI IMG/M metagenome (GOLD analysis project Ga0326727, IMG submission 207643) | Lab enriched peat soil microbial communities from McLean, Ithaca, NY, United States - MB29MY | ecosystem: Environmental > Terrestrial > Soil > Wetlands > Peat | place: USA: New York...
GCAGGACGTCGGCGTCTCCGCCAAAATCCTGCAATTAGTCAATTCCGCCTTTTTCGGGATCGCTCACTCGGTCACCAATATCGAGCACGCGGTCGTCTACCTGGGCATCAACACGATCCGAAGTCTGAACTGGTACGTCGGCAAGGAAACTCAAAGTGTTGATGCGGAAGGCTTTTCCCATTGCTCGAAGGCAGCTTAGGCAACGACTGGCGGACTCTCGGGAGTCGTTCCTTGCGCAAATTTGCGTAAATCGCGTCTGGTCCCGTAATACAGATAAGGTCGATTTATAAGTCTTCAAAGAACGGGCGGCCTGCGACGAAGGCAGCCGCTGATGACCTTCTAAACTCGGTTTTGCACTTTGAGCAATAGTAATCCTGACCCCCTAGATGCTGAAGGGGCATAAGCTGTCTGCCTTTCAGGTCATGCCAACAATTGGGACAGAACGGGCCTGTCTTGTTGTTGTCAACGGTTCTCCAGTATACTTTGCCGTCAAACGCTAATTGGGCTTCAAGTTCTTTCGTACTCTTGAGTTGTTCGTTCTCTGCCCGCAAACGACGCGCTTCATCTTCGAGACCGAACATTTGATGCTGAATATTAAAAACTACCTCATAAACGACTTGGAGTTTTTCGTCGACATCTGCCTGTCTGCGTTCCTTTGCCATCTCCCTGAGCACCCTAAGGGTACCGAGAGCTGTCGAAATTCCGGTCGTGATCTCCATGCCTTTACCCCCTTGATGCCGTCTTGTCAATGTCACTATCGAAGACCAAAGTCCTTGTTTCTATCGCTGGCTCTAGTGCTTTGGGAGCTTTCTTGAAAGTTACGTTCTCCCGTGGGAAATCTACCGTCTTGCCTGCGAGCAGGTCTGCGACGGTTAAGAGTTGCAGCCGGGCATAGTCCTTGCCCCACGGCGCTTTATAAAATCCAGCGGATGCCGCCTCAGCACGCATTGCTTTTGACGGCGGGTCAAGCGAGATCAACACGCCGATGGCAGCTTTCTCCCTTTCCACCACGCCGCGCAAATCACGGACATAGGTTGCGTGCAGCGCCCCGGCCTTGACTGAGAACACGATCTGCTTCGTGGTTTTCGGCTCGTCGTGGAAATACAGTCGCCCGTCTATCCCTTTGTCTGCGCCCTTCTTTTGTTCGACGGGACGAGCGCCGACCAGTCCGAGCGCCCACCATTGGAATTGGTACGGGTCTTGTTTAGCAAGTGCCTCAGCATCGGGCAACGAGACCGGTTCGCCCACAATCTGATACTTGGTTTCATTCCCGAAAGCATCCTGGAGGCGATGACGGATGAGCGTAATCGCAAGGTGCGTGATGTCTATTCCAATCCACTGTCGCTTGAGCTTTTGTGCGACGCCGACTGCTGTCCCGCAGCCGCAGAACGGATCGAGAACAAGATCGCCTTCGTCAGTTCCCGTTTTGATGATTCGTTCCAACAAGGCTTCCGGTTTCTGGGTTGGGTAACCCAGTAGTTCCTTTGAGCGATTGTTAATCGGAGGAAGGTCATCCCACAGATTTTGAATGGGAACGCCCGGCATTTCGTCCAAATACCGCTTATATTGTGGTACAGCACCTGGACGAGTTTGGATAACTCGCCCCTGGCGGATCAATTCGTCCATTTTCTCCTTGGAGTACCGCCAATACCGCGTAACTCCCATCACTTCATATTTTGGATTTCCTTTGGCAGCACCACCCGGTCCTTGAAGGTTGTCGATTCGGTACCTTCGACCGTTCGCTTCGACGCGACGATAATCACGCTCGATGTATGTACTGTCGTATGGTCGGTACTGCATATTCCATTTTGGGGCCACACCTTTAGAGTAGCAGAGGAGGCTATCGGTGATCCGACCATAGTGCCTGGAGCCCTGGCGTGTGTCGCTATGCGCATATGAACGTTTCCAAATCACTTCATTTCGGAAATTCTCTGGTTGGAAAATGGAATCCATCAATAATTTCAAATAATGGCTTGCTGTCGAATCGCAGTGCAGATAGATGCTCCCTGTTGACTTTAGGACGCGGCGCAATTCGACAAGACGCGGGCTCATCATGGAAAGGTAGGCGAGCATGTCGTTTTCGCCCAGAAATGTTCGAAACGCCTGTAAGACTTTCGAGACCTGTTCGGGTCCGGTCTCGACAGTCTCTTGATAGGTGCGCGCCGCCTCCTCGTCCCACCGCCAAGTATCCTCGAAAGCTTTGATTTGTGCAGCCGAGCGGGTGCCGTTCTGTTCGGCAAAAAGCACGTTGTAGTCTTGATTGCTCTTGAATGGTGGGTCCAGGTAGACGAGGTCAACCGTCTCGTCCTTGACGTAGCGCCGCAGGATGTCCAGGTTGTCGCCGTAATACAGGGTGTTCACGGCGGTGATTCTATCGAGTAGTTCCTAAAGTGTCAAGGTAATGCAAATTATTGATTCGATGTCGCTTGGTTCCAACGGTTACAGTGAATATAGTCCCATTGGTCCCAATTTCTCGAGATGACGAGAGTACCTCTGTACCATGTTCAGCGTTTCGTTGGAGTGGTAGTTTGCGACGAGGAGATAAGCATGGATGCGCAGCCGAAGGTAAAGACGTTCGATGAGTTTAAGGATTTTTTGTCTGCTAATCTTATCACAGATGTGGATGGGAAAAAATGGCGGCTGTCCATTCATGACGCAGCAACACTGCTACCGTACGCAGAGGGAAAGCCTTACATAAAGCTTCGCTCAGATATTCAGAAGTACGGCTTGAAAGAGCCGCTTAAAGTGGCGAACGTCTCCGAATCGGAGGGCATCTGTTCCGCTGATCTTATAGATGGCATTACGCGGCTGCGCGCTTGCATCGAACTCGGGCGGCCGCCCCAGATTAAAACGACCGAAGCTTCTGACCCCGTTGCCTTAGTACTCAGTCTGAATCTCCAACGGAGACATCTTTCAATTGGTCAGCGAGCGCTCATGGCGATTCGGCTTGTAGAGGGTGGTGGGTATAAGGATTCCGTAGGAAAAAATTACACACTGCCCAAAGCGGCTGAGTTATTCGACGTCAGCCTAGATACGGTTAACATCCTCCAAAACGTTATAAAGCACGCGCCCGATCTCGCAGATAAAGTACGGTTAGGGACCATGGCACCCAATGCCGCTTATCAAGAGTGGCTAAAACGGCGGAAGCAGCAGTACGAAGATTTGGCATTTGTACATCCAATTGATTCTTGGAATCGTGACGCAGCACTTAAAAGCTACGCCCCTGACCTTGCAGAAGCGGTGGACAAAAGTGAACTCAGCCCAAACGACGCCTGGTTCTTGTTTGAGCACAATTGGAGATGGCAAGAAGAGTGGCAGGCGTATTTGAAGTCCCAGCAAGTGGCAGGTGAACTCCCCTCGTTGACCCCAGAATTGTATGGTAAACCGGCAGAGCCTCAATTCGTAGCCGATCTTAAAGCCACTATTACCGTTATGAAAGACTATCGCCGCCGCATGGATCGAATCATGGAGTACACTCGGCTGCGACAGGACGTGTTACCAGAAACGGTTGAAGGATCGGTCATACATCGGTTTGACCAGTTGATGTTGGATTTTCAACATTTCGTTAATACCCTCAAGAAGCGCCAGTTTATACCGTCCGACGTTGAGACCGAAGGTTGGTGGCCAAAGAATGCGACCCACTAACCCTCTACCTCGATATTTAGCCCTACCTCAGGATTCGAACTAACTCACCACCAGCCTGTCGCGCGCAGCCCTTGGGCGGAATGTGTAAGTGTAACCCGCCGGAACGGGTTCGCTTCCGATTGGAGAAAGCAGATGGAAAAGCCCTCAAAACAGGGTCAAAAACCGTCAAAAACCGCCGTGCGGCGACGATCTTTAAAGCGGTGGGCGTATCGTGCGGCCGAACCGGTAGTTCTGGTGCTCCCCTTAATATGCCTACTCGTTCAGGTCGCTCTCTATTGGTCCTGCCACATGCCACTACGCCACGGCTCAAACCAAACTCGGCATATTCATGTCGGGGTTGTAACCTGCGTCGTATTACGGTGTGGGAGGGCATATGGCACTACTACATGGTCGTCGAACGTGGGTTAAGTTGTGGGTAAAAGAGTGGCTAGACGGAACGTGTCGATTTGAAATGACCAGCGAGCAACGCGGCTTATGGGTTGACCTGCTAGCGTTGGCCGGAGCGAGTCGGCACGCCGGCATTGTTGCGAGTGGCGAGACTAACGGTAAGCTGATGGGCTATCCGCTAGACTATCTCGCCGCAACACTTAGGGTGAAGGAAGATGTACTGCGAGCAACTCTCGAGCTATTCAAAGCGCAGGACCGCATCACAGTTTCAGACACCGGCGCCATCTATATTACGAACTGGGCTAAGTACCAATCCGAATATCAGCGGCAGGCAAAATACCGGAAGAATAAGGCGCCGTTGCATACTGACGAGCCAGTGGAGTTGGTTGACGCTGAATCGGAACCGGAGGCGCTAGCTTAGAAAGAAAAAGACGAAGAAAGAGAAAGAGAACAGAAGTAGAAGGAGAACGGTTTGGGTTGCATATCACCTTGGTTGTAACTAGGTGACTACGCGGGTGAGTTCTCGTTCAGCGTCCGACAAAGAACAAAAACGTCGGACGCTTCTCTTCGAACTCACCCGCTCCGTTGCGTATCGGTTGGCACGCGGCGCCGGACGGCCTACCATCTACGCAGCGGACGGCTACAGCGGTATGCGGGTGCGGGTACTATTCAGGTAAGACGGGCGCGGGAATGGCGGAGTGGTCGGATTCAATCTACGGAGTACTCGCAGCAGCGAGCAAGAGCGCATCACAAGCTTCACTTGCCCCGCCATCTATCACGCCGCGCAGACCGAACACACGTCGCAGTGGTCAACACGTCATGGATGCAGCGACCAGCTACATCTACCGTGGGCAGCGTTTCTGCCGGGCGTGCAGACGTGAGGCACAGCGACAGCGTCGGCAGGCAGCGAGGGGCTAAGGTCACAAGCTTCACCGCCGAGTCTACAGGAGGGACAATGGAGAATCCGTTAGTGAAGAAGGCGCCTGGGTTACGGTTTCCGTAGGAAGAAATTACACAGGGCAATCTATGAAGTGCTCACAGTGCAACAGGCGGGATCAGCAAGTGGGATCAACAAGCGAGTGCAGCAAGCGCAATCTACGATGGGTCAGGCGTCAGCGTACGTAGTTGAATGAACTCAATACGGGTTGGAGGCTAGGGCAATGGGGAAGCACAAGAAACCGTTCACACCAGAGCATCGCGAGAGATTACGACAGGCGGCGTTACGTAGGGAGGCTCACAAGCGCCTTGACGAACTTATGGACGAGGCGCCTCCGCCGACACCACCAGACCAACAAACCACCACCAACAGAACAGAGACTCCCGAAATAGTTGACCCCACGCCGACCCCGCAGAGCCAGCCCACGGCGCCATCTATCAACAAGGCGCAGTTGAAAGAGTTAGCGCGGCCAGTGGCGAACACGAAGCAGATGGTGCTAGCGGAGCTTGAGTGTACGGAACCGGAGCTTGACGCATTTATCGACGCGACGTGGCATCAGGACTGGCAGACGTTTAAGTACTTGCAGGAGCTAGCAGGGCGTGCCCGCGCAGAATCGCAGATCGTAGCGTACTGTTCGACGGGACGGCCAGACCCGCGCCTATTGGAAATCTATCTCGAGAAGATGCCACAGCAGCGGCAGTGTCAGCGAGCCCACGTGGATGAACTGTCATGGCCATTCCGGGAAGAAGCCGAAGACATTCTAGCGATACAGGCAGCGCCGAAGCACCAGCAGAAGAAGATGTGGGACGAGTTCCGCGACAAGTGGCCTAAGGTTCTGGAGAAGTCAGAGCAAGTCACCAAACGCCCGTACGATATCGCTGACCGCATCAAGATCCCGATCGGCCAGCCAGGCTCATACCGCAGCGAGTCGAAGATTACGATTAGGCCGACGGTCACCGAGCCGAGCGGCGACGCGCCAGGGCCTACCCCGCTACCGACAGTCGAAGACGCCGCTAGCGTGAACCCAGTGATTGCGGAAGGACCGTTGTTTGGGCAGGACACTAATCTACCGAAAGCGCCTGTGACGGCTTCGCCCGCGCATATCCCTTTTCGACCATGAGCCAAATAAGGAGACCATATGGCAGAGCCGACAGTAGCACAATTGAATGTTCGTGGCGGCGAGTTTCACAAATTGACACCACAGCCGAAAGTAAAGCCGGACCCGGCGCCACACGTCGCCGACAACAAGTCGCCAGCATCGCTCAGTCTATCGAGCTTCCCCACTCACGATGCGCCCGTGATTAAGGACGCTCACCGCACCGGCGCCGTGGTTGATCTCACTGATCTACGACAGCCGACGCAGACGTTGACTGGTGTCACAGCCCACACGACGGGCCGACCATCTACCACTCGTTAACGGAGGGTGCCGATGCAGCCTGGGCAGAACTTAGCACCGGAAGACCGTGCGCAAGTGCTTCGCGATCTCCTGGCGCTCTACGAAAGTGGAGAAGCGCAAGGGATGACGGCTGAAATGATCGGTCACCGTCTCGGTGTGGGTAAGTTCGCGGTCTACCGGATGAAACGGGAATTAGCTTTGACGGGCGTGCCCAGTGAAGTCATCAGGGCACGATTCAGCCGAACTTGTCACCACGGTAAGCTCAGGGAAGAATGTAGAATTTGTTACCTGGACGCGAGAGCCGGTGAACGACAGCGCCAGCGGCAGTGTGAACATGTGGCCCGTGTCGCGGAGCAGCTGTAAACTTGCAACTGTAGTTGCAAAAACGGGTGCAAATAGGCTATCTATGCGGTCTTTGGAGCAACACTAGTCGGAAAAGTCGCGTTCGATCGGTCCGCAACGTGTTGATTCTTGATGTGGGCAAACTAGCCCTTGTCTGATAAAAAAACCTTATGTCAACTAACTTTCGTTCTGACGACACAGTGGTGAGTGGAGATCAAACGCGATATGGGTTCAAAGCAGGCGTCAGCGCTCATAAACGAAGCGAGACGTATATGGATTTAATCTTGGAAAGGTATAACGCGCCTGACCACACCGCAATATACTCGCGGGTGGGATCAACACTCATCAGCCCACACACTGACCGTGCCGGTAGTCCACTTGCTTTCGGTTTCAGTGACGGAAGAGTCGTGGGTGAATTGCTTAAACTCGACATCGACCAACAGCACAACAGAGTTCAAGCTATCTGTCGAGTTGACGAGACAGAGACGCAACGCATGATCGCCGAAGGTGTTCTAAGTGCGCTCAGTCTACCGCCGCGACCGGACGAGAACCCGCACTTGACCGATATGCCGCAGCCGCCGACATCGACGTTCAAGTACTACGCGGGACCGCGAGAAGCATCGTTGCAGAAGCGCTTCATTCCCGGTGGGCTCAATAAGCGGCGCCAAGAAGCATTGACGGAAGTCTATCGCCAGCGAAACAGTGACCCCCAGCGCATACAGAATTGGCAATCGGGCCGCTTACTACGCTCTCTCGGCCAACCGGCCCGAAAGGCGCAAGGGCCTAACCGTAACGCGGCGATTATATTCGGTTCACCGCTCGCCGCTGACGTAGCAACGTCTCGGACCGACGAACTTCTCAGGACAAGTGCGCAGCAGGCCACAGCCGAACGGCGCCAGAACAAGAACTTTATCGTGATCGACAGGAGCAATCTATGATTATCAACGACAAAGATCTGACCGAGGCGCGGACGGCACTCGTGGACGTGTTGAAGTCAACCCGTTCACTCACGGCATCACACGAGCGTATGCACAAAGCTCATGACGACGCTCACGCGACTCACAAAGCTTGCCACAAAGGCTGCGGGAAGTGCGACAAGGCTCACGAGAGCGCGAGATTGAATAGGCTCGATCATCGCACTATACACGGGGAGCATCTGGCCAAAGTTCACTCAGCAATCTCGTTGTTACACAAAGTTCTGGGTGGCGGGCCGGAGACGGCGGATACGACAGGTAGCGAGGCAAGGCCGATGCACGCGTTGGAGACGCAGAAGCTCGCCGGCAATCTATCGCTCAACAAGAACGTACGAACGCAGTCACCGTTTGACAAGTTGGCGAGTACGACGCTACAGAAATCTGGCGTGAACGCGCTGACGCAGCGTCGGAACCCGAACTCGAGCAATCCCATGTGGAATGGAAGATAAACTCTCTCCTGCACCTCCCAATGCAGTGAGACCCGAACGGGAGGCGACGACACTATCCGGTGCTCAGCGCCTCCCGTTAAGTTTAGTAGGATTCGGCTCCCTATTCCCCGAGCCGATACGTCGGTCCCTTTACACCGACGGCGCCCTCGGCGGGAGCGTTGAGCTAATAGGCCCTCTGCTCCCGCCGCATCTATTGAGAGAAGACTATGCTGGTTATGACGCTAGGTCGGCAGCAAGAGCAGCAGGGTCAAGATTCGTAAGAGTTTCGGACGGCGATAGCCAACCGAAAGCCAGACCGAGCTTATGCAGGCGATGACGTTTGGTAATTTTAACTCACATGATCGCTGACGCCGATGGAGTGAGTAATACCCGATCGTTCTCTAGACGGCTCATCTCGGGGCGGTCGGGGAAGTTCAGTAAGAGTTTCGTGGGAACAACTCCGCAGCCATCACGCAGGAGCGGAGCCCGCGACGGTGGGTACAACGTGCACAGGGCAGACTGCAACCTGCTACGAGCAACTTCCGCCCATCGTGCTCGGAGATGGTGCGTATGGTGATGCGCGAGATGCGCATACGGTCGAATAGGATCGGCTCATGAAATCGACCCATCTACCGAGCCAAGTTTGGTACGACAAGTGCCCAGAGGCTTACGAGCCTCCTGGTAACTGAGCGGGGAGCGAAAGCCGCAAGGTATAAGCGATGAGCCGCTCTTACAAACTCCTGGCAAAGCCTCGGGCTTGTCTCGGGGCTTAGCTAGTTATAAAGTGACAATTATGAACCCAGCTATAGACTACCCTAACGGGCCCATTACGACATACTCTTCGCGCGCGATCACAGACGGCTCCTCGGTGCCGTATCTTTCCGATGTTCCCCCAATGGCGATAACGTTGAACACTCTTGACGGTGCCCCGCTTCCCGAAGTTGATGACACCCAAAATCTGACTGTGAATGGTCTCCCCATCTAACCGCGCTGCCGGTGATCCGTTTATGCGAGCGGGCGTGTTAGTTTACACTTTCCCAGTTATCGGACGATCTTACGTGCTGTTAACACGAAAGTGCCCACATCTCGTTAATTTTCCGTTCGGCGCCTAGCCGAAAACTGGGCCTCTCTCGAAAAACCTAGCTCCGATAGCCCCTTCTGTTATCACGCCAATAACACTCCAATCGTTATCCAAAGGCACTCCAATCGACCGCCAAACGCCGACCCTGACACTTTGCGGCTATAACCCTGACAAACTGTGGCGGCTTCGTGGGCCTACTGGCGTGTCCCGACAAGGGCCGCTCTGCATCTATTCGAACAAGACGTGCGATTCATGCCATAAGTCGTGTGGAATGAGCGACTTCTGGCAATTCTGATGCAGTATTCCCAGGGCGAAAGGAGGACGGGTAAATACGACACTCACTGCTAAAACCTACACGATGCACGCGGGGATTTCACTACAGGTGGAAGGTCTCTTGTGGGCGAGTGATCACCGGTGGTGGGTGTCGGTGTTCTTGTACAAGAACGATGCAGGTCAGTGGCGTACAGACTCGCCGTACCGGCTGCACGCGTCCATACTCGCGAGATTTGGACCGCACAGGACACCATCGCTGACCGCCCGAAAAGACTTGTTGAAGCAAGTGTACGAATTCGTTGACGAACAGTATTCGACTGGCGGTGACCGTCCTGAGTTCGAGCTAAAGGGCGGCACCGCCACCAATAATCCGAAGGGGGACAAACACATGGAATCTATGAACGCAGCACGTTGCGCGATCTACACGAAATACGGCAAAGGGCCGCAGTGCCCCAAGTTGGCCGCGATCGGCTCTGACATTTGCTCGACACATAAGTATCTCGAAACCAAACTCGGCACACTGCCACGACAGCCGGTGATGCCAGCGCCGGTCGAGCCCGTAGTGTTGGCGCCGGTGGAAGTAGCGCCGGTGATCGAGCCTGCGTTGATGGCCGCACGGATGGCGCCCGACACGGTCGCAGCGGGTTTCACCGAGCCAGTGCAGGAGAGCGTAGTGCCGGTTGAAGCAGGGGCCGAGACGAAGAAAATCAGGAAGTCCCGCAAGGACAAAGGGACACACCGCAAGCGGAGCTAAGCTGATGTCAATCTATGCCCAATATCTATCGACAGCCGGTGCGTGGGGTTTCAGAGCCTCACGTACCGGCGACCTTACGAACGAGCGCGGTGACTTGATTCAGATTATGGGTGACCGTGCCCGCCTCTTCCTCAAGGACGGGAGAAATTTTACCTTATACACGCCAGCGCGTCTCGCCGACCTGCTCGGACGCCTCTACGTAGAACCCGCCGAAAGTGACCCGCCTGAATTGACTTTGTTCTGAGTGTTAAAGCAGATGGAAAGTGCTCAAAATTAGCTCAAAAACCGCGCAAAAACCGGCTTGTGGCCCTCCTTTATGCACAGGTGAACTGTTGGTTTGGGAGCAAGGGAGCCACCCACCAGTGTAGGATGGTGGGAGTTGTTCTTTTAGTGTTGGGCTGAATTAGCGAATGTTGACTTCTCGTTTGAACAGAACCTGGCCAACGCCGATGTTGTGAGTGAAGCCGCTAATTGTCACTGTACCACTTGTGCTAGCGGCGATCGCAGATTCTATCTCTGTGGCTGTGTGGACGCTCTTGCCATCTATTGCAGTAATAATATCACCCGGCTTAAACGAACTCCGTTCTGCTGGCGAACCCAACCTTACTGATGTGACCTTGTAGCCGTCTTCGGTGGGGAATCCCACGACGCCTAGCAACGCAGCTTCGCTCGTGTTTGGAGCTTGTTCGGGGGTAACTTTGGAGTGTGCGCGCTCCAGTTTATGAGAGCCAGTCTGTTCCGTGGTCACTGTACTTTGCTGCCACATAGCTTCACGGCTCGTACCCATTCTGCCAAACCTGAACACGATTCCAGCTACAGCGCGGAAATTATTCTGTGTAACAGACGGACCACCAGTAATGTTGTGCCGCGTAAATACATAGTCGCCCCCTGTGCGGAAGGCGAGCATCTTGCTGACGGGAAACTCGATGCCGCCGCCGAAGGCGCCAGCGAGGGAGTCCTGCGAGCCCGTCGCGCTGCCGCCGGAAAGGTGGTCACCACCAAGTAGCGCGTGCGCAAATATGGGTCCATAGACGAATCGTGGGCCGGCGAGATATGAATAGTCTCTTCCAAGGATCGAATCGATTGATTTGTAGTATCCACCGCCATCAAACTCGACTCCGAACCATCTGGTGAAGTTCCCGGAAACGATTCCCACCCAACCATTGGCGTTCTGCCGCGAAGATAAGTCGTTTGTGTCGACATTCAAATACGAGTATCCGCCGAACACTTCCGCGTTTGGCACATCCTGGCACAACAGTGATGAAGTAAGAATGACCATACTGAGCGCGGTTAGGAAGAGTTTCATCTAAAGTCGACTCCTTTCGGCGAGATCTCATGGACATCAAGTGTCAATTTGTATCAAGGGAAACTTCTCCGCGCCACGGTACAAAGGTACGGGGCTGATGTATCTTTCACGAATTCAAGGTCAGCGGTAGGTGTAAGTGCAACAAGTTGGTATGACCGCCTGAATTACGGTTTCCGTAGGAAGAAATTACGCAGTTGTCATCAGGTGGGCATCTAGGGTTGTTCTTACACGATTTGGGTTCCCCTGGGTATTCCCTGTTAGCGAATGCAAACGGAAATAACGCACTCGCGAAAATCTTGACAGGAGTGGGCCGGTGAGCGCAATAGTTCCAGTGGGAGAAGTCTTCCGCATCAGAAAGGGTACACGGATGCGGAGGATGCAGAGAGGTAGTCTCAAATACATGAAAGGTAAGCGGGGAGACTCTTGGGTGGGGCGCTATCTAGAGCCGATACTCGTTAATGGTGAACTGCACATGGTGCACCGTTCGCGGGTGATTGGGCGGGCCGACCAGATATCGAAGGACGCAGCAGCGCGTGTCCTCGACTCTTGGCTGCGCCCGTTGAACGACGGCGCCACGCCCGTTGAACTCGTTAGCTTCGATTCACTCTACCAGAAGTGGGTGGCAGAATTCCTGTCAACGCACAGGGACAGTACGAGACAGTTCTATCAACAGACGGCGAAGTACTACATCGAACCCTATTTCAAAGACGTGCCGCTCAGTGAACTTCGCCCACTGGACATACAGATGTTCATCAATCGCTTCGCACGCACGTATTCGAAATCAGTCTTGAAGCACATCCGAGCGGCGCTCAACAGTCTGTTTAGCACAGCGGTCACATGGCGATACCTGAAAGAGAATCCAGCGGCAGGGCTGCGCCTGCCACCCGGCAAACCGGTGGTCCGTGCAGTGGTGCTCACACCAGCGCAGATTAGTTCCCTGGTGAAGACCTTACTCAGTCCGTACCGGGAAATGGTGATGCTGGCAGCGGTCACCGGGATGCGGCCCTCGGAGTTGTGGGGGTTGCGGTGGGTGGACGTGGACGAGAACGGCGTGCACGTGCGGCAGCGTCTCTATCGGCGTCACATTGGAGAGACGAAGACGAAGCAGAGTGTCAGAACAATCCCGTTGGCGTCGGAAGTGTTGGTGGAACTGAACCAGCACCGTGGGCAGCCAGACGAACTGGTGTTTCACAGTTCGAGTGGTCGACCGATTCGCGGTGACGAAGTTCTCCACGAGCACATTCTGCCGGTGGCACAGAAGTTGGGCCTGCCAGCGTTTACATGGCGCAGCTTCCGTCGATCGGCCGAATCGTTCATGCACAATAACGGAGTGCCATTGAAGGCGCAATCAGCGATGTTAGGGCATACGAACGTGAATACGACCATGCTGTACGCGGAGACGTCAGAAGAGTCGAAGCGCGCAGCGGCGGTAGCCCTTGGGCAATCTATTTGCGCAAATCTTGCGTAAGTGACAAATTGTCCGAGTGTGGTTGGTACGGTTGTTCGCTGTAACGTGTTGAATTTAGACGTGGTGCGAAAGGGGGGACTCGAACCCCCACCCCTTGCGGGACCAGATCCGAAGTCTGGTCCTTTCTCTGGAGATCTTCCGGGTCTTTGCACCGAAGGCGCCCGTGCAGGGATTCAACCTGGAGAGTCTACACACGCACGCGCGCCTCTCTGCCCACATCGCAGCTCGTTTG
>Ga0326727_10020273_pt1 | contig 13223 bp, 11 predicted proteins | sample MB2enrmetagenome_FD_207643 | JGI IMG/M metagenome (GOLD analysis project Ga0326727, IMG submission 207643) | Lab enriched peat soil microbial communities from McLean, Ithaca, NY, United States - MB29MY | ecosystem: Environmental > Terrestrial > Soil > Wetlands > Peat | place: USA: New York...
AAACACACGGGCATCGTGCAAGACGTGCCATCCGCAGATGTCTCACTGCGGACTGGACGTGGAGAAGATGGATACCACCTATGCCAGCGCGTCCAGCCAGCACAACATTCACTGGGTCCGGTGCGCGGATTGCCATCAACACGGCATTCCGAAGGTAAGAACGCCGGCGGAGCTGAAGCAGTAGTCGCCGCCCGCGCGGCTCCAGCACGAAACGACCCCACTGCGCGGCGTGAGTCCTGATCCCGGCAAATTCGCCAGCCTGGATTCGCGGCCGGATCGCCCCTCAACTTCTGGGCCAGAAATGCTCCTCGGAGCAGGCGCGCAGCCGCTGGGCCGCATCCTCGGGGGTAATATCCCGCTGCGGCATCCCCAGCATCTCAAAGCCCACCATGAACTTGCGAACCGTGGCCGAGCGCAGCAGGGGCGGATAGAAGTGGGCATGGAAGTGCCACTCCGCGTGTTCATCGCCATCCGTAGGCGCCTGGTGGAAGCCCATCGTGTAGGGAAAGCTGGTCTCGAAGAGATTGTCGAAGCGGGTAGTCAAACGCCGAAGTGCGTCGGCAAGCCCGTCTCGCTCATCAATGTAGAGCTCAGGCAGCGCCCGTGCGTGGTGGCGGCTGACCAGCAACACCTCGAAGGGCCAGACGGCCCACCAGGGAACGAGAGCCAGAAAGTGCTCGTTCTCGAAGACGACGCGCTCGCCGGCCAGGCGCTCCGCTTCAACGTAGTCGCAGAGCAGGCAGCGGCCGGTGCGGGCCAGGTGGCCGTGCTGGGCCAGGGTCTCGGCGGCCGGCTCGTCGGGCACATAGCCGGTGGACCAGATCTGGCCGTGGGGATGCGGGTTGCTGGCGCCCATCATGGTCCCGCGGTTCTCGAAGATCTGCACATACTCGATCCAGTCGATGCCGCCCAGCTCGAGGTACTCGCGCGTCCAGGCATCCACCACGGGGCGAATCTCCTCGCAGGTCATGCGGGCCAGGGTCAGGCTGTGGTCGGGGTGGTAGCAGAGCACCTTGCACAGGCCGCGCGCGGGCTCAGCCTTGAGCAGCGGCGAAGCCGGCGCCTCGGCTGCGGCGGGCGGTTCCGGCAGCAGCGCGGCGTAGTCGTTGACAAAAGAGAAGATGCCGTCGTATGCGGGGTTGGTCACTCCGCCGGCCCGCTCGTTGCCGGGACAAAGGTAACACTGCGGATCGTATGAAACCCCGGAGGGCGCGGCCTTCTGCCCCACCTCACCCTGCCAGGGGCGCTGGGTGCGGTGGGGCGAAACCAATACCCACGACTGGCGCAGCGGATTCCACCGGCGATGCGGGTACTGCCACTTCTTTTCCATGCTTACTCCCGAAGAACCATTTTAGCCCGGCGTTCTGGCGGCTTCCTCGCGAGGCCTGCCGGACGCTTATGAGGCGCCTGAGGGGATGGGGATCGACGCGCGAGGACGCTGGTCACCGAATATCTAAAGCGAAGATTCTAATGAGCTTGTTTTTCCGCTCTAGGTACTTTGCCGTCCTTTCGTGTATTCTGCTGGTTCCCCTCGGGAGATCGGCACTCACGACTGGAGCGACGGTGATCGACCAGGTAATCGCTACCACTTTCCATCGATTTATGGACAACGGTCGGACATCTCCTGCCATCTTTTCGTGTGTGGGCGGGGAGCTTGGGGATGCCGACGAATTCGTTGTCAAGCTCCGGGGAGGGTTGGAACTCGGCGAACGGGGACTGGCGTTTGAGCTTTACGCGTCAATGCTCGGAGCATATTTCGGGGTGTCCTGTCCGCATCCAGCTGTCGTGCTGATCGAGGAGGATTTAGCAACGGTCGTTCTGCAGGGATTGTCTGGAGATGACCGCAGGGCGCAAATCATCCGCGAGAGTATCGGATTGAACTTTGGAACACGGTTTCTCGTCAACCTAATGACCTGGCCAGTGGACAAATCTGTTCCTTTGGCACTCCAGGAAGCGGCGGCGAAGGTTTATGCATTCGACGCGTTGATTCAGAATCCAGACAGGGCGTTCCCCAATCCTAATCTTGGAAGCCGCAACGACGACCTGTTCATTTTTGACCATGAGTCGGCGTTTTCGTTTCTTTTTGATGTCCTTCCGAGCCGTACGCCCTGGAGACTGGGAACAGAGCGATACCTGGATCGGCATGTGTTCGCGAGGGCGCTCAAGCAGGTGGTCTTTCCTGCGGACTTCCTGAGACGGCTGCGCGAACTGTCACAAGACGTAGCCGAGCGCTTCTCAGGGCAAATTCCGGAGGAGTGGAAGTCGGATGATCTGACGAAGATCGAATCGCATCTTGCCCTTATGAGCGAGCACGCAGCAGAGTTCGCGGAAGAAGTATCAAGGAGGTTAGCATGAAGGCAGAATTCTATTTCAGCCTGCTCCGCTACGTTTATGACCCTTTAACTCAGGAGTTTGTCAACATTGGCGTTGTGTTGTACTCTCCCTCGCACAGTTTCCTACGCGCAACGTTTACCGGTCGATACGGCAGGATTTCAAGAATGTTTGGCCGAATAGATGGTGAGTCATTTCGTGCTACGACTCGTTATATCGAGCGCAGGGTTTCGGACGTAAGCGAAAGGTTGTCTCGCGGCCTTCTTTTCCACGATCCAAAGGAGAGTCTGCAATCTATCCTTGGCGAGGTACTGCCTCCTGATGACACGGCGGTTCGCTTCGTCTTTGGAGGTGTTGGAATAACGGAGGGCCCAGCTCAGACGCTCCAGGAGTTGTTCGGACGATATGTGACTCGGTATGAAAACCCCTCTGAAAATGCGCGCCGGGATGAAAATGATGTTTGGAAGGTCTTTCAGGAACCACTGAGGGCGAAGGCGGTCTTTCCCCATTTCGCTCCCAAGGTGATAGCGACGCCAAACTATGAGTATCAGTTCGAGCGTTCCTGGAAAAATGGGATTTGGCACCTCTTTGAGCCCGTTTCGTTTGATCTTGCGGATGCGAGCTCAATCTCGGAGAAGGCAAGTAGGTGGGTTGGAAGAGCCATGAGCTTGTCCGACAGTTCGGAGCGATTCAAGTTGTTCCTATTACTCGGAGAGCCAGCCGACCAAAGGCTTGGGGATGCTTTTCTGAGGGCCAGGAACCTTCTGGCGACCAAGATTCCGGTGGAGAACCAGCTGGTTCGGGAAGGGGACGCTGAGCAATTTGCCGAGGAGATTGAGCAGGAATTCCAGAATCACGCCCTTGAATCTCAAGAGTAGTGGGTATCCGCAAATGTGGGATTTGGTCAGGAATCCGGTGCCGCGGCATCACACCTCGGGTTTCTGCAAGTCCTGCGTAGAGCGCGGAGCCAATTCTGCGAACTCGTCTTTTATGTAACCGTCCAACCTATAGTTCCGTCGATTGGCTGGCCACCAGCGCCTTGCATTTGGCGATGAAGTCGGTCAGCGGCACGGAGCCCTGGTCGCCCTTGGCGCGGGTGCGGACGCTGACCGATCCCGCGGCTTCTTCCTTGTCGCCGAAGACCAGAATGTAGGGCGTCTTCTGGTTGGCGAAGTCGCGAATCTTGCCGTTCATTTTCTCGTTGCGGTCGTCGATCTCGACGCGCAGCCCGGCGGCCTTTAGCTCCGCTTCCACCTTCCGGGCGTAGGCGTGGTGGCGCTCGCTGATGGGGACCAAGCCGGCCTGCACGGGCGCGAGCCAGAGCGGGAAGGCTCCGGCGTAGTGCTCGATGAGCACGCCGAAGAAGCGCTCCACCGAGCCGAAGAGGGCGCGGTGAACCATGACGGGCTGATGACGCTCGCCGTCCTCGCCCACGTATTCGAGCTCGAAGCGGGCGGGCAGGTTGAAGTCGAACTGCACCGTTGAGAGCTGCCAGAGGCGGCCAAGCACGTCGACGAGCTTCACATCGATCTTGGGGCCGTAAAAGGCGGCCTCGCCGGAGATGGTCTTGTGGGCGATTCCCTTGCGTTCCAGGGCGCGCTGCAAGGAGCCGACGGCCAGGTTCCAGTTCTCGTCGGAGCCGGCGTAGTGGGCGCGGTCGTTGGGGTCCCAGGTGGAAAGCTCGACCTTGAACTCCGCAAAGCCGAAGGTCTTCAGCACGGCTTCGGCAAAGTCGATGCAGGCGACCACCTCATCCTCGATCTGGCCGGGGGTGCAGAAGATATGCGCGTCGTCTTGCGTGAAGCCGCGCACGCGCAGCAGGCCGTGCATGGTGCCGGAGCGCTCGTAGCGGTATACGTTGCCCAGCTCGGCCAGGCGCACGGGCAGATCGCGGTAACTCTTGGGCGAGTTCTTGTAGATGAGGATGTGGCCGGGGCAGTTCATGGGCTTGAGGCGGTACTCGGCGTCGTCCAGTTCCATGGGCGTGTACATGTTGGCGGAGTAGAAGCCCTCGTGGCCGCTGACCTTCCACAGTTCGCGGCGCATGACGTGAGGGGTGAAGACCAGCGAGTAGCCGCGGCGCAGGCACTCGTCGCGCATCCAGTCTTCCATGACCTTGCGGACGATGGCGCCCTTGGGATGCCAGAAGATGAGTCCCGCGCCGGCGATCTCCTGGATGCTGAAGAGGTCCAGTTGCCTGCCCAGCAGGCGATGGTCGCGCCGGGCCGCTTCTTCAAGGCGGGCGAAGTGGGCGTCCAGTTCCTTTTGGGAGAAGAAGGCGGTGCCGTAGATGCGCTGCAACTGGGGATTCTTCTCGTCGCCGAGCCAGTAGGCGCCGGCCAGCGAGAGCACCTTGAAGGCCTTGACGCGGCCGGTCGAGGGCACGTGAGGGCCGCGGCAGAAGTCGACAAAGCCGCCGTTGCGATAGAAGCTGACCTGCTCGCCGGGCTGGGTGAATTTGGTCACGAAGTGGGTCTTCATGAAGTCGCCGTCGCGGCTGAACTCTTCCAGAGCCTGATCTCTTGGAGTGAATTCGTGGCGGAACGGCTCGTTGCGCGCCACCACCTCGGCCATCCTGGCCTGGATCGCCGCGAGGTCCTCGGGCGTGAAGTTGGTTGGGCGATAGAAGTCATAGAAGAAGCCTGCGTCGGTGGCCGGCCCGTGGCCGAGCTTGGTCTCGGGAAAGAGCTCGAGCACGGCGGTGGCCAGCACGTGGGCGGCTGAGTGGCGAACGACCTTGAGCGCGTCGGGGTCGGTTTCCTTGACAAGTTCCAGGCGCGTGTCGGCGGTGAGCGGAGTGGTCAGATCCACCAGGCGCGGGGCGGCCGAGTCCTCGGCGGCGTACATTGCGGCCTCGTCCGGCTGGGCGCCTTGAGCGGCGCTTGCCGCGGCCGCGCCGGTGACCGGAGTCAGCCGGGCCACTACGGCGGCCGCGGCCAGGCGCGGCGATATGGAGTTGGCAATATCGAGGGGCGTTGTGCCGGCAGGCACCTCGCGAATGGCCCCGTCGGGCAGGTGCACGGCAATGGTCTCGGCGCTCATAATGATTGGGTTTCCTGCAATTCCTAGCCGGAGAAGAAAAACCTCCGGCAAAACAACAGAATAGTTGCCGCGGGCCGCTGGCGTCGAGGAAGCTGGGCCGCGCGGGAGCGGGATGAGACCGGAAGCGGAAACTTGAAAGAGTCTTTGTCCCTGCAGCGGAATTCCCGTTTCCGATTCCCTGCCCCCTTCTACTCGTAACGGAGGGCTTCGATGGGGTCCAGGTTGGCGGCCTTCCAGGCGGGATAGATGCCGAAGAGCAGGCCGATGGCGCACGAAACTCCGAAGCCGATCAAGACCCAAACGGTGGAGAGCGTAGCGGGCAGGCCGATGGGCAGTTCGTAGACGATCCAGGTGAGTCCAGCGCCCAGGAGCACGCCGAAAATGCCGCCCACGGCGCACAGCGTAATGGCCTCGGTGGTGAACTGGGTTAGGATCATGCGCTTGCTGGCGCCGATGGCCTTGCGCACACCGATCTCGCGGGTGCGTTCGGTGACCGAGACCAGCATGATGTTCATCACCCCCACGCCGCCCACCAGCAGGCCGACGCTGGAGACGGCGACCATGAACCCGAACAATCCGCCGGTGATGCTGCCCCAGAGCTTGGTGAGCGAGTCGGGCCCGAAGATCTCGAAGTTGTCGTCGGCCGAGACCTTCACCCTACGCCGGATGCGCAGCATCTCTCGAATCTCGTCCTCGACCAGCGACTTGTTTCCGGGGTCGTCGTACTTCACGGCGACCCACAGATCCTTGACCTCCGGGTGCAGGCTGTGGAAGGTTCCCATGGGAAAGATGATCTCGTTGTCGTTGGGGTTCTTGCCGCTGCCAAAGGGCTGCTTCTGCTTGTCGAAGACGCCGATCACAGTGTAGAGTCCGGTGGCGACGTTGACCTCCTTGCCGATCGGATCCTCGCCGTTCACAAAGAGCTCTTCCGCGGTGTCGTGGCCCAGCACGCATACCGCCGCATGACGCTGGTCCTCTTCGTCGGTAAACATGCGGCCCGCCTGCAAGGTGAAGTTCGAGACATCCGCGACTTGCGCCGTGTCGCCGTTCAGAATGGCGCCTGCAACCTTGTGCCCCTGGTACTTGACGCTCACATCGCCCACGCCGAACTGCTTGGTGTAGCGGTATCCTCCGTCGGCGGCCACCACGTGGGGCAGCGTGCGCAGGGCCAGCACATCGTCGATGGTCAGCTTCTTGCGCGTGAGCTGCTCGGTAGTGGGGCGCACGCCGATCACCGGCATGTGGAAGACCCAGAAGACATTCGATCCAAACGAGTCGGCAAAGTCGGCGACCCGGTTGTTGAGCCCGTTGATGACCGACGAAATGACGATCACGGTGGTCACGCCGATGACGATGCCCAGAATGGTCAGCCCCGAGCGCAGCTTGTTCTTCCTCAGGGTATCGAGGGCCATCTTGATCGATTCGCGATTTTGTCCTTGAGCCATGGTGCACCGAGGGGTTAGGGGTTAGGGATTAGGGATTAGGGATTAGGGATTAGGGATTAGGGATTAGAGATCAGGGGTTTGGGCTCTTGGCCCGGGTCCTTCTTCTTGATCGTATTGAGTATTCCAGAGATCATCTTCCCAACCTCAAACGACAAACCTTCAGCTTCATCAAGCAGCTTGGAATCTCCCAACCCAAGTGCGCGAGCGATTTCGATCTGAGTTTGCAACTCGAAGTTAGATCCCCGCGCAATTCCCAGGAACTGCCTGTATTCTCCAGTCCCCAGCCGTCCATGTCCTTCCGCAATGTTGCTCGGGACGGAGACCGCCGCACGCCGGATTTGGCTGCTTAAGCCGTACAGTTCCTCGCGCGGGAAATCCCTGGTCAGCCGATAGATCGCGACGGATAGCTGTATAGCTCTCTGCCAAACCAACAAATCTCGAAACGACTGCACCATTACGCAACTCCTAACTCCTAACCCCTAACCCCTAACCCCTGCTTCTCACATCTCCGCCCGCAGCGCCACCACCGGGTCGAGCCGGGCGGCCTTGCTGGCCGGATAAACGCCGAAAAAGATTCCCACGGCAGCGGCCATGAACAGCCCCAGCAGCACGCTCCACAGTTGCACGCTGGTGGGGAACCCGATAACGAGCGTAATGATCTTGGCTACGGCGACGCCCAAAAGCACGCCGTGGGCTCCGCCGACGAGCGCCATGGTCGCGCTTTCGATGAGGAACTGGAGCAGAATGTCGCTCCGCCTGGCGCCCAGCGCCTTGCGCACGCCGATCTCGCGGGTGCGCTCGGTGACGCTGACCAGCATGATGTTCATGATGACGATGCCGCCCACCACCAGCGCGACGGAGGCTATGCCGATGATCACGTTGAAGAAGATGGTGGAGATCTGCTTCCAGAGGTCCAGAAAGGTATCGTTGGTCTCGATCTCGAAGTCGTCCGGCTGGCCGGCGCCATCGTGGCGGCGGGCGCGCATCATCACGCGCACCTCGTCCTTGGCCCGCTCCATGACCTCGGCATTGCCGTTGGCGCGGCCGTAAATGGTCAGCGAGTCGTTGTAGCCGTAGGTCTGCTGGTAAGTGGTGAAGGGCACGGCCACCCAGTTATCCATCGACTGGCCCAGCATCTTGCCCTGGCGGTCGCCCACTCCCACGATGGTGAACGGGATGCCGCCGACGCGAATCTCCTTGCCGATGGGGTCGCCGTCGCCCAGCAGGTTGTCCACAATGTCGTAACCCACGATCACGTTGTGGGTGGCCTTGTCGTCGTCGGCGGGCGTAAAGCCGCGGCCCAGCGCGATGTCCAGGTTGTCGAGCGAGACCATGGTCCAGGTGATGCCGCGCATGTCGGTGTCGGAACTGGAGTGGCCGCTGTAATTCACAGTGACGCTGCGGTCCAGCCGCACGCCCACTTCGCCGCATTCCGTGCAACTGTCGCGGATGGCCTCATAGTCTTCGTTGAGCAGCTTCTTGCGCTTCTGATAGCGGAAGTACTCTTCCGCGGAGAAGATGACGCCGGGCATCTGCTGCACCGTAAAGACATCGGCGCCGTGGCTGATGATCTTGGTGGTCACGTACCGATTGGCGCCATTCACCAGGGTAATGACCATGATGACCGAGGCCACGCCCATCACCACGCCAAGAAGCGTGAGGATGGTGCGGAGCTTGTTGGCCCAGAGGGACTGCAGCGCGAGTTTGAAGGCCTCACTGAATAGCATGGTTCCGCTTGCTTTCGCAACGCTCGAAGATCGAAGTACTTCACACCCTTCCGCCGAGAGAAGACAAAAGAACAGGACGCCCGGCGCCGGAGATTTCCGGGCGCGCATCGAAGTTCCAGCCCGGCTCCCCCGGTGCGTACAGTTCCCGGCAAGCGCAGTTCCAGGGCGGCTACTCCTATGGACGAAGCAGAGACCCTTCAAGCCGCGTTCCGGGTTCAGCGGCGGCCGCGGCTGTCTTGTCCTTAGGGGTTGGTTTGCCCCTTAGTTGATTACGCAGACTTGAGTGAGGCGGTTCCAGAGGCTGGCTGAAATCGGAGCAAAGATGGGGCTGGAGCGGGCTGTTCGATGGTCGCGCTACCCGCCGGAGCTGCCAAACCCCTTCTCAGCGCGGGCTGACACTTCCAGTGTTTCCACTTCTTGGACTGGCCCTGTCAACACTGGGACCGGAATCATCTGGGCGATCTTTTCGCCGGCCTTGAGTTCGACCTCCGCCTGGCCCAGGTTGGTCATGAGCACAAGAATCTCGCCGCGGTAGCCGGCGTCGATAACCCCGGCGGTGGTGGCAATGCTTCTGGCCGCCATCGAGGAGCGGTCGCGCACCAGCAGGCCCAGCGGAGCGCCCGTGCCGGGATGGCGCGCCTCGACGGCGATGCCGGTGCGCACCTTGACAGTGCTTCGCGGAGCCAGCAGCGTGGCTTCCAGCGCAAACAGGTCGTAGCCCAGGTCTTCGCCGGGGTGCGCCACCACCGGCAACCGGGCGCCCTCTTCCAACAGCTTCACACGCAGCATGGATTGATGGTAGCGGAGCGGGGCTGGCGGGTGCCAGCCGGCTTGACAGGGTGCCCCACCCTCGCCGCGTTTTTGTTGTTGCGGCTAGGGTGGGATTCGCAGGCCGCCAAAAATGGTCAGCCCCAGCAGGGAGGGTTCCCGGCCGGGGCTGTCGTCTGTCGTCCCAGCGGCAAAGACCTGCCGCCTGGGGTCGAGCGAATTCGGCAAAAGGACCTGTAAGCCGAATTCTGTCGTGTGCGGTCATTCCTCTAGACGCCGCGTTGCCGCGGACGTTCTTCAGCGACCTACCCGGAGGTTTCGGCCATTGCATCAGGACCCCAGCGACGAAGACCTGTCGCCGGGGACCCCCCGCATGGAGCAGCCTTGCGGCGCCGGGCCGGCGCCGGGCGCGCATCCTGCTCCGGGCGCGCGCTTCCCTCCCTATTTGGTCTTGCTCCGTGTGGGGTTTACCCTGCCCCCGGCGTTACCGCCGGAGCGGTGCGCTCTTGCCGCACCATTTCACCCTTACCCCGGCGCTGGAGTTTCCGCAACGGCGAGCCTGCCCGGCAAGCCGGACCAACTCGGGTATTGCGTTTCCAGGGCGGCCCTCCCGAAGGAGGGGTAGCCGGGGCGGTATCTTTTCTGTGGCACTGGCCGTCCACGGGCCTTGAAGCCCGCGTCCCGGACGTTATCCGGCACACTGCCCTGCGGAGTTCGGACTTTCCTCCCCCGGCGATCCGCTGTGGCGGACCTCCGGCAGCGACCGCCCGGTCCTCCTGCCAGGGTCTAGTGTACCGCAGTTGCGGTTTTACCGAACCTGCGCACTGAACCGGAGCTGCACCGCAAGGCGGCTCTGCGCGCGGCGGTCGAGGGCGTAAGTTTGCGCCGCTGGATCTCGCGGCAGATCGAAAGCGCGCAGTGAGCGGGCGCTGGCGGCCATGCGACTTATACTCAAGCCAGAGCATGGTTACTCACCGTTCCACCCATCTCGAAGGAATCTTGGCGACGACGCGGGCCAGCGTGGCTGCGGCCAGGGCGCGTGTGCCGGCGGCCGAGCTGGAGCGGCGGGCGGCAGCGCACCAGCCGCGCGGTTTTGCGGCGGCCTTGCGGCGAAGGGCGGCGGCTGGTCCGGCGGTGATCGCCGAGATCAAAAAGGCGTCGCCTTCCAAGGGACTGATCCGCGAGAACTTCGATGTGGAATGGCTGGCGCGGAGCTACTGCGCGGGCGGCGCGGCGGCGCTTTCGGTGCTCACCGATGAGCCGTATTTCCAGGGCAGCCTGCGCAATTTGGAGCTGGCTTCGGCGGCCTCGCCGCTCGCCTGCCTGCGCAAGGATTTCATGGTGGACGAGTACCAGATCGTGGAAGCCCGCGTCCACGGCGCGGATGCGATTCTGCTCATTGCCGCCGCGCTCACCGGCGCTGACGTCAAGCGCTTTGCCGGTCTGGCCCGCGGCCTTCAGCTCGATGTGCTGGTCGAGGTGCATACCGGGGAAGAGCTTGACCGGGTGCTGGACTCGCTGGGCGAGACCGGCGCGGACGCGATCGGCGTGAACAACCGCAACCTGAAGACCTTTGAGGTGAGTCTGGAAACCTCGCTTGAGTTGGTGGAGCGGATACCGGCCGGCGTCTTGCGCGTGGCTGAGAGCGGCATCTCGACCCCGGACGATCTGGCGCGGCTGCGGGCGGCGGGATTCGACGCGTTCCTGATCGGCGAGAGCCTGATGCGCCAGCCCGACCCCGGCGCGGCGCTGGCGGCGCTGCTTGCGGGAGCGAGCCGAAGAGAAGGCCGTGCCGATCGCTCTGCGGACGATCCCCGGATGCAACCATGAGCCTGTGGATCAAAATCTGCGCCAACACCTCGCTGGAGGATGCGCTCGTGGCCGTCGAGGCCGGGGCCGACGCGCTGGGGTTCGTCTTTGCGCCCAGCCCGCGGCGGGTGACGGCGGCTGAAGTGGCTGCCATCGAGCTGTATCTGCCCGCAACGGTGGAGAAGATCGGCGTCTTTGTCGATGCCGATCTGGACGAGATGTCCTCAACCGTGCGCGCCTGCGGATTGACGGGCGTGCAACTGCACTTTGAGAGCGGGCCGGAGTTGCCGGCCAAGCTGCGCGAGCGCCTGGGTCCGGCGCTGAGAATTCTGCGGGTTGTGCATTTCGGCGCGGGGGCCGCGGAGCCGATCGCGAATCGGATTGCCGGGCACCTCCGCAACCCCCATCTGGATGCGGTCCTGGTGGATTCGCGGACGGCTGCTGCCGCCGGCGGCACCGGCGTGGCATTCGACTGGGCCGAAGCGCGCAGGACGGTCTTCAGCAAAGCCGGAAGCCTGCGGCTGATTGCCGCGGGCGGATTGAATCCGGAAAACGTGGCGGAAGCTATCGCCGTCCTGCGGCCCTGGGGCGTGGATGTGGCTTCGGGAGTGGAGGCTGAGCCGGGCCGAAAGGATGCGGAGAAGGTGCGGGCGTTTTTGGCCCGGGCGCGGGCGGCGGATCGGCGGTAGAGGCGCACGGGCAGCCCGTGCGCGTTCCAGCAGTCACGGATACAAAAAGGCCCAGAGCGCAAGCCCTGGGCCTTCCTCGCTCTCGCTGCGGCCGGAGTTACTCCGCCGCCGCGGCCACGGGCCTGGTTGTGGCCACCGTCCAGTCGGGCGCGCCCACCTTGAAGCGCGCAAAGCGCCGCACGGTGATGTTCTCGCCCAGCTTGCCTACCTTCTGCCCGATCAGCTCCCTGATGCTCACGGCCTGATCCTTGATGAAGGGCTGCTCCAGCAGGCAAACCTCCTCGTAGAATTTGGCCATCTTGCCTTCCACAATCTTCTCGATCACCGGCGCCGGCTTGCCCGTGGCGGCGGCCTGGGCGCGAAAGATATCCTTCTCCCGCTCCAGGTCTTCCGCAGTCACGTCTTCGGGCTTCACGTAGCGCGGATCGCTGGCCGCGATGTGCATGGCGAGGTCCTTGAGCAGCTCCTGGAAGTCCTCGGTGCGGGCCACGAAATCGCTCTCGCAATTCAGCTCGATGAGCACGCCGATCTTGCCGCCGGCATGAATATAAGTCCCCACCGCGCCCTCGTTGGTGGTGCGCGAGGCCTTCTTCTGCGCCGAGGCCATGCCCCGCTTGCGCAGAACCACAAACGCTCCCTCGATGTCTCCCTTGGTCTCCTGCAAAGCCTTCAGGCAATCGCCCACCGGCGCGCCGGACTTTTCGCGAAGCTCCTTCACCAATTTTGCGTCAATCTTCTCGCTCACTGTCGTCATCTCTCTCTTTTGGTTTTCCCGTTCCCTTGATTTTGCAAGTTCCGCGCTGTGCTTCCCTGCTTCAGCTCGTCGCCCTGCCGCCGGCGCGGGCGCTCCCGGCAGCTTCCCGGCAAAAGAAAAGCGTGGCGCTCGACCCTGGCGGCCACGCTCGTCTCATTATGCGCACTCGCGGGCGACAAAAAGATTAAACGCGGCCCTCGGCCGCTTCCAGCAGAACCGCAACCGTTCCCGGACCCTTGCGAATCCCGCCGCCCAGCACCTCTTCCAGATCCAGATCCTCGACCGGCGCGGGCTCCGCAGACGCGGATATCTCGTCCGGGGGCGCGGGCTGCTCCTCTTGAAAGGCCTTATCGCCCACCAGGTTCACTCCCTCGGCAGCCGAGTCGGCGATCTTCGAGGTGAACAGGCGGATGGCGCGCAGCGCATCGTCGTTGCCGGGAATCACATAATCCACCACCGTCGGGTCGCAGTTGGTATCCACCACCGCCACCACCGGAATGCCCAGCTTGCGGGCTTCCTTCACGGCAATCGTCTCGTTGTTCGAGTCCACGACGAAGATCGCGTCCGGGAGCCGCTTCATGGTCTTGATGCCGGCCAGGTTGGCCTGCAGGTGCTTCCGCTCCCGCTCCAGGCGGATCACTTCCTTCTTGGTCAGCAG
>Ga0326727_10020274_pt1 | contig 13223 bp, 10 predicted proteins | sample MB2enrmetagenome_FD_207643 | JGI IMG/M metagenome (GOLD analysis project Ga0326727, IMG submission 207643) | Lab enriched peat soil microbial communities from McLean, Ithaca, NY, United States - MB29MY | ecosystem: Environmental > Terrestrial > Soil > Wetlands > Peat | place: USA: New York...
TGGGATATTGGGGCTAAGGGAATACTCTGAAAAGTGCTCCTGAATGCTGTCTGACACTAGGGGCCAAATACCGCGTACAAAGCCGCCCCTTAACATTATCACCTCTGGGTCAAACGCGTTCGCACAGATGGAAGCCGCGAGTGCAATGTACTTGCTCGTTGCACCAACGGCCTTCAATGCCTCTCTATCACCTTCTAGAGCAGCCTTCACAGCTTCCTCGGGCCTTTCCCATGGGCCGGCGGCTACCGCGCGGGTGATGGATCGAGAGGCTGCGTAGGACTCAATACAACCCCGCCGCCCGCAGACGCACAGACGGGCCTCGCTGGACTGCACAACCGGGATGTGGCCGACTTCTCCCGCGCACCCTCTCAGTCCACGGTAGAGCACGCCCCCCAAAACCACCCCAGCACCCACACCGGTCCCGACGGTCAACACGACGAGGTTGCGAGAGCTCGAAGGAACTGCGGCGGTCGTCTCACCCAGAGCCGCCATGCTGATCTCAGTCCGGACAATCGTCGGCAGTTTTAACGCAGATTGGAGCATCTCTCCAAGATCGGTTGGTTGCTGAATTGAGAACTTCCGACTCGTTTCGACAATCCCACTTTCCGGGCGAACAACGCAGGCCATAGCAACGGCAATCCCCTCGACATGTTCATTCTTGCCTATCAGCTCGCGACACAGGTCGCTGATCGTTTCGCAGATTGACGTGGCACCAGAAGGCATAGTCTTCAAGACCACGACAGCTGACACCTGACGCAAACTCTGGAGAACAACCGCACGCGTGTGAGTTCCTCCGACGTCGACTGCTATGATAACGCGGTCGTCGTGCATTATCGCTCAAATGGAGGCTGTCGTTCTCATACGCTACGGGAGCGCTAGCTTCTTCCCCATGGCATGGTGAACTGGGCGTTAGTCGATATGGAACAGGAATAATGGATGATGTGGTTCCCAACTTTAGGAACATCGTCCTTCCCAACATACGTTTTTGGCACCGTGAACACCGCGACTCGCAGTTCCCGAGGACTTTGTAGTTTAATCCTATCGATCAGCCGGATCAGAGATTCACCCGAAAGAAAGAAGTCTTCGACAAGCAGCACGTTTTTGTTCTGAACCCATCGCTTAAGATCGTCATCCGTTGTTTCCGGAGGGTTCTTCGCTGATTGACGGTACTGTTTTTGTACGAAGACTGCATGGACGGAAGGAAGGGTGCTCGTATGTTCATAAAATCGGACGCTAAGCATGTCCGCAATGGCGACGCCACCGCCTCCGACGCCAATCAAGACCTCTGGGGTGAAAGGTCGAGCTCCTTGCAGCAGCATGACTTCGAGCCTCCGGAGCCCTCGGCCATAGTCATTCCAACTCAGTGATTTTTGGTCTGAATCATGGTGAAGGTGCTTCAGCATGGCCTGTGCCGCACGCTCCCTCTTCCTGGAAACCACAATCGACCAAATTGCGATTCCGAGAGAAAACAGGGTGAGGGCAAGACTCAAGAGATGCACAAGCGGAATACTCATAGATGGGAACCGAATGAATGGCCATGTGGAGGAGCGACTCCCTTAAGAAGAGGCTAGTGAAGGCGCTTTAGCTCTTGGAAAATGCTCCCAGCGGTTAGGGTCAGCGCGGTGGAGATGGCTGGGCCAGGCCGACTGGACTTCAAACGGGAGGCAAGATCGTCAGGCCTGCTGAGGGTCAGTCGAGGCCCACGGTCACGCCAACTCCAAGCGCTGGCAACTCTGTGACACAGCGAGCGGATCGAGCAGTCGTATCCGGCATTCACGCCTGCTTCGACCGGATACAGTTCTATGCCGTAGACGGCAGCGCAACAGGCATTGGTCGACATGCCGTGATTCTGATGCTATTCGCGGCAGAAGTGCAAGAACATTCTCCTTTCTTCTGGGGAACGGAGTCCAGAACCCCTGACATAGCCTCCGGGATTTCCCCCGATTGAGGGGCGCTTTCAAGGTTTTGGGGCACGGCAACGTGCGCACCCAAAACTGCCCCTTCTCGCCTCACGAGGCGTACCCAATCGCATAGCGCACGCGCAACTGAGAAGCCGGAAAGAGGGCGTTTGTTTCGTTGAACCGCGCGCGGTGCTGACGCTGCCGGCCGGTCCCGCCGTGGTGTGGGGCTGGCGCTCGGCAGTTGGGTGCTAGTCAAGCCGGAGTAGGCTGCCCAACAACTGGACGAAGCTCTGAAAACCATAGTCCCACCCTTTGAATCGCGCAGGACTATGAGCAGCAGAGATGGGGGCGGGCATAATGTTTAGAGGCGGCGGCGCATCGTTCACCGGCCGAGTTGATAGCCGACGAACGGGATCGCCCACAGTTGTCCCCCACCCTCTCCACCCTGCTGCCATAATTCTCAACCGGCAAATAGGCAAGAATTATGAGCAGCGGGGTGGGGAGAGCCGGGGAGATTGGTGAAGGCTTCCACTCCACAGCCATCCCAATTCCAAGAATCAGGATCGTTGTGAAGTGGAAATTGCCAGGTAGAGGTTGCCGAAACGAGAAATTGACCTGGATTCAATCAATGCCTTCGCTCTTCCCGGCACGCCATTTTTGCCCTAGTCGCCAAAATGTCTTGCTGCCATCGAGGCCGGTGTTGAATTTCTGCCAGAATTTGAGGACCCATGAAGTCGAGGATCTTGTTCGCCAGGTGCTGCCGAGCGGTGTGGACCGTGGAGACACTTAACCTGAGCTTTCTGGCGATTGCGGTGAACTCCTTGCCCTGGCTCATCAGCTCAATGATGGAATGTTCACGTGGAGCCAGACGGCTGCACAGGCTTTGCCAATCCAACCTGCGGGCGGCTCTTGTTGATGGATCTTCCTGGCCGGAAGCAAGCACGTCATGGAACTCAAAGATCTCGCCCCCGTTTTCTTCATCAGTGGCGGCAACTTCATCGAGGCTGGTCAAACGGGTTCTGCCTCGGAGTTGCGTTGCTGTGGCCATGACATCCGACACACTTGAACCGGTTGATCTTCTGCCGGACTTGAGGTGCTGGATCACGTAGTACGCGATATTTCCGGCGCTGACTGACCTGGCATTCCTGGCACCACGACTACTTGCACACTGGACCACCCTTTTGCCAGCCAGTTCAGCGTTTTGGATCATGTTGGCAGCAAAGGCGATGGAGTCATGCACGAGTTCTGAGGGGTCTTCTGAACCGACGCAGCAGACGGCTTGAGGGACGGCGGATTTGAGGCGGGGGATGATTTGATCTTGGAGCAAAAAACCAGCTTGTGGGGACATAGGGATTTTGGGGGATGAAGGGGTTGAAACGAAAAAGCCCTCAGCACCTTCAGAGAGAGGGTGAGGGCGGGTGGGGATCGGCTCTTGGAGTTAATCCGTCACCCCGGAATCATACCAGCGGGAACGGGATTGAGGCAGGGAGGGGCGCGCAGATCACGGGGCTTGACACGTTCGCTGGGCCCTATACTGTGAGGGCAGGAATGAGCGCCACGGGAAACCAATTCTCTGTCACTTGCATAGGTTCAATAACCGGCCGCGAGTAAAAAGCGCATTCCTGTCAGTTGTGGGAACCAGTCAATGTCGCCATCTGAACAGCGGATCGCACAACTCGAAGCGGCGATCGCGAGCCTGCAAGCCCAGCGTTCTCCCCAGGGTGATCCCGCGCTCGATCCAGCCCTGACACTTCTGCGTTCGCAGTTGGCTGAGGTGCGTCAGTCCCGGTTGCCCGCGCCTGCTGCGCGCCTGGAAGGTGAACGCAAACTGGTGACTATCATGTTCGCCGACATTGTCGGTTTCACCGCCCTGGCCGAGACCCTGGATGCCGAAACGGTCCGTGACCTGATCAACGGTTGCTTTCAGCAGATGGTTCCCATCATAGAGAAGTACCAAGGGACTGTTGACAAATTCATCGGCGACGAAATCATGGCGCTCTTTGGCGCGCCGCACGCCGCCGAAAACGGCCCCGAACTCGCCTTGCGCGCAGCTCTGGACATGAAGGATGCCCTGGCCGTTCTTAATGCCGAGCGCCAGGTGAACTTGGAATTGCACTTCGGCGTTAACACCGGTCTCGTGATTGCCGGCGGCATGGGCTCGGAAGGGCGGGAACAGTATTCGGTGATGGGCGACGCAGTGAACCTGGCCTCGCGGTTGGAAGGCGCTTCAGGACGAAGCGAAATCCTGGTCGGACCCGAAACTCATCGCTTAACAGCGGCCCTTTGCGAGTATGAGAAACTTCAGCCCATAATGGTGAAGGGAAAAGGCGAGCCTGTGGAGGTCTATCGGTTGCTGCGCATGAAGAGGACTCCGGGCGCCCTTCGCGGAATCGTCGGGTTGCGCTCGCCGTTGGTTGCGCGCGAAAAGGAAGTGGGCCAGGTCCAGGCGGCGCTGCGTGACCTTCAGCAGGGGAAGGGAGGCGTGATCGCCATCGTGGGCGAAGCGGGCCTTGGCAAAAGTCGCTTGGTCGCCGAAGTTCGGCAGTCTTTAGTCCATGGCATCACCTGGGTGGAAGCGCGTGCCTTGTCCTACGCGCAACGCGTGAGCTACGGGGTCATCCGCGATTTGCTCCAGGGCTTGGCGGGCATTGATGAGAATGTGCCGCCTGAGGAAGCCAGCCGGACTCTGCGCAAGAGTGCCGAAGCGTTGCTCGCCGATCAAGCGGCCGAAGTGTTCCCCTATCTCGCGCGTCTGTGTGAGTTGTCATTGGACGAGATTTCGGCCGAGCGGGTGAAATACCTGGCTCCCGAGGCATTGCAGAGGCAGATGGTGCGCGCCTTCCAGCAATACCTGCGCGCCCGGGCGGCCGCCGAACCGTTGGCGCTTGTCTGGGAGGACCTGCACTGGATCGATCCCTCCTCATTGCGCCTTCTGGAGACGCTCCTGCCGCTAACGCGGGAAGTACCGTTGCTGCTGCTGTTGGTTTTTCGTTCCGAGCCGGAAGGGCAGGTTGAGGGATTTCACCGGCGCGCCAAGGAGGCCTACGGCGAACACTACAAGGTGATTGAACTGGGGCCGCTGAGCCGCGCCGAGAGCACCGGTTTGGTTCAGAACCTCCTGCAGATTGAAAACCTGCCCGAGCAGACCCACCGCCTGATCCTGGACAAGGCCGAAGGCAATCCCTTTTTCCTCGAGGAGTTGCTTCGTTCGCTGATCGACGCGGGCCTGGTCGTTTTGCGAGAAGGCCGCGCGGTTGCCTCGGAAAACATTCAGCAGCTCCAGATGCCCAACACCTTGCAGGGCCTGATCGCGGCGCGAATTGACCGCTTGGCCCCGGAGCCTAAGCATACGCTGCAAGCAGCGTCGGTCATCGGAAGAATTTTCCAGCAGCGCGTGCTGGCACATCTGCTAAAACGGGAGCCGGAACAATACCCGCTTGGGACGGCGCTGGAGGAACTGGAACGCCGCGAACTGGTCCGGCGGCGAGACGCCCTGCAAACGCTGTCTGAGTACATCTTTAAACACGCCATCACACAGGATGTGGCCTACCACAGCTTGCTGGTGGCGCGGCGCAAAGTATTGCACAAAGTCGTTGCTGAAACCATTGAAGCGCTCTTCCCTGATAGCCTGGACGAATTGGCGTCCACTGTCGCCTACCACTATGAACGGGCCGAGGTCTGCGACCGGGCGATACTTTACCTGGTCAGGGCAGCCGATCGAGCCCGGGCGGCCTACGCTAACGACGAAGCCATCGCCTTCTACCGGGCGGCGATCAAGCAGGTGGACCAGTTGAAAACGGAACAACCTGGCGAGTCGGCAAGACAGGCATCCACACTCTACGAGAGCCTGGGCGATACGCTGCTGTCTGCCGCGCGCTACGAGGAAGCCAGAGCGGCATACGGTGATGCGCTCGCCTATGTTCCCGCAAACCATGATGTCCATCGCGCGCATCTGCTTCGCCAACAAGGCAATGCCTGGTCCGATCAGCGGCGCGTCCTGGAATCATTGGCCCATTATGACCTGGCTGAGGCCGCCCTCGGGCCTGAGTCCAATAAGGACGATTCAAGATGGTGGAAGGAATGGCTGGCAATTCAAATCGACCGGACAGGCGCGTATTATTTCCTGGGCAGGTTGACGGACATTTCCGACCTGGTCGAGAAGACTCGGCCGGTCGTTGGGCGATACGGCACACCTTCACAGCGCCGAGACCTTTTGGATTCCTTGCTTCTGGTCGATTTGCGACGTTGCCGCTTTTACATGCTCCCGGATGAGACATTGACCCGTGCCCGAACAAATGTGACAGGCAGCCGGGAATCAGGAGATTTGAGCGAGATCGCTTTCTATCAGTTTAACCTCGGATTTGTTCATTTGTGGCGTGATGAACTGGAACAAGCGGAAGAGGAACTTGCGGGCAGTCTGGGTCTGGCGACACGTATTGGACATGTGGCCCTCCAAACGAAGTGCTGCACTTACCTGGCCGTCACGCATCGAAAACACGGCGAAGTGAAGAAAACACTCGAATTCGCCCAGCGCAGCCTGTCCCTCGCGACTGCCTCGGACAACCTGGTCTATATCGCCCTGGCACGGGGCAATCTCGCCTGGGTGGAGTGGCGGCAGGGCAGCCTCGCCCAAGCAGAGAAGAATGCCCATGCCGCTCTGGAGCTATTTCCAGCGGCCTACATTGGTATTCGGTGGATAATCATCTGGCCGTTGCTTGGTGTGGCCTTGGTCCAGGACCAACTCGTGGAGGCGGTCGGCCACGCGCGCACCTTGCTTGAGCCGAAGGAAACTCGCATGCCGGATAATATCACGGCGGCGTTGGACCACGCGATCCAGGCTTGGGAAAAGTCGGAACTGGAAATAGCTCGGGCTCATCTTCAACGCGCGTCTGAACTAGCCAGACTAAAAGGCTACCTTTAGCCCCATGCGCCTTCTTGGAAGATGCCAGGACGAAGGCCGGGCCTTTGACCAGGGCGTCAGGCGTGCAGGCGTCACGCGCTGAACAATTTCGCGAACTGCTCGCGCGCCCTGGGATGAACCGGATTGCCGTGCGCGACCGTCAGCGTCTCGAACTTCAGCCTCAGGAGCTTCTTGGCCGACTCGCGGCTCTGCTTCGCATCCTTGCAATAATCCTCGGGGAGAAACACCAGGCCGTCTTTCCCGTTCAGGACCACGTCCCCCGTTAGAACCATGCCGCCATTCGCATCGCTGTAAAAGGCGCACTCGCTCGGGCTGCTGCCGGGCAGATGAATCACTTTCAGGTCTCCTGACACCATCGCGTCGTCGCAGAAGAACTCATCAGGGCTGATCTCGATTCCCGGCACGGCCTCGCGATGAACATGAACCTTGATTCCGTATTCCTTGCGGAACCAGTCGGCGTGGCGTTCGTGGTTCTGATTCGTCAGCAGAATGGCGGCTGGCCTGCCAACCTTCTCCAGCTTCGCGAGGTTGGCGTTGTCGAGTTCGATGGGATCAATCAACACGAGACCCCCCTTGCCGTTCCATGCGCAAGAGGAGAAGTCCACTTTCCATTCCTCCTGAAGAGATGACCAAAACCAAAGTCCATTAACGATCTCTCGGAGATTATTCGCGGGTTTCATAACGGCTACAGAGTAAGATAATTCATCTGGCGCTGCAAGCACGCATTGGAGATCAAATGCGCGCGATTTCTGGATCTTTGGGGCAATCACAGCAGACGAGAAAGCCAATGGGTACGAACCGCCAACTGAAGGATGGACCACCTCTCGAAGATGGGCCGTAGCAGGGATTCCAGGAGGCGGCGGTGAGGAGTGAAGACCGGCAAATGCGATTCCTGCGCTGACTGTTTTGACCCTCCCGGCGCCACGACTACTTGTGCTGCGGCCACGAGGATCTGCTTGACACCGTTTCTGCTTGGTGATGAAGTCGGGGCAGCATATATGAGCAGTTTGCGGAGTGACATCCTTCGCAAAGTTAAGTAAGATGCGACTCATTAGATCCGTTACCCAGCGGAGAAAGGTTCTTGAATGAATAGCTTAAGCGACTATCAGCGGTTCTTTGTCGGCGGCGCGGACCTGCCCGATATCCTGCTGGAGCTCCACGCACGCGAGGAGGCCAGGACCTGTGAGCCGCTGAAGCCGTGCGATTGCTGCGGCGCGAGTGCTGGCGTCCAGGAGAACGCGGGGGTTGTCCAAATCGCCTGCTCGCAGAAGCGCTGCAGAGTCGTGGAGGGGCGAACGCTGGCGGAAGCGGCCCGTCTTTGGAACGAGCCGCGGTTCTCTCAAGCCAAATGAAGCCGGCCTCGGATGTTGCCGCCTGCGTTTGCCATCGCGGAAGTAGTTCAACAGAGGGTACGGATTTCTCTCGACGCCTTCTTGCAGTTGGGGTGAAGACGGGTGATCACCCAGCAGAGGTCAGCGATGGGTATTGAGGGTTTGCTGGCTGGGTGGCGGTGCTGGGTGGCCAGGTGGTTATGAAATTGGAAGCGGGAATTGATAGATCGGGTTTGGATGGGCGTGGCTTATCCGCCCAGCATTCGAGGACGCCCGGATCGGGGGTGCCGAAAAGGCTCCTTTGATGGCATTTCAGTGCCTGAGTTGGGGCGTGAGTATGTCGCGCCTCCTTGTTCATTGGACGGGTAGATTCACAAAATCGGAATGCTCAAATCAAAAGCGATGAATATGGATACGACAAGAATTAACGTGAAATACATGGCAGAAAAGTGTCTCTCGTTCCTGCTGCTCGCCGGGCTTCTTTGCCGCCCTGCCCTCTGCGGCGAAATTCATGACGCCGCCAACGAAGGCAATTTGGAAAAGGTCAAGGCGCTGCTCAAAGACAATCCTGATTTGGTATTCAGCAGGGACAACGATGGCGAGACACCTTTGCACCGGGCAGCCTATTGGGGCTACAAAGAAATGGCAATTTTCCTAATTTTCAACAAAGCGGACGTCAATGCCAAAGATATCAAGGGCCAGACACCCTTGCACAAAGCGGCGGATCAAGGGCGCAAACCTATAGTGGAGTTGCTCTTGGCATGCAAAGGCGATGTCAATGCCAAGGACAACGACGGGTGGACGCCTATGCATTCGGCGGCGGGCGGTAAAAGGAATCCCTTGGATAACCTTATAAAAATGATTCACGCGAAGCAAGCCGAGGATAAGGCGGGAATCGTTGATCGGGTTACAGACGTCAAGGTTTATGATGGGAGGGGCGGCTACAAGTCTCTGCGCCAAGCCGAAACCTATGGTGGCCAAGCAGCTTTGGACCCGGCGGCTAATGGTCCTGCGGAGTACACGGAGCTGATCGCCCTGTTAATTGAATACGGTGGCGATGCTAATGCCAGGGACAAGCAAGGTGAGACACCTTCTGACCTGGCTGAAATGAAAGGTCACGCTGAGCTTGTAGAATTGTTCCGCCTCCAGAACACGACGACGACGAACTTCGCACTCGCGCTAGCGCGGCATCTGTACAAGCCTTTGGCTCAGCAGACGACTGGCGGTGAGCGGCCATCGCCTCCGTACCCTCCACTGGCCAAGGAGCTGCACCAGGAGGGTGTTGTCACACTGAGGATTACGGTCGATGATGCCGGCGAGGTGCAAGCGATTAAAGTGGGGCAGTCCTCCGGATTCCCACTTTTAGACCACAGTGCTATGGACTTCGTAAGAGTTCGATGGACGTTCCCGTCAGGGCGCGGCGCACGCACTTATGAAGTGTCGATCAACTACAAGCTTGTGCCCGCGTCTCCATAAGACCCAGAAGTTTATTTTGCATAAAGCCTATACCGGTTTTCGGGCGAGCGTGCAGTGAGGCAGACCTCTGGTCCGAGTACGCGCCGCGCACAAAAGCAAATCTATCAGCATCACTTTTAGGCTGCCTCGGACCAGGCGGACTTGTTTTCGACGGTTGCCTTTTCTGCCCTTTCAATCAGCCCCAGCCCTTTCCACCCTCTGCTTGCTCCCTGTGCGCCAGCCAAGTCGAGTCGGTACTTCAGGCCCAGGTTGATCTCGATTTCTTCCCTGGCAATTTGATGGAAGGCCTGAGAAGCAAACGGGCGGACATGATTTTCCCGGCGCCATTCCTGACAATGGGCGTACAGGTCCGGGAACGGGAAAGCTCACCAACTGGTGAGACTCGTTGAGATGACCTCAGGCCGTGGTGTTGCATCCATCTCAGTGCCGGCACGCACAGGGACGCCAGAATCATTGCTGAGGCCATTTCTGCTCAACTCGCAGCCCATTGAGCGAACGACCCGGCGCCGGCTCCATCCTCCCAACCGCTGCCGCCCCTTGCATCTACCCGGCACTCTGGCCTCGTGCTGCTGAAAACTGCCTGCCGGCGCGCCAGAAAGCAGCGAAAGCTGCTAGAGAATCAACGATGGACGAAGGATAGACTTGCAATAAACGAATCGGCAGTCGTATTATCTGGCCAAGAGTCGTTGCGGGTCAGCGACTTACGATGAACATCTCCGGAACATCGCCCGGTTTCAATAAGCGAACCAGCCGTCGCAGGATCCAGGGCGGGGCGCTTGGTGATTAACGGCTTATGAAGAAGCAAGCAGGAATTTCTCCAGTTTGGATCGAGGACTGGCCGTTTGCGAATCAAAGTTGGGCGGCTATAGCGTTGTTGCTGCTTCTCTGAGTGCCGATGCTTACACTTGTTGTTTTTTGCGCACACACTGTGCTGATGATTGCGGCGGTGCTTGTGGTTGGGCGAAAACCGATCCAGTGGGCGGGGTCCGCCTTTTTTCTGGCTTGCTGTTTCTTCCTGGAATGGTTCGCCCCCGTGGATACCACATGGCACGCGATCATGGCCTTCGGCGGCATGGCGGCGTTGGTCGCCACCATAAATGTCGCCGCGTCGGCGACAACGCAATGGCCGGCCAGGCTTCGGTTGCTGCAGATGCTTACTGCGGGTTACCGGATACGTGCCGGCCGCACCCCACCGGTTCTGTCGGTTCGCATCATTGGCCGTTTTATCGTGGAGGGGTTGGTTGGCGGCGCGGCCTTCTTGTTCCTCCGGCATATAGCACAGGCCCAACATCCCCCCGATGCTGTAATCGCGCTATGCCGCCTGGCTGCCGGGATTATACTTCTCTACACGCTGGCGGAGTTTCTAAAAGACCTCGTCCATTTTTGTTTCTTGGCGTCGGGCGCAGCCATGCGTCCAGTCCATGACACGCCGATTGCCGCCCGCAGCTTGCGGGATTTCTGGGGGAAGCGCTGGAACCGCGCGGTGAGCGCGTGGCTCCGCCGGTTCGTCTTTTTGCCGCTGGCGCGTCAGCACCGTCCGGACCTTGGACTTCTTTGTGCTTTTCTCGTTAGCGGCGCGTTGCACGCATGGGTGGCATTGGTGGCACTCGGCGTATTCGCAGCCTTTGAACTGACAGTGTTTTTTGGCCTTCAGGGCGTGTTTATCCTGGCCGAAGACCGCCTTCATGTTCGCGCTTGGCCGGTTCCTTTGGCGCGGGCATGGACGCTTACCGCCTTGCTTGCAACATCACCGTTGATTATTTGTCCATATCTTCACATTGTTCATCTCTAGCGTATGAGGCATTGCAACCATGACATCCGCGACAGAAGAGCCAGTTGACCTTCTGCCAGACTTCATGTGCTGGATGCAGTAGTAGGTGATGTTTCCTGGCGTCACCGTTTTCTTTGCACGCTCGACATTGACCAGCATCTTGGCGGCAAAGGCAGTGGCGTCTTGAGCCAGTTCTGCGGGGTCTTCGGCACCGACGCAATTGACGACTTGAGGGACGGCGGATTTGAGGCGCGGGATGATTTGGTCTTGGAGTAAAAAACCAGCTTGAGGGGACATGGTGTTTTGGGGGATGAGGGGTTGAAACGAAAAAGCCCTCAGCACCTTCGAAAAGGGCGGGGGCGGGAGGGGATCGACTCTTGGAGCTAGTCCGGCACCCTGGAATCATACCAGCAGCGAGGGGATGGAGGCAGGAGGGGTGCCGTCACAGGCCTCGACATTCTTGCTGCGCCTCAGACCATGCAGCTTCACACCCGCAGAAAGCTTCACTACTTGGAAAGAAGAACCACCGCCCCTGTGTCCGATAGAACGGATCAGTTTATCTGGCAAGGCCCGGATCAATTTAGCTGAGCACCAACGCCCGAAGGACGGTTTGGAAAGGTTACGTCAACCAAGAGAGGCAATATCCTTAACGCTTCCGAATCGGCCCAACCACTTCGACCAGAACCGGCACACCCCCGACTTCCGTCGGCAGGGCGACCTTCGGCTGTTCACTCAAATTAATCTTGAGTCCGAAGCCGTCTCCGATGCGGGTGATACCAACCCCCACTACGGAGGCCAATACGCCAAAGCGGTGAGTAGCCTCCGTCTTGGCTGCTCGTGCTTCGTCCAATGTGCGTGCTTTCACAGCTATACCTTGCAGTGCTTCGCCCGTGGCGAGACCAGTTGAATATGCCACGGTATTTCCCGGACGCAATCCCGCAAAAGAGACGAGGCTCTCAAAGCTTCCCCTGTCAGGGACCAAGAGGACCCTCTCCGCCAGCGTCTTCCCTTAAAACGCCAGGTCCATCTCCAACGTATCCAGCACCTTCTGAATGGGATTTGCGTAAGTCAATCCTTGGCCGTTAGTGCCGCCTTGATCGCCCCCAGCAAACAGCAGCGCCACGGCCTTCAGATTTCCATCCACTATCAACGAGCCGCTATCTCCGCCCTGGCTGAATGGTCCCGTGTCGGCTCCTTCGATCTCAATTTGGTAATCGAAGCGGAGGTTCCCCATGTCGTATCCCACCACCACGTTATCTAATTCGAAGGCCGTAATGCGCCCCCGCGTCAACCCGGTGGTACGGCCAATCTTGGCCACGTCGGCGCCAGCATCCAGGAAGGCTGCGCCCACGCCAGCCAGGTTGCCCAGGCCCTGCAACTTCTTGAAGTGGAACTTGATGGTATCATCTAGAGAAGCGATGGCGCAATCCACCTGGTTGACCCCAAGGCGATCCAGCTTTTCAAACCTGGTTAACTTGCCGATAATATCGCCAGGATTCTGCCCGCCATCGATGACTCCTGGTTGAAGAATAGGACCGCCCAACTTCGCCCGGTTCTCGTCTGCCAGGACGTGGTTGTTCGAGAGAATGTGCAATACACAACCCCTCCGTGCTCGCACAAAGCACCCCAATGTTCCAGCCGTGATCCGGAAGTGGCCCACCGAGACTCCGATGCGCAACGGCCGGTTGCTCTTCTGGTGCGCATTCCGATGAATTCGGACACCCATTCCGAAAATAATCGGACACCGATCCGGGATTGTCGGACAGTTGTCGGAGCGTAGCGACGCTCTGCAGGGACTCTTACGAGGGTGTCCGAATTGGGTC
>Ga0326727_10020275_pt1 | contig 13222 bp, 9 predicted proteins | sample MB2enrmetagenome_FD_207643 | JGI IMG/M metagenome (GOLD analysis project Ga0326727, IMG submission 207643) | Lab enriched peat soil microbial communities from McLean, Ithaca, NY, United States - MB29MY | ecosystem: Environmental > Terrestrial > Soil > Wetlands > Peat | place: USA: New York...
TCGCTGCGTACCTCGCGGCACGCAACGCAAAACTCGGGGCCGAGCGGATCGCTAATCCTTTCTCGTGAGAAATTTTCATTCTCTGCTTCCTGCCGGTTTATCCCGGCGCACTGTTCCTTCATTTTTCCATCGGGCCCTGGAAGCAAGCGCCGATGTGGCGGGGTAAACCCGCCACTACACCATTCGGCGATATGCGACGCAAACCCACCCCTACACTTGGCCGAGCGGAGCGCTCCTTTATTTTCTATAACATTCCCGGTTTGTTCCTTCATTTTTCATTCCTGCGCTCCGGTCCCGCGGAGCGGGACACCGTGAGTGATCCGCACGTTGAAACCTGCGGCTACCCACGGTTGGCCCCAGCCGGGGCCACAAGACGGCCAGTCTTGACGACTCTGGGAGCAAACTCGCCGCTGCACCGTGCCGAGCACAGCGCCCCTTTGTTTTCTATAACATTCCCGGTTTGTTCCTTCATTTTTCATTCCTCCCATTGCCGGCCGCCGGGTAGCCTGCCATCGGGCCTTGAAGACGATCAGCGATATGGCGGGGTAAACTCGCCGCTACTCCGGGCGAGGCGCCTCAGGCCCGATTCTAGCCTACTGCTATGGGCGCAGATTGTCAAGGAATTTTTGGGGAACGGGCGCTTTGCCGTGGTAGCGGCGATTTTAACTACCCGGACGGCGGCGTTATGCCCCGTCCAAGCTCCTCACCTGATGTGGCCGAATCCGTTATGTGGCGCCCAGGTATCAGACTTTTGGATTGGGAAATCGGAAACTACGCCAGTCTTTCACTCTCTACGCTTCGCGGTCAGGCAGGACTGATCGCCTTCGGTGCCCTGGAGAATCGTCGCCGCGAGCCCTCCCGGCACAACTCCGGAGTAGCTAGTTATCTGGGACCAGGCTGTAGACCCGAACCGTGGACGTTCGCGAAGACAGAGGTCCGCATGTTAATCGGCGCCGACAGCAGGAGCTGCCGGTCCGCCTGTTTAGGTCGTAAGACCCTCTTATGCTCCCGGGAACGCATGTGTGCCGTGAGTAACGGCAGCGCCGGCCCGAAGCGCTGCCGCGACCGTCACCACTTCGGCGATCTCCGCATCGGTCGCGCCGGCATGACGCGCTTTGCCCGAGTGGATCTCGATGCAGTAGGGGCATTGGGTTGTAAACGCGACGGCGAGCGCCATCAGCTCCTTGTACTTGGCGGGAATCGCTCCGTCGGCCATGGCGGCCTTGTCAAACGCCCAGAAAGCTTGCATCGCGGCTGGAGCGTTCGCATCGAGAATCTTGAGTTTTGCCAGGTTACTCATGCTGTACACGGGACACCTCCTATTTCCAGGACCATGCGTGGGGAGCGGACTCGCCTGCACATGGCCAGCAAGCTGGCCTCCGGGAAAGCGGCAGCAAGCTGCCGCACTCCAGAGCCACCCGCCTTAGAAAATAAACTTCAGCGCCATCTGCACGATTCTGGGATCTCGCGCGCTGGTGACAAGGCCGAAGGTGCCGAGGGGCGGCGCGCCCGAATTGAAAAGCCCATTCGGATTGTTGAATTGAGCGTGATTGAAAGCGTTGAAGAATTCAGCACGGTACTCGAGCGTCTTGGACTCCCGGATAACGCTGAACGGCGTTGGGCCGAGATTTGCTCCCGGGCGCGAGCAGCCGAAGGGGCCGCCCCGGCCACGTGAGTGGCCCGATGCGAGCTCAGGGTAGAGGCCGAAACCGGGTCGCAACTTCACGGCTTCGCGGTCTTCGCGGACCGCCGCGCCAAGGTCCTCTGCCTGCTCGTAGGCGAGTGCAAGGCTCAGACGCGCCCCGAAATAGCCGGACTTGAGATCAATAGCTTCGAGCAGTTCCGCGACACCCCGCTTGAGGTCGCCGGTCCGGGCGGCAGCGAGGCCGCGATTGTAATGAGCCTACTGTGAAACGCAGGGGTGCAGGGCCGAAGCGCCTGCACCCCCGCAGCAAACAAGAACCGAAAGGCTTTAGAAGTAGAACTTCAGAGCCATTTGGCCGATGCGTGGAGAGTTTGCGCCGGTCACTTGGCCAAAATGGGACGAAACCACGTTGCCGTTCGGGCCGCCAAACTGCGCGTGGTTGAATAGGTTAAAGAACTCCACACGAAGCTCGGCGGAGGTCCGTTCGGTCACGTGGGTCATCTTGTGGAACGCGAAGTCCCAGTTGTTTAGACCGGGGCCGCTGAAGAATCGACGATTCGCGTTGCCAGGCACTCCCAGGATGGGGTTGGACGGGTCGGTCCCTTCTTCGGGAGTGAACTGCGAGGTCGAAAAGTACTGGTGGCCGGCCGAGGCCCTAGGGTTGGAGAATTGGATCGGCTGGTCGTTGTAGTTGGGGTAGTCAACCCCACCACAACCGCAAAGTGAATAGTCCCCGCTATTACCCAAGCCAACGGGCAGTCCGGTGGTGAATCGCGTGATGCCGGAAACCTGCCAGCCCTCCAGGATCTTCTTCAGAGCACCCGAGTTCGCATGCGCCAGCTTTTCGAACGGCACGGTATAGCCGTAGCTCAGCACGAAATTCTGCCTCATGTCGAAGGAGGAGAGACCCTTGCTGTTACGGAAGTCATAAGGATCGATGTTATCGTTGTAACCGGAAGCGTTATCGAGCGATTTCGAGAAGGTGTACGCACCGAGAAACTGGAAAGCCCCCACTTGCTTCTGCAAGCTGACCTGGAGCGAATTGTAATTGGAATTCGCCATGGTCGATTCCCAGGTGTTCGAGCCGAAATCGAGCAGGCCTTGGTTGGCATAGCGACCGGAGGTAATCGAATAGGGACGTGTGCCGAAGGCGTCAACTCCCAGCGTGGGGGTACCCCCGTAGAGCGAGTAGATGCTGTCTTCGCCGCCCGGTCCGCAGGGGGTTGCACCTGGGTTGTTCGCCTCCATGATCGAGCGTATCTGAAGGCACCGCGCGGGGTTGCCGGGGTTGAAACTATACTGCGCAATCAGGTGATGCCCACGCGTGCCGACATACCCGATGCTCAGAATCGCCGAGTGGGGCAGTTCTCGCTGCACGGTGAAATTCACGTGTTCGACATACGGCAGAACGTTGTTCGTCTCAAATCCCGGCGAGCCCGTGATCGGCTGAAATTGCGGCCAAATGCCGGTGGCCCCGGGCTTGGGAATGGTGAAAGGAAAGCGTTGGCCTGGGTCCGGAGGACCGGTACGTGACTTGTAAGGCTCCTCCAGATAGGTAGCGCCAGGGACGGGGAAATAGAGCCCGAAGGGCGCGTCGCCGACCTCGTAGAACAACGTGAGGTCCTCGACGGCGGTGTAGTAGGTGCCAAAGGCGGCGCGAATGCTGGTTTTGCCCGGACCGCCGAAAAGCTTGGCGAGTGGGCCGTCTGTGAAGCCCGGCGAATACGCGAAGCCCAAACGGGGCGCGAAGTTAGCGTAACGGGTGGGCGCCAGGGTCTCGGGAATTCCCGGATCGCCCGGAAAAACCCAGCCGGTGGGCGCATCCGGGTAGACGCGAGATTGCTCGCCCGGAACAAATGCCTGGATCCTTCCTTGCGTATCATAGAACGGTTGGCTGAACTCCCAACGCAGGCCATAGTTCAGCGTCAGACTGGGACTCACCTTGAAGGTGTCTTGAGCGTAGGCGCCACCGTACTTGGTGCGGGAATCCAGGTACTGGTTGCTGCACTGGATAGCGCCGCCGCTCGGATCGGGGGCGCCGAGGAGGAAATCAGCGAAATCGTTCCCCGTTTCGGTCCCTGAAAAAGCGAAGTCGCCATTGGGGGAGCAAACGTTGCGCTCGTTGATCTGCAAGTACCGGAACTCGCCCCCGAACTTTGACGTGTGCCTGCCCATGACTTTCGAGAAATTATCCACGGCCTGAATCGTGTTGTTGAACTGGCCGGTGCTCAGGGTGGGCAAGCCGATGCAGTCGCCCAGCAGGTTAAGGCAAGTCAGAGGCATGCCTTCGTAGGGCGGCCCGGGATCGACCGGGTTGATTCCCAAACCTCCCTCCACAAACCCGAAGGACGTAATCTTGCCGATGCCTCCGGTCGGCTGGTCCAAATGCAGCCCCATGCGTGTGTAATTGAGGTGGAGCTCATTGACGGCGGTGGCCCCGAAGTTGTGAGTGTTGCCCACGTTAACTTGTTGGGCGCGGGTTAAGGTTGTAGCCGGGAAGCCGGGCAGATTCGCGCCGGGATAAGGGGCGCCGTTATTGGAATCGTCGAAGTGGTAGTAGAACGACCAGCGGCCGAAGCGCTGACTATCGACGTCGATGCGTTCGCCGATTTTGTCATCGCGCACACGCTCGTCGTTGGCGCTGGTGGAAAAGATCGGTACGCCCCCCGGCGTGGCGGAAGGCGTGGGAATAAAGTGCAGCGTAGCCTTGGCGACGGGGCCCCAGGCTGACTGAGGGATAACGTTGTTGGGGAAAACACACTTCCCTGCCTGAGCGTCCGCCAGCGTAGTGCAACCAGCAACCCAATAAGGCTCTCCCGAATTCACGGTGTAACCGAGGCGAGTTGACAAAACTTCATTCATCGAGCCGCTTCCCGCCACGTTGGACCCTCGCACGCTCCCGGTCAGCGCCGCAACACCTGTGGTTGCGTAGTCCGAAAAGTCCCCGGTGCGCTCCTGCGAGGAAGGAACATAAAGTTCCCCAGTGGCCACGCCCAACACCTGCCGCGTCCCTTGATAATCACTAAAGAAGAAGAGGCGGTTCTTGAGAATCGGGCCGCCGACCGCAAAACCAAACTGGTTCTGTTTGAATGCTCCCCGAGCGCTCCCGGGAATCTCCGCGCCCGTCGCGGGGTTGAATTGATTGGCTTCGAAGAAGTTGCGGGAGTCGAAGTCGTTGTTGCGCACGAATTCAAACAGGGCGCCGTGGAAACCGTTGTTTCCCGATTTGGTCACCGCATTGACGATGCCGCCGGAAAAGCGTCCGTACTCGGCGTCAAAGGAATTGGTGAGCAGCCGGAACTCTTGGATGGAGTCGAGGGTGGGAATTACGGAGGCGCCATTGAGGCGTCCTTCTTCCACGTCTCCGCCATTCACCAGGAACGAATTGGCAGCCTCGCGGTTCCCGTTGACCGAAAAATAGCCGGCGTTGCCGATGGTCCCGGAAACCGTCCGGTCCGCCGGCTCCATCCCGGATGAAATCGGGACCACGCCGGCCTGCAAGCCCAGCAGGTCAAGATAGCTGCGCCCATTAAGCGGTAGGGTGGTCATCTTGGTGCTGCCAATGACGTCGCCGACCTGCGTGCTGGTGGTCTCAACCTGCGCTGCGGTTGCCGAGACTTCTACTGTTTGGTTGAGAGCGCCTACAACCAGCTTGATATCCGCGCGGTAGTGCTGGTTAACCAGAAGCGTTATCCCCGTCTGGCTTTCCGTTTTGAAGCCAGTCACCTCCACCTCAACGCTGTAACCGGAGCCCACGGGAATGGCGAGGAACTCGTAAGCGCCGGTGGCGTCGGTCGTGGCATGGCCGACGAACCCGGTTTCGGAGTTGCGGAGCGTGATTTGGGCATTGGGCACGGCGGCGCCCGTCGGGTCCGTGACCACCACGAGGATCGCGCCGGTCACGTCGCCCAGCGCCAGGGTTGAAAAAAACAGAATGGCCGCCACAATGCATGCGGCACGCTTGAAAACTGTCACCTTCCTGCTCATCCTGGAACCTCCTCCGGCCGTCTCCTAAAAGGGAGAACGGCCCTTGATTCGGAACGTTGGAAGATGAGTCGCAACATCCGAACGGGCTCTGTCTTCTAACCCGCGCGAGATGTAGCCACTCGGAAGTTAAGCTAAAAAGGGACGAAACTACCCACGCTCATCATACACGTCGCCGGCTCGATGTCAAGAGCAACAGGCACGCGGCAATGGCCTCGGGCGGGTACTGTCCTAGTTTGAATGTAGCGCCGCCATCTTGGCGGCTCTTTGCCGGCTGGAAGCCGGCGCTACACCCGAAATTAGGACAGCACCCTCGGGCAGGCACTCTGGACACTCCCCCCAAGCGAATGTTAAGATAGCAGGCCGTGAGTTAAGCTGCGCATGGCGCCCCATCGACAACAAGCGACGTTGGTTCAGGATTGTCAATCTTGAGTGAGTAGAGGAGTTGCTCCCATCAGGTATGGCGGTGACGTGTAAAACTAGCGGGGCGGTGTGGCTGTTCCTGCTCTGGACGGCCGCGCCTTGTCGAGGCCTGACACAGGGGAATGCTGTGTGCTCCGATTCAAAGACTGGCGGCCAAGGTTCTACGGCGCCGGCTGCGGGCCGGAGAAGCTACGAAGCGCACTGCGCGATGTGCCACGGATTGGACGGGCGGGGCGGGGAGCACGCAGCAGGGCTGGCGAATTCTCGGGACGTTCGGGGGAAATCAGACAAAGCACTGATGCAAATCGTTCGCGGAGGCATTCCAGCCTCGGGGATGCCGTCGTTTCGCTCGCTTCCCGAGGACGAGATCGAGGCGGTGGTGAATTACGTGCGCTCGCTCGGCGGGACAGGCGCGGCCGCGCCGGTGAAGGGCGACCCCCTGAGCGGGGAGAAACTCTTCTTCGGGAAAGCGAAGTGCAGCGACTGTCACATGCTGGCGGGAAGGGGCGGATTCATGGGGCCCGATCTTTCAGATTTCGCAGTGGCGAATTCGCCTGCGGCGATTCGCGAGGCCATTGTCCGTCCGAACGAGAAATTGCTGCCCGCGCAACAGGTGATTAGAATCGAAACGGTGGCAGGGCAAAGCATGTCGGGCCTGGTCCGCAACGAAGACAACTTCTCCTTGCAATTGCAGGGCGCCGACGGGACGTTCCGTCTGCTCATGAAATCTCAAATCACCAAAGTGGAAAGCACCGGTCATTCGCTCATGCCCGCCGACTATGGCACGCGGCTCAGTGCAGGGGAGTTGGATGACCTGGTAAGCTTCATCGCTCGTTATGGGCGTCGCGTGGAAGTGCCCTCGGGCCCTTCTGGCGAGCGCCCCCATCGAGCGCGGCAGCCGTAGTGCGGGTGCCCTGCCCGCGCCCTCTTGCGAGAGGAGGCGCGTCGTAGGGGGAACCCATGCCATGAAGGCATCCGCCAGCCGCTGACGGAAAACAAAAGACCGGCGGTCAGAGACCGCCGCTACAGCGCGATTTATCCACATTTTCAGACGCCCGCACTACTCGTGAAGCTTAGAGGTGAGAAAAGTGATTGGGAGGAAGGAGACAAGCGTCGCACTGCTGATCCTGGGGCTGCTTCTCGGGTCGATGAATTCGCCCGGCCAATCCGGCCAAGCTCCCGTCTCAATGGATGTCGATATCGCGTCGGAGCGCCTTCTGGTTGCGCCGCCGGGGCAGGACTGGCCTTCCTACAACGGGGATTACTCAGGCCGTCGATACAGCGCGCTGGACCAGATCAACACGGGCAATGTCCGGCGCCTGCGCGCGCAATGGGTGTTCCACTCCACCAACTCCGAGTCGATGGAAGTGACGCCGGTGGTCGTCGGCGGGGTGATGTACATCACCTCCGCAAACGATGCCTTGGCGCTCGATGCGCGTACGGGCCGGGTCCTCTGGCGCCATGCTCGCCCAGTAAGCGAAGGGCTGATTGACGACGCCTCGGCCCATCACAATCTCGGCGTCGCGGTGTGGCATACGCGGCTCTATATGGAGACCGACAACGCCCACCTGCTTTGCCTGGACGCCCATTCCGGCCACTTGATTTGGGATGTTGCCTATGCCGACACCCGGCTCAATTACGGGGCCACCAGCGCCCCTCTCGTGGTCAAGGACAAGGTCCTGGTAGGGACTTCGGGCGGCGACGACGGGGTTCGCGGCTTCCTTGCCGCTTTCGACGCGCTGACCGGGAAGCTGGTCTGGCGGTTCTGGACTATTCCGGGCCCTGGGGAGCCGGGTTCCGAGAGTTGGAAAGGCGATGCCTACTTACACGGCGGCGGCACAACCTGGATGCCCGGCACCTACGATCCGCAATTGAATACACTGTATTGGGGCACCAGCAATCCCGCTCCGGATTTCGTGGGCGATACGCGCCCGGGCGACGACCTCTACACGGACTGCGTGCTGGCGCTCGACGCCGACACCGGAAACCTGAAGTGGTATTTCCAATTCACGCCGCACGACCTCTACGATTACGACGCCACGGAGACTCCCGTGCTGCTGGACGTGACGGTGGATGGGCAAGTGCGGCGCCTGCTGGTGGAAGCGAACCGCAACGGCTTCTTCTACATCCTTGATCGCACCAACGGGAAGTTCCTGAGCGCCACGCGTTTCGTGGACAAGCTGAATTGGGCCACGGGAATCGATGCTAACGGCCGCCCCCTGCCCACCGGCCTGAAACCGACTCCGCGAGGAGTGAAGATCTGCCCCTCGATGACCGGCGCAACAAATTGGTTCTCACCCTCTTACAATCCCGCCACTCGACTCTTCTACTTCCTCGCTCTCGAAGATTGCGAAATCTACATCGCGGGCGCCGAGAAACAGACCTACCGCCCCGGCCATGGTTACTACAGCACGGGGACTCAACGCATTCCCAAAGAACCGGCTCAGAAGATTTTGCTGGCTTTCGATGTGGCGACGGGCAAGCCCGTATGGCGCTACCCCCAAGTGGGGGAGGGTGATTCCTGGGGAGGAACGATGACTACAGCGGGAGGACTGGTGTTCTTCGGCGACGATGCGGGCGAGTTCGAGGCCGTAGATGCACGCACTGGAAAACCGCTGTGGCACTTCAACACCGGCCAGAGGATGCACGCCTCGCCCATGAGCTACGCCGTCGATGGAGTGCAGTACGTTTGCATTGCGGTGGGGAGTGATCTGTTTAGCTTTGCGCTGGAAAGGCAGGATTCAGGATTTGGGAGTCAGAAGTCAGAAGTAGATGAACGGCCAGCAAGCTGGCCTGGGGAAAGCGGCAGCAAGCTGCCGCACTCCAGAGCTTCGCTGGCATCAGATCTTGAAGAAAATCCTGCGGCGGTACAGCCAATAGCATGCATACCACATCACTGCCAGCACCAGGATACTCTGCGGAATGGCGCCGAGGTCGCCGAGAAACCTGAAGTCCTTGGTGAATTTCTCGAGTCCGCTATTCAGCCACCCCCTTATTCCCACCTGTCCGAGTGAATAGATGAAGATCGAGTTCATTCCCAGAACGATGAACGGGAATGCCCAGCGCGCGACACCTTTCACCTCGATCAGCCAGTAGAATGCAATCAGCATCAGAATCACCCAGCCGGCGCTGAAGAAGGTGAAGGAGGCCGTCCACAGCCGCTTGATCATCGGGTTAATCGGCTCCAGCGCCAATCCCAGCGCCAAGCCCGCGACAGCGCAGGCCGCCAGCACCTTCAGTTTGTAGGCGTGCGATTTACCGGTTCGCAACAACATGCCCGTCCAGCACCCAAACAAAATGGTGACGGCGTTCCCGACAAAATTGATCGTCGCATAATATCCCGAATAGTTGTAGCCGAGCACCTTCCGATCGATCACCGCGCCGATGTTCCCGATCTGCGACCAGGGGCCGCCCGGCCCAGGGAAGATCGCAAACAGCGCCCAAAAACCGGCCAACATGGCGAATCCGGCCACGAGTTGATATCGGAACTGCAAACGCATGATCAGGTAACAGATCATGTAGCCGAACCCGATCTGGCTGAGCACGTTGATGAATTGCAAAGACAGGCCGGAATCGCCGGAGTCCCAGTTCGAGTAAAGATTGCTGAGCAGGATCAGCATGAACGAGCGGTAGGCCACGTGCCGGAACACGCCCCACTCGGTGGCGCCTTGCGACCTCCGCCGGGCAAACGCGAATGGCATCGCCACCCCAACCATAAAAGTGAACGCCGGCTGAATCAGATCCCAGAACTTGCACCCTTCCCAAGGGGCGTGGTCAGTCTGCGCGGCCAGCCAGGCCCAATGGGAATAGTGCTGAAGCGCTGCAAGACCGAAGCCCTCCGATACCAGGAGCAGCATGATAAAGCCCCGGTATGCGTCCAGGCTGACCAGGCGCCCGCCCATGGGCTTCGCCGGGACGGCTTGCGGCGCGGCCACCGCATCGGTTGCTTCCGCATGTCTCATAGTAGTCGCCATGGTCCTCGGCACCTCCAAAAGGTGACTTGCGCTGGCGATGATACCACAATGATCGAGGGGCGGCCGTAATAGCCGCCTTTCCGCCGACGGTCGGGTGTGACTTCAGCGAAGACAGAGGTCAGCGACTTTAAGCGCGAGGGCTGAGGGATCGAGGTCGGTCCGATTGGCGAGGATGACGATTGTCAATCCGTCGGCGGGGAAGCGTTCGATGACCGAGCGGAAACCGATGCTCTCGCCATAATGCCACATGCGCGGGTGGCCCCGGTAGGGGTCGAGAAACCAGCCAAATCCGTACTTGATGGGCGCTCCGCCAGGGCCCTGGCGGTCTTCGGGCAATGCCACGGGCGCCAGCGCGGGCCGCATGGCGGCTTCACTCAACAGGGTGTGCTGGCGCAGCGCATCGTCCCATATGCCGAGGTCGTCAAGCGAGCTATAGATTCCTCCGTCGCCCAGGGTTGCCGAAGTCGGGCTCTGGTCGGTTTCCAGCCAGGTACCCGCATCCTTCGTATAACCGTAAGCGCGAAACGCCACCTCGCTCTTGCCGTATTCGTACGCCACCGTGGCGCGCATTTTCAACGGCACAGAGATACGCCGGCGAAGGAAGTCGGCAAAGGACATGCCAGACTCCTTTTCGACAACTCGAGCCAGCACACAATAGCCGGAGTTGCTGTACTCCCAGGCGGAGCCGGGCGGGAACTTGGTGGCCGCCTGCTGCGCCATCAGATCGAATACGCCTGCATCGCTGATCTGTGGAATGTCCTCCCAGGGTTTGCCGGCATACAGCTTATCCATCAGATCTTCGTAAGCGGCAAGTCCTGAAGTGTGATTCAGCAGGTTGCGGATGGTGATGGCTTTACCATAAACAGGAAACTCCGGGAAAACATCAGTGAGCGTTTCATCCAAGCGCAGCTTGCCATCCTGGACAAGCAGCAGGACGGCCATGGCAGTGAACTGCTTCGTGCAGGAGGCTAAGCGGAAATTCGAGCGCGCGTCGATCGGGGCGCCGGAGCGCAAATCGCGCCTGCCATACCCTTGCTTGAACAGCGTCCGGCCGTTCAAGCGCACCAGCACCGCGAGGCCGGGTTCTTGAGGCGAAACCAGCGGCGTGAAGATCGGCGCAATCTCCTTAGCGGTGGCGCCTTCCGAGGCTCGAGCCGGCCAAGATTGGCAGTACGCGCCTACGAATAACACCAAGGCGGAGAGCAAGCCAAAGGAACGGCTGCGACTATCGTTGCGCCGGTCGAAAACTCTTCTCAGCGCTCGAACGCGCTGTGGATGCTTTGCGACGAACTCTTGGGTAATTTCGGTTCTTGCCTGGAGCATAATGGTATCGTATTCAGCTAATTGCAGAAACGCTCTCTCGTCAAGTGCGAAATTGGGCAAGCCCGGCGTGCAAAGGCAATTGGACTGGCGTATACTCCTAGGTTCCCAGGGGCGCAAAATGGAGATTGTCGTTTGCGAATCCCGGCCATATCCCCAGGAGGCACAATGAGCAACGCTGTTCCTCGTCGAGATTTTCTAAAGACCGCGGGCCTTACCGCGGCGTCACTGTCCTTCGGCGCAACCGCGCTTCAGGCCCAGCCGCCCGAACTCATCCGGAATTCTCCCGGCCATCCCAGGCTGCTCTCCGGCTGCTGCGCTTACTCCTACCGCAAGTATCTCGAGCATGGCCCTATGACCATGGAAGATTTTATCCTCACGGCCGTCGAGCAGGAGATCGACGGCGTGGACATGACCACTTACTATTTCAAATCCACCGAGCCTTCTTACCTCCTCGGACTTCGGCGCCTGGCCTTTCGGAACGGTGTGCCGTTTTCGGGGGCGGCAATCGGCACCAACATGTGCCAGCCCGATCCAGCCAGGCGCGCTGCGGAAATCGAGAAGATCAAGAAATGGCTCGAGGCGACGGAACTGCTCGGGGCCTCTCACTTGCGGGTGTTTGGGGGCGAAATTCCGCACGGCGCTACGGACGAACAGGGGATCCAGTGGGTGGTGGAGACCATGAAGCCCGCCTGCGACTACGCGGCAGAGAAGGGAATCACGCTGGGCATCGAAAGCCACGGTGGGATCACCTCCAAAGCGGCGAACATCCTCGAGATTCTACGCCGCGTAGATTCCCCTTACGCAGGGTGCAATCTGGACATCAGTAATTTTCCGGAAGATCCTTACACCCAAATTGAGGCCTGCCTTCCCTACGCCACCCACACACACATCCGCGACTTCTACGGCGAACCCCGAAAGCCGCTCGACCTCGAGCGGGTTTGGAAATTGTTCGCGCAGGGCGGATACAAAGGGTTTACGTCCGCCGAATATGAGGGCGAGGAAGATCCAAAGACGGGCGTGCCCAAGCTCCTCGCTCAGATTAAGGCGCTCAATAAGAAGTATTCAACTCTGTAATGCCAAGGCCGCAGCGTGCAGTGGGATGAGAGCCGGCAGTACATCGTCTAGCACGATGCTGGTAGGGAGAATTTAATATGGCCAGGAAGGCCAACCTAAGCCCTTCCCCTCCGCTCTTGACGGCAGCTTTCATCATGACGGTTTCTGTTTTGAGCCAGCCCTTATGGGCGGCGCTGCCGCTGTCCGGTAACGAGTTGGAGGAACTCGAAGTGCAGGTTGGCAAGACGGTTGAGATAACAAGCTCTTATCGCTATTGCTGGTTCCCGACGGTGCACCGTTTTGCCTCAGGCGAAGTCGTGGTGTCCATGCGCATGAGCCCGGACGAAGTCAACCCGGAAGGAGACTTCTCGGCATACTGCATCTCGAAAGACGGGGGATCGACCTGGAGCCGACGCTATACGATGGGCGCAGGGGCCAATGTGGACGGTGCTTACACCGAGAGCCCTCGTTCCGACGGGACCATCTGGCAACTCTATGGTTGGGCAGAATCTTACCTTCCAGGGTCGGCGGAGCATCTGCGTCTGACTTTGACCAAGTTCGCGCGAGGGGGGATGGAATTTCAGCAGTGGCGGGATGTTCCCCTCCAGATGTCGCAATCCGTCGACTTGGCTCACACAGAGCTGTTTGACCGGCGTGTGCAAGATGGGAATTTAGCCATACAACCCTCGGTGGTGCCCCATAAGCGTTAACTTAAGGATTGACGAAAGGAGTATCTGCTCCTAAAATGCCGGCATGGCAGAATGGGTCAAAGAAGCCGCGATTGATTTCGACAACTGGGCCATTCTTCGTACGTTTCTTC
>Ga0326727_10020276_pt1 | contig 13222 bp, 15 predicted proteins | sample MB2enrmetagenome_FD_207643 | JGI IMG/M metagenome (GOLD analysis project Ga0326727, IMG submission 207643) | Lab enriched peat soil microbial communities from McLean, Ithaca, NY, United States - MB29MY | ecosystem: Environmental > Terrestrial > Soil > Wetlands > Peat | place: USA: New York...
GAAGACGTATCGCGAGGACGTGCATCGGACGCTCACCGGTCTTATCGAGAAGGGAATGGTACGTCCGTCGCTCGATTCACCCACCGTCTACGCAGCCGTCGACCTCGACACCGCCCTCGCATCCGCGCTCAAGAAGCAGGAGAGCGAATTGCGCGAGATGGAAGAGAGGAAGCGGGAGCTTCAAGAACTAGCAATGCAGCAGCGGTTTCGCCCCTCCGACGAGGTTTCCACGTTCAAGATCATCAAGAGCATTAAAGAATTAGTCGCGATCGCACTGCCCCTGCTCGAATCGATGAAAGACGAGTGGCTGGTCGCGGCGCCCGCGGCTGCAACAGTCGTTTCCTCTTTGTTTGGAGTCAACGACGCCGCTAAGGAGTTTATTGAGCGCGGAGGCAAGGTACGGGCTATAATTGATATTTCGTATCAGATCATCGAGCCGGTGCGCGAAATGATGGGCATCGGTGAAGAGGTGCGCCATATCGATCAGCACGGGGTCACTTTTGCGATATTTGATCGGAAAGTTGCTTTGAGCGTGATTAACGCCGATGTTTCTCGTATTTCACTTGGTCAGCCCATCGCGGTGTTATGGACCGACGATCCTACGTATGCTCAATACTTGACTTCTACCTTTGACATGTTGTGGAAGCAATCTACGGATGCAGAAGAGCGGATTCAACAACTGTTGAAAGAGGGGCCTCGACAGACTTAGTAGAGCCTCACACCATCACATCGGACTGCGGCTTTGAAGGCGTGAATCTTAGAGCTTAAGTAAGCCCTACTAAACAGAAAGGGGTCTCTAGAAAGCGTCCTGCGAGTATTTTTTATTCAGCGTTCTTCAACACGTGCATATAATGGCACGCAATCTTTCGTTGCATGGCTATTGGCAAAAGCAGCACAAATATGGCGTTTTTTACCATATCAAAAGGCAGAAACGCATTCACCGTGCGCGCGAAGACGGGATGACTGAAGTAGAAGCGCGCAGCAAACACAAATCGCATCATCGATGGAATGACATAAGGCGAGAAGTCTTTAGAAGCAACTATCGAATATTCGCTTCGCATGTAGTTTTCGACATTGGAGACGCGCTCGATCTTTTCAACCGACAGGCTTTTCTCGATTAATCCCCACACGATCTGCTCTGATGGTGTCAGCGGATTAATTCGATCTCGTTGGTAACCATCTATCACGATGAAAAGCCCACCGCGCTTGAGTTTTTTCTTGACTTCGCGAAGGACCTGCAGCTTGTTTGTGGAGCAGCTCAGCGCCTCGATAACAAAGGCGAGGTCATACGAATTATCACGAAGGCCACGCAAATCGTGAAAGTCGCACAACTGAAAGTGCGCGTTTGGCAAGGCCGCGTAACCGCGTAGTGGCTTGTTCGATATGTCAACTGCCTCAAACGCGATATGAGGGTTCCGGCGTGCAAGAAATGCGGTATTGGTGCCTCGTCCGTATGCCAGTTCCAGAACGTTCTTCGCGTCAATGTCGTGTATGTACTTTTCTACGAGCCGCGGTGACTCTTTGAGGTCATCAGCCTTGTACTTTCCATCGTAGCTAATCCCGTAGTGATAAAATCCGGCCCGATCATAAACGAGCAAAAGAGGGAGCCTCATTGTTCTGTAGTAATTGACGATGTGTTGGACGTCCTGTGGTTCGTCAACAATTTTCGTTATGTTAAATGTCGCTCCAATTTCTCTAAGGTAGAGCTCAAGGTTATCGTTTAGCTCAGCCACGCGAGATTCCACGTGGTCCTTAGCTCCGCAATTAGAACTTCGTTCCGCCACGTTACGAGGCCCCCCATATAACAAAGGGAAGTACATAGGCAACGCCGACGATCCCTACAACATACGGAAAGCACATCGTGAATGTCCTAAGCCGCCCTCTGACATTTTCACTGTTAGGTGCTCGCAGGAGGGGCAAGGCAGTGACACCGACGACACCTGCCCACACGACAATGGGAAACAAGTAGGCGACGCCGACAACTCCAACAATAAACGGCGCGGGTGATGTTATGGCGGATAATAGGAGAAAAAGCGCGCCAACAATCGCTGCCTCGCGCACGCCGCGCTTTGCTGCAAGCGTGGGATAGCCTATCTTCAGATCTCCATCCAAGGTCAAAATGTCCTTGAGCGCATTCAAACCGATAGCGCCTCCCGCAATCAACCCCACAAAAGAGAGTGAGTCCGCGTTTATCGTTTGAAATACGACTGCCCCTGCAAAAAGCGCGATCGTCGCTCCCAGATATCCCATCACCAAGTTGCTTAGAAATCCTGAAAGTCGTTTTAGCACAGGCGGGTATAATATGAAAAGTACGACGTCTACTGCGACAATGCCAAAGGCAACAGGATTAATCGCAAATGAGATGGCGAGCCCAGCAAGAAGCGCTAAAACGGAAAAACTCAGAGCGCGAGCAGGAGTGATCCTCTTCGAAGGGATGGGCCTCTCCGGATGCGTCAGCGCGTCTGACTCACTGTCGAAGTAATCGTTAATGGCCGCCCCCCCAGCAGTTATTAGCGCTACGGTGAGGACCGCTAACCCCACAAGCCTTAGGTTATAAAAGCCTTTTTGGAACGTTACGATCAAGAGGAGGCACAAAAAGTCAAGTGCGAGTATGTATGGAAGCCGCATAAGGACGACAGACGCTCGCACTTTCTCACTTAGCTGCATATATCGCAAAGGAATGTGGAGATATGACATATAAGTAAATTCTTATCTGATACCTCGCGGCGACCATCAACTACCGACCATCTTTTGGCTCTCCTGTCTGGCAAAGATAGTGGTGATCTCAATCGACGACGTGGCGATTTCTGGCCTTCACAGCGGTCACGAGCGACGCGTTGCTTCAAGCAAACCTGACGATAGAACTGCTTGTCGTCGCTCTGCTTACAACACTTAGGAGCGCCGTTAGTCCGCAGAATTGGACCCGCAGGCCAATGTCATGCGCGTGTGTACCAAATCAAGATCAGCTCTAGCGGTAGCACCTGGTCGGACCGTCCGTGCGCGCTGTTGCACAAAGTTGTCGTCACACTTTCGCACACAAAGCCTGTCTCACGCGGCCTTAAGAAACTTTCTTGCGCAGTCTGGTTTGGAGGTGACCGTGATGGCAAACAGGGAACTAACGAAACTCGAAAGCGACATCGCCATTATTGAACAGACGCTTCACACCATAATTGAGATTGATCCCATGGTGAAGGAGATCCTTGTGGAGAGCCCCAGCAACAGAGTGCCACCCTAAAAGATGAACCCAGAACACGATGTATGCTACTATGGACTCCGCGTCGGCTGTCCTAATGCGACGCTTGCCGATTGCCGAACGTGCGCAGATCGCTTGACCCGTGCCGTTGACCAGCTCGTGGGTTCGACGGCATCAAACGACGGTGAAGCAAACTACAGCGGAAACGCGGCTTTTGACGATGCTGTCTCAGAGCATTTTTCACGTATGAGCGACACGTTGATCAGTTATTCGAAAGAGGCAGCTGAACTGCCAAGTGTGCGCTAGCCGCACGCAACTTACCCGTGCCACGTGCTAAATTGCTGGTGGGACAGCAGACTTTGGTGGAGCCCGTGGCGCTTATACCTGGCCGACGAAGAGCAATTCAGCTAGCGGGCGAGATAAAAAGCGACTCGAGTATCCGAATACGTCTGATTTAGCAACACGCTTGCGTTAATCATGCAAACACAGATCGCCTCATCTCGAGAAATAACGCGCAGCGTCGACAACTTTTTTGATTGAAACAACATCCTTACCGTCAACCCGCGAAAATGTAAGCTCGCACTTATTGATGCAACGATCTTCGATTCATCAAGCGTGCAGCGACACAGCTTCGATCACCGCGGCCTGCCCTAAAATCACGCGTCGCGACGAGTGACCTGGCTGCCGTGACGTAACGCCTCTAACGTCGCCGTGGTACCTTTGACACGAAATACACGCGAGCAGGAAGGCAAAACGCGGGTCAAGCGCCGCGATGAATTGCGGAAGGGAGGTAAACGTATGTCAACTGGCATTGTGCTCGGCGGCGGGGGAACCCTCGGCGATTTCCAAGTCGGAGCACTCAAGTATCTGTATGAAAAGGGCGTTTTGCCAGATATTAAGTGCGTTTGTGGCACGTCAATCGGTGCCATCAACGCGGCGATCGTTGCTACTGGTGAGGACTGCGACGAGAAGCTGGAAAGCTACTGGTTTAAGGAAGTCAAAACTCGAGTAGATCTGATTCCGCAGCACGAATGGTCCGAAGACCTAACCCCCTTACTAAACACCGTCGTCGACGGTGCAGTAGGTTCGTGGGTTTGTGCGATGGGCGGCCTCTTGCACGACTCAAGCCTCCAGCTATTCGAGGACGTTTCGAGCGCCGTCAGAGATCTCGAAAACATGACCAAGATCATTAAAGGTGACCGCTCACTCTACACGGCTGACCGCCTTGAAAAGAAGATGAGGGAGGAGGTTGAAGATCTAGACAAAGCCCTTACGTCAGAAATAGCATTCCGTCTTTACGCTACAGATCTTAAGACGGGAGCGTACACTTGCTTCTATAATAGGTCGTGCGACACCGATCGCGACAAAGACAACAAGGGCGATAAAGTAAACATACTGTGTGAATCACGAGAGAAGCTCATTAGAGCCGCCCTAGCATCAGCAGCAGTCCCGGCGATATTTCCCCCCGTCGAGGTGGACGGCAGCTGGTATATCGATGGCTCTGCTCGGGAAGTCGTCCCCATCCGGGGAGCGATAGACTGCGGCGCCGACACGATCTTTGCCATTCTCTGTTTCCCGCGTCTCACTCGGGACCGCGAAGACTCAGTCGTGGATTACCCGACGCAGGACTGGACCACGAGTAGTCTGTTTGACATACGGACAGAAGACTTTAGCACGAACTGCATGGACTGGAGCACAAGCGGTGATCGTGACCTCCTCGACATAGCAAATCGGGCGGCAGCGATTGTTCTTGACGAAATCACCAATAGCAATCTGGCAGCTGCGCAACAAAGCGAGCGACCGGTAGAACTTACCGTCATTGATCCCTTGATTCCCGTTCACGGGCTTGCAGAGCTGAATATCGGGCTCATTAAGATCAATATGGACCAAGGGTTTATGCGGGCTTTCGACGAGGTCGGCGCTCCCAAGACGAGACGCACGCGATGTAGGCAACTGACAAAAGAGATCACATCACAACGCGTGGCGATCTGGAAAAACGAACACGCGCTCATCAAGCAATGGGCAGAATCAACGGAGCAATCGCCGCTGGAAGGCGCGCGTCTCGTGCGTATGTTTCATCTAACGCCTATCGTTCAGCTTTGGGACGGCAGAGACGTGGTGGACACAACAATTCTACGCACAATCCGCCAGCAAAAGAGAGACCTAAAGCCCTTTATTAAGGAGCGTTTGAAAATCGCTAGCAGTCGTAACTCATTTCCTGATGATTATAAAGATATGTATCTGCAATGGGAACATCACGACCTGAGCCACGAAATGATGAACATACCACTTCCACCGACTCCGTGGGATCGCCTCGACCTTGGCCGCATGGGCGCCGCGGTCATCCCAGAAGAAAAGGCGCCATAGTCGCTCGCAAATGACTCTGATGTGCTAGGATTCTGAAGTCACTTAAAGAGATCGCCGAGACAATTAAGGCAGCGGCGAAACGATCGATCCGATTTGATCGCGTGAGCTTTTCCGCGAGGCTTGCGGACGACATTTCAAGCGGTTTTCCACGCGTCCGATCAACCTCGCCTCCTAAGTTCAGGATGATGTTTGCACAGCGCTGCGTTTTTCAGAAAAACTGCTGAGAACCTTGTCACATCAAAAGTCTCGTATATGGGCCCTTTCGATCTCTCGTGCCAGGGGTCCCACAAAACAGATATCGCTTTGCTGCAAAAAAGAGATGTAGCCGCGGCACGACCCTTATCGGTCGGGATGCGCGAGTGGAACACCATGACGCACACCGTGCTCAAAGTCGGAGGGAGCTTAATCGAGGTCGCCTCGAACTTGGTTGCCTACCTGAGTGCTGCTCACGTGGACGCGCTCGTGGTGCCAGGCGGTGGATCATTTGCACAGACTGTCCGGCGCTATGGAGACCGCGTCGATGATGCGACTGCTCATTGGATGGCCATTCTAGCAATGAATCAATATGGCTTCTATCTGGGCACGTCCGGAGCGACATTGGTTGAAGATCTGCGCGCGCTTGTGCCTGGGATTTGCATTCTGTTGCCGTTCAGAATTCTGTATGAGCGTGATCCGTTGCCCCACTCGTGGGAGGTTACTAGCGACTCCATCGCGAGTTGGGTTGCCTACGAACTTCACGCCGATCTCGTCATAGCAACCGATGTCGACGGAATTTTCTCAGCAAAAGGGATGATTTCGCGCATCGCTGCCGACGAGCTTACATCGCCAACGTGCGTTGATGCGTTCCTCCCTCAGCTCTTGGAAAAGTACAGCTTGAACTGCACAGTTGTAAACGGTTGCCACTTTGAACGCGTCATCGCCGCTATCCAGCAACGCAGTACGATCGGTACAAAGATCATTGGACGAAAATAGTTTATAAAGGCGTGGCGGTACTGTAAAAGTAGCCAACACGGGCGATGCTCACTTATCGATGGACCGCACAAGAAGACGTGAAAGAATGGAGAAGACGTGTATTTCGTGCGGCACTAGAATAATAAAAGGTAACGCCATAGCGTACCCGTGCCCCTCGTGCGGAGAGATAATCGCGCGATGCAAGAGGTGCGAGAAGCTGAGCAATCCGTACCGATGTTCGTGTGGTTTGGAGGCCCTTAGATGGGAGAAGTAGCCGCACAGATAAAAATAATGCCCAACGGTCCGGACGTTGACCTTAAGGACCTAAACACTCGAATTGAATCTAAGGTCGCCCAGTACGGACGGATCCATAACTGCGAAGTGCAGCCGATCGCGTTTGGGCTTAAAGCGCTGCTGATCACTGTCATCGTTGAGGACAAAGAGGGCGGAACTGATGCTATTGAAGCGTCCCTGTCGGTAATCGACGAGGTAGAAAGCGTTCAAGTCGTAGCGGTAACCCGAATGCTGTGACGCCGTCGGTACTGCGTTGCGCGAGAATGCACCGACCGGGATTCGAACCCGGGTTGTGGGCTTTCTTCACGCGTTGGAAGGCCCAAGTCATAGCCACTAGACCATCGGTGCGCGACGCAAAATTACTTTAACAGAACGTATATTAATGCTTTGCACGGCGTGCTTAGAAAATGTCTCGACAACGAAAAAAGAAGGAGTTTATCAACGACATCGTTTTGCAGCGCATAGACCGTTTGTTCGAAGCGGCCGCCACAGAGTTTCCGGCGCACGCGCAGCGAAGCGATCGCTATATCGAGCTTGTTCGGCGGCTGGCAACCAGGTACCGGGTGCCACTCGGAAAAAAGAAGATGCGTTTTTGCAGAAGCTGTGGGACGTATTTCGTCCACGGAGCGAACGCACGCGTGCGCATAAAAGACAAACGTACCGTTATAACGTGCTTAAAGTGCGGTGACTTAAGGCGCTATTGAACCGCAACCCGAAACACAAATGACCAAAAGCGACAAGGAAACACTTAAGGCACTCTCAGCAGAGCTTATACCGACCCTCTGGATCGGCAAGAACGGCGCAAACGAGTCGATCGTACTCGAACTGCGCCGTCAACTCAAGCTACGGAAGATGGTCAAAGTAAAGATGCTGAAGGCCGCCTTGTTCGAATCAAGTCGCGAAGAGATCGCGCACGAACTCGAACACACCTCAGGCGCGCGGTTGGTCGATTTGAAAGGTGCCACCGCTGTGTATCTTTCGCCGTACCGCGTCAAAAAAACGGCTCAAAACGGCAGCGCGTATCAGAGAAAATGATATAAGTAAAAAAAACGTAAAGACGCTTGATTCCAGTAGAGAAGTCCAATTAGGAGATTAAATGACGACGTTGTACGATGTTCCTGCAAACAAACTGATCGAACTTACCGCAACGAAGCTGAAGAGCGACGAACGATTCGCCCCCCCAGAATGGGCGTCCTGGGTAAAGACTGGGGTGCACAGAGAGCACCCCCCGCAGAACGATGATTGGTGGTATGTCCGCTGCGCCGCACTGCTGCGACGCATCGCGATGGATGGCCCCGTTGGCACGCAACGACTCCGCTCAGTCTACGGAGGCAAAACCGACAACTCATCAAGGCCTGAGCGGTTTATCAAAGGGAGCGGCTCAATAATTCGAAAAGCGATGCAACAACTCGAGAGCGCGGGGTTCGTTAAGACAACTCCAAAAGGTCGCGAGATCTCGTCACAAGGCAGGTCGTTCCTCGACAACAGCGCGTATGAGCTCGCACAAAGCGCATAAACGACCCGGAGTGTGAGGATTATGGATGATGACCTTGAACAAATACGCAGGCGACGCCTCGAACAACTCCAAGCGCAGCAGAGCGGAATGCAAGGGCCGTCTACTGAAGAGATAGAACAGGCGCAAGCGCGGAAAAGCGCCCTGCTGCGACAGGTGCTCACTCCCGAAGCTCGGGAACGGCTGAACAGCATTCGATTGACGCGTCCCGACTTTGCAGACTCAGTGGAGTCACAGCTACTCGCCTTGTACCAAAGTGGCAGGCTCACAGGAACGATAACTGACGAACAGCTTAAGCAACTCCTGAAACAAATTGCCCCCAAGAAGCAGAACATACGCATCACGCGCAGATGAAGGTCGGCGTTTTATTCAGCGGCGGCAAGGATAGCGCGCTCGCAGCTATTCTTCTCAGCCCTTTTGCGCAAATTGAGCTCGTTACAGTATCGTTCGGAATTGTGCCGAATGACGCGGCGTCAGTAGCGCGCGTACTCGGTTTTCCTCACGTGACAATCGGCCTTGAGGCGGCCCTCGCAACGGCCACCGTCGACGCGATGATCAAGGACGGATACCCCAACAGAGGCATCAACCACCTGCACAAAACGGCGCTTGAACGCACCGCCGCCCGCTATCAGGTAGTCGCCGACGGCACGCGCCGGGACGACAAGGCACCACTCTTGAACGCGCGTGAGGCTCGAAGTCTGGAAGATCGCTCGGCGATCGACTACGTGCGGCCTCTACTCGGCTACGGGCGAAAGGCGATCGACGCACTTGCCGACGTGCATCTCGAGGTCACGTACGGAGAGTGCATCTCGTTTGACTACGAGGTCGAATTGCGTAGAGTTATGGAGAGGTCGTACGGCTCCGGGGCCGTGAAGGCCGTTTTCCCACCGGAGCACATCCAGTCAAGGGTCACAGGGCGAAAAAGCGTGGTTTTTTGAGCCGTATTGGCGTAAACAATTATTAACGATGAAATGCAATAGGCTACTCTGATCGCGAGGATGTTTGAAAATGCCGAGCAATCCACCGAGATCCGCAACAGAGGGACTGTGATGAGCAAAGTAACAAAGGGGAAAAAGAAGCGACTCGCAAAAGCTACAAGTCAAAACAGGCGCGTGCCGGCTTGGGTGACGGTACGTTCAAACCGCAACGTGACGACCCATCCAAAAAGGCGGCACTGGAGACGCGGTCATCTTAAGGTGTGATCGTTCATGGCGAAAGACACGAAGGTGGAAGAAGAACGGGTGCACACCATACCACTGCGAGCGGTAAAACATACACCCAGGTGGAGACGCAGCAAAAAGGCGATGTCAGAAATTCGTCAGTATCTCGCCCACCACTTGAGCGCCGAAGAAGATAAAGTCAAGCTTGATCCCTCGATCAACAAAAAAGTCTGGGAGAGAGGCTCGAGCAAACCGCCGAATAAGATCACCGTCCGGGCGATGAAGTTCGACGACGGCGTCGTCGAGGCAGAACTCGCGACCGAATCGTGATGTTCGAGTTCGCAAAAAAAACCACCTCTAGAGGATCCACCGTGGTCAAGCGCATCTCCATAGGCGGAAGCGCCGTGCTCGGCGTCTTTGCTGAGTGCACCGAAGATTTCTTGCTCAGTGCACCAGCGCCGACCGAGGAGGAGGAGCTCAACTTCCTGCAGGAGCTGAACGTGACCCCTGTCCCACTCCTTATAGGCTCAAGCACGGTCGTCGGATCGCTCGTCGTTGGAAACTCGAACGGATTTGTCGTTTCAAATAACGCGCTCAGGCACGAGATCGCACAGCTCAAAGCGAGTTGCGGAGGGTTGCCCGTGCGAAAGCTCCCTGGGAGGATCAATGCCGCTGGAAACGTCATCCTCGCAAACGATACCGCGGCGCTGATCCACCCCAACCTGATCGCTCGAGCCGAACGAGTCATTTCTGAGGCCTTAGGCGTCGACGTGCAGCGCGGAACGGTCGCCGGACTGAAGACGGTGGGGATGGCTGCGTGCGCAACCGACAAAGGCGTTTTGGCGCATCCAAAAGCGACAGAGGGAGAGCTTTCGAAGTTGGACGACACCTTCGGCATTCCCGTCAACATCGGCACCGTGAACTATGGATCGCCGCTCGTGGGATCAGCACTTCTCGCAAACACGAAGGGCTACGTCGTAGGCCTAGAGACAACAGGAATAGAGCTCGGGCGGATAGAGGACTCGCTAGGGTTTCTGTAACCTTTTGGACCGCTACAACCGCCGCGCTCGTCAGTTTGGATAGCTATTTAACAGATAACCTCGCGAATAACTCAATGATCGAGTGATCCTCGGCAGTGAGGACGTCGGCCTCATGTGCGCACGCCCAATGCGCCTATCACACGCTGATTGACGGATGGTGTAACTGTGGAAAGCAAAACCTTTCAAATAACGGGTTCCTTCAAAGCAGGACGTTCGTGGGAACGATTCACAAAAAAACTCTCGAGCAACAACGAGAAAAATGCAGCCGAAAAGCTCTACTCACTCATCGGCAGTGAGCATGGCCTAAAGCGGAAGATGATTCGAATTGAATCCATCGAAGCGGAAGAAGTGTGATAGCATGGCTAGCGAGCAAGAAGTGCGCGTGTTGGTCGCCCAACTCCAACAAACAGAGGCAGAAGCGCGTGCGTACGAGCAACAAATGGAGGTCATCAGCTTCACCATCAACGAGATAGAAAACGCGATCGCGGCTGTTGAAGCTCTTTCCAAGCCAAAGGTCGGCAAAGAGACGCTTATACCGATCGGGGCAAGCTCGTTCGTCTATGGCAGCATTCCTCAAACGAAAAGGATTATCATCGGACTCGGCGCGAACGTCTCTGCTGAGGTGGAAGTCACTGACGCGGTTTCGTACCTCAACGACCGAAAGAAAAAACTAACGGACATGCAAGGACAATTCGCAGCTCGACTGAATCAGATCGGCTCACAGATCTACGCGCTCCAAGCGAAATTACAGGAGTACCAATCGCAGTCACAGGCGGCACGCTAGATGTTTGAAGGCTTGCGGCAAAAACTCAATCAGTTCAAGAAGACTGTCGCTAACAAAGAGCACGAGCTTGATGACGCAGAGGTCGATGCCTCTTCAAATGATGCAGCACGTCTAGCCGAAGGTCAAGAAGAAACCACAGGCGAGACATATGTGCCTCCCGCTGCTCACGATGACGAAGCAGTCGGAGTCTCTCAATCGGCTGAGGCGCCGATGCAGCGGGAAGTGCCAAGAGAGGCCACAAGACCCACAAGGGGCAGATCCCTTTTTGAGAGAGAAATAAAGGAAAAAGACCTAGAAGAGCCCCTATGGGATCTTGAGATTGCCCTCCTGGAAAGCGATGTGGCGATGTCAGTCTCTGAAGAGATCGTTGACACGGTAAAAAAAGACCTGATTGGCACCAAGCGCAAGTGGCGTCAGGACGTCGGCGCACTGGTCGAGCAGGCGTTGCGCGACGGAATTTTAAAAGTGCTCGACGTGAACGGCCTTGATTTCGACGAACTTGTAAAAAAAGCACCAAAACCTGTGACCATCGTGTTTACCGGCATCAATGGCACAGGAAAGACTACGACCATTGCAAAACTGGCATACCGCCTCAAGAATCAGGGGTATGCTGTTGTGCTCGCGGCAGGGGACACGTACAGGGCCGGCGCGCTTGAACAGATTGCGCGACACGCTGATAATCTGGGAGTGAAGCTCATCAAGCACCAGCAGGGCGCGGACCCCGCTGCCGTCATCTATGACGCGGTGCAGTATGCACGCGCGAAACACAAGGACGTCGTGCTTGCAGATACCGCCGGGCGAATCCACACCAATGTTAACCTCATGAATCAACTTAAGAAAATTGAGCGAGTGATTGACGCGGATCTTGTGATTTTTGTCGACGAAGCCCTCGCGGGCAATGACGCGGTTGAACGTGCGCTGCAGTTCAATAGCGCAATGGCCATCGATCAATTCTCACCAAAGTGGATGCCGATTCAAAAGGAGGGACTGCCATCTCAATAGCGCACGCAACGAACAAGCCAATCCTCTTCTTAGGACTCGGACAAAAATACGACGACATTGTCAAGTTCAACCCCCAGTGGCTTCTGAGCAGACTGTTCAGCGAGGCAGAGACGTAAATGGTAATGGAAAACCTCGGCAGCTCACTTCGTGACACGCTAAAGAAGATAGCGCGAGCGAATCGCATCGACGAAAAAACGCTCAATGAAGTCGTCAAAGACATTCAGCGGGCGCTCCTCAGCGCCGACGTCAACGTTGCTCTGGTGCAACAGCTGTCGAAACGCATTAAAGACCGCGCGCTAAAGGAAGAGCTCTCCGGGAAGCTGAATCCGCGTCAGCACGTCATCAACATAGTGTATCAAGAACTTGTCGCGCTGCTCGGTGAGCCAATCTCAGTACCGCTCACCCGTCATACGGTGATTATGGTCGGCCTCCAGGGCAGCGGCAAAACCACAACTACAGCGAAGCTCGCGCGATTTTTTCAGAAAAAAGGTCTAAAACCCGCGGTCATCTGCGCGGACACCTACCGCCCTGGGGCGTACGATCAACTTTCACAGCTCTGCGAGCGAATCGGTGTCGCTTTCTACGGTGAATCGGAGAGCAGCGACGCGGTCGAGATCACGACCCGGGGCTTAGTCGAGCTGAAACGCTATGACGTCATACTCGTCGACACCGCGGGGCGCCACGCACTCGAAACGGACTTGGTTCTCGAGATGAAGGCAATCAACGAAACGTCAAAAGCCGACCAGCGCTTTCTGGTGCTCGACTCTGGCATCGGTCAGCAAGCGAGTGAACAAGCGAAAGCGTTCAACGAAGCAATCGGCTTAACGGGCGTTATTGTGACAAAGCTCGACGGGACTGCGAAGGGTGGCGGGGCACTCTCTGCGGTGGCCGAGGTCGGAACGGGCATCGCGTTTATCG
>Ga0326727_10020277_pt1 | contig 13222 bp, 14 predicted proteins | sample MB2enrmetagenome_FD_207643 | JGI IMG/M metagenome (GOLD analysis project Ga0326727, IMG submission 207643) | Lab enriched peat soil microbial communities from McLean, Ithaca, NY, United States - MB29MY | ecosystem: Environmental > Terrestrial > Soil > Wetlands > Peat | place: USA: New York...
GCCGCGCCAGCCGATGAAATAGGTCACCAGTTGCGTGGAGGAAAGCTTTACGCGCGTCAGTTTGCCGGTGGCCTCCTCGGCTTCCTGGAAGGTATCCTTCTCCATCAGGTCGATGGCTTCCTGGTCCGTCATCTTGCCGGTTTGCATGCGGATATCGATGATGGCGTTGGCCAGGACGCGCAGTTCCTGCTTCTGGAACGTGAGCCGGAGTTCCGGTGAGTTGTTCAAGAATCCTTCGTCGAGCATCATCTGCGTCGCGTATTGGGCCCATCCCTCGATATAGGGTCCGTTGCCGTAGAGCGAGCGTAGAACGCGACGCGTCTTGGGCTGGATTTGGTTGGCGACTTCCGCTTGCACGTAATGGCCGGGCATGGCTTCGTGCAAGGTCAGCAGCTTGAGATTGTAGAAGTTGTATTCGCGCAGCTTGGAGTTGATGCGGTCCGGCTTCCAGTTGGAGGGAATCGGCGTGATCCAATAAAACGCGCCTAACTGCGGCTCGAGCACGGGCGCGGGATCGAAGCCACCCACGGAGTAAATGCCGCGCATGAATAGCGGAGTCTCGATCACTTGCAGATTGCTCCGCGCCGGATAGCTGAGCAGGTTCTTCTCCTTAACGAATGCCGTCGCTTCCGTGAGGTCGGCTTTGGCGTCGGCGACGTAGCTAGCGGGGGTGGAATGCTTTTCGGCGATGCGGTCCAGCACTTCGCCGACGATGCGGTTCTCCCTGTCTTTGCCCTTCAGGTCAGCGTGCGCGCTGTGCGCGGGGAACCATTGTTTATGCAATCCCAACGCGATGTCCAACATGCGTCCGCGCACCGTCTTCAGGTCGGCTTCGGCGCTCGAGAGGACGTCTGCGGGTGTGCGGTCGGTGCCGAGCGCGAAACGGAATTTGGTCTTGTAGGCGTCTTCTCCCAGCCGCCAGTCGCCCGGTCCTCCGCGGCGGGGAAGCTCGTTATCGAGAAACTGGTTGAAACCTTTGAGTGCCGTGATCGCGCTATCGGCAGCCTGATTGTATTCGGATTTCAGATCGGCGGGCACTTTAGCACGCACATCTTTGTCGATGAGATCGATGTTGCCGTCGTTCTCCTCCCTGGCAACTTTGATCCAGATGGGCGGCACTACAAACAAGTTCTGCCGCGCCTGTGTCATCAGCTCCGGAAACTTGATGAGACGCGCGATGATGTGGCGCATGCGGTCCTGCAATGGAGCATATTCGAGCACGAACGGAGCGAAGATGGCGTTGCCGGCGAGTTCCACGTATGCGGTGGGGTTCTTACGCCAGGTTTGCGCAATATCCATATCGAACAGGCTGAGCCCGATCTGCCCTTGCATGATCTCGTAATCCGCGCGATCCTCCGGCGAGAGCTTTTCGCGGTCGATTTTCGAAAGACGCTGGTGGAATTCCGTATAGAAGTTGCGCTGCTGGTTCATGGCGCGGCGGCTCATGTCATCCAATTGTGAATCGAGGTCTACGCCGTGATGTTGGTGATAGCCCTGCGCGGTCGAATTTACTGGCGAGAAGGCCAGCGTGGTATAGACGAACTCGTCGGCCAGGGGCGCGAGTTCCTGGGGTCGGCGCGGGCCGCAACTCGTTAGCATGAGGAGCGCCGCGCAAACACCTATCGCTTTTCGCATGGATACCTATTGTAACTTTTCATTGCTGAGGCGAATCTGCGGGACGGGCTTGCCGTCGATCTCGCCGGCAAAGGCGCGGTCCTGCACGGCAAGCGGGGAGGGTACGATGCGGCCGCGCAGCGCGAGATTTCCCCATTTCACCTGGACGCGGTCGCCTTCGATGTTAGCTTCATAGGGTTGCTGCGAAGCCTGACTGACCGGCAATATTTCCAAGGTGAAGATCGCATAGGCGGGTGTGAGATCGGCCCAGCGGAGGATGCGTGGCTCGCCGGGCGCGAACCAGTCGAGCGAGATGGCGAAGACGTTCCCCTCGCGGCCCCAGGTGACTTTCGGTTCGAATGCACCCATCGCCGCCTTGCGGATTTGCAAAGAGAGATTCACCCCGCCGAGATCAACTGCGATGCGGTCGCCCGATAGTTGCGGATCGGATTTCAAGCCCGCGATATCGAAACGCAGGCGGAATCGCGAGGCGGTGAATTCGCCGTTCTTGACGCGATCGAGGCTGGGGTGTTTATCGCCGCCGTCCGTCTGGAAATTCACCAGTCCGAGCACGCGGCCGCGATCCTGAACGGTGTACAGCAGACCGGAGGAGAAGTCGTAATCGTCTTTGATGAGCCGCACTTGCAGATAGCGTGCGGGCCGCTGCGGCCCTCCCCAATAGGCGACCAGCGATCGGCTCTGCACCCAGAAATTGCCGCGATTCACGGAACCCAGACACCATTCTTTATCGAGCCAGGTGGTTCCTTGCACGGGTTCGGTTGGCGGCTCCGCCGCGCGGAAGATTTCGCGATGCTGCCGCGGTTCTCCGCTTTCCAGGAACAAAGGAGCGATTTCGGACGGACAGCGGAAATCAAGAATGCCGGCGTCCATGTCACTGGCGTGGCGTTTGATCTCTTCCAAGGTCGCGAAGGGGATGGCCCCACCGAGCGATTTCTGCAGCCAGAGCGGCGTGCCGATGTCGGTCGAATAGCAACGGCTCATGGGACCGGCGAGTTGCCGCGTAGCCGCATGCCAGTGCTCCCCGATATGCCTCCATGCGCGCTCTTCGATTTTGGCGGCGAGACGCAGCACGTCGGGTTCCTTCAGCACCATGCGCATGCGCGTCAAATTGGCGATGGCGACCTCGATGTAAGTCGGGCTGTTATATTCGTCGAAGCTGCCGGTCAGGTCGACTTGTCTGGCGAAGCGCTTCAGCCGATCGTGCGCATAGGCGCTGAGGTCAGCGTCTTTGAGCAGGGCAGCCGCGGCCAGCGTGACGAAGGTGCCCTGCACCGCGATGTTGGTGTAAGCCATGGTGACGTTGCGCTTGCGAATGGAGTACGCGGCGTGGCGGATGGATTGGTGCATGCGCGTGCGTACGGCTTCCGGCAGTTCACTGCCATGGCGCGCTTCAATCATCAGCAGCTGCGCTCCGTTGAAATCGGCCCAGTTGAAATCCGCCGGTTTCATTTCGGCCGGCGGCTCTTCCATGTAATAGCCCCAGATGCCGTAGAACCGGCTCTTCGGGTCGGTATCCTGCAACGCAATGGTGCGGTCGATGACGCGTGCGGCACGTTCGATGCGCTGTGCACCGCCGGCTTCCAGCAATACCAGCGCATAGGTGATCGAGTCGCGCGTCCCATGCACGGTAGCGTTCCTCAGGCCCGAATGATAGTTGTAATCTTCTCCCCGATGCCCTTTGAGCATGTTCTCCCGCGGGTCGAAGTTACGATCCATTCCGGCCAGCGCGGATTCGATTACGGCGCGGTCCCAATCCTGGTTCCAGACCGGCGGCGCGGTCTGAGCGCGGAGCGCATGAGCGGCGGTTCCGGCCGCGAGAAGTTCGGCTAATTCCCGGCGGGTCACATTTACAGCATACGTTGTGCTAAAAAGGGGCAATGAGCTTTCGAAGAAGAATGATCAGCTTAGTTGGTATCGGCAGCCTGGGAGCCGCATTGTGCCTGGCCGCCTCAGCCGTTACCGTCGATGTCAAAGATGCGGACGGAAAAAGCGTCGGAACCGCGAAGATTACGCCGTCCGGCACAGGCGTGAAAATTTCCTATAACCTGAAAGGCCTGACTCCCGGTGAGCACGCTATGCATATCCACCAGAATGCGAAGTGTGAAGGGCCCAAATTCACCACAGCCGGCGGACACTTCAATCCGGCCGGCAAGAAACACGGTCTGGAAAATCCCGAAGGCCACCACAACGGCGATATGAAGAACTTTACCGTCAAAGCCAACGGCACCGCGAAAGGCACCGTGCTCGATCCCGACGTGACGATGGGCGACGGAGCGAACTCAATTTTCGCAAACGGCGGTACGGCGCTGGTGATTCACGCCAAGGCAGACGATATGAAAACCGATCCTACCGGCAATGCCGGAGACCGTATCGCTTGCGGTGTGATTACGAAGTAGCCTGGCCCGTACCCGACCCTTCCAGCACGGCCTCGATCACCATTCTCTTGGGTGCATGGCCGATGTAATTGAACGGATAGCAGGTGATCAGGTGGAGAACCGCATCGCGGGTCGGCTTGAGAGACGCAACGTTGGTGGGCAGAACGATTTGCATGGATCTAATCCGGTAGCGGAACGTTCCGTAGTGGGTGTCGAGCTCCACTTCGTCTCCCACCTGCACCTCCGACAGTAGCCGGAAGTGGGTGTCACGATGGCCGGCGATGACACAATTTCCGGCCACACCCGGAAGCGCTGTTCCGGGCATGTGGCCGGGTCCTTTTTTGAGATCCCGCTGGTCCGTGCCCTCGACAACATAGAGGGTGCGCTCCAGCCGGGGAACGCGTAACCTGGCCACGGGATCGCCGGGCTTGTAAGGATTGAAGTAGTGCGGCACTAGCGTAGGCAAAGAGGTTGGGACCGGTTGTTCGGACCATTGTTGACGGGCTTCGTCCTGTCCCAGTTGAGACAGGTAAAAGTCATACGCTCCGTAGCCTGTCAACAACAGTCCCGCGATGATCAACAGCCAGGAGAGAGACCGCATACTTCAATCCCGAAAAAAGCTAGGCGATGGCGCGGCGCAGCAGCAGTCCCGCGCCGGCGAAAAGGCTGCCGGACAGCATCAACGTCAGCCATCCGATAGACGTTCTCGGCATCTGTTGAGGTTCGGGGGCTGGCGCCGGGGCTGGCGCGGGAGCCGGCGGAGGCGTATTCTGCGCAACTTCGGGCGCAGGTGCGGGAGCTGGCTCAGGTGCAGGTGCGGGCGCTGGGGCTGGCGGAGGAGGCGTATTCTGCGCCACCGGGGCTGGCGCCGGCTGGTAAGTGGCTGCCACCTGATATCCGGCTTGTTCATTGGTGCGGTTACGCAGAGATGGAGGCACCGGGAATTCGTACCCGTAGTTCTTACCCTGTACCCAGATCTTATCGAAGTAGTAATTGTCGCCGTAATGATGCAAAATCACCTTGGTATGGTCCGGCGTGGCGTTATCCAGGGTGGGGATCGTTAGAACTGTGGTCTCTAACTTTAGCCCGTCGTTTGAGAAAATCTGGACCACGCGGCTTCCGCCGGCGGGATCGTTGAGTTCGCGAATGATATAGTGCCCTGGCTCCAGGACCGTGTTGTTAATCGTTACGCGGTACGGAAGATCCACAACGACCTTGTCGTACAGCGGCCCCTGAGCGCGTATAGCACTGGCGGTCGCCACGATTCCAGCGACCAGCATGCCGGCAGTCGTCAATATTGAATTTAATTTCATAGCAGTTGGTTACTCCTCTACACGAGCTGACTTTATGCACGCGGCGTTCCGGCGAGGCAGATCAAGTGTGAGGAAAAGGCCGATAGGGCGCGTAGGTGTTCAGTCCGAGCCAAGTTCCCTGGCTGCGGTAGACAACCGTTTGTCAAGAGTCCAGAGACGGCAGCCGGACAGCAGCGCGGAAGCCAGCAGATGAACGTCGATCCAGCCCAACCCTCGCCCCCAAAGCCGGCGGCTTTCGACCATGCTGAATACCTCGGAGTTGCTTGCCAGAGGGGCGCGGGGCAGTCCACGCAGGTAGGACAGAATGGCACTTCGGTTCTTCAGGCTCCCGCAGGCCAATTCACCCATTACGAAAGGGTGTATGACAACAAGGCCTTCGGACAGCCGCTCGATCAAGTCCGGCTCACCCACCCGAAAATGCTGAATCCAGACGGAGGTATCGGCCAAAACCATCAGGCAGATCGCCGGCGAGGCATATCACCCAACTTAGGCTGGCTAGCGCCTAGCGCAGCCAGCCGCTTACCCGCCTCGCGCGCGATCAAAGCCTCCAGGCCTGCCCGCACCAGTGAAGTCTTTTCCCGGATGCCCGTCAACTCCCTGGCTTGATTGAGCAGCTCCTCGTCGATGATCAACGTGGTTCTCATATGCATCAGTATGCATGATTTTGCATACAGGCGCAACCCGTCCGGATGCCTATTTCAAGTCCGCACGGAAGGGGCCGGCTTGCAGTCCTTCGCGGTTTTCCAGCGTAGCTTTGGGATCGTCGGCCCAGGCGTAGCGGATGCGCGCGGGATCGGTCACCTGATCGCAGGAAACCACCACCGTCGATCCATCGACACGAGCTTCAGCGGGCACGAAACCTTCTGTCTTGCCGGCGATCTCGAAGCCGAGCAGTTCGCCGCCGCCGCGAACTTCGAGTCCCGTTCCGATGTGATCGAAATACACGCGCAGTTTATTCCCCTCACTGGTCAGTTCGCGAAACATGGGACCGGAGTATTCGATCCTTTCGCCATAGGCGATGGCCTGCGCCGCGAGAGCCAGGCGCTTGCCGACATCCTGCTTGTTTTTGGGATGAATATTATTCGATTCGCCGATATCGTCGATGACTGCCATACCGGTGTTACGCAGTTCGAGCGCATCGGTCTGCGATTCGCGAAGCACCGGCCAGTAGCCGTTGGAATGAAAACTGGCGAGTTGCACAAACAGGAACGGAAAATCTCCCTGTGCCCATTCGTGACGCCAGTCTTCGATCATGGCGCGGAACAGGTAGCGATAGGGATACGCGGTCTGCTGGCCGGCATTGGCCTCGCCCTGATACCACAACACGCCTCGAATGGCGTAAGGCGTGATGGGCGCGATCATGGCATTCCACAATCCGGCGGGCGTATTCGGATGCCCGGGACCAGTAGGAGGACGCGGGGCCGTCGGGGCGGGCTTGCCGGCAGCCTTGGCCTCAGCAGCCGCAGTCTTGTAAGCTGCAAGCTGCTGCTGATACCTCTCATTGGCCGCCGGGTAACTAGAGAGCGTCTTTTCCCAATCTTCTAATATCGGCTTCAGCAACGGATTGGCTTCGAGGGTCGGATGCGTCGTCCAGGATTGCGCCGGTGTTCCGCCCCATGATGAATGAATGAAGCCGACCGGCACGTTGCGATTCTGGTGAATATAGCGCGAGAAGAAATAACCTACCGCCGAAAAGTTCCTGGTCGATTCCGGAGTGCACAGGCTCCATGCGCCTTCGACATCATCCAGGGGAGTCTCCGACACCTTCTTCTTCACGGTGAACAGCCGCATCTTGGGATAATTGGCCGCGGCAATTTCGGCATCCGCATCGTTGACGCGCGTCATGGGCAGCTCCATGTTGGATTGACCGGAGCCCACCCAGACCTCGCCGATCAGCACATCGTGGACGACAACCTGATTGATCTTCATCTCGTAAGGACCACCCGCCGTCATGGGCTGCAGAAAAGCTTCCCACGCTCCGGAATTGTCGGCAACCGCGGATGTTTGTTGTCCGTTGATCTCGACGGTGACCTTCTCGCCGGGCGCCGCCTTGCCCCAGATACGCACGGGCATCTGTTGCTGGATCAGCATATGGTCTGAAATGATTGCAGGCAGTTTCACCTCAGCCGAAAGAGGCACGGCAAGTAACGCGATGGATGCAAGGAATCGAAGACGCATACTGATTTAAAGTGTATATCAGGGAATGTTGGAGAATGGAAGTATGAGGTCGCGCACACTACTCCTGACGGTCACGATTGTGGCTGGATTTTATTACCTTATTTCACAGCCGTCGTCCAGCCTGGCGCGGCTGTTGCGGCCGTTCACCACCGTAGCGGGCTCGTGGTCCGGTCCGGTTACGGCCAATTCGGCGCCGACGTACACGCCGGATGAACAGAACAACATCGACATTTACAAGAGCGCGCGGCAGGCGACCGTTAACATCACCAGTACGGTGCTGCGCGAAGGCTGGTTTTTCCAGTTGGTGCCGTCGCAAGGCACCGGGTCGGGTTTCATTATTAACGAGCAGGGGGAGATTGTCACCAATAACCACGTGGTCAACGGTTCGCGCGAATTGACGGTGACGCTGTCGGACCACAAAAAGTTCAAAGCGGTGATCAAAGGAATCGATCCCGCGAACGACCTGGCGCTGATCAAGATCGAGGCGAATCGCAAGCTGCCGTTCCTGCATCTGGGCGAATCCGACAACTTGCAGGTTGGCCAGAAAGTGCTGGCGATTGGCAATCCGTTCGCGCTCGAAGGCACACTTACGACGGGTATCGTGAGTTCGCTGGGACGTTCACTGAAATCGGAAAACGGCAACACGCTGGAGGACATGATCCAGACCGACGCGGCTATCAATCCGGGCAACAGCGGCGGTCCGCTGCTCGATTCGCATGGCAATGTGATCGGCATCAACACCGCGATTTTTGGCTCGCAGACGGAGATGGGAGAAGCGGGCAGCATCGGCATCGGATTCGCCATGCCGGTGAATCGCGTGAAGGCAATGCTGGACGAATACCGCAAGAGCGGCCACATTTCGCGGCCGGTTTTGGGCGTACAAGTGGTCCCTGTTTCGGGCGACCTGGCGCAGGAACTCGGGCTTCCCGAGGAAGGCGGGCTGCTCATCCAACGGGTGGAGTCTGGTTCCCCGGCGGACGAAGCCGGATTGCGCGGTCCTACGCGCGGCGTGATTGTGGGTAATTATCCGCTGGGTATCGGCGGCGACCTGATTATCGCCATCGACGGGACGCCGGTCGCCAGTTCCGACGCGCTGCAGCGCGCGCTCAACCGCAAGCACGGCGGGGACGTCATCGAATTAACCGTGTTCCGTGGTAAGCGTACGCTTACGGTCAAAGTTACTCTCGGTTCGGCTCCGCAGCGTCTCTAAATGACTATGGCAATAATCACCGAAAACCGTGGGGCGGTCCCCCTGGACCGCAGCCGATGCCCTCGTCGGCCTAGGCGCGACACGAGGAAGCGGGTCCAGGGGGACCCGAACGGACGAGGGCGTCCGCCCCACGTTTCAGGCTGCTGATGGAAACTCAAAACTCATGCCAGGTGGAAGTCGTCAGGCCGGCTTCACATCACATGCGGCCGCGCCTTGCGTTTTTCGATCTCGATGGCACGGTGGGGCTGATTCGCGCCGGCTGGATGCGCATTATGGTGCGCCAGGCGTTGGAGGCGTTGCGCGCCACCGGAACTAAGGAAACGGACGCCGAACTTCGGCCGATTATTGAAGATTACATCTTCCGCCTCACCGGAAAGCCCACCATCCTGCAAATGGAGGCGCTGGCGGAGAACGTCCGCCAGCGCGGAGGCACTCCGCTAGAGGCCGCGCGCTATAAGGAGAATTTTCTCAGCGCGATTGGTGAAGTGGCCGATCAGCGGATGAAAGAATTGCGCAACGGCTACCGCAGGCCCGAGTTGCACATGGTGCCGGGAACGCGCGCGGTGCTGGAGGATCTGCGCAGGCTTGGGGTGAAGCTCTATCTGGTCAGCGGCACCGAGCATGACGTGGTGCAGGTCGAAACCGATGCTTTCGATATCACGCGCTTCTTCGACGGCGGCGTCTACGGTACTCCGAGCGACGATTCGACTTTCTCCAAGCGGGGTCTCGCCGAGCAGGTGGTGGCGAACGGCGAAGCGGCCGGTCCCGAAATTATCAGCTTCGGTGACGGCAATGCCGAGATGGAAGCCGTCAAGAACGTCGGCGGCACTGCCATTGGGTTGGCGACGCTGGAGCCGGAGTGCCGCAGCGTCGACCCCTGGAAACGCGAGCGGCTGATCGCGGCCGGCGCGGATTACATTATCCCCAACTACCTCTGTTGGAATGAATTGAAGGAGCATTTATTTGCCGAGTAAATACCCGCAGTTCGACCGCTCCCGTCTGATCGTGAAACCGCTCGCCGAACGCGTCAATGATCTGGCGCTGCCGCGCTGGCTGGCGCTCGAAGACGAGACCACGCCATTCCAATCTCCCGATCTGCCGACGCTCGGTTCGCGTCTCGCGGCGGCGAAGGAAAGAGGCGCGGCGCGCATCCTGATGATGGGCGCGCATGTGCTTCGCGCCGGCGTCAACCGGCACATTATCGATCTGATGTCGCGCGGCGTCATCGATCACCTGGCGCTGAATGGCGCCGGGGCAATTCATGATTACGAGTTGGCGCGTATCGGCGCAACTACGGAAAGTGTCGCGCGGTACATCCAGACCGGCGAGTTCGGATTGTGGCGCGAGACCGGGGAGCTGAATGACCTGATCAGCGAGGCTGCGGCCAATGGCTGCGGGCTTGGCGAATGGGTCGGCCGCCATATCGAGCAGAGTAGCTATCCGCACCGCGAATTGAGCCTGCTGGCAGCAGCGTGGCGGATGGGCGTTCCTGCGACGGTTCACGCGGGGATCGGCTATGACATCCTGCACGAGCATCCCAATTGCGACGGTGCGGCGGTCGGCGCGGCGAGTTATCGCGATTTCCTGATCTTCGCGGCGACCGTCGAGCGGTTGGAGGGCGGGGTGCTTCTGTCATTCGGTTCCGCGATTATGGCGCCGGAGGTGTATCTGAAGGCGCTGGCGATGTCGCGCAATGTGGCCCGGCAGGAGGGTCGGCAGATTCGCAGTTTCTGCACGGCGGTGTTCGATCTGGTGCCGATTAAAGGCGATATTCACAAGGAACTGCCGAAGACCGATCCCGGCTACTACTTCCGTCCGCAGAAGACGATTCTGGTGCGGACTGTCGCGGATGGCGGCGAGAGCTTCTACTTTTGCGGCGATCACCGCGCGACTATGCCCGCGCTCTGGCGCATGGTGACTTCCGCTGCGGCAAGCACACGACCCTGACCCCGCTCTTGCACAAAGACAACCAACCGCGGGTCGGGCAATTTAGGTTCTTCGGGGATCGCTAAACGCGTGTCAAATGGTCTGTCACGGGAGACACCACCGACACGCTTGAGCCATTTCACCACGGAAACGTGCGTCAGGCGCCTTCCCGAATTTTCGCCACGCGAGACTTGGGAGGGATCCGGATCGTACACCTGCGCGACGAACACTTCGGCTGCGACCGCGCTCCCGGGAACTGACACGCGTAAAACGCCTGGCGTGATCCATTCGACCGTGATGTTCATTTTCGCGTGTCGGGCCGCCAGCGCGACTGCCCGCGTGGCCCGACCTTCATCGCTTCCGACAAATTCCGTCGAACCGTCGACAACCATTTGTGGAGTGTAGGGACCATCGGAGTGGAACCTGGTCGCATAGTTTTGCTGGCGGGAAGACATTTGCGCGGAGGAGAAGGGATCGCTCCATCCCAGGTGGTTCCAGTAATCGACGTGCTCGCTCAACGCGATAACCGTCACACCCGGGACAATTTGTGCATGCTCCAATTTCGCGAGCAGCAAATCAGCCGGAGGACAACTGGAGCAGCCTTCAGAGGTAAACAACTCCACCAGCACCGGCACAGGCTGAGCTGCGCGGAGTGTGATGGCAATCGCATAGAGGATTAAAAAGTGAGTGTACCGACAATCTGGCATACATTCTCCACTCCCGATTCATGCAGAAACTGCCCCAGCTCTTCCGCAATCTTCAGAGGAGCCGCCGGATCCCAGAATGTGGCTGTGCCGACTTCCACCGCCCGCGCGCCGGCGATCAGGAATTCGGCGGCGTCTTCACCGCAAGCGATGCCGCCTAATCCGATTACCGGAATCTTGACCGCCTGCGCAGCCTGATAAACCATTCGTAATGCGATTGGCTTGATTGCGGGACCGGACAGGCCTCCGAATCCGGCGCCGATGCGCGGTTTGCGGGTGCGGGCGTCGATGGCGAGTGAGATGAAGGTGTTGACGAGCGAGATGGCGTCCGCGCCGGACGATTCCGCTGCTTGCGCCAGAGGTTCGATAGCCGCAACGTTGGGCGAAAGCTTCACAATTACCGGGCGCTTAGCCACGGCTCGGACGGCTTCCACTAAGCCGGCCAGGCAGCCGGGATCGCTGGAGAAAAAAATCCCGCCATGCTTGGTATTAGGGCAGGAAACATTTAGTTCGTACCCGGCGAGGCCTTTGTGATCGTTCAGTACTCGCACCACTTCAACGTAATCCTCCACCGCGTAGCCGAAGATGTTGGCGAAAACCGCCGTCCGGTAGCGTGCCAGTAGGGGCAGTTTGTCGGCTACGAAAGCGCGAACTCCGATATTCTGCAGCCCTACGGAGTTCATCATGCCGGCCGGAGTTTCCCACAGGCGCGGTGGGGCGTTGCCCTCGATCGGCTCACGGGACAGGCCCTTCACTACTAATCCGCCCAGCCGGTTCAGGTCGACATGCTTTTCAAACTCCATGCCATAGCCGAACGTGCCGGAGGCGGCGATCACCGGGTTCTTGAGGGTAATGCCGCAAAGCTCGACGCCTAAGCTGCTGTCTTCGGTTAGCATTGCTTAAAAAAGTTTAACCTAACGCTGTATTTCGGGTAGCGAGGGGTGCTACACTGTCAAGTTCGATACAACGCTGTATCGTGAGACAATCGGATGTACAACTCCAGTCTTTTTCTCATTGCGGCCGCGAAGCGCCGGGAGAAGGGAATCTCCTTGGACCAGATTTCGAGTTTAACGAAAATCAGCCGCCGCTCGCTTCAGGCCATTGAGGAAGGCGACTTCCGGAAATTGCCGGGCGGCATCTACAACACCAGCTATATCCGGCAGTATGCACGAATCGTGGACGTCGACGAAGGTGAATTGGTCGCGGTGTATGAAGCCACGACAGCCATCACGACTAACCGTCCGGCGGCCGACGGGAGCTCGATCAAGCGGTTTCTGCCTGCTCTACAAGAGTAAGGCCGCTTAGCGGCCCACGGTGGCTACTGCCTGCCGGCTCTTTTTGGGGGCGGGAGCGGCTACCGGAACGGGAATCGGAAACCTCTGGCTCAGCCAGTTTTCAATAACACTCTTCTGCGGCGCTGGGACGACCCTGTGCCACCTCATGTTGCCGGTATGATAATCAAATTCCGCGACTCTGTAGGCACCCGTGGTTAGCACAACTACCGGACCATTAGGTTTGTCTTGCTCACAGTAGTAGGAGGTATTAATAGTTCCGATTAGTTGCATTTCTATATTGTATCAAATGCCCATGGAGCCGCGCTCAGTCACGGACCAACGGGTACTTTTCTCGCTTTGCAATGAGGTTGGCGGGCGCACGTTTTTGGGTGATAGGGGTGAATGCGCCCGCCGTCGTAACGGGGATGTACTTGATAGACGCCGGCAACTTTGATAAAGGTTACGGCAGTCAGAAAAAACTAATCATAATCTCAAATGGCGTGATGCATCTGCTCGGCGTCCGTCGGACGGCAAGCTGTGCAAGAATTGCGGATTAGGGAGTATCAAACAATCATGTATCGCTATCTGGCCTTGTTACTCGGTGCTT
>Ga0326727_10020278_pt1 | contig 13221 bp, 10 predicted proteins | sample MB2enrmetagenome_FD_207643 | JGI IMG/M metagenome (GOLD analysis project Ga0326727, IMG submission 207643) | Lab enriched peat soil microbial communities from McLean, Ithaca, NY, United States - MB29MY | ecosystem: Environmental > Terrestrial > Soil > Wetlands > Peat | place: USA: New York...
GAAACTGACCGGATTAAAATCGGAATCCCTGCCCGGATTCATCCCGGAATCGTGACCGGATTAATTTCGGAATGCTGACCGGATCAATTCCGGAATCGCGCCCGCCTTGCCCCGGAATCCGCAAGATACTTTGACAACCGGGGAAACCATTTTTTGATGAAAGGTCTTTCCTCGGTCAAGCGTTCGTTTCGAGATAGCGAGTGAATTGCCCGGATCTTCTTCTTTCCATACGAGCGCTCCTTGACCAGGTGGTCGGGGCCGATTTTGAAGCCCTGCCTTTCGACCAAGGCCAACAGTTCTGCGCGGAGTTTTCGACGGAAGTAGGGCGAAGATCGAATATCCGGCGAGGTCATCGTTTTGAGTGCGGGGTCGGCTCTCACTTGTAAAGCTTGTTTTCTACAAACTTGTCGAACTCCACTACCCGCACGGGAATGACAAAAGCGTGTGACGAAGTCACAAAATAGAGATTCCCTGGGATCGTCTCTCGTTGAATGAAGGAACTTACAACGCCATCGTAGTTGATGTTTGATTTGACCAACGCTTTGATGTCGTCAGAATTGCCCATGTAAAAGGCGAAGAAATTCTCTGCCTGGCTACGAATCTCCTCTGAGATGGCAGACGGCCGTTGCGTAATGGCTACGAGTCCAATGCCGAATTTGCGGCCCTCCTTGGCGATGCGCACGAAGGGATTACTCGATGCCTTGACTTGCTCGTCTGATAGTACATTCTGAGCCTCTTCCACAAAGATTACGGAGCGGATGATTTCCGCGTCTTTTGCTTCCGTATAATTCCTCTTGTTATCCTCAAACAACTTTCGCACGATCATGGTCGAGATGATGGAAGCATCAACGCTGTCGCGCAAGGACAAATCGATTATGACGGTCTTGCCTTCTTTCAGGGCTTTGAACGTATCTTCCAGCAAAGTCGAAGTCGAAGAATGAACTCCGCCTTCATCTATGAAGTGCCGGATTCTCTTTCGAATAGCCATGATCGTCCCCCGAGCGCTCTTGTCCGCTTTTTTGTCATCGCCCTCGGTTTTGCTGCCGAAGAAATCGGGGAAGTCCTTGTACAGATTCTGAGGAGAATCGCAGTATGAATCGATCTTCTTGATGAAACCTTCCACCTGCTTGTCGTCCAAATAGAGCAGAAACGATTTCATTACCTCTGAGAACCCAGCCGAGAAGGCAAGAATATCTCCCACCGTCATATGCTTGTGAGTGTTGATCTGTACCTTTCCCCGATAGCTGAACCCCTTTGTCTGAGAGAGTTTCCGATCTGAGTAGACCACTACATTGTTTCGCAGTCGTTCGTCGTCGATGTCGCCTAGCCCTACAGTCTGTGACGCAGTCTTCGAGTAGTATTCCCCGTTCAGGTCAAACACAAGCTTGCCGAATGAGTTGTCTCCGATTACATGGTACAGAAGGACTTTGACTAGATTAGTCTTCCCGAATCCGGATTGCGCAAATACCATTGTGCGCCTAGATTTGAGGCGTGAGGGGTCGAAGAGAATATCCCCTTTGTCCTCTTGGATGTCCTCTCCGATGCATAGTCTCCCTATTGGAACTCCCTTTTCGTTCCCCATGTTGAGAATGTGCTTTACCTCAGACGGTTCCCCTGGTGAAAGCAAACATATCCGGCTTGGTAAAAACTCAGCGTGATTCCGTTGTAGAAGGTGTAGCTGTTGTGGCTCCCATCGACCGCAAAGAATCGAACGTCCCGCAAGTCGATGTCGTCGAAAGGCATTATCTCAAATATTTGGGGTGTTTCTAGATTGCCCGGGACGCCCACAACTGGGATATGGTAGTCCTTGTTTGTCCTGTTATGGATCTGGGCGGCTACGCCGTTTATGACCTGGTCGGGGATGTTAAATATCTGCATAAAGGCTCATACGCTGGGCCGATATTATAACTTTGTTTAAGAGGGGTCAAGGTAATCCGTAAGCGGGTAGACACGGTCAGGGCTCTCCTGTCCGTGGGCAATTTTCAAGGGCGGGCGGGTGGAGGAAAAGGGCCCAAAGGGCAGTCGGCAGTAGGCAGTAGGCAGAAGGCAGTAGACAGGAGTCAGGATTTAGGATTCAGGATTGAGGAGACAGGAGCTAGGAGCCAGGAGTCAGGAGAAAGGCCCTTTAGATTCGAGTTTTCCAGTAGCCGGGCCGCCGATGGCCATGAGCAACGGCCAGAACTTGGATAGCGGAGGGTAGCTCGCGGTAAACCCGCGCATAAGGAAATCGATGCAGCAGGAATTTACGGGTGCCCCACGGACCCACGGGCCAGCGCTGCGGGGCTTCCGCAATCATGCTAATGGCTTGGGCAAGCTCGTCGGCAAAATTCGAGGCGCTCGACTCACTGCGGGTAAAGTACCAATCAAAAGCCGCTTCGTATTCCGCACTTGCTTCATCGAGAAACTCGACGGATTTAGCGGTCATGAGTAAGTTTGGACGAAATCCGCTGGCGGACCTCTTCCCAGGGAACGGTTTTGGCTTTGCCAGAATCCAAGTCTTCAATGCGGCGGGCGATTTCTTCGTTCCAGGCGGCTTCCACGACTTCGGGATCGTCAGGAGGGCCATCCAGACTCTCTAGCAAAGAACCCGCCAATTTGGCGCGTTCCTCAGCAGTAAGGGCGAGGGCACGCTTCAACAGTTCAGTGGCGTCCTGCGTCATGGGATCATGATACGCCCAGAATCAGGACGCGGGCCGAGGTTTAGGGGCCGGAAGACGGTAGGCGGTAATCGGTAGTCGGTAGACAGGAGCTAGGATTCAGGATTTAGGAAGTAGAAGGTCGCAGACGGTAAACGGTAGACGGGAGCGGGGATTCAGGAGTTAGGAGCAGAAAGCAGGAGGCGGGGTGTAGTGGAGAATGACAAAAAGTCCCAGGTCGAACCAGCATTTCTAATTTGTTTCCAGAAAATTGAATTGGGTCCCAAGTCCTCTTCTATCTAATTGCAAACAAAGGTCATATTAAGAAATTTGACCGTTCAATAAAGACCCCGAACACTGCTTATTAGCGGGCATTTGCCCTTTATCCATAATCAAATCCGGCGGTGCGGGCTGGCCCTCAAATGAAAATCGGCGATTCAAGATTCAAATTCGTCAATCCAAAATCGCAAATCCGAAATCGCAATCGTCAATCGAAACTTCGCCCCGTATCCCATATCCCGTGTCCCGCATCCCGATCTTAATAGATCTCGAACCGCTCCTGGTGGACGTTGGGGTCGCTCTTGATAATGACGTCTTTCTTGGTGAGCGATTCGAGTTCGGAGATGAGATTGCCTTCGCGCGACTTGAGGGCTTTGGCGACCTCCGGGTTGACTCGCAACGTCAGGACGTTGCCGTCGATTTCCTTGGCCATCTTGCGGGCTTCCGCCAGGATTTCGTTGCAGACGGTATTGACGGACTTTACCCAGCCGGAACCCGTGCAATAGCTGCACGGCACGCAGAGGGTTCGTTCCAGCGACTGCTTGACGCGCTTGCGGGTGACGGCCACCAATCCAAAATCGTGAAAAGAGATGACCTTGGTGGGCGCGCGATCGGAGCGCAAGGCTTCTTCCAGGGCTTGCACCACTTTGGCGCGATTCTTTCGCTCGTCCATATCGATGAAGTCGATCACGATGATGCCGCCCAAATCGCGCAGGCGCACCTGCCGCACAATCTCATTGACCGCGTCGACATTGGTCTTGACGATGGTGTCTTCCAGCCGATTGGTCTTGCCGACGTACTTGCCGGTGTTGACGTCGATGGCCACCAACGCCTCGGTTTGATTGATGACGATGTAGCCGCCCGATTTCAGCCAGACCTTGGGCTTGAGCGCCTTCTCGATCTCCTGCTGGATGCCGAACTCTTCGTACAGGGGCGTGTCGCGGCTGTAGAGTTTGACTTTTCCCACCAGAGCGGGCTGGCAGCGGGCCACAAAATCCAGCACGCGCTCGTAATCGATTTCGCTGTCCACGCGCACGCACTTGAAATCGGGGGTCAGCAGGTCGCGCAACAGGCGCTGCACGAGGTCGAGGTCGCGATGGATCAGCGCCGGCGCCCGAAGGCGGTCCGACTTGGAGCGGATTTCGTTCCAGAGCGTGGAGAGGAACTTCAGGTCGGCTTTGAACTCATCTTCCGAACGGCCTTGGCCCGCGGTGCGGACAATGAAGCCTCCGGTGAGCGGGCCTTTGTTTTCCAGAATGATGTTGCGCAGGCGCAGGCGCTCCTCTTCCGAGACGATCTTGCGCGAGACGCCAATGTGGTCGATGGTGGGCATGAAGACCAGGTAACGTCCGGGCAATGCGACGTGCGAAGTGATGCGCGCGCCTTTGCTGCCCAGCGGCTCCTTGGCGATTTGCACCAGGATTTCCTGGCCTTCCTTCAACACCTCGGCAATCTGCACGGGATGATGATTGCCGCCCGGGCGGGATGACTCGCGCGGCTTGTCGAAACGGCGCGGGCCACGATCACCGCCAGGACCCCGGCGGCCACGACGGCGGCGCGGGGCAAATCGCGGGCGCTGGTGAGGCTCGCGCAAAGTGTAGGTGCGGTCGCCGGGGGCGCCAGGCCCTCCGGCCGTGGAAACATCGCCGGAGGCGGCTTCCGGCGCTATGGATTGATTATCGCCCTCACCTCCAGGGGCCACCTCCGCGGGGAGTTCACCCTCGTCGTCCAGTTCACCCTCGGAGGCTTCGGCGAGCAACTCACCCTCTTCCCAGATTTCTTCTTCGCCCTCCACACCTTCCTCCGTAGCGCCGAGCTCAGCAACTTCAGAGGCGGATTCGGTTGAGGCTTCTGCGGGTTCGGGTGGGGCTTCCACCTTCGCGGCTTCCTTCGGCTCGGCTTCTCCAGAAGAAGGCCCGGCAATTCCCTCCACCGAATAAGCGGCGGCATCTTCCGCCGCGAAAGAAGAGGAGGGGATTTCCGCCACGGGTTTGACTTCGACAGCAGGGCTGGCAGGCGCGGATGCGGTCGGCTCGAGCTGCGCAGGCTCCTCTGGCGGAGCTTGGACAGGCGCCACGCTCGCAGGAACGGGCGCCTCGGCAACTTCGGCAGGAGCGCTTTCCGCAGCGGCTGAAGCAATGATGGTGCGCAACGCGCCAGGAGCAAATGACACCGTAGTCTCGGTCACGACAGCGCTGACTGCGGCCGGCGGCTCGGGGGGTAGCGTGGCTGCAATGGCGGGTTCCATTGTGGCGGCCTCCGCCACGATTCCAGCAGCTGGTGGCGCTTCTGCGGACATTTCGACCACTTCAACGGGGGCTTGGCCCTCGACGGAGTCACCAGAAATATTGTCATGGAGGGTGACGTCGTGCGCCGCGGTAAGCGCTTCTTGTCCCACTTCCGTCATGGTGCCTTCCGGCATTTCAGCTTCTGTTTCCTCGATCGGCGCCGAAGCGCCATGGCTGTATTTTGCCAAGGACTCGCCCGGTAGAATTTCAAACGTATGGGATTCCGTGGGCGGCTCTTCAAAACGATGCGGAGGCGCGAATCGGCGGTCTTCATGGCGACCCTCGCCGAAATCGGGCCGACCGCGATGCCGACGGCGGCGACCACGCCGCGGATCAAACGGCCGACGGTCGTGTGATTCTCTGGGGGCTGAGGGCGCGGCGATCGGAGTCGGCGGTGCAGGCGGCTCCGCTGGGGGAGGCGCTACCGGCGGCGCAACCGGGGGCGAAGCAACTTCGGAAGCTACTGGCTGCGGGGGCTCTATTACCGCGGAAGCGGCTGGCGGCGTCGACGCCGCTGGGGCTTCTGCCTGCTGCGCAGTGAACTTGCTAGCACGCGCTTCCGCTTCCTCGAAGACCTTGTCGTATTCTTCCTGGTCCTCGTAGAAGAAGTCGGAAACGTAAAGGAAAGCGTCGCGTTCGAGGCCGATATCCACAAACGCCGACTGCATACCAGGAAGCACACGACTGACGCGCCCCTTGTAAATGCCACCCACCAAACCGACGTCCGTATCACGTTCGAAATACACCTCAACCAGTTGGTCGTCTTCCAACACGGCGACCTTCGTCTCGTGAGGAGACGAGGAAATATACATCTCCTTAGACATGGAAGCTCCCTTTTCCGGAACGCCGGGGAATCAACCCGCCACGCGGGGATCAGCCAACAACGTTCCTGACCGGCCGGGCGTCGCGAGGCGACGGACTGCACTGACCTCGACCGGATAAAATCGCTGCCGGATGACTTCCAAAACGCGCATTCAGGCGCGGCACTCGTTGGATCCACCCGGCTCGCGACTCGCGGCTGAAACTTGCCGGCGAATCGCTGGGCTTATTGAACCGCTGGGCGGGAACGCGCGACCCCAAACCCAGCGGGCGAAGGGCTGCCTTCAATTCACATATCGCCTGGCCCTCACGCTCATCGCCAGCCCTAGGCCAAGAAACGTGAAGAGCAAGGAGGAGCCGCCCTGACTCATGAGCGGCAAGGGGATGCCGGTGATCGGAAACACCCCAATCATCATCCCCGTGTTGATAGCTACTTGAAAGAACAGTACCGCGGCTAAACCGATCAAAAGGAAGGCCCCAGCACGGTCTGGAGCCATTTGCGCTCCATCGAGCAAACGCAGGAGCAGAGCAAAATACAACAGCAGAATGAGCAGCGTTCCGACAAATCCCTGTTCCTCGGCGTAGGCGGCGAATATGGAATCAGCGTGGGATACAGGGATGAATCCCAGCCGACTCTGCGTGCCATTGCCCAATCCCTTTCCCCAAAAGCCGCCCGAGCCGATAGCAATCTTGGTTTGGGTAACTTGGTAGCTGGAGCTTTGAGTGTTCTGTGTAGGGTGCACGAAGGTCATCAACCTCTCGCGCTGGTAGGGTCGAAGGAAATGCCAGCCCACGGGCAAGGCGAGGATTCCGACCAGGCACAAAACGGCGATGTGATGCAAACGGATTCCGGCGAAGAGAACGCCGGCCGCGACAATGGGAATAAATGTCAATGCTGTGCCCAAGTCGGGCTCCAAGGCCACTAGGGCTGCCGGTATTCCGACGAAGATCCCTAGCTTTACCAAATCCCCCCAAGTGACCGCCTTGGTCCGCCGATCGGCGAAGTAGGCTGCCACAACGAGTATTATAATCAACTTGACGATTTCTGACACTTGGAAACTCATGGGCCCGAATTGCAGCCACCGGCGTGTGCCGGCAATGGAGTGGCCTGCCACGAGAAGTCCTGCCAGAAGCAACACGGAAATCCCATAAAGCCAAGGGGTCTGCTCCAAAACCATGTGGTAATCAAGCCGGCTTGCAACCAGCGCCAAAACGCAACTCAGCAGGATCCAATAGATCTGTTTCTTGTACTGACCCGCCAGGGGCGAGTGAAGGGTGGTGCTGTAGATTTCCACAACCCCGATGGCGGCGATGGCCAGCGCCAGTCCCAACAAGAACCAGTCAATGTCGCTTGCTCGGAAACGTCGACCCACTTTTAAATCCTTTGCTACTGCCTCGCAGCAGGTTTGGGCGGCTCCGGCAGGGTGGCCGGCCGCAATTGACTCAGCACCCTCACCTGGGTTTCCATTTGATTGTCAGGGTGCTTGGGGCCAAGCTTCTTGTCGAAATAGGCCTTGATAACCTCGCGGACGATGGGCACGGCCACGGCGGAGTGCTCACCTCGCATCACCAGCGCCGCCACGACGATTTCCGGCTTGTCTGGCGGCGCATACCCCACAAACCAAGCCGTGCTCTTATATTCAGATCTCTTCGCTGACTTTTCCAATGTCTGGCTGACCACCTGGGCAGTGCCGGTCTTTCCCGAGATCTCGATTCCCGGGCAGCGCGCGGCTCCGCCCGTACCTCCGCCCTCATTTACCACGGCCCACATGCCCGACTTCACCGCCGCAATCGTGTCGTCGCTGAGGGGGAAGTCGTGCGGGGAAGTGTCGGGAGGATCCACGCCCAGCGCCCGCAACTGTTCCTGAAAAGCCACATGCGGGCGATGAAAGACTCCGCCCATGGCGATGCCGCCAATCGTATGGGCCAACTGAATGGGAGTGACCGCGTCCGCGCCTTGGCCAATCGCCACCGAAATCGTTTCGCCCGCATACCACTTGCGTTTGAAAACGCGTTGCACCCACTCGGGAGAGGGGATCAACCCTGGCGCCTCGCCGGGCAAGTCGATGCCCGTCCGCGCCCCTAACCCCAAGCCCTTGGCGAAGAAATCGATCTTGTCAATCCCCAGCATCTTTCCGACGGTGTAAAAGAACACGTCGCAAGATTCGCGGATGGCTTTGTGTATGTCTGTGGCGCCGTGGGACCTGTGCTTCTCAAACACCCAGTCGTGATAGAGGTGCCCGTAAATCGTGACGGCGCCCGCGCAGTGCACGATGAAATCGGGTTTGACGGTCCCGGTCTCGAGGGCGGCGGCAGCCATCACAATCTTGAACGTCGAACCCGGCGCAAGTTGCGCTTGTATGGACTTATTCATGAGCGGCTTCATGGGGTCGTTGGTGAGTTGGTCCCATTCCTTGGGGTCGATGCGCTTGGCAAAGTCGTTGGGGTCAAACGACGGATGGCTGACCATCACCAAAACTTCACCCGTGCGTGGGTCCAGAGCTACTACCGCGCCCGCGTGATCGCCCAGAGATGCTTCCGCCGCCATTTCCAGGTCCAAGTCGATGGTCAGCCGCAGGTCGTTTCCGGGATGCGCGTCGATGGGGTCTTTCAGTACCCCCACTTCTTGCCCGCGGCTATTTACCACCACGCGCCGCATGCCATCGCGGCCGGCGAGAATCTGGTTGTACTCGCCCTCGACGCCGAACTTTCCCATCACATCACCGGGCCGGTAGGATGCGCCGAGCTTGGCGATCATTTCCTCGGGAACTTCCCCCACATAACCCAGCAGCGCCGCTGCCACCTGGTGTTTGGGATAGAGCCTCTGCGCCACCTGGATCAGATCGAGTTCGGGATATTCCACGCGGTGAGACTCGACGAAAGAAATATCCTCGAGCGTTGCGGCCTGTTTCAGCAGCACGGGTTGGAAACGCGGCAGGCTGGCAGTGCGTTCAAGGGTGCCCCGAAGTTCCCCGGGGTCCAGTTGCAGTCCTCGGGCGATTCCTGCGATGCGCTCCGGCGATAAGACGGCCGCCGACTCGCGCAAAAGAAGCACGCTGAAGGCCGGGAAGTTGTCGGCCAGCACGCGGCCGTCGCGGTCCAAAATGCGCCCGCGCGGTGCGATGACAGGTAGGTTGCGGATGCGGTTGCGTTCAGCCAGGTCCAGATACTGCCGGTGCTGTCCAATTTGCAGCCGCCAATATCCCACCAACAAGCCCAAGAAACTTACGGCAATGGCATACTGAAGAAAAGCAATCTTCCAGGCGGGGGGGCGTTCGTCACTGGGAAATCGGACTTCCATCCTTACCCATGTTGCCGGGGCTGAATCTTAGCGCGCGACCTCAGCTTAATCACTCAGTTAACAGGCGTGAAGCCGCGATTCAATTGCTTTGAATCGCATTTCCCTCACCCCATGACCGTAGCACACCGCGCGTTCAATGACAAGATAAGAACGGACAAGAGGTCAAAAAAGAGACGAGGGGAGTAAGTAGGCAGAAGGCGGTAGGCAGTAGGCAGTGGGCTGGCTAGCGACAGATGCCCTCGACTTGGATTGCTGCCTGCGCACAGTTGGGGTATTCGCCATGAAGTTCCCTCAATCCAAATCATAGCACAAGCCCATTCCGACATCGCGAGACATCACGCCGAGCGTAGCGCCCCAACCTCGAATCCCGCCACTGCCACCTGGTACCCGACACCTGACCCCTGCCTCCAGTTTCTCTTCACTCTTCACTCGTCACTGCCCTTCTGTGCGCAGTTCGAAATGCCGCGGACCTCACACCGCCGAGGTCGGCGATAAACCTGCTTAGTGGAATTTGGGGCGGACAACCGCGATGACGCGTAATTCTCCGTGATTTTTGCACAGATCGTTTTCAAGTGCGGTGGGGGTCGCGCACTTTCCTGAAGCGTCCTAAACGAAACCTGGAATTCATAATTCACCTTTCACTCTTCACAATTCTCTCTGCCCATGCGAGTATTCCCCGCCAACTGCCATTACCAAGGTTCAAACCACGGCCAACCCGAAACACCTGAAGATTCTCAAGGCGGGCGTGATGCCCGCGAGCGAGCTTGGGGGCAGAGTGCGAAGCTTTGGAGTGCAGCAGCTTGCTGCCGCTTTCCGCGAGGCCAGCTTGCTGGCCGTGCCTGCCCGCTTATCGCCCGAGGATGCCGGGGACGGGTCTAGTACTCCCGTACCATTGCCTCGAAGGGAGGTTTGGGACATTTTGAACGCATGGATGATAAAGACTTCCCACCTCTACTCGTTCGGTTGGCCTTGCGCGCCGCACTTTGCGGAGCCGGGTTGGTTACGATCTACACCGCGGTGGCCAGAATTACGCTGTGGCTCGGCCTCGCTCCAAAATGACGAGTCTCATCACACCGATTAGCAGGTCGCCACGGCCGGTGCCGTTCTGAACTGGGGCTTTTCTCATGCCCGGCCCATTCCCACCACTCGGCCTGTTGCCTTGTACGAGGGTCCTGGCAATTCGCTAAACTCCACGCATGGAAATCACCATATGATTACGACCCCGCCGAGCTCGACCGCGAAGCACGCGCATTGGAAAAACTCTCTGACCCTAAACGATAGCTCTAAGCACTGACGGTGACGGTTTCGTATGTCTCGTGCGCTTACACGGCGCTTTGAAGAACAGATCCGTGAAATGGAGCAAGCGTAGCGCGGATCTGCGGTTCAGGTCCGCGGCCTTTTATTGTCGCTTGGGGACAGACCCGCCGTGCCCCGGTTTCTGTTCTTCATCCGGAATTCATAATTCACCTTTCAGCATTCGCTCTTCACAATTCTCCCCGCCCATGCGAGTATTGCCTTCCAACCGCCATTACCGAGGTTTTAACCATGGCCAAGCGAGCACACCTCAGAATCCTCAAGCAAGGGGTCAACTCTTGGAACCAATGCAGGGCGGAGAATCCGGCGATGACGCCAGACCTCGAGGGGGCGAACCTATTCGACGCAAGCCTCCGCGGGGCAAACCTCCGCGGGGCAAACCTCCTCGCGGCGGACTTCCTCATGGCGGACCTTGGGGGGGTGGACTTCACCGGGGCGGACCTCACAGCGGCGAACCTCAGCAGTGCGGACCTCCGCGGGGCGGACCTTCGGGGTGCGATCCTCCACCTGACAGGCCTCCGAGGGGCGGACCTGGAAAACTCGGATTTCACAGATGCCGAGGTGGGTTGGACGGGGTTCGGGGACAATGACCTCAGCACAGTGAAAGGGCTTGAAACAGTTCGGCACTTCGGCCCATCAAGTATCGGCATGGACACAATTTACAAATCCAAAGGCAATATTCCCGAGGCCTTTCTGCGCGGCGCGGGCGTGCCCGAGGACTTCATCACCTACATGAAGTCGCTCGTCGGCAAGCCCATCGACTTTTACTCTTGCTTCATCAGTTATTCGAACAAAGACGACGACTTCGCCCGGCGGCTGCACGCCGACCTTCAGCAGCAAGGCGTGCGCTGCTGGTTTGCCCCGGAAGACTTGAAGATCGGCGACAAGTTCCGAATGCGCATCGATGAATCTATCCGCCTCTATGACAAACTCATGGTGATCCTATCGGAGAACTCGCTCCGCAGCTCCTGGGTAGAAGAAGAGGTTGAAGCGGCGGTCGAGAAAGAACGTAAGCAGAACAAACTGGTTCTTTTCCCCATCTGTCTGGATGACGCCGTAATGGAAACCGAGGAAGCCTGGGCCGCCAGCCTCCGCCGCATGCGCCACATCGGCGACTTCCGCGCCTGGAAAGATCATGACCCATACCAGAAGTCGTTCGAGCGGTTATTGCGCGACCTTAAAGCGTAGCGCAGGGTCGGCACGAGATGGCACTCCACAAATGCCGACCTGAAGGTCGGCGCTACCTTTGCTGATCCGCGCCCCCAAAGCCACAGCGCGGTGGAAAAGCCGCAAAACTGAACCGCGAGCCTTGCGCTACATTATTTCTTGCGTGTTTTCATACCCTTCGCGTCTCACGACATGTTCATGAGAAGCTAACAGGGGTTGCGGGCACAAGTCCTGAAAGGGCGAGCCACTGGCTCGCCCTTTCAGGACGCACGCGTAGAAATGGACTGGGATTGTTACCCAGTTTGGCCTGGGCTGGGATGGATCGGGACTCAGGATCGTGGTATTTATCTATCCACTTGGTTTCTTGGTGGTTCGTCCTGCTTTCTATTTCCGCATTTAAAAACACCTTGACTCCCGATTTTTGGTAGAATGGGGCCATGCGTAGGTTGCTCGCCAACGCGGTTGTCCTGGCGGGTCTGCTAGTACCCCTGTGCCTATCTGCGCAGCCTCGCGGCGCGGTCCGTTCCTCGTTTTCCGGTTCCCGAAGTTATTATCGAAGCTATTCCGTCGGACCACGAACGCGACCGGCGCCTCGGCAGGCCAGGTCCGTAACCCCCAGCGCCTCTTACAGAAGGTTTTCGTTTCCGCCTGTGACGGGCACGTCCCTGATCAATCCCGGCGAGGCGTCATGTCTCCTGAACCCTTCCTATGCGGGCTCGTTTTACTGCCGGCAATACTTCTCCGGACGTCCCGGTTACGGCTTTGAACCTGTCTATCCCTATTGGTTCCCAGCGACGGGATATGAGACTGAGCAGCCTGCCCCGACGGCTGCTGAACCGGAAGCAGACCCTCTCGCCGCCCAAGTCGGCAACCTGGCGACGGAAGTTGAAATGCTGCGTGAGGATCAGGCTCTGCGCGACTCCCGCGGCGCCCCCTCCGCTGAGCCTTCCATGGGGGCCGAAGAAAAGCCTCCTACGACCGTCCTCGTTTACCGCGACGGCCACCAAGTGGAAGTGCGGGACTACGCCATCCTCGGCAAGACGCTCTGGGTTTTTTCGAACCAGATGACGCGACGAGTCCCACTCGCCGATCTTGACCTCGCCGCTACCCAACGCGTGAACGGAGATCGCGGCGTCGATTTCGTCACACCTGACCCACAGTAAGTCTTCAGTTCTCAGTCTTCAGTTGTCAGTTAGGCTTCCCCCAAAGAAGCGGCGGCAGTAAATTCAAATCAGCACACCTCGCGTTTACCTCGCCGCCAATTTGGAGGAGATGTTACTGAGAAGTGAAGACAACAGCTTCGGAAACAATGAAGAGACGGCAGGGACCAACCCAGTAATCAGGCATGATCCGGCGTTTCTGCCGGGGATCAGCTAACCCTTCCTATTTTCGCATTCGCAGGAAGGCCTTGCTTTTA
>Ga0326727_10020279_pt1 | contig 13220 bp, 14 predicted proteins | sample MB2enrmetagenome_FD_207643 | JGI IMG/M metagenome (GOLD analysis project Ga0326727, IMG submission 207643) | Lab enriched peat soil microbial communities from McLean, Ithaca, NY, United States - MB29MY | ecosystem: Environmental > Terrestrial > Soil > Wetlands > Peat | place: USA: New York...
TGTTGTTGATAATACGAGAAAAAGACACCCCTTGTCAAAGACAAAAAACCGCGCGCTCTTCGGGTCTTTCGTGTTGACCACCCTTTACGGCCTGAATAGGTCCCTCGTGCGGCTCTACGTCAAGGCTGACCGGGAGTGCTCTGCGGGCCCCCGCCGTCTTAGGGCCGGGGGCAGGGCAAACAATTGCGGATTGTTCCTATCCTCCGAGCCCCGCTTTGGAACGCGCCGGGAGCTTCGCAAGAGATGGAGCGGTCCGCAGCCTGGCGGATGCGGAAGAAATCGGCTCCGGGACAGGGCGTCCCGGGCAAAAGCGGAATACAGGAAAACCGGGGGGCGGACTAAACTTTGACTACGTTCGTCGCCCTGGGACCTTTTGGCGTCTTCTCGACGTCAAAAGTGACTGCCTGACCCTCGGACAGGGACTTAAACCCGCTGCCGACAATCGATGTGTGGTGGACAAAGATGTCTTCGCCATCTTCCTTCGTGATGAATCCAAAGCCTTTTGAGTCGTTAAACCACTTCACCGTTCCATTTGCCATGCCCGAAATACCTCCATTTCCAACGTTGATAAGGTTACGAGAACGCAATAAAAAAACCACAAAGCTTAGAAGTCTTTGCGGCTTTTAGTACGGCAAAAACGTAAACTTGGCATTAGTATGGCACGACCTCTCTGGGAAGTCAACAAAAAAATCGACCCGGAAAGGGCTCCCCGGTAACCGGGAGAAAGCCTGAAGAAAAGAGCGACAAGTGACCGATCTTTCTTGACAAAGGCCCTCGTACGGGCGATAATCAAGTTGGTCCGAAGGGGGCTCGCCCCGGCTTGGCCTTTCATACCTCACCCGAAGCATCCCGGGACCGGCGAAAGGCACTGGGGTTATTCACCGGAGTGGAGGAGCCCTAAGCCCGGAACGTAGCCCGGGCTACCGGATAAGGAGGAGGAATGGCAAAGCGAAGTCAGCACAGCTTCTTGAAACGGCAGAAAGAGATGAAGCGTAAAGACGAAGCCGCCGAGAAGATGGCCCGAAGACAGGGTAAAGCCGGCCGGACAAAGGGCCCGGAAGAGGGGGAGCCGGAGGGTGCCGCCGAGCCGACAAACGATGAAACCAGCAGTTGAGGAATCCAGAACAACAGGGACCGGGAGAAGTCATTGCTCTTCGGCCCCTCTGACGACCTGTGAGGAGGTAGAATGAACATTTACGTCGGCAACCTGGCATACAGCATCACCGAGGAGGATTTAAAAAAGGCTTTCGAAGCTTACGGGGAGGTCGCATCGGTAAACCTCATCAAGGACCAGTACAGCAACCAATCGAAAGGGTTCGGATTCGTCGAAATGCCCGAGAGCGCTGAAGCCCAGGCTGCCATAGCCGGCCTCAACGGAAAGGAGCTCAGCGGCCGCACCTTGACCGTCAACGAAGCCCGGCCCAGGCCCGATAAAAACCGGGGTGGCTTCGGCGGAAGACGGGGTGGTGGCGGCGGCGGACGGAGGTATTAGTCCGCGAGGACGCATACGAAAGCACGCTTCTCCGGAGGCATGCATAACGTGCCCCGCCTTTTTCTGACAAGCCGGCTCTCCCTGCAGTGATATCGCGTCCCTCCCCGTTATGGAGCGCGTATAACTCTCGCGGTGACGCCTGCCGGCCCCGACGATGATGGCCGGTATCCCTCGGCTCTGACATCCATAGGCACATCGGTCAGGGCAGTCATCTCGCCAAAGCTGAGTGCTTTGCCCGTGAAGAATCACGACCATACCCGGTGATGCCCTTTTGGTCCCGGGCAGGTCGGCCGGGGAGCGTCCCGGACGTCCCCGCCCTCGGTGCGGGGACTATCCCCCCCGCGACCCGTTTCCGATCCGCTTCGACTCCGCCTTATGGAGGGCTATTTTCGCCTGGGTGAGCTTCTTGTAGACGGCCCTGATCTTCGCAGCTTTCCCGACAGCCACTGCCTTGAGCAGGTCCCCCTCCAGCTCAGCCACCTCGAGGAGCTTATAGTAGTCGAGGGATTCCTTCAGGTGAGCCAGCACGATCATACCGGTGATGAGGGGGTGGTTGTTGGTGACGTTGGCATCTTTGAACCTGGTGCCGTGCTCCAGCTCCACGTCGAGACCCGCGCGGAACTCCTCAACGTCGATCGGCATTTTTTCCGTGTTGACCGCGTCGAGGATAAGCCTCGCTTCCCTGGTCGTTGCCTTCGGCTCCTTCAGCTTGGTCCAGTCCCTCATCCCCAATTCCTTGCACACGTTCCTTACGTCTTCAAGCCTGATGTACTCGGGTAGCTTCATGACCTCCTCCCTAATCTTTCTTATCGTATGAGATGCTTCTATTCTTCGCAATGCTGAAATGGAAGACTGCCCCTTCCCCTGGTCTGCCCTCCGCCCACACCCTCCCGCCAAGGCGCTGGACCAGGCGCTGCACGATGGCGAGGCCGATGCCCGTCCCCTCGAAGTCGTCAGAGGAATGGAGCCTCTCGAAGATATCAAAGATCCTCTCTCCCTCCTCCATGGGGAAACCGATGCCGTTATCCCTCACATAGTAGAAGGCGGCCTCCTCTTCAACCCGGCCTCCCACTTCGATGACCGTGGGACTTGATCTGCTATACTTGATTGAGTTGTCCATGAGATTGAAAAAGATTTCTCTCAGCATCACCCTGTCCGAGTGGACGTCGGGAACCTCCAACAGATCCAACCGGACGGAGCGTTCTTCGCAGAGCGCCTGCAGCTCGCGAAAGACGTCCTCTACCAGCGCGGCTACCCCAACGTGGGCATACTCGACGCCTTTGCGGCCGAGCCTGAAAAAGCGGAGCAGGTCCCCTACGACCTCCTGCAGGTGGCGTGCGGTGCGATGGACGACGGCCAGGTAGTGCCGCCCCTTTTCATCGAGCGAGGCCGAGTATTTGTCCCTCAAGAGGCGAGAAAGCCCCTCGATCCCCACGAGCGGTGTCTTCATGTCGTGGGAGAACATATAGGCAAAGGTCTCAAGCTCCTTGTTGGTGGCTTCGAGCTCACGCACGTGCCGGCCCAGCTGCTCGTTGAGCTCTCCGATCTTGGCCTCGGCCTCCTTGCGTCCGGTGATATCCATCCGGGTCCCTACCATCCTGAGGGCATTGCCCTCCCCATCCCGCTCGACCACTTTACCCCGGGACGATATCCATCGCCATTCCCCCGAGGCCGCCCGCATGCGAAACTCCACGTCATAGAAATCGGTTCTCCCTTCAAGGTGGTCACTGATGGTCCCGGTGACGCGCTCCAGATCGTCCGGATGGACGAGGGACATCCAGGTCACCAGGTCGAGAGTGGCATCCTTGGGTGCGTGGCCGAGCATCACGTGGGCGTAATGATCGTAGTAGATTCTGCTTGCCGGGATATCGAAGTCCCACAGGCCGATCTGGGAGCTCTCCAGCGCGAGGGCCAGACGCTCCTTGCTCAGGCGCAGCGCCCGCTCGGCCCGCTCTCTCGCCTGCTCTGAGCCTTCCAGCTCCGCGAGCCTTCGCCGCAGCTCCGTCAACTCCGCACGGGGTTGATCCTTCGTCCTGCCTCGATCTCCCATAAAGAGCGTTCCCTGCCGCCCGACATCGGCATGATCGCCGGCGCGCCACCTGACTTTCCTCTATTATAACCCGTCACGGGCGTCCGGGGAAGATCTGCGGGCGGCTGGTACCGCTTCCGATCCCTTCCCAGGACAAAGGCGTTGAGGCATCGAAGTCAGCAAGGCCGGCGGGGCTACCCAGATTTTCCGAATGCTTCTGCCCTGTCCCTTCTCCATAATTCATTTGGCGGAAAACACGGAAGATGATAGAGTTGTATGGTCCTACCGATGAACGGCCGACGGACCCCGGGTGCGTCGGATAAAAGGAATGGGATGGGGAGATGGTTTGTGATCCTTGCCTTTGCACTGGCCCTAGCCATGGAGTGGCCTGGATCTGACATCCGCGCCCTCGCGCAGGCCGGCGCGAGGCAGAAGCCGGCCCTCGACGTGCCCTTTGAGCCTTCAACCAGGGGGATCACCCGGGCCATGCTCGACATGGCTCGGGTGACCTCAGCCGATGTGGTCTATGATCTGGGCTGCGGGGATGGACGGATCGTCATCATGGCCGCACGTGAGCGACAGGCGAAAGGTGTCGGCGTCGACCTCGACCCCGTGCGCGTGGAAGAGTCGAAAAAGCATGCCGGGAGGGCGGGAGTAACCGGCCTGGTTCAATTCTTCCAGCAAAACCTTTTCGAGACCGACATCGCCAGGGCAACGGTCGTTATGCTCTACCTCTGGCCGGAAGTCAACCTGAGGCTCCGGCCGAAGCTCCTGAGTGACCTGAGACCCGGCACCCGCATCGTCTCCCACAGCCATACTATGGGCGACTGGACTCCCGACGACCAACGGACCGTGGAGGGACATGATCTCTACCTGTTTATCGTTCCCGCCAATGCCACGGGCACGTGGCGATGGACGGATCGTACGGGAAGGGAGACCTCCCTCAGGGTAACCCAGAAATTTCAACAGGGGGAATGCCGGATGGAGGCGGGAAAAGACCCGTTCACCGTTAAGAACTGTGCGCTCCGAGGCGACCTCCTCACTTTTTCATCGGCCGCAGGCGATCGCGTCCTTCTCTTCGAGGGACGCATCGCTGGTGACGTCATCCGGGGGCAGGTCAGGGATAGTGCAGGCCAGCGCGCGGAGGCCTGGAAGGCCTTCCGCGACCCCTCCACCCGTCAGCCCATTGCCGAGTAACGCCCCTCGGGGGGTAGGATCAGGGCCATCCCCGTGAGGCTCCCCGCCGTAAAAGCGCGCGGGGCCTACGAGCGCTCCCGTCACGTTATCCCCTCACCATTTCAAGGAACGCCTCGATCCGCACCTTCAGCTGCTCCGTATCCGACTCGGAATAATCGGTCTCGATCTGGAGAAACGGCGTGGCACCCCTGGCCTGGAGATACTGCTTCAGACGGAGGGACTCCACATTGTACGTGTGACACGCCTGCCACGTGAGATCGACTACGCCGTCGGCACTGAATTCACGGACAAGCTGCTCCACCAGCTCAAACCTACCCGTATTGGGGGACATGCACGAACAGGGGGTTTTCAGATATTTCTCCGCTATTGCCTGCAGGGGCTGCTTATCCTCGTCTACCGGGATGAGCTTCTTGTACCCGCTGCAGTTCTCGAAGCAGACCACGTTCCCCCCGCATTCTTCGATGACGCGGACGACCTTCTCCGATCCTATGCCGACGGGAACGCCCGTCAGCAGGATCCGCGGCGTCTTCTCGGTAAAGGGCGTTTCTCCGCGTTTTGTCCGGAGCCTCAGCTCCTCCACGAGGGCATCGACCATTGCGGTCGCCTCCCGCTTATCCAGGTGGAAACTGCGCATATCGAGGACGGTGAGGAGGTCGAGACCGCTGAGGGGCGCAGGCCGCGCCTTACACGCGTCCTGAAGTGCCTTGCTCGAGCGCCGCTCCTCGTTCATGAGCCTGATGGCGTGCCGCAGGGCATTGTCCGTTATGGAGACGGCAAATTCCTCCTCGAGCCGGACCTTCAGCTTTTCTACCTCGTGATACCAGTAGGACAGGTCCTCGGGACGGTCCTGTCTCTGGGGCAGTTGGAGAAGATGGAGCGGCTTGAGCTCGGCGAGGTACTCATACATCTTCTTCTTTCCGTCGCAGGTCGTCTCCGCGATCACAAGGTCGGAGAAATGGAAGTAGGGACAAGTATCGGTCACGGCAAACCCGTAGCTCGACTTGATCAGAGGGCACAGGTTCCTGGGCAGCACCCTCTCCGCCGCACGCACCGGCTTCTGCCTCGTCCCGCAGAGGGGCACCGGAATGGCGCCTGCGGCCACAATCAGCTCGTAGGGAGAGTAAATGCAATAGGCACCTACGACCTTCCTGCCGCTCTCGCTCGCCTTCTTGAGCTCCACCACGTTCGCTTCCCGCAGGCCCTCGAAGCGGGACACTATACTCGGTCTCATGCGTCTCCCCTCCGATCAGACATGATACTTCGCCGACTCCCTCCCGGGGATGCCCGTCTGCTCCGGTACCGAAAGCCCTGCCTGGTGCCCTGCCCGCCCCCCGGAGGGACTTACTCCGGTCAAGGAAAGAACGGGAGGAGGCTTGGGATGGGAGCCGGGGGACGAAAAAGCATACTATCATCTATATCTATGAGTCAAATAGACTATTTGAATATTAATCCCCCAGGAAATTTCAGGGCTGAATAGACGAACCGCGAGACCTGGACGATATAGGGGCTACCCCAGGGCACACGCATTTGGAAACCGTCTACCGGCCGAACCGTATGGCACCCGTTCCTTCGCACGTCGAGGCTCCTTTCCCGATATAGGCGGGGTACCCAGCTCCATATTGCCTTGCTGGGTCGCACCGGCTCCTCATCGCTTGAGGTGCGCGGTGCGGCACGGGCAGAGAAGATCGAGCACGCACCTCATCCTTCGGAACGCTCTGTTCCGCCTACGCTGGTTCACGGTCGTTCCGCATACGTGCTCAGGCAGGGTGCCATACGGTCTCATTCAAATTGGGATTTCCAAATGCGTGTGCCCTGGGCTGCCGGACCCCGATTTGACTAAAGGCGCCCGGTCGTGTATAGTCGTAGGAGTCCATCAGGGAGGTATGAAGGTATGTGTCTTGAATGCGGATGCGGCCGGCCCGGACCGGCAAAAATAGACGGAAAACCCGCAGAGGAAGTCTCCTCGCCATTGGTCAAAGAGATCCCTGCGGGCGGTCCGGACACCGGCTCCGGGGACCTGCACACCCATGAACACGAGGGACATAGCCATGGGCACGAGGGACATAGCCACGAGCACGATCACACCCACACCATCGAGGTCCATCGCTCCGTGTTTGAGGCCAACGACCGGCTGGCGGAGCGGAATAGGGGATTCTTCCGGGCCCTCAATCTCTTCACCGTCAATGTGCTCTCCTCACCCGGGTCGGGCAAAACCACCCTCATCAAGAGCACCATCGAGAAGCTCGCGGGGGACCTCCGTGTGGGGGTCATCGTGGGAGACCTGGAAACCGACAACGATGCCCGCCGTCTGCGGACGACCAACGCGCCTGTGGTGCAGATCACGACGGGTACCCTGTGCCACCTGGATGCGGGCATGATTGCCCGGGCCTTGGGCAACCTCGACCCGAAGTCCCTCGACCTCCTCATCATCGAGAACGTGGGCAATCTCGTCTGCCCCTCCTCCTTCGACCTCGGAGAGGACCTGCGGGTGGCGCTCCTCTCGGTCACCGAAGGCGAGGACAAGCCGCTCAAATATCCCCCACTCTTCCATTTCGCCGACGTAATCGTGGTAACCAAGACCGACATGGCCAGGGCAGCCGAGTTCGACCGCGACGGGGCCCTCGCCAACATCCGCCGCATCAACCCGAAGGCCAGGATCTTCGAGGTCTCCGCCCGTACGGGCGAAGGGATCGAAGCCTGGTGCGCCTATCTCAGGGAGTCCAAGTCCCAGGGAAAATAGACCCTACCCTGAGCGGGAGACTCGAGGAGTTGCTCCACCAGTCCTTACCTCCTCACTCAGCGGTCCTTTGAGAAACTCCTTCACTCCGAACAGGCAGGGCGGGCCGGAACGAAGTGCACATGTGCCGGCCGGGGCGCAACTAATCTTCAAGGATGGCGACCGGTCGCAGGGGCGAGCCTGTCCCCTTGCGAATCTTGAGCGGCAGCGCGATAAACGTGAAACGCTTACCGACGAGCTTGTCCAGATTGCACAGGTTTTCTATGTGCGTCACCTGTCGCTCCGCACAGACCGAGTGGCACGGGTAGGTCTTGTCGTACCACATATCGGGGCTCGCTGAATCAACGCCGAAATTAACGCATCCCTGGTCTATGATGTATTCCGTTGCTCCCCTGTCCAGACCGGGGTAATCGGTCATATACTCCGGTTTTCCATAGTATCTGTCGTATTGAGCCGTGTAGAAGAGAATCGTGTCGCCCTGGCGGATATCCACTTTCCACTTCTTCAACTCCGCCTCGATTTTCTGCACTCCGAACTGCGTCTTTTGTGGAATGTCGCTTACATCAATACAAATCCCGGAGGTGATGCAGTGCTCGAGGGGGATCTTGTCGACGGAGGGCGCTTCAGGATCGCGAGAAAGGTGGCTCACTGCGTCGATATGGGTGGGGCCGTGATCACAGAAAAGAATGCCCCTTGTCTCATAAGAGAAACCTGTTCCCAACTGCCTCCGGCACTCCTCATGGGAAAGATGTGTCCATACGACTGTTTTCATGTGACCGGGGTAGACGGGCATGCCCTCGTAGATTTCCTGGCTCAGATCAATGATCTTTCCTTTGAACAGCATAGGTATCTCCTTTTGCTTCGTCGTTTTTCGCCTCACGGGCGCCTGTCGTCTTCAAAAGGCCTTCGAACACCTCGACAACCGCTCTCGCGAAGGCTTCGTCGTTCACGTGGAGCGGCAGAAGTTGGACCGGGATCGCGCTGTTGATCGCTCCTTTCAGGCCCTTCACAAAAGCTGCGACGCCTGACGGGTTGTAGAAAGGCCTGCCTTCGTGGTTGGGGTAAGAGAAACCGTGAAGGGGGACCATAACCACTGCCTCACCCCTTGTGCGGTTCAGCTTACGCCCCATGATGCGCCCTAGTCTCGCCATCTCCCGGTCCGAAGGTTGCACAAAGGTCATCTCCGGATTATGCATCATTGTCTTCCGTTTCCCGTAGGCATCTTTCAGGTCGGAGAACCGCCCCGTCACGATGTAATCCGTGCCGCCCGGAACGACTACCTGGGGTAAGCCGCGTTCGGCGGCGCCTTCCAAGCGCGAAGGGCCTGCCGCATGCTGCCCTCCTGCCAGGGCGTCCATCAGCTCGTGGGTGCTCAGGTCGATCACCCCGTCGAACATGCCCTCCCGGATCATCCCCTCCATGGCCATTCCCCCTACTCCGTTGGGATGGAAGGCGACCACGCCATATCCCTTCTTCTGGAGAAGGGATACGATAGTCATGCCGGCAGGTGTCGTTGTCCCGTAAATAGTTATGGCGACCTGCGCCCCCTTTACCGGACGAACCTTGCCCGCCCGCACCATGCCCGCCACGGCCCCGGCGGCATTGGTGAGTACCTGCTTCAGCATCGGGTTCAAGCCGAAGAAATCGACCACCGAATGCATAAGGGTAACATCCGATGTGCCTACATAAGTCTCAAAAACACGCTTACCCGACGCCATGGTCGAGAGCATAACCTTCGGAACCCCGACAGGAAGCGCTCTCATGGCGCTGGTTCCGATAATCGTTCCCTGTGCGCCCCCTATGGAGAGGACGCCGTCGATCCTCTTCCGGTCATACAAGGCTTTCGTGAGGGCCGTGGCCCCCTTCATCATGGTCCCGATCGCTTCACCCCTGTCGCTTGCCTGGATAAGCATTTCGATAGACCGCCCGCCCGCCAGGGCTACCTCGCGGCGGCTCACGTCGCCTTCTCCCGAAGGCGAAGGAAAAACCCCTGTATCCATGAGAAGAACAGCGACGCCCTGGCGCTCAAGGACGTGTTTGAGGTAGCGTGCTTCGGCACCCTTCGTATCCAACGTAATGATGAGCAGAACGGTCTTCTTCATGACACGTCGAGAAACCGCGCAAAAATGGCAATCTTGGCAGTTTCTTCGGCCAACTCCGCCAGCGCCTGAGCGTCGGCCAAGGTCTCTCCCACGGCAACAATGCCGTGGGAGACAAGCAGGATCAGCCGCACCTCCCTATCCTCGAAGGCCCGGACCACGGCGTCGGCGAGTTCCTGAGAGCCGTCCTGCAGCTCAGGGATGACCGGCATTTTCGAGAAATTCCTCTTTGCGTGGAGAGTCAACGCAGGAATTCGCAGTCCCTTCACGGCAAAGGCCGTAGCAAAAGGGGCATGGTAGTGCACTATTCCACCCACGTCCTCCCTTGTCCTGTAGATGCCCAGATGAAACTTGATCTCCTTTGTTGGTCTCCCCGCTCCGCTGAGGACCCTCCCCGATCGATCGACCACCACGATGTCCTTCCCTGCCATCCCATACAGGGAGGATCCGCTCGCTTTGACGAAATAATCAGGGCCGGCTCTCATGCTGATGTTCCCACCCGTTCCGGTCTGAATCCCCAGGTCCACGGCGCGACGCGCAATCCCAATGAACTCTTCCATCAGCTCAGCCACGTCCTGCGACGCTGTGCCGACACCCTCGGTGTGAACACGGTCCTTTTTTGTCATGGATAGGAAACCCTTTGAAAAACTCTCATGTCATGTCCGGGAAGCACCAGGTCGGCACGCTTCTTGATCTCTTTAAAGCTGTTCCACATGTCAAAGTAGTTGATGTACCTGCCGATGGGGATGAATTCGAGGAGTTGGCTGGGATCTCCCTTCATATTTTCTTCCACGAAAACAGCGTCCCCCGCTATCACCACCGCCCCCAGCGCAGTCCGAACGACAACGGATTGATGGCCTACGGAATGTCCCGGCGTGGGGAAGAGGGTAATATCGGCGTTATAGGCGTATTCGCCGTCCACCGTGATGAAGGGGCAATTCTTAAAAGGCGCCTCGAGACCAAGGATTGACGCTTCGTACGAGCGATAGTACGGCGGAAGCGGAGGGTCGAGGGCAAACTCCAGCTCCAGGGCGTGGACATAGTAGCGGGCGTTCGTGAAGAGCTTCATGTTCGAGCAGTGGTCCCAGTGCAGATGGGTGAAGAGAATAGCGCTGATCGCATCCGGACGTACTCCTCCCCTGATCATCAACTGCTTGTCAATCCTCCCGTCTTCAGGCTGATAGCCTTCGTGGTGCCATTTGTTGGCCCATGCCGTATCGCTCATCCCCGTGTCGACGAGAATATGCTCCTTCCCGTCCGTAACGTACCAGGCGGTAGACGGCATGTCCACCTTTTTGCCGATGCCTCTGCCCATGGTGCAGTACGCCCCCTGGTCCACGGTGATAATACCGGTATTGAGCGGAATGATTTTATATCCCACAGCGAGCCCCTATATTTTTGCGCCGAGACAGCGTATTACGTCGTCCATGCGACAACTGAGTTCATCGAGGGTGCCACACATGCGAATCTCCCCCTTCTCCATGACGTAAGCCCTGAGATTATCGGAAAGGCGCATCGCCATCTTGACGTGCTGCTCCACGAGGAGGATCGTCACCCCATCGCTCTGAAGCTTTTGGATGATCTCCATTATCTCCTGAACGATCCTCGGCGCAAGCCCTTCACTGGGCTCGTCGATGAGCATGAGCTTCGGGTTTGCCATAAGGCCCCGTGCAATGGTGAGCATCTGCTGCTCGCCCCCGGAGAGCCTCCCCCCATCCTGCTTGAGCCTCTCCTTGAGCCGCGGAAAATAATTGAAAATAGTTTCGAGGAGCCCTTCCAGGTCTTTGATCTTTCCCTGGACCAAAGAGCCCAGTCTCAGGTTCTCGTATACCGTGAGACCCGGGATTACCCGCCGATCTTCGGGGATGAGAGAAATCCCTTTTCGGGCAATCCGATGCGGGGGCAGACCGGTGATATCCTCGCCGCGGAATACCAGTCTTCCTGATTTCGGCGGCTGGATCCCCATGATCGTTTTCATGGTAGTCGTCTTGCCAACGCCGTTCCGGCCGAGGAGAACGGCTATCTCCCCTTCCTTGACCTCCAGGGAGAGATCATGCAGGATGTGGCTGTAACCGTAATAGGTATTCACGTTCGTCAGACTCAGCACGCGCGGCCCTCTCCCAAATAGACCCTCTGCACCTCTTCGTTGTCGCTCACTTCACGAGGCGTGCCTTCCGCAAGGGTCCTCCCTTCGTTCAGGACATGAATCTCATCGGATATGCCCATGACCACGCTCATGTCATGCTCGACGAGGACGATGGACAGGTTGAGGCTCTTGTTCAGCTTCTGAATGAGGTCCGCACACATATTGGTCTCTCCGCAGCTCATTCCGGCGGTCGGCTCATCGAGGAGGAGGACGTGCGGCTCCGTGGCGAGGGCTATACCGATCTCCAGATAGCGCCGTTCACCGTGGGACAGGGTGGAGGCAAGCCAGTTCCTTTTCTCCAGAAGCTCGACCTGTTCCAATATGTCGAGGGCCCGCTCATTCACCGCCGAAAGGGAGTAAGCCGTCCTCCAGAAGTTGAAGGAGGTCTTCCGCGACTGGGCTGAAATGCGCACGTTTTCGAAAACGGTCAAATTCGGAAAAATATGCGTTATCTGGTAGGTCTTGCTAATGCCGAGTCTCGAAATAGCGTGGAGGGGCAGCCTGGTTATGTCCTTGTCCTTGAAGAACACTTTTCCGCCTGTCGCGGTGTAGACGCCCGCGATGAGGTTGAAGAGCGTCGTTTTCCCCGCCCCGTTTGGACCAATAATCGATTTCAGCTGTCCCTCTTTCAGCGTGAAATCGACCCGGTCTACTGCACGAAGCGCCGCGAAGTGTTTGGATATCCCTTCCGTCCTCAAGATCATAGGGGATCACCCGGCCGGCCAACCGCCGCCTTCCTCTGGAGTCTGATCATCTTGCGGTTGAGATACTTCTCCTGGATGGTACCCATAATCCCCCCGGGGAAGACAAGGATAATCACGACGAAGAGAGCGCCTACAAAGAGCTCCCACCGCGGGGTAAAGAGACTGATGGTGTTCTGGAGAAAGAGAAAAACCGCGACTCCCACGAGGGGTCCGAGAAAAGTGCCCTTTCCCCCGAGGACGGTCATCATGATGATGGTCCCCGATGTCAACCAGAAGAGCGTGGTCAATGGCACGTAACCGAGGTAAAGGGTGTAAAGAGAGCCTGCGAGTCCGCCGTAAAAGGCGGACAAGACCAGCGAGAAAAACTTGACCAGGGTGGTGTTGTAACCGCTCGCCTTCGCCCGCTCTTCATTTTCCCGAAACGCCTTCAGCAGCCTGCCGAAGGGAGATTGCAGGATCCGCCAGGTCATGTAAAGCACGAGCGCGGTAATGGCAAGAATAAAGTAATAGAGGTTACGGGGTTTCCCCAGAGAGATGAAGAAGAGGTTCACGAGAGGGATATGGGTGAGGCCGTCCTCCCCCCTGGTGATCTCTTTCAACGGACTGAGGGCGAGAAAATAGAGCATCTGCCCGAAGGCCAGCGATATCATGGCAAAATAAACACCGCGCCGTCGTATCGCAACGAGCCCGATAAAACAGGCGAGGAGCATGGAGGCTGCGATTCCCAGAGCGAGGCTCGTCCAGAGACCTACGTGCCAGTAACGAAGGGCGAGACCGGAAGCATAGGCCCCGAGACCGAAATAGGCAGCGTGGCCA